>Ga0114933_10000866_pt1 | contig 35564 bp, 54 predicted proteins | sample 4SBtaG_FD_89691 | JGI IMG/M metagenome (GOLD analysis project Ga0114933, IMG submission 89691) | Deep subsurface microbial communities from Kolumbo volcano to uncover new lineages of life (NeLLi) - 4SBTROV12_W25 metaG | ecosystem: Environmental > Aquatic > Marine > Volcanic | place: Kolumbo... | reverse complement strand
TGCCCCCCGGGCCATGCCCGGTTCCTGCTGACGCACGAGCAGGCCGAGCAGCTGATGCTCACCCCCGAGCCCGACGTAGACATGGGCGACCCGTTCGAGGGCCTGTGATATCTGAGGTCCTGGTCATCGACCTGGCGCTGATCTTCGGTGTCGCCGGGGTCCTGTGGTGGAGGCGATGACCCCCGCTGATCTCCGAGACCGCCGCAAGGCCGCTGGCCTGACCCAGACCGCCCTCAGTGAACCCAAGCAACGGCGCACATCCCCTTGGCATGATTGCCACCGGAGGCACTGGGACCCTGACCTCCCTGGATGGTGCAGAACGTGGAGGGGGGTGACTATGCTCGCTGCACCGCTGGGACCCAGCCGGTCGCACGATTCGCACGCTGAAAGGGACCCAGTGCGGGTCCTGGACGTCCGAACGGCCCCCGGGGCGGAACTGAGCGACTCGCACGACTCGCACGCTTGGCCACCCTGGGGTAGGGTGGAGGCATGAGCGAGCCCTCGTCGACCCCGCCGGACGCGCCATCGGACACCGAGGACGTCCCGGCGTACGACCCGGACGAGCGGCACCCCCTTGCTCGTCGCACGGGCGAACCGCCGGTCCTGCACCGGGCCCTGTTGCTGTTCGTCGCCCAGCACCCTGAGCGTCGGGCCAAGACAGCGACGGCCCGGGCGGTGAACCGGAGCGAGAGCTGGGTCCGCAAGTGGGCCAAGAAGTTCGAGTGGGACCAGCGGATCAGGGACTCGGGGACCGCAGGCCCAAGCCGGGCGCTGGCGATCTACGAACACCTGTACATGCCCGACCAGGGCCGGGTGGAGCTTGCCTGCATCGAAGACCGCCTCAGGGCCCCCGTGCTGCCCGACGGTGTCGTGAACCGCGGGACATCCAACGCAGACCCTGCGACGGCCCTGGAGCCCCCTCCGGCCCCGCTCAGGTCCCCTGGACGCAAGCCCGGCGCCAAGAACAGGCCGAGGGCGAACCCGGAGCTGGCCATCGTCCGTAAGGGCGCAACCCTGATCGACGCAGCGATCGCGCTCGCGGCCAAGGACCTCGTCTCGGCGGACGCGATCCGGAAGATGCGGGTGACCGCCAAGGACATCCCTGGACTGATCAGCGCCCGGCGCCGCTTGGAGCGGGACCGGATGCGCCTGGAGTCCCCTGAGGAAGCCGCTGCCGGGCGCACGGTGGCGGTCCCGGAGTCCTACCGGGTCCGGTCCGCCAGGGTGACCGGCGGCGACGTCATGGGCGCCCTGGCGGACGACGTCGCTGACCTGAACATCACCCTCCAGGCCATCGTCAACCAGCGAGCCGCGGAGGTCTCGGTGAACCGGGCCCCTGAGCAGACAGCGGAGACCCCCGGCGGGTAGCCGGGGGCCTGGACGCTACCTGAGGCATGGACGAGACCCAGCCCCACCTGACCGCCCTCCACCGCCGGCTGATGGACCGCAACATGACCCTGCACGAGGCCTTGGCGTCCGCCGGCTACACCTCCCGGCCCCGGGCGGACGAGCGAGGCCAGGGCCGGGAGGTCTACGACCCCGAGGGGCGGCACCTGGGTCGGATGACGGCGCAGGACTGCTGGGACTGCCTGGGCGGGCTCAGGCCGTGGCCTGAGCCGGTCGCGGACCTGGACGGTGACGGCTACCAGGGGGCGGAGGACTGATGAAGCGCCTGTTTCGCGTCGCGATTGAGTTCGAAGCATACGCCTACGCCGAGAACGAGGCCGAGGCCCGAGACTTCGCCCACGAGATCGTGACCACCGAGGACCCTGGCTCTTGCTGGGCCGACGAGGTGAAGCCCGGCCAGGGTGTGTCCTGGCACCAGGACGCCCTCGTCTACCACGACGGCGAAGACGACCTCCCGATCCACGAGGCGATGCGCCGGCTGGAGAACCCGACAGACCATGACGACCCGGACGATTCGTGACGGTCGAGACCCTGATCACCTGGACCCTGTCGACGCCCTGGGGGGCGTTCTCGATCAGCTACCTGGACCTGCTCGCGGGCTGGCTCTTGACCCTGATCGTGCTCAACTTCCGGACGAAGGCCGTCCTGGACATGACCCGAGCGAAGGCCCTCCACGCTGAGGGCTGGAAGCCGTCCCCGGGAGACACGGATGCCCACTGAGGCGTCGCTGGCACAAGTGAACCGATGACCCCGGGTGAAACCGACGAGGCCCGCGCCCTGCGTCACCGCCTGAATGCCCTGGAAGGCCTTTCGGCGGCTGCGGCGACGGCCAAAGCCCATGGGGCCACTGACGGGGACCTCGTTCGGGCGGTGGTGGGGTCCTGGTACGAGGGTGACGAGGTCACTCAGGCCGACACGACCTGGGTTGACCGGGTCGAGAAGGTCCACCGAATGATGACCGCTCGCGGGGCCTCGCTCAAGGTCCCCGACGGAGAGCGCTCGTTCCTGTACGGACGGGTCCGGTTGCTCCTGGATGACCTGGATCGGCTTCGGGTACTGGCTGGGGAGGATCCTCCACCCAAGTCGCCGTTGGCCGTCTGGGAGTCCGTCGGTCGTTACTGCGGCGAGTGCGGTGGGGACAAAGACGATCATGTTTCCGGGTGTCCTGATGCCTGAGTACACCCTTCCAGGCTCCACGCCAGGGCTCCTCGACGACTACGAGGGCCCGGCCCTGTTCGTCAGCCCCTCAGGTACCGTGCGGCCTGTCCGCATCATCCGGGCCTCGGACCTTGCCCCGGACTGGACCGGCTACACCGGCAGGCACGTCCTGGTCACCATCGGTCCCGAGAGCGGCTACCAGGAGAAGATCCTCGCGGCGATCGAGGCTGGAGACCTCGGACCCGAACACGAGATGCCCCTGTGGACCACCTGTTGGCTCGCGGCCAACGAGGTCGTCCTCGACCTGAAGCGACCGGAGGCCCGGGACCGGGTGATCCGGTGGGGCAGGTACGGTGAGCGGTGTTCCGCCTGCAAGGGGCGTGGGTGGTACGACCAGTTCAGGTGCGGGAGCTGCGACGACCAGGGGTGGACGCAGCGACCGCGAGATCTGTCTTCCGGAAGGGGTGATCCGGGCGCCTTGCAGGCGCTGGCCCTGGCCGTCCTGAAGGAGCGGATAGACTGATCCGGTGATCGAGGCCTACCACTCGGCGATGTCCACCTTGCGCCAGGAGCATCCCCTCCTAGCGATGGCGCTCATCGATCACCGCTCCGGCCGCGGGCTCCCGATGTCCTTCGGGACCATGCCCTACCTCGCTCCGCTGTACGCCATCTTTGAGGACATGGACGGCGCGGACATCATCTCAGCGGTCCAGACCGGCAAGAGCGAGCTGTTCATCGCCCTGATGCTCAGGCTGGCCGGCTGGAAGGGCCGGGTCTGCGGCTACTGCCTCCCCACCTACGCGGTCCGGGGTCGGTTCGTCAGGAAGCGGATCGACCCGATGCTGAACGAGAATCCAGCCTACCGGCGCAGGCTCCCAGGCGAGGACGAGGGCGCCCTCCGCCAGTCCGGTGCAGCGACCGGCTCGCAGTCGCTCAAGCGCTTCGGCCGCGGAGCGCTGATGTTCCTCGGGGCCAACACCCCGAGCGACTTCTTGGAGTTCTCCTGCGATGCCTTCTTCGTGGATGAGTACGACCAGTGTGACCCGGTGAACCTCGCCAAGGCGCGGGACCGACTCCGGGCCTCGCCCTACCCGCAGCTGTTCCGGTTGGGGAACCCGACCTACCCCAAGATGGGGATCGACTCGGTCTTCCAGAGGTCTGACGGACGGCGCTGGCACTACCGGTGCTCCCACTGTGGAGAGGCTCAGCCGTTGGACTGGTTCGTCAACTTCATCCGGAAGGAGGACGACGGCCGCTGGGCCCTCCGTGACCGCGAGCGGCAGACTCCCCCGCCCGGCGCCGGGGCTACCCCGCTGGGCGCCGGTGGCGGGGTCGTGAAGGGCGATGCGAGGCCCCTGTGCCGACGGTGCGAGCAGCCCTTTGAGCGGGCCGAGTGCTGGTGGGCTTGGGTGGCGGAGCGATCGATGGTGCTCCGACACGGCTACCGGATGACACGGCTGGACGTGCTCAGTCAGTCCATTCACGAGCTATTCGCCGAGTGGATCCTGGCGCAAGGTGACAGCGTGGCTCTGGCGACGTTCTACACGTCGAACCTCGGGACCGCTTTCGAACAGGCCGGAGCCCGGGTCTCGGTCGAGGACCTGAGGACGTCGGCCCAGGCCGACGAGAACGACTACGTGGGTGGGCCCAGTTACGAGGACGACCTCGTCGTGATGGGCGTGGACGTGGGGTCCCTGCTGAACGTGAACATCGACCGGATCCGGCTGGCGACGAGGCCTGCGGACGAGGACGACGAGGAAGACGTGGGCCCGGTGACGATGCGCGAGGGGGTGTTCGTTGGGACGGTCGTTCGGTTCGAAGAGCTGGACGACCTGATCGAGCGGTTTCACGTCGACGTCTGCGTGATCGACGCTCAGCCAGAGGCACGGAAGGCCCAGGAGATCCGGGATCGATGGTGGGGCTCGGACTGCGACGTCTGGCTGTGCCGGTTCCACCCGACCGACCGGATCGGCCGAGACCGCTTCGGTCGGCGCCTCAACTGGAAGACCCGGGTGGTCACCGTCGACCGCACGCAACTGCTCGACTCGACCCTGGACGAGATCCGGTTCGACCGACGGACCTTCCCCTCGGACTCGTTCTCGGTCCTGGGGTGGTCGGACCAGATGCGAGCCCCGGTCCGGGTCCTGGACGAGAAGAAGGGCCGGGTGATCTGGACCGAGGGCTCCGCCGCGGACCACTTCCGGTTCTCGGACGCCTACGCGGCGGTGGCCGCCATGCTGGCGCAGTCAGGGGGCTCCTACGACGCCTCCTGAGGATGACCATGACACGAGTGTCGCGGTCTGGGAGTGGCTGTGAGTTGGGACCTGTTGCGGGCTTGTACCGCAAGGGCCGCCTGAGGGCTCCAGGCCATGACGTGAGTGTCGCGATATTCGCAGTCCTCGCGAGCGTAGACACTGTGCGGAAGCGGATCCTTGAGCAACATGCGTACCATCCTGACCATGACATGAGTGTCATGGTTTGGGCGGCCGCTTCGGGTCACTGAGTCCAGGCGCGCTGGAGGTCTCAGTCCGGGGATCTGCGAGACCGCCCAGGTAGCCGGATGGCAGATGTCGCGCCATGGTTGGCACGGGTCATGCATCTAAGCCGAGCATGACCGACGAGACCTACAACGCAATCATCACCGCGGCCCAGGGCGCGACGATCGACCTGACCGACAAGTCCACCATGTTCGGTTTCGATACCGCCGCTCAGGCGCGGTCGTTCTACCGTTACGTCCGCGGCCTGGGCGTCTACGCCCGGATCGATGGCGCCACCGTCTACGTCTACGAGGCCTAAACCGATGACGACTACCAACGCCACCGCCCGCAAGTTCGCCAAAGTTTGGGCCCGCGTCGAGCGCGGCTCCACCGAGGGCGAGCGCACCGCCGGCCGCAACGTGGCGACCCGCCTCATCGAGCGCAAGGGCCTCCGGGCCTGCCTCCCCAGCCACCCGCTGAACGGCCTGGAGTACGGCGACGCCTACACCCTGGTCGATGCCGCCGAGTCGATGTGGGACTTCACCGCGATCGGCGGGAAGCGGACCGCGGACCGCCAGACCTGGGCCACCTACTTCATGGCCCTGCCCTACTACGGCGCCAAAGAGACCGGGCGGGCCCTGGCCCTGCTCCGGTCCCGCAAGAGCGCGGGCTGGAGCCGGGGCGTCTGGACCGGCCCGGACAACACCCTCCAGTTCCTCAACGTCACTATCTGGGGCGTCGAGCAGGCATTCCTCAAGGCCGCTGCGAGCGAGGGCTGGACGGCCGACGAGGCCCGCGCCTACGCCGCTGATCGGGCCGACCGGTTCGCCCAGGCGGCCTGAGATGCTACCCCCCACGGAGGAGACGATGACCCCCACCCCCACGGTTGAGGACCTGTGCATCGAGGCCGCGATGGCGCTGGAGGACGGTGACGAGACGGCCGCCATCCAGGCCTCCAAGCAGGTCTTGGAGGCCCTGCAGTCCGGGGCCCGATCCGAGGACGGCCTGATCCTGCTTGCCGAGTCCATCCTGTCCAGCCCGATCCCGATGCCGGGCTGGCTCCTGACCATCGCCCACTCCTGGGCAGTCCGAGGTGCTGCATGAATCCCGCAACCGACTGGAAGGCCGAGGCCGACCTGCTCCACCTCCCCAAGACCGGGGGCTACCTCCGGGTCCGGCCGGGGACCGACTACCAGGATCTGCAGGCCCTCCGGGTCATCGCGGACCAGTGCGATGACCTCCGCAGGGGGGACCTGCGCGAGTTGTCCCTGGCGTTCCAGCTCCGGGCGATCCGGGCCCTGTACGGGCGCTGCCCCAAGGCCTGGGAAGGCAACCGGGCCCAGGTCCGGGCGGTCCTCTTGACCCGCATGGTGGCCTGTGAGGCTGTCGAGGGCGACACCGGGACGTAGGGCCCGCCCCTCCGGTCCCGGGCGCCCTGGAGGGTCCTCGTCGCGGCCGGTGTCCGCCCAGGCTACGGTGGTCCGATGGCGCACAACGGTACCCCGAGGCATCCGACCTGCACCGCGATCGTCTGGGACGAGGAGCAGCCAGTGGACTGCGGAGCCAGGGCGGTCTGCACGACCCCAACCGGGGACCGGTGCGAGGCCCACGCCGAGCAGTCCACGGCCCAGGGCCGCGTCCGGCCGTTTGAGGCGCCGCTTGTCGAGCGGATCGACTTTGAGCGACAGGTTGCTGAAGCCCTCCAGGCTGGTGCGGATGCCGCCGCAGACCACGAGGCTCCACCGACATGAGCGACCACGGACCCATCTTCGACCCGGACCTGATCCGGGAGACCTTCCGCCCCCTTCAGCGGGCCGGGGCTCCGACGCTCATTCGGGAGACGGCCATCCCCCCGGAGGGCCATGTCCGGGACGTCCGCTGGATCATCGACAGGGAAGCCCTGGTGCGCCTCCTGGCCGTCGCTGAACGGTCCCCGACCGGGAGGGTCATCATCCACCGTGCGACGATCCAGGTGCGGCTGTGGCAGGATGGTGACCACCGCTACGAGACCCTGTCCCTGGCGTCCCCGCTCCCGCCCGAGCCCGAAGTGGTTGGGGTCAAGCTGGGCGCCAACGCAGGCGACGGGATCGCCGGGTGAGCCGCGAGATCCGCCAGACCCTGTACCCGGTGCTCGCCCCTGACGAGACCGGGCCGGGCCTGAGCCCCTGGGGTGAACGCCTCCGGGATGGGTGGAAGACCCTCCCGGACCAGACAGGGCTGACGATGGAGGAGGCTGAGCGGGCACTCAACCTCAACAGCTTCACGGCCACGGAGCGACTCCTCCGAGTCCGGGAAGAGTGGCGCTGGGGTTGGGCTGAACGGGCATGGGCCCGGATGCCTTGGTGGCGGCGCGCTTGGGGCCGCGCTCGTGGCCTGGGCCTCTGGGTTTTGCTGCCGTGAGCCTGGACCTCACCTTCCCGGTCAAGCGGGACCCCAGGGTGCCGTCTGGGGTGGTCATCCTCCGGGACGCCACCGGCGTTGACCGCGTGGTCGCCAGCGCTGCCGAGCTTGGGATGAGGCCCGGGGGCCCCGGGTACAGTGCGGAGATCCACGACGAGGAGATGACCGCCGTGCTGGCCAAGGCCGGCCTGCCCTCGGACGGGAAGTTGATCACCCAGGCCGCGGTGCGGCTGGCGGCGGACGGAGTCCGGAAGGCTCAGGGTGTAGGGATCACCCCCGGCCTTCAGCCCAGCCCGACCTTGGATGCATCGCGGGTGATCGCGCCGGTGTTCGACGAGGACGCGATGCGAGAGGAGGTCGTGAAGATGGCTCGCGATCTGGTCCCAGACCATGGTGTGAAGGCGCTGAATAGGCACCAGCGACGAGCCCGCGCCAGACGGCTCCGGAGGAAGGGGTGAACCTGCGCGTGGTCCCGGACCGGGAGCCACCGTTCCGGCTGGCCTGGGAGCCTTGCATGGACCAGATGTGGATCCTCTACCTCCTGGTCCCGGGGGAGGAGGTCCTGGAGCTTGGCACGGTCGACCTGATGGGGTTGGGCGACGGCAACGCTGACGGCGAGAAGGTCGTGGCAGCGTCGACCTCTCGGTGCCGGTCCCTGGAGACTGCCTACGTCGAGGACATCGAGGACGCCGTGGGCCAGCTTCTGGCATGGGCGATCCAGGACCATGACGTGAGTGTCGCGGTCTCGGACTGGTACACCAGAACGCCCTGGGCGCGGTTCTACGACGCGGTGTCGTCCAGATAGCCATTGAACCATGACATGAGTGTCTTGGTTTTCGTCGTCGTAGTCATTGTAGACAGTGGGCGCAAGCGCGTCGGCGAGCAACATGCGTGCCATACAAACCGCGACATGAGTGTCATGGTTTGGGGCTGAAAGTGCGCATGCTGGCGGGGGGTACGTCGGCTGTTCGGGATGGGGCAGTGCGCGAGTCGTTGCAGTGGGCGGGGCTGCACCCGTCGAGCCAATATTGGCACGAGTCGTGCATCTATGTCCAGCAACCCCGGAGAGAACATGACCCGCACCGCTACCGAGCAGGCCGCCTACGACGCCAACATCGCCAAGCTCCACAGGCTGAACGCCGAGGCGAAGCAGGCCCGCAAGGAGCGCCTGGAGAACGACAGGACCCGCGGCGACAACATGCGTTGGTGCGAGGTCTACGCCCAGGCCTACAGCGGCGTCCGGTCCTAGGCGCGATCGGCACTCCACCCCACCCCATCCAACCCCGGCGAGATGCCGGGACACCGGAGCCCGAGATGACCTACAGCACCACCTACACGTTCACCGGCCGCACCTATCCCAACCGTCAGTGGCTCAAGAGCAAGGGCGCCCGCTGGGATGCCGCCGGCCGCGCCTGGGTCATCCAGGGCCAGCTGCTCCCCGCGACCCTGGTGGAAGCCCGGGCCCGGGGCCTGCGGGTCGCCACCTCCCGGGACGATGGCTGGACCCCCGAGATCCAGGAGCTGTACGACCAGACCGGCCAGTGGATGGGAGCCTGATATGGCCCGCGCCCCCTACCCCGTCCTGGACGCCTACCCCACGCCGGTCACCGGCTCCCTGGACCCCGGCAGGTACCTGAACCGGGCCGCGCGTCGAGCCCTGATCGACGGGACCCCTGGGGCCGTCCAGTACCGCCGGGCCGAGACCGGGTGCCTGTTCGGGGTCTACCGGGTCTGTGATTCCCGGTTCCTGGGGACCGAGAACGATGCCTGGGTCAACGCCTGTGAGACCCACGGCCGGGTCACCGGATACCCGACCAGGGCCCGCGCCCTGGCCGCCATGCACGCCGCCGAGGACTGCGACGGCTGCCCCTCCCGGGTCCGGGTCGTTCCCGATTCCCCGCCGGCACAGCAGGCCGCCACCGATGCCCAGGAGACGGTCCCCTGTCCGGTCCCGGTCTCCGAGCGCCGGGTGGTCAACGGGATCGACGTCGACGGCCTGTTCTGGCGGCTGGCCCAGCTTCCAACCCTCCGGAAGGCCTGCTTCCGGAATGGGGGCGCCCCCACCCTGGAGGTCAAGGTCAAGCCTGCCGGAGCGAAGTGCTCAGGGTGGTCGCGGTCGATGGACCGGAGGATCCTGATGCGGATCCCGGTTGACATCGACCAGTGGACCCTGGCCCAACTCCTGATCCACGAGCTGTCCCATCAGGTGCCCAAGACCACCACCTACTCCGCCCGGGGCCGCCGGAACATGCACGGCCGGGCGTTCTACAAGGTCTGTGTCGCCGCGGTTCAGGAGGCATTCCCAGGGGTCGACATCAGCGGCGTCTGGAAGGTCCGCGGCGGGTACCCCAAGGACTGGTACATGATGGCCCAGCTGCGGGTCGCCCACGGTCAGCCGGAGGTCGAGTACGCGAGCCGCAAGGTGCGGGGCCCGACGACGGCACCGAAGCAGTCGGTCATCCACTACCGGGACTGGCGGAACACCGGCACGCGCCGGGCAGCTGGTCGCGACCGATGACCCACCCAGCTACTTGACCAGGAGGACGAGATGACCACCCTTTCCGAGCTGCGCGACCTGCTCAGCGACGCCCAGGACGCCCTGTCCCTTGGCGGCCACGACGCCCTTGCGGGGCGGATCGACAGGGTCCGGGAGGACCTGGAGGGTGCCGCCGTCCTGGGCGGCGCGTCCGTCGGCGAGCACCTCGACCCGGACGTGGCCCCCGTAGACCACGAGGTCTCCCTCAGGTACGTCAGTGGCGTCTTTCTGCGGGGCTCCCAGGCCGAGATCCGGGCTGCGGTCCCAGCTTGCAGGTTGCCCTGCTTCCTGCGGGCTGACCTATGAGCGATGACACGAAGCTGGCCGGCGCCATGTCCAGGATCTTGTCCGGAACCGGGCTGGCCCCGGATGCAAGCCACTTCGAACCCCGGGAGCCGGGAACCGGGATCCGGCTGTCCGGAACGCCGGCCGGCGTTGCCCCGACCCAGAAGGGCCCGACCATGCTGACACCCCCTCCCGGCCAGTGGTCAGTGGGCTTCTGGGACGGCGCTGACCGGTTCGCGATCATCCTGGCGACGGGCCTGTCCCTGGGGTTCGACCCAGACCCGACCCCGGCGAGCGATGTCCGGGCCGGCCGGGTCCAGGTCCGGGTCGGCTGCAAGGTGGACCATGCCTACCAGTTGTCCCTGGACGTGGCGATCCAGACCCTGGCCGGAGCTGGGGCCCCGTCGTCCTCGACGCTGGCCGCCGCATCGCCTGACGCGGACCTGCCGCCCATCGATCCAGACCTCTGGGCACTGGCTCAGGATGCCGCCGCACTGGCGGCCAGGGCCGTCGACGCCCTCTCCCCGGCCCCGGGGTCCCCCGGAGGGCCTCCGGAGCCCCTGGAGGCAGCCCTGGCCCGCCAGCGGTCAGGTTTCCGGGTGTTGCCCGCTGGGGACTTCGTCCTCTGGGCCGCGGACCGCGGCCTGACCGACCCCAAGCCGCTGGACCCGCGCTGGTTCCCGGGCTCCGACTGGGCTCTCCACTACGAGGAGGTCTACGCGATCCGGTACCCCGACCACGTCCGGGTGGGGATCCTGCCCGGTGCTGGTTCTGTGAGCCCACCGACGGGGCCCGAGCATCACCCGACGACCAGGGCGATGCTCCGGGTCCTGCGGGAGCTGGGGACTGACGGCCCGGAGCGTGAGACCGCCCTCAACACGGTCTACAACATCGATCCCGCCGACGACCTTAGCCCTCTGGACGTCGCGGTCTGGGCATGGGTCAAGGCTGGCTGCCCCGGGGTCCCTCAGGACTGAGCGGCTGCCTCGTGCTTCTCGACCAGGGCGCGGAGTTCGTCGGTCGGGAGGTCCTGCCACCCCTCCGGCAGCGTGCCAGACTGGGCCCACTCCAGGGTGAGCGCGTCGTCCTCGGTGATCACAGGCCCACCGGTCTCGGCGATGCGGGCGATGCGCCATGCCGCCACCTCCTGTTCGTAGGCGAGGACCTGGACGATCGACGGGATGACGTGCCGGATCCCGGGGCCCTCGTGGGTGGCGCCAACGGTGGAGGTCTCGGTGTCCAGGACGTGCCAGTCGGCCCCTGACGCCCGCCCGGCCCGGATGGCGGTCAAGACGTCCTCGGAGGTGCCGGATGCGGTCCAGGCTCCCCACACCCCCTTCCGGGCCACGAAGGTCCAGTAGCGGTGGGTCCAGTCGGGGCCGGCGCCCAGCCGGGCAGCCTCGGAGGCGTCGCGGTCGTGGGTCTCGATGACGTCGCCGAGGTGGTTGCGGGCCAGCCTCGGGAAGGGCTTGTGGAGCTTGTCGGTGTTCGGGTCCGAGCCGGCCATGATCCGGCCCGCTGCGCGGTCGACGATGTGCCACGCCGCGCAGTCCATCGGGATCGCTGCCAGGAGATCGTCGAAGTCGTCGTCCTGGAGCATGATCGAGGCCGCGCCCCAACCGGGTGTGGCTCGGTCGAGGACGAACCCGAGGTACCGGGTGGTCGGCTGGATGGCCGGGCTGAAAGCGGGCGGGGTGTCAGGCACAAGCGCCTGGGCGGGCTGGGTCATGGATGGCCTCCGTGTTCCACTCGTAGCCCGAGCCCAGGGAGGTCGCGACGAGCCGCAAGGCGACGCGCTACGATGGCGCCTGTCACCCGGGTGAGATGATGTCGAACGCCGTCCTGCTTCACGCTGGCCCCCCCGTTGTTCCCATCGGCCGTGCGCGGCACCCCACTCACCAGCCTGGGGGCTGGCTGACGACGGATACCCGGGCTCGGAAGGGGAAGCCGCTGGGCGGCACGGTCGAGGTCGCAGGAGTCAAGTACAAGGTCGACTCGTCCCTGGGGCGCTGGCTGACCCAGGGCGAGATGTGGACGGTGTACCGCCGGACCCCGGACGTCCGTGCAGCGATCGACTCGATCGTCAGGCGGATCGCGACCTGGGACCACGCCGTCGAGCCGACGGTGGAGCCCGACGACGATCAGTGGGATGCGGCCCGGGAAGAGTCCGACACTCAGTCCCGCTTCCTGTCGGCGCCGAACGAGGACGGCGACACGTGGCAGGAACTGATGACGAAGATGCTCACGGACCTGCTGGTGTTCGACCAGGGCGCCCTTGAGCTGGTCCGGAACCGGGCCAAGGCGTTGTCGGAGCTGGTCGCGCTCCGCGGGTCCACGATGAAGCCCCAGACCGACGATCACGGGCGTCTCACCGGGTACCTGCAGGCCTACGAGTCCGACGACGGGCTCCCGACCGGGAAGGCGGTCCCGTTTGAGGCCGACGAGATCGTGTTCTTCCGCCTGTTCCCGACGACCGCAGGCCCGGAGGGGAACCCGATCATCGAGTCCATCGTGGATCAGGTGATCACCTTGCTCCGATCTGCGAACCACGTCATGCTCGCCTACGACGCCGACGAGATCCCTCCGGGGATCATCGTCCTGACCGGCATCAGCGGGAAGGCCGCTGACCGGGCCAAGGCGGACCTTCAGTCCATGCGTGGGCAGGATCACAAGATCCGGGTCCTGACGAATCCAGACCCGACCGGGGCTGGCGCCTCCTGGGTCGAGCTGCGACACACCCCCAAGGACCTGTCGATGCGCGACATCGTGCAGGACATCAGGCGGGTGATCTGGCGATCGTTCGGGGTGACCCCGGCGGAGATGGGCGAGGTGGCCGACGCCAACCGGGCCAACATGCAGGCCCAGGTGGACGTCGGCGCGAGCCACCTGATCGTCCCGATCCTGGAGATCATCGAGGCCAAGGTCACGGCCCGAATCCTGCCCTTGCTGGCGACCTCCCCGGACCGCGTGGGCCTGACCCGCTTCCGGTTCGACCGGGACGTGAAGCTGTCTCCTGAGGACCAGGAGCGCCAGGGCAAGACGATCACCGGGCTGATCCAGGAGGGAGTCCTGAGCCGGAACGAGGGGCGCAAGATCCTGGGTCACGATCCGGTCGATAGCGGAGACGTGATCACGGTCTCCGCAGCCCCGGTCATCCTGGAGGACGCGCTGTCTGGCGACGACGACCCGGACCCCGATCCTGATGGTGGCTCCGGGGGTGATCCCGATGACGCGGCGCCCCCGGGCGAGCCCGATGACGCTGGCGAGGGGGGGCCCGAGGAGCCTGAAGAGGTGGCCGCCGCTGTGGAAGCAACCTGGGCGGAGCGGACCTGGGCCGAGCACAACCGGATCGTGGGGCATGTCGCCGACATCGTCGACCCCCGAGCCCTGTCCTTGGCGCTGGACATCGCCCTGACCGGGAGCGCCCGTCGTGGCCGGGTCCGGGGGCACGTCCACGACAACGACTGCGACTGCGGCTCGGAGGAGCCGGACGCTGGACTCATGGGCCTCGTTGGCGCCGGGCTCCTGCCCCGGCCTGCCGCCCTGGCGCTGGCCGGCGAGTTGACCTACCGGCGGGCCCGGGACCTGCCGTCTGACTGGCAGCCGCATGGCCGATTCAAGGGCTACCGCACGCTGGATCTCCCGGCCCTGGGCGACGTCATCTCGCGCTACGCGATCGATGTCCGGCCGCTCTGGGAGGAGGCCCGAGACGAGGTCCTGGCCATCGTAGGCCGCGCCTATGAGCGGGACCGCGGAGGTGTCACCGAGGAGGCCGCACAGGTCGCCCTCAACGCGCTGGCGGACACGTTCGACAAGCTGGAGGTCCGCTGGCGAGCGGCGACCGGGCCGCTGTACGAGCGGGCTGCAGAGATCGGCCGCGATGCGGCCTCGGACTTCACCGGTGTGGCGGAGGTAGTCGCGGACCACGGGGACCGGGCGGAGCAGTACTTCGGTCTCGCGATGGGCTGGCTGACCGCCCAGGACGGACCGTTCCAGACCGTCCGGCGCCGGGTCGCCGAGTCGCTTCGGCAGGCGACCCGCTCGGCGGCCCGTGCCATCGATGCTGAGGACGAGCACGAGGCAGCCTTGCTGGGGACCTCCGCTGCGGCCTTCGACTCCCAGGCCCACCGGATCTACAACTGGTCCGGCAAGCTGAACGACCTGTCGAACACCGTCCTGCTGGAAGGGCTGCGAGAGGTCGAGCGGGCTGAGGGGGTCGAGGGCGAGGTCGAGTGGTACGTCGAGTGGGTCGTGGTCGGGGACAACCGGACCTGCGTGGACTGCGAACGGGAAGGCCTGGAGGGGTTCCGGCCGCTCTCGACCCTCTCGGTGCAGCCCGGTGGTGACACTCAGTGCCGGGGCAACTGCCGGTGCGTGCTGGTCATCTGGACCCGGTCCGAGGTGGACACCGGTGCGGCGGTCAGGCTGGGTCCGGTGGTCGATCACCCAGGCCTGTGACCCACAGCTTGACCGACCACTGGTCGGCGGGCTACCGTGCATTGAACCGCCACGCGCTCCGCGTGTAACGCCGACGAGGTTACCCAGATGCACGAGGACCTGAAGGCGCTGGTCGAAGAGCTGACCCGGCGGGCCCTGGACCCCACGGACGACCGGGTCGAATGCTCCCGGGGTGACGCCGCGCACGGCACCGTGATCACCGCCCGCGGTCTCGTCCGGCGGGACGCCACCCGCTTCTCCATGCCCTGCGAGGTCCGGCTCCAGCCGGCGCCGGAGGCTCGGGCCGAGGGCGACGACGAGGCGACCGAGTCGGCTGATGTCGGCTTTGAGACCATCGGTTCCGTGGAGGGGGTTGCGTCGTCGACGTCCAAGGACTGGTACGGCACGGAGATGACCCGGGACGCCCTGGAGTCGATGGCCGATCAGTTCCGGGGCGACCCGGGCGTGCCCCTGCTCCCCGGCCATGGGTCCTGGCTCTCGGTCCACGAGTGGGACTCGGTGATCGGTCAGTCGGTGGATGCCACCGTCGAGAGGGCGGACGTCGAGCGGCCTGCCGACCCGGCCGAGCAAGGGTACCTGCTGACCGTGGTGTCTGCCCTGTACGGGGTCGACAAGGCCCGCGAGCTGCGGGACCGCCTGGGGGCGAAGCAGCCGATCGGCCAGTCCATCGGTGGCTGGTTCACCGCATTGCAGCTGATCTACGACGACGAAGACGAGCTGGATCGCGTCCTGGTCCTCGACGTCGAGCTGGATCACCTCGCGGTGACCCGTGCTCCCGCCAACCCGGACTGCGACGGTCTGGTCAACCTGCGGTCTGCCTGCCAGGGCATCGCCCGCTCCATGCACCTCCCGGTGCCGGCCGAGGAGCCTGCGGCCGAGCCCGCGGTGGACGTCGACACCGAGCCGGCGACGGTCCAGACCCCTGAGGCCCGAGCAGCCGAGCCGGACTGCGACGACCACCCCGAACCGGACCCCGATTCCAAGGACAACCGCTCCGGCGTTAGTCCTGGAACGGAATCGCTGGAAGACCTTGACAGCGAGGTGCCGCCCGGTGAGGATGCTCCCCAGGTGGCCCTGTCCATCGACGAACACCCCAGCCCCCCCGACGTGGAGGAGCCCGAGATGACCCCCGAAGAGATCGCAGCGCTGGTCGCCCGCTCCGTCACCGACGCCCTGACCGCCGCCCTGCCGGGCGCGATCGAGGGTGCCGTGGCCCCGCTCCAGGAAGAGGTCCGGTCCCTGCGGGCCGCCACTCCCGCCTCCGAGCCGGCCCCCGAGCCCGAGCCCGAGGTCTCCCCCGAGATCGTCGCGCTCCGCGCCCAGATCGAGCGGCAGAACGCCGCGATCGCCCGGCTCGCCGAGGCCCCCCAGCGCCGCGGCCTGCACAGCGCCACCCGCGTGCCCGTCGTCGACTCCGGCGCCGGTGCCGAGGCCTCCTTCCGGTCCCTCGTGAGCGAGTGCCAGGAGCAGGGCCAGGGCACCGCCCTCGCCGCCCTGGTCGAGCGTCACGTGACCGTCCTCGCCGAGGAGGACGGCCCGGCCAACGTCAACGGCGCCGGCTCCATCCGGAACCTGCAGCGGATCCTCTGCGCCGGCCTCCGCGCCGCCCAGGCCGATGGCCTGATCAGCGCCCCGAGCTTCGCGGCCAACTGGTCCTGACCCCATCAACCCCAGCCGGGGTTGACCCGGCGCCCTGATCGCAGCTCCCCTGGAGGGACCCCCATGACGACCTCAAGCAACTGGATCGGTGTTCCCGATCCCGCACGCAGCGAGCTGGTCCAGCGCGCCCTGAACGTCTCCGGTGCGGGTTCCGTCCTGCTCCAGACCTTCATCAACCGGGTGGTCCAGCAGCTGACCGTCCGCGAGCTGGGTCTCCAGGCCGCCCTGGACCGCAAGCCCGGGTCGGGCGACGCCGCCTACATCAACCGCCGCACGGCGGGGACCACCGGCGGCGAGTGGGTCGCGGACACGGACACCGCCACCGAGGAGACCGGCACGCCGGCCCAGGTGTCGTTCACCTACCGCACCCTGCTCACCCAGGGCAAGGTCACCCGGAAGCTGCAGGCCACCGGCCGCAGCTACGGCGACGTGCTCGGGATGGAGATGGCGGCCAAGGCCGAGGACTTCGCCAACCGGCTGGAGAACGGCGTCATCCAGGGCGACACCGGTGCCGACGCGAACCAGATCAATGGGCTGCTCACCCTGGTGAATGCGGTCTCCGGTCAGGTCATCGCGAACACCACCGTGGCGGCCGGCGACGCGCTTTCGCTCAGCAAGCTGGACGAGGCCATCGACGCGGTCAAGGGGTCCTCCAACTCCGCCGACCTGATCCTGACCTGTTCCAAGGCTGGTGCCCGCGCCCTGAACGCGGTTCTCCAGGCCCAGCAGCAGTTCAACGACGTGGTCGAGATCGCCGCCGGCTTCCGGGTCCGGACCTACGATGGCTCGCCCATCGTGAAGTCCACCGAGATGCCCGACACGGTCGTGGTCGACGCCGCCGGTGCCATCGCGACCTTCACCGCCGGCTCGACGACCATCATCGGCGTCGTGAACAAGCGGTATGTCTGGCTGGAGGAGCTGACCCCCCAGACCGTCATGCCCCTGGCCAAGAGCACGTCCCAGCACGACCTGTTCGACATCTTCTGGGACGGGGCCCTGGTCCTCGCCAACAGCGTGGGTGCGTCCCTGCTGACGAGCATCACCCCGTCCTGATCCGTCGCTGAAGCGACTACCGGGCCTCCGTGACTCCAGACACGGGGGGCCCGGCTGCTTCGGGCCTGAAGGCCCAGCGCGTGCTATTCTCACCAGGACGTCCCCGGAGGACACGATGAGGATGCGTGCGGAGGTCGGTCCGCCGGAGCGCGGGTTCCAGTTCGTCATGGAGTACGTGGGCCCGCTGGACCCCAAGATCCCGAAGATCGTGGTCTGCTACGCGGAGCCGACTCGGCAGACGCGGCGGGTCCAGCTTCTCGGCAAGGACCGCCCGCTGGTGTTCCTCTCGCACAAGACCTCCCGGGACCGGCAGAACCGACTCGGGTGGCGCGATCGGACGTCCGTGTTCAAGGCGGAGTGGACCCGGCTGGAGGACGGCACCTGGGCCCGGACCCCGCCCCCGATCATGGCCCCGGACCCGGACCCCGCGGTGGCGGCGGTAGAAGACCCGCTGGAGCAGCCCGTCAAGATCCTCCGGCGCCGGCTGAACGCGGGCGAGTACGACGACCTCGTGGTCCTGCGGGGGATGCTCGACAGGGAGCGCTCCAAGGATGAGCCCCGGATGGGGGCGATCACCATGCTGGTCGGCCGGATCAGTCGCCTGCCGGAACCGACCGCCGCAGCGGCGGGGTAGTCCACCGTGGCATTCACCACCAGGGCCGAGGTCAAGCTCATGCTGCGGATCCCTGCCGCGGTGACGGAGCACGACGACCTGATCGACGACCTGATGGCGGTGGTCCACGGCCTGATCCTGGCCGACATCGGCGGGGGGCTCACGAACAAGGCCTCGACCACGTCCTACACCCAGGCGTTCGACGTGATGCGCACCGGGATGAACGAGATCCGGCTGCCGAAGTGGCCGGTCGCTTCGATCACCAGCGTGACCACCGGCACCCAGGGTGGTGCGAGCGGCACCGTCATGGACTCGGACTCGTACTACGTCACGGAGACCGGCAACCTGAGGCTGGAGGGCTCCAAGGCCTACTTCCCGGTGGGGCGCCAGAACGTCACCGTGGTCTGGACGGCCGGCATCGTGGCCTCGTCCCAGGACGAGCTGTCCCTGACCCTCGCCGAGCGCCTGACGATCGCGGAGCTGTTCAACACCAGCCCCGGTCTGGGTAAGAAGTCTGAGCGCATCGGCGGCTACGCCTACACCCTCGCCGGCCGGGCCGACCGGGGCGAGAGTGTCTACCCGATCATCGCCGCCAGGATCATCGACCGCTACCGGTCTGCCTTCGCCTTCGACCCTGCCCAGCCCGGATAGGAGCCCGTCATGCCTCGACTCTCTCGCCCCCTCTCCCGGAACCGGCCCCGCAAGACCCGGATCAGCACCCCCTCCGGATGGGTCAACGTGACGACCCAGGACGGCCGGGAGGTGGTCGAGTGCAGCGGCATCCAGGCCCGTGCGCTGTCGGTCCGCCACGGCTTCAAGCTGGACGGCCCTGGGGCGCACCAGGGCGCTCCGGCGCCCTCGGCGGCTACCGCCCCGCCCAGCGCCGCTGAAGGGCCCCAGGCCCCCCCTGCGGCCCCGGAGGACCCCGTTCCTGGGTCGACCGTCGTGTACGACGGGCCCCTGGCGATCCTGGAGGGCAAGGTCGGCGACGTCATGGACCGCCTGGACAACATCGAGGGGGCCGGCATCCTGAAGGGCGCCGTCGTCGACGAGCTGATCGCTGCCGAGACGGCCGGGAAGGGCCGGAAGACTATCCTCCGGCGGCTGGGCGTCGACGGGGCGTGATCGACTCAGCGCGGGCGCTGGCCTTCGCCCGGTCCCGGTCTCTGTGCCCCGACGACGAGGCCCTGTTCAACCTGTTCACCTCGGCCAACGGGCCGCTGCCGCCCGGTGCGATCGTCGAGCTGGGCACGAACAAGGGCGGGTCCGCGGCGCTCCTGGCGACCCCAGGCCGGCCGCTGTGGCTGTTCGACACCTGGGCCGGTATTCCGGCCGCCCGGCCGGAGGTGGACGGGCCAGCTGCCGGAGGGTTGACCGGGTCGATGAGTGCTTCGTTCGGCGAGTGCGAGGAGTCCCTCCGGGCGTTGGGCTCCCGGCCCCGGATGATCCAAGGGGACTGGCGCAAGACCCTGCCACCGCTGGTCCAGGAGATCGGTCAGGTGGCCCTGCTCCACATCGACGGCGACTGGTACGACTCGGTCCTGACCGGGCTCCGACTCCTGGCCGACGCGGTCCCGAACGGCGGGGTGATCGTCCTGGATGACTTCGGCTGGTGGGAGGGCGCTCGACGGGCCTTCTACCAGTGGTGCAGGGAGACGGGTGCGGAGCCGCTGCTGGAGCGATGCGGCCGGCATCAGGCGTGGTGGCGGGTCGGGTACGAGACCCACCGAGGCGCCTGACGGGGTACACTGCCAGCATGGGCTTCGACTCTCGGATGATCGCCGACCTGAAGGCTGCGGCGGAGGCCAAGGGGATCACGGTTCCGGTCATCGCTGGCCGACACGTGAACGATCAGGCGGTCCGGATTCTGGAGGCCTGGGGCGGGACTGTCCGGTCGACCCGGAGCCACAATGAGCGGGTGCGTCTGGCGTTCGCTGACATCACGGGAGCGGCCATCGTGGGATCCTGGAACAATGACGTCCTGACCAAGCTGCAGTCGATCAGTGCTGGGGGCACTCAGCTTGCCGTGAACGATGGTACCCGGGCTCAGCAGAACACCTCTGACCTCGTCGTCACCGCTGCGATCACCATTTCCGGTGGGACCGCACCCTACACCCACACCTGGGACCTGATCGACCCGGACGGGGACAGCCGATCCAGTCTCTACGACGGGACCTTGACCGACCTGGATCCGGGTGACTGGAACCCGGACGGGCCGGGTGTCTGGGAGGAACGCTGCACGATTGACGATGCCGATGGCAACGGGCCGATCACCTACACACGGCAGGTCCAGGTTGGGGACGACGACGGCTTCATCCACATCGACACATCGGCAGGCGTCGAGGGCACTGTGTCCATGAAGGGCAGCGCGACCGCGCTGGGGGTCGCGGGCACCTACGAAGTGGAGGCCACTCATGGGCTCCCGGACGGGGACCTCAACTGCTACACGAACGCGACCACGCTCCTGGCGCGGCCCGCGGACCTGAACAAGACGATCCTCCGGCTGTACGTCCCGAGTGCCCCGCCGGAGGACCCGGGAAGTAGCTACGCGGTCATCGGGGTTGGGATGAGCCCGAACGACACCATCGCGCTCAACGAGGGCCACCACACCGGCCTGACCCAGACCGGGACGCCCACTCAGCGTCTTGGAGCGTGTAAGCGCTGGGGGACTGAGGGGAGCGCGACCGCACCGAACCTCGGGGCGGGCCCGTACACCTTGGAGCTGGTGACCGAGTTTGACGGTACCCAGGAGCTTGGTGCGATCGGACGGGTCGCTGGGGCGGATGACTCCTTGTCACTGGCGGATACGAATCAGGCCACCGGGACCTTCACGAATCCACGCGGGATCCTGTTCATGGGCCAGAAGGGCGCCGCGCCAACGTCCAAGGTCAAGTGGCCTGCCGGTACCGTCTTCAGCTACAAGCACGCCTGAGCATCACTCAGCCCTGGTCGGCGGTATCCACCAGACTCGGACTGGCGGATCCATGACTGGCCGGATCCCGAGGGACCACCGGCAGCCCGGTCGGTAGCACCTGGACGGGCCCGCGAGCCCTCCCCGGATTCGGGTCTTGGCTCCCGGCCTCCGGCAACGGGGGCACCGATGGAGCAGGGTCGCGTTCATGGGGTCCTGGTAGCCTCCCAGGCGCCGTCGACCCACTGGCTGACCCGGACCCCGTCCCGGCCCATCGGGCCGCCGAGGTGGGCGACTACGTCGGCCCAGAGCTTCCGGGCCTGCTCGCGGACGACGTCGTGGGTGCGGTAGGCGTTGTGGCCGTCCATCAGGCGGACCCGGACCATGCTGGCCCCGTAGGGTTCGAAGATGGCGCTCCCGTACCGGCCCCAGGCGTCGCTTGAGTTCTGCTGCTCGACCTGCTTGGTCCTGGCGGGGGTCCGCTGGAGGCAGTACCGGGTGGGCTCGGTGTTGACGCTCATCTCGGCTTCCGGGCTGATGTGGGGGTGGGCTCGATAGTAGGCTTCCAGCATGGCCTTTGTGGGCATGGCTGGGATCCCGGGCTTGACTCGACGGCGGGCCATCAGGCTGACGCCATCTGGGCGCGGAGGTCGCGCTTCGCGGCCCGGCGCTCGGCCTTGCGGACTGTCCGCTTCATCCAGGCGACGGTCCGGGCCTCGCGCCGGGTGTCCCCGCCGGACCCGCGGCCCAGCCGGTAGCCGGCCTCGGACGCCCAGCCGGCGGTCTTGCTGTCGGTGTAGATGGTGGGGTTGCTGACGGTCATCTGGGTCATCTTCGCTCCGGTCGGGGCATCGCGCCCTCGCCCACTATGTAACCGCGAGAGGGTTACCGTCTACCGGTACAGACGAGAATCTGCGAGAAACTCGGGAGGTCGCCCTCGGGGCCGGTCGCGGGGTAGCGCCGGTCGCGCTACCTCCAACCCGGAGGGACCATGCACGTCCTTTGCACAGGGGGTGCCGGCTTCATCGGCTCCCACGTCGTCGACCGGCTCCTGGCCGCGGACCACCGGGTCACCGTCCTGGACAACCTGGATCCCCAGGTCCACCCGACGGGCCACTGGCCCGCCTACCTTCCGCCCCGGCCGGGGTTGACCCTGATCCACGGTGACGTCCGGGACCTGTCCGCCCCAGGGTCACCCTATAGCCTCCGCGGTGACGGAGCGGTGGTGACCACGATGCTCCGGTCCGACAAGATCCTGGAGGGCGTTGAGGTGGTGATCCACCTCGCAGCTGCCGTCGGCGTCGGTCAGTCTGCCCTCCAGCCGGCCCACTACGTCGACGTGAACGTCCGCGGGACCGCAGCGCTCCTGGAGGCGATCCAGGCCCACGGGAAGGACGTCCGGCGGCTATTCGTCGCGTCCTCGATGTCCTGCTACGGCGAGGGCTTGTACCGGGAGGCCTCGACGGGTACCCCGTACAGGCCAGCCGACCGGAGCCCGGAGGACATGGCCGCTGGCAAGTGGGACTTCGAACCACGCCCACGGCGAGGCCGTTCACCAGCGTGGCACGACGGGACGCTGCCCAGGCTGGTACCGCATCCGATCCCAGAGACCCGAGAGTTCCGGTCCACCTCGATCTACGCCCAGTCCAAAGCCTGGACCGAGGAGCTTGCACTCCTGTGGGGCGCCCAGCGGGACGTGCCGGTCACGGCCGGCCGGTTTTTCAACGTCTACGGGCCCCGTCAGTCCCCGCGCAACCCGTACACCGGGGTGGCCGCGATCTTCGCCTCGGCCCTGCTCCGCGGCAAGGACGCGATCGTCTACGAGGACGGCCACCAGACTCGGGACTTCGTCCACGTCGAGGACGTGGCGGCCGCGGTCGTGGCCCTGTCTACCGAGACGGTCTATCACGGTCCGGTCAACGTCTGCACCGGGGTCCCGACCTCGATCGGTGAGCTGGCGACAGCCATCCGGATCGCGGTCCAGCTTAGCGACCGGGTTCTCGGGGTCACCGACGGACCCGGAGAAGTCCGGACCACCGGCCAGTACCGGGTGGGCGACATCAGGTCGTGCATAGGCTCCCCCGCCCGGCTCCGGAAGGTCCTGGCCCGATGGGAACCCAGGTACCTCGGCGCCGATCAGATTGACTCCCTGGTCCATTGGGCCAGGACTCAGGACTGCTCGACCGACGCGGATCCGCACGCGGAGATGGCGGATGCCGGGCTGCTCCGGGGTGGCGTGTGAGCGGGGACGTCACCCCGGGCCAGATGTCCCCGATGGCGCTGGCGTTCGGGCCGCCCTGGAGGCTGATCCTCGACGTCAGCCGCGGGACAGTCGTATTCCTGCATCCGGCCGGGCTCCACTTCGACCTCTCCGAGGAGGCCCTCGTCGTCATCGATGAGGACGAGTCCGACGCGATCCAGGAAGCCGTCCAGTCTGCCGTCGGGACGATGCACGGGCTGATCGACGTCACCATCCACCGCTCCGAGGAGCACGGCTACAGCGCGACCGTCATGGAGGCTCCTCGATGACCCGCCCGATCCTGGTCTTCGGCGATCACCTCGCCCGGCAGGACCGAGACCCCCTGGGCCTGCCCGCACGGCTTGAGCTGGCGCAGCGCAGGGTCGTCATGGGGTACGGGGTCAACGGAGGCATCCGGCGAGCCCACGAGGCAGCTGAGGCAGTCCTGGGCCCGGTCCTACTTATGGACGCCGGGACTCCTGGCCGGCCGGACCGAGGGGACGCCCTGATCCTGGTCGGGATGACCGACGCCAAGGGGGGCGGGCCACCGCCCAGGGACTTCGCCTTCCAGGTCGTCAGGCTGGCGTCGTTGTGCGTCCAGGCAGGACTGCCCCCGTCGGTGGTGACGACCACGCCCTGTCCGGCCAGCGCCGGCCGTCTACCGGGCTACGCCAAGGGGGCTCGACGCTGGCAGCGACGGATGCTCCCAGTCCTGGTGGATGCCCTCATGGAGGCCGGGGTCCCGCATTCGGCGGCGGTGTTGCCGGACGAGGACTGGATCGATTCGTTGACCTTGAGGACCCCGGGGCTGCACCAGCTTCTAGGGGCGGCGCGGTGGGGCCTGGAGTCCGAGGACGCTCGCCGAGGGGCCTGAGCGCTGGGGGGCTGGACGTGCTACCGTGGGCCCCTATCCGGGAGGTCCATAGTGTCTCGCACCCTGGTCCGCGTGGGGGCCTCGCATGGTCTCGATGATGCCGGCGGAGCCCTGCGAGGTCACGCCCTGCACGTCGTCGCCGAGCCCGTCACTCGCCACACGTGGCACGGGACCCCGGTGGCCTCGATGGCGGAGGGGCCCGGGCACGCCCGGGCCGACGGCGTCGCCATGATCTGGGGGTCGCTCGCCGACGTCGAAGCCCGACTGAAGAAATGCCCGGACCCGGTGGTGATCGTCGTCTCTCCGGACGCGCAGCCATTCGACGCGGACCGGCCTGTCTCGCAGGACCGGATCTGGTGGTGGTCCCCGGCCCCAGGCGGTGGGGTCAGCTGGGAGGTCCACGGCGGAACCGGGACGGTCGAGGTTCGCGAGTTCGACGTCTCCGCCCTGGCGGGCTGATGCACGCCGCAGTCATCGACTGGCTCCGGCACGTCCGTGCGCGGCACCGCCATCGCTGGCGGGGTCCGACCCTGGAGCTGGGCTCGTTCAACATGAACGGGACGGCCCGGGACCTGTTCGAACCTGGGGATGAGTACGTGGGCGTGGATGCCCAGGCTGGGCCCGGCGTGGACGTTGTCTCGATGGCCCACGAGGCGCCAGCCCGAGACGGGGGCTGGCAGGTCGTGGTCTCCACCGAGGTCTTCGAACACGACCCCCACTGGCCCCGGACTGTGCGGCGGGCCCTGGAGGTTACCGCGCCGGGCGGGCTGTTCGTGTTCACCTGTGCCGCCCCTGGGCGCGGAGAGCACGCCGGGTCCCCGGTTCCAGGGTACTACCGCAACGTGAGCAGGCGCGAGATGGAGGCCGCCCTGGGGGCCGCTGCGAGCGCCCTGGGACGACGGGTCGCACAGCAGGAGGTCCGCCTCTGCCCTGAGCGCAGCGTGGACCTCCAGGGCTACGTCGTTCTGGAGCCCTGATGTCTGGAGTCCTCCCGCTCTCGCTGCTCCCACGCCGGTACACGGTCTCGCGCAGGACCGGCTACGTCCTGGACCCGGTGACGCTCAGCACCTCCCACGCCGCAGACCGGAACCCGGCTGAGGCCTTCCGGGTCGAGGTCGAGGTCTCCTCCGGCTCCGGGACCTATGGCACCGTGGTGGTCTCCGGGACCGTCGGGGGATCGCCGGGGTCTCAGGCCCTGTCGGTGCCGCGGGACACCCGGCGGGCCACCTCGGCGGAGTTCGACGCATCCACGGCGGTGACGATCACGACCAGTGGGTTCTCGGGGACCTTCACCCTGGCAGCCCGGGCGGTCGGCTCCGATGGAACCCCGCGGAAGCTCCTGTACTCGGTGGCGACTTCCTGGCCCGGCCGCCTGGATCACGCTCAGGCCCGCCCGGTCTGGCCCGCGCCCAGGGACGGCTCGTTCCAGCACGAGTCGACCCGGCTGATCGCCGCCTACACGACGACCTGGACCCCCCGGGAGGGGGACGAGTTCGTGGACGACCTGAGCGCCGCCCGCTGGCTCGTGATCGGGGTGCCGACGTTCGACGGGGCGGGGGTCCGGCACCACTGGGAGCTGAACGTCCGGCGGGCGGAGGCTTAGTCCAGGACCTCCAAGGTCCCGTACTGGAGGCTGACGCCCGCGGGCCGGACGGTCGCCTTGGTGGGGGTCACCAGGACCACCTCCTCCTGAACCGTGGTGGAGGTCTCGCGTTGCCAGATGCTCCCGTCCCGGTTGACTCGGCGGTAGCACCGCTCAGACTCCTGGAGGGCCCAGATCGTCCGGCGCCGGGTGGCCCCGGCGGGCCGGAACGTCAGGCGGACGTAGCGCCGGCCTCGGACGTGGGTCTGATAACCGGCGCTCACGACGGCCACTCCAGGCCCGCGAAGTAGGCGTCCAGCCGGCCCTTGTCCTCGTCGGTCAGGGTGTCGCTATAGGTGGACCGCGGGGCCTCGGGCTGGAGGCTGAGGGCGTAGGCGTCCTCGCCCATGTCGTCCTCGGCCAGCTGCTCCTCGACCTCGGCCTGCTGCCGGTCGGTGAACGCCTGGATCTCGGCGTCGCTCATGGCGCTGAAGTTGACCCACCGGGGCCGGATGCCGTGGGCGTCCTTGTAGGTGTCACTGGCGACCTGGATCATGGACTCGCGGGTGGTCAGGGTGGTGGTAGTCGTCATGGTCTCAGGCCTCGTCGGTGTCGGTGTCGGTGTCGGTGGGGTAGCCGTCGCTGCGGTAGCGGTACTCGGCGGTCAGATCGTCGTCGGCCAAGGTGCAGTCCTCGTACATCTCGTATGCGGACTCGGCGGCCTTGGCGTAGAGGGCGATGACGTGGGCGTTGTGGCGCATGGTTCAGGCCTCGATGCTGGAGGAGGTGGTGGTCTCGTCAGTCGGGACGGTGACCGGTCGGCTTCCGCCGTGGGCGACGGTCATCGTGATCAGGAGGGCGGTCAGGAGGCGGGTCATCTGGGCTCCGGGGGGCGGGCCGTCCGGCTCGCTTGCCCTGACATCAATGCATGGACCGTGCCATCCATGGCGCGACGGCCGCGAGCCCGCCCACTGTGGAGATCCGTCAGTCGGACCTGTACGAAGCCCCGTGTCGGGTGCCCGAGTGGGGCGAGCCGGAGCATGAAACCATGACACTCATGTCGCGGTTTCGTTGGCACAGGCCGTGCTGGGATAGCCAGATCCGGACCACTGGCCGGTCTGCGTCACAGCGCCAGACCGCGCCTCAGATGTCGTTGTTTTTTTATTCCGGATCTCATTCCGAGCGCGGACCCGCACGGTGGGCCGATCCGTCCAGAACCCGGACCAAGACATGAGTGTCATGGTCCCGTTGACGGGCATCCAGGGGCCCACCTCTCGCGCCCCGTGGAGAACGAGGGCTGGTGAGCCTGTCGTCGAGGACCACCTGGGGGTCAGTCCTCGTCGTCCTCCAGACAGTAGGCGCACCACCGGACCCCGTCGGCCTCCCCCGGGGCCGGGCCGGAGCAGGACTCGCAGACCGGGTCGCCGCAGGACTGGCACCAGTGCTCAGCGCTGGCCTCGTCGTTGTGACGCAGCCCCCCGGACCCGCCCCAGCCCGCGGGGGCATCGCAGCCCTGGTTGGCAACCGAGCATGGCTCACCGGTCCCCTGGGGTTCGCCCGTGTTGTGCGCGATCATCGCCCGCCAGGACGGCCACACGGCCTCGGTGTCCAGTGCGTGCGGGTCGAACATGCCGACGGCGGCCGCGAACGCCACGGGCTTTGAGAACGCCCGCTCGGTCTTCCAGTGCATGGCCAGCCATCCCCCGCAGACCTGCTCCCCAGGCCCCATCGGGCCTGGGGATCCGTCGGGGCCACCGTCCTCGCCGGAGTAGTCCACTGTGCCGTGGCACGAGAAGGTGCTGGCGTACCGGATCTCGGTGATCCGGCCGGGCCGGAGGTGGCCGACACCCTGACCGTCGCCTCGGAAGGGGCACGAGGAGCAGGGGCCCTTGAGGGCGAAGCGCTCGGTGGTCACGGGGTCCTCCAGGGCTGGACGGAGTGGTCGACGATGTCCCCGTTCCAGACCTCGCTCCAGGCGGGCCGTGCTGGCGCTTCCTGGGGTCGCAGGGCTCGGGGCCGGGACGGAACCGGCAGCCGGAGGGCGGGGCGCTCAGGGGCGTCCTTGCCCTGCTCCCGGCGCAGCCGGTCTAGGCGCTCGCGCTTCCAGGGGGTCATGCAGACCTCCAGGTACCGCAGCCGACGCAGCCGACCTCGGCTTCCCTCAGGGGTCAGTCCGGCCATGTGGTGACCGCAGCCTCGGCGGAACAGCCGGCCGGCGCACCGTGCGCAGACGGCGTAGGTCTCGCCGATCCAGCCCTTGAGTCCGGGGGCGATCTCACCCGGGTCGGCCGGGGCGTGTTCCAGGTCCTTCCTGATGCGCTCGGCCGGGGTCATGCCGCATCCCCGCTGGCCAGGACGGCCAGGACCGCTGCGGGGTCGATGTCGGGCGGGTCCACGCTGTAGTCGTCCTCCGGGTTCTCGTAGACGGTGAGGCGCCAACTGCGACCGTTGCCGACGTCGACCCGGTAGCAGGACTCCCAGCCCTCGCACTCCCAGCCCTCGGTGGTCCAGGAGGCGGCCTCGGTATCGGTCAACGCCCAGGCCGGGAGGTAGCCCTCCGCGGCCTCCCAGGCGGCTGCCTCGGCCGCGGACCCCGCGATCCCGGCCGGGGTCCCGGCGACGGCCTGGGCGACGGCCTCGGCCGCGGTGGAGGCGGTCACGCTGACGATCCGGACCTCGTCGCAGTCCTCGTAGTTGTCGGACTTGTACTCGTTGACGGCGTAGTCGACCCAGCCGCGGCTGGTGACGTGCTGGATGATGGCCGTGTAGGTGGCGCTCATGGTGGGGGTCCTCGTTCCGGTGGTGGTGGCGGGGCCGTCCGGCCCTGCCCTGGGATGATAACCGCGCTGCGGTTAGGGTCAATGGGTCAGGCGTTCTTGATACGCCGGAGCAGGGCCCGGCCGGTCTCGGCGACGTGGTGGGGGTACCAGCTCATCTGGGGGTTGCTCAGGATGCGGCCGGCCTCCAGACGCTCGGGGGACCCCAGGTCTCCGCCTGCGGCATCGTAGGCGCGGGTGACGGTGTAGAGGGCCTCGACGGCGACGGTGTGTGCGGGGATCAGGGACATGGTGGCTCCGGTAGGTCGGTGTGGTGGGTGGGTGCGGGCGGCCGGGCGCTTAGTCGTTCTCGACGACGGTGACGGCATCGGCGTAGGGGGCGACGATCTCGTAGGCGGTGCTGATGTCCAGGGCCTTCGCCTTGACGACGGCCGGCGGGACGACGCGGGCCCGGGCGGCGTTGCGCTTGAGGCTGGTCTCCAGGGTGCAACGGACGTAGACCAACTCGACCCGGTAGCCGGCCTCGCGGGCCTCGCTGATCCGGCGGACCATCTTCTCGGCGTTGGTGCCGGTGCCGTCCATGACCCACAGGCCCTCGCTGGCGGCCAGGGCGCCCTGCCACTGCTGCTCGACGACGTCCTGGCTCCAGGCGTGGAGGGCGTGGGGGTTGGCGGGGTCGTAGTCCGCGTGGGACTCCTTGACCGCGTCGGGGTCCATGATGGTGTGGGTGTCGGCGAGGTTCGCGGCAATCCAGGTGCTCTTGCCGGCGGCCGGCAGGCCCATGCTGAAAACGACGGTGGCGGCGGTGTTGTCGGCGTTGCGGGTCATGCTGTCCTCTCGGTTGCTGGACATAGATGCAACCGGCGTGCCAACATTGGCGCGACCCTGGCGAGGGCGCCCACTGTGCGGGCTGGGGGAAGCCGGTCCAGCGGCGGGTCTACGTGAAGGCCCACGGTGACGCACCTGACCAACGAAACCATGACACTCATGTCGCGGTCTGGTTGGCACAGCTCGTGCTCAAGGACGCGGAACGGGACCTGGGGCCGGCTCGGACCCAAGCGTTAGATCACGACTCTCATGTCATGGTCTGGTTGACGGCCCGCCTCTCCCGGCCACGGTCCCGCCCACCGGGCCGAACCGCGCCAGAACGTAGACCGAGACATCAGTGTCATGGTCCGTCAGATGGCACCCTCAGGCCGAGCCCTCGTTCTCCAGGAGCGACAGGAGCACGGCGAGGTCCTGGTCCGTCTCCAGGAGCGACCGGACCTCGCCCCGGGTCAGCGGGTCCAAGCCGGCCTCGACCAGTCCGGAGCGCATGGCCCGGATCAGCTTCGGGCTGGCGACGTGGCCCTCGTTGCAGACCCGGATGATCGACCGCAACGAGGTGCCGGACGTCAGGCGGGCCGCAGCTGCCTTGGAGAGTCCCCGGCGGGCCAGGACCCGGTCGAGCGGGCTGTCGCCGGCCACGACCTCCAGGCGGGTCGTAGTGGTCATCGTGGCTTCGGGCATGGTCTGGTCCTCCAGGGTGGCGGCCCGGACCCCGCAAGGCCCGGGCCGGGGCACGTGTAGCGTCGCGCCAGCGGTGGCGCGACCGGGACGGCTCAGAAGCCGTGGGCCCAGTAGCCGTGGGACTCCAGGAGGACCTTGCCAGCACCCATGACGTAGGTGCCCCCGTCGGTGATCCGGGTGCCGTAGACGGCTCCGGCGCCGGAGGACTCGCGGTGGTCCACCAGGGACCCGTGGAAGTCCATCGCCTCGGCGACGTCGTCGGCGACGGCCTCGGGGACGATGGCCCAGGCTGGGCCCTTCCAGTGGCCCGTGGGGTGGTTGACGTGCTCCCGGTACAGGGCCCGCAGTCGCTCGGCGTCGGCCACGCTCGGGAGAGGGCCAGCCGGGACGGTCAGGGTGACGGGGGTGCCGTCGGTAGCGGCGGCAGTCACGGTCGTGGTCTTGTCGGTGGGGTACGGCACGAGGGCTCCTACGCGGCTTCGTTGTTGGAGACGCCGCTGACGATGACGGCGGACACGGTGCCCGTGGTCTTGCCGTTGCAGCGGGTGGTGGTGGGGGACTTGAGGGCGCCGATGGCGGCCTTCGCCCGGGCCTTGACGTCGGCGACGTCCGCGCCGGCCTCCAGGGCTTCCCGGGTCAGGGAATCGACGGTCACCCCGTTCAGCTTGGAGAGGGCGACGGCGAGGAGGGCCCAGGGGTCAGCCTTGGCGACGATCTGCTGCTCGTAGTCCTCACCGACCTTCAGGCAATAGTCGACGCGCACGGTGACTGTGCCCTCGTGGCGGCCGGGCTCGATGCCGGCGGAGGCGGCCCGCTTGGCAGCGGCGCTGACGGTCTTGGACAGGGCGACGGTCTGGATCGGGGTCATCTCGGCTCCGGCCGGCGGGCGTCTCGCCCTGTCCGGTACCACTATCTAACCACGTAGGGGTTACGGGCAACCAGCCCAGGCGAGAATCCCGGAAGAAACTGATGAGCGTGGGCTGGGGGCCGGTCGCTTCCAGGCTGGTGTCGCGCTACGGACCCTCCCCTGCTTCACCGGAGCCTTCGTGGACATCGCACCTCGCCTCGACCAGCCTGTCCTTCCTGCGGACCCGTCGTACCCGTACACCGTGGTCATCCCCACCGTGGGCCGCTCTGCGGTCGTGCCCGAGTCCTACCGGCTCCTGCGGGACCGGGTCCCGGAGGGCACCAGGATCGTCCTGTCGGTCAACCCCGTGGACCGGGAGGACGCAGAGCGCACGGTCGCGATGATCGAGTCCATGGGGGCGCCTTACGGTGGAGCCCTGGACGTCATCTGGTCCGACGGGCCGATCAGCTTCGGTCCGGCGTTCAACCGTGGTCTCGTCTACGCGGCAACCACCGGTGGCGTCGGCGAGGTCATCGTCTGTTACAACGACGACCTGCTCGCCACCCCCGGCTGGCTGGAGTCCCTGGCCGCAGCCCTGACCGCGGACACGATCAACCTCGTCTCAGACAACCCCGGGCCCCGAGGCCGCGCTCCGCGAGACCGCGCTCAGTGGGGTCGGGCTGGCATCGCCGGGCCGATCACTACCGCGGCCGCTGGGGTCCAGGGATTCGCGGACCGAGAGGGCGTCGCCCGGCTCGGTCACGACGGATTCGCTGAGTGGTGGAGGGGGACGTTCGACAATCCGGAGTACCTGTCCTCGCGCTTCATGTCCGGCTTCTGCGTGGCCCTCTCGCGGGAGTGCGCCCAGGACCTGCTGGTCCCCTCGCCCCTCTCCGGCTTCGGGGTCTTCGCGGAGGAGCCCTACCCGGTCGCCGGCTACGAGGACAATGACCTCTGCGTGCGTGCCCGTGACGCAGGCTGGGGCGCAGTCGTGGACTGGAGCAACTACATCGGCCACCTGGGTCACCAGACCTTCGACACCCTGTTCCCAGAGGCGGAGCGGGGGATGCGCAACAGGGCGGCCTACTACGAGGCCTGGAAGCCCGTCACCCAGCGAGTCGACCAGCGGCTGGTCGCGATCTACCGGGTCCGGATCGGCTCGGTCCACGACATGCACCTGTTCAGGGCCTCCCTGACCCGGCACGCCTCCATCGTCGACGGGGTCGCCGTCCTGCTCACGAACAACCCGATCCGGGACATGCCCGCTTACCCCGACTGGAACAGCCGAGTCCAGCTTGGGGCGATGGAGGTGGACCTCCTCACGGCTCTGGCCGGGACCATGTCCACGGACGCCGAGAACGGCGAGCCCCCCCGCTTCCAGGACGTCGACGACCTCAACGTCCTGCGCGGGCTGATGAAGTCCTGGGTCCGCGCCGTCGTGGCGACGGCCCCGGAGACCCGTTCGCCCGATGTCGAGCTGAACCTCTGGACGGACGACTTCAACGAGCGGGACGAGCGCAACCACGCGATCGCGATGGGCGAGGCGATGAACCCGGACTGGCTGCTCTCGATCGACAGTGACGAGGTGATCGAGGACCGCATCCGGCGCTCCCACTTCGACCGCTGGATGACCCACCCGGATCCGCTCGTGGAGCAGTACGACTTTGCGTGGCTGGACCACTGGAACGACGCGAAGCACTACCGGGTGGACCCGCCCTGGGGCGACAACGGCTCCGGCGTGGGGGCCCGGCACGGCCGCCGTCTGCGGCGGGCGAACAAGTCCTGGGAGCAGCGCATCCTGGGGGGTACGGCCAACGGGCTCCACTGTGGCAACGTGCCCGACACAGGGGCGGGCTCGGCGCGGGCCTGCGGGGGCCGCTGGCGTCACTTCGGCTACGTCCGCCAGCTGGACCGGCTGGAGCGATACGAGAAGTACAGGAAGCTGGACCCGGACCCCAATCCGCTGATGATCGGTGGCGCCACCTACGAGCACATCGTCAACGCCGAGGGGATGCGGATCGACTTCTACAACCCGCGGAACGGGATCGGGCTCCACATGCTCACCTACTCCGGCGAGGACCCCCGCCGGATCGCGGCCACCCTGGACTCGCTGTATGCCCTGGTGGATCACGTCGTCCTGGTCTGGACGGACGACGCCCCGCCGGACGCTCCGGCTTCCGAGGGCGGGATGAGCAACGAGATGCGGCTGTACGTCGAGCTGTTCAAGTGCGACGTGATCCACTGTCCCCTGCGGGACGAGGGCGGGGTCAACTTCGCCAACGCCCGGAACGCCGGGATCAACCACCTCCAGGCCTGGGACGCGGCGACCACCGCCGGCCTCGGGTGGGGCCTCTACCTGGACCCTGACGAGCAGTTCGGGACCGACCCGCTCCGGTGCGCGATCTCCCTGCGGCGCATGGCTGAGACCACGACCTCCTGGGGCTGGCTGATCCGGTTCCGGAACCCGCTCCGGTCCGGGGTCGTGACCCCGTCCGAGTCCCTCCGGATGCACAAGCTCGACCCCCAGATGCGGATGCGTGGCCGGGTCCACGAGAGCTTCGACGCCGTGACCCGCGCGATCGTGGAGTCGGGCCAGTCTCCGGGCCACCGCTACGCGCCATTCGACATGATGAACCCCGGGCTCGCTGCGGAGAACGTGAACGAGAAGCTCGCCCTGTACGCCGACGGCCTGATGGCCGAGTTGACGGACAACCCGGAGAACGGCGGAGCCTGGAACAGCCTGGGGCTTCAGCTGGAGGTCGAGGGCCGCATCGACGAGGCCTTGACCTGCTACCGGGCCGCGGTCGCGGCAAACCCCTCCAGCTTCATCGGCTACCGATCGATGATGGTCCACCACCTCCGGGTCGCCCTGGCTCTGGCCGCCGAGTGCCATGATCGGCTGTCCCCGGCCCACGACTGGTACCCCTACGCGGCAAAGATCATCGAGTTCCTCCAGGAGGTCGCGAGCCCGGCGGAGAACCCGGCGACGAAGCCCCTGCTGGGAGACCTCGTCCTGCCGGCTCTGCCCCGCGCCCTCCAGGGCCCTGCTCTGGGCCAGGACGAGGCGGGAGCTTTGGCCAGTGACCTGGCGGACGTGTTCGACGCGGACATTCCCACCGACGAACCCGGTGCGGACGTGTACGATGCGGACGTGCCTACCGCAGCGGAGGCGAGCCCGGGAGCCTGATGGTCCAAGTCGACAGCAAGTCCTTTGAGATGACGATCATCGCTCTCGGCGATGCGACGACGACCTATCAGGAGGCGGCTGCGGTAGGGATCCAGGCCGCGGGGGCTGTTCTCCTGGACCGGACCCGGAGGCATGTCTCGCGGAGGGACCACTCGTTGGCGGACCTCCGCCGGATGGACCACCCCTATGCTCGCCGGCACGGGGTCATCCAGGCCGGCCGCCTCGGGGGAGCGTTCGTCCGGCGGCCATACCTCGTCCACACCCGGTCAGGGACGATGCTCCGCGCCCTCCAGGGCCGGAGGCGAAACAGCTTCACCTACGACGTCTCCTTCCGGGAGATCGCCCCCTGGATTTCCTACGTCGTCCAGGGGACCAGGAAGATGATCGGCCGGGACGTGATCTGGCTCACGGCGCACGAGCGGGAGACGAAGGTGGAGATGATGCGTGCGATCATCCGGGTATTCGGCAGCGGCCTCAGGCTGAAGGCTGCGGTCCGCTTCGGGGGCATGTCCTGATGGCGGTCTCTGCAGCCGATGGCCTGATCCTGGCCCGGCTCGCGCTCCGGGCCAACGCTGCCCTGGACGCCGCGGTCGACGGTCGGGTCTTCGGGCCCCACCTGATCGAGGCGGATGCCGGAAGCCTGGAGCGTCCATGTGTCATCGTGGACCTGCTCTCCGGCGGCGCCGAGTACCACTCGGGCTCCGAGGCGTTGACGGCGTACATCTACGCCTACGACGACCGCTCGCAGGGAAACGCGATGGAGATCTACGACCTGATCTACGCCGCTCTCCAGGGCACTCGGCTCATCGACTCGGAGAGCAACGTGACCGCGGCGGGGTACGCTCAGGAGGTTAGCCGCCCGATCACGGGCTACAACGATCAGGTGCGAGCCCACTTCGCACGCGGGGTCTGGACCCTGCGGCTGGCCGGGTAGGAGTCCACGATGTCACGACCCGACGGAGCCATGCCCATCCCCGGCGCCGGAGCGACCTTGCGCCGCGGCCCCACCCGGACCCGGGTGATTTGCCCCCACTGTCGGGGCGGAGGCGCCGATCTCCCGGCGGGAAGGTCCGTCGCGGCCCCCCGGTCCCCGGGCGCGGAGAGGACCCGTCTGAACTGTGAGGACTGCGAGCGGAGCTTCACGGTCCCACTGGTCCCGCGGCGGTCCTCGTGACCCCGACGGAGAAGCGGCTGGCCGCCCTGGAGGCCGCGGTGGAAGCCCTGCTTGCAGGGGCCACCGACGATGCCAAGGTCCCGCTGACCACCTCGTCCTGGACCTGCGATCAGTGCGATCAGCTGCTCGGGATCTACGACCCCGATGAGGACCTGATGACCCGGAAACACCGGGACGACATCTCGTACCTCCGCCTGGGCGAGGGCGGGCACGTTACGGCGATCTGCCGGAAGTGCGGTCACCCGAACCGCCTGGAGCGCGGGGACTTCGACGGGATGCGGGACGCGATACGCACCCGGCGTCGGAACATCTCCCTGACCGGCTGAGGTTCTCGGGTTCACCGCTGGACCATCGAGAACCAGGACTACAGCCCGGCGTGCTACCGGCGTCGGAACATCTCCCTGACCGGCTGAGGTTC
>Ga0114933_10000863_pt1 | contig 35590 bp, 25 predicted proteins | sample 4SBtaG_FD_89691 | JGI IMG/M metagenome (GOLD analysis project Ga0114933, IMG submission 89691) | Deep subsurface microbial communities from Kolumbo volcano to uncover new lineages of life (NeLLi) - 4SBTROV12_W25 metaG | ecosystem: Environmental > Aquatic > Marine > Volcanic | place: Kolumbo... | reverse complement strand
GTGAATAACATACTACCGTTTGGAATCGGGGCTTGGGTCTTCATCGGCATCTATTTATCCTCGCTCTTAATTATCGGATGGGTAGGCTTACTCAATCGCCGAGCCGATACCTTACAAGATTTCTATCTTGCTGGCTCTGGTTCCCGCCTTTATGCTGGGAATACGCTGGAATGCTATCCGGGTTGGCAATAGTCTTGGGATTGGTATTTATCCCATTCGATTTTGTAGTCTCCGGAAAAATTTGGGGGATCCACCCAGGGCTTTACGGGCTAGCGGTAAATATTGCAATCGTTCTATCGGGGAGCTTAATGATCAATCGCAGCCGAGCCTACCATTATAAAGTACAGCCAGATATACCAGACCAATAAATTGCAGTTTTTCCATTCCGTATACTCTCAATCATCAATACCTAAGGCCCAAACAAAACTGTTTTGACAAATTCTCCTCTTAGTTGATTGATCAGATTTTGTCCAAAGTCAGCATTATTCACTCAAACGCCGCATCAATTCCTTGCGTCGTTTTTTATATTCAACATCCATAACCTCAATATGACCCAAAACATTCTCCAATGCCTCATGTTTGGATGAATCCTGGGCCTCTTCCAGCCATTGCTCCATTTCTTCACGCAGGACATCTAAAATATCGATCGCGCCGTTTGCTTCGTGAAATGCTTTTTCGATTTGTGACACTGAACTTTCCGACATTAATATATTCCTAACACGTTATTTTACAGGACATAAATGATAATCTGCCAACAGCTCGATGACAACCGAACTCGCGACAAAACCGCATCTACAAGGGGACAGAGGATACATCTAACACCACCACAAGTTTCTCTTCATATTCCTCCCCCACTATCCAACTGATAGCTACATATTAAACTTTAAAATGCTCATCGATTTCCACCAGTAGGCAGTAATAGTTAGCGATTCCACAATAATCATGAATCGCGCCGTAAGAGCGTTCAAAGACGAATGTCACTATCCCTAACCATTGCTGTCTATTCCCTTTTCTAAACAGATTATTGCATGGCAATCTCCCCTGAAACAATCTGATATAGGACTCTATAAAAACAACATATCGTTTAGAATCCATCAGTATAATGTATCAAATTAAAATTAAGCTCAAACTAAAATTTGTATAAATGGCAATCGACAAAAAAAACCTGCTTTCTTTTCTAGTTGCTATATTGGCTGGCCTGGTTGGTGTCTTGATCATAGGACTGTTAGTACTGATTGTCGCCAGTGAATGGGATCTGCTTGGAGAAAGTAAAAAGATGCAGATATCGAAAACAGAATATCAACGCAAAGCACTGCGCGTGCACAAAATGCTCGCAGATGTTTCGTTACATGATGTCTGGGTATTTCAACTTTCCGCTGGATGCGGAGATCACAAACTTCGTGATTTCCGAACTCTTTGGTCAGAAAAACACATTCAGGATCTCAGCCCTGCTGTTAAGCAATTATTCAAACTCCGCAACATACTGGGCGATTTGTTAGGGTGGGACAATGCGAATCAACAAAATACGGCTTCGTCTTATGCTGGAAGGTTGACCAAAAATGAATTAGACCATTCGCTAGTTCAACCAGGGACTCCACTCATCGGTTCATTTCACGCCCTATACGAATTCGAGAACGAGGCACTGGACGAAATTGTCAACGCCACTGTACACGCATTTTCGCTGATGGCCATGGAGCGAACCGCGGAGGGCTATCGCATCTACTGGGCCATCTATATAAAAAACACCAGTCAGCTAACGCCTGTTTATATGAAAGTCATCGATCCCTTTAGAAAATTATTTGTTTACCCAGCAATTATCAATAAACTGGAACAAACCTGGAAAATAAAATATTGTTCCATCGCTAACCCGCGTGTTTAGGACACAGACTCCCAACCTGGATAGCCATTATGCCTACGCTTTCATGGTCGCTGATATCTACACATATACGGGATACACAACTCGCCTTTAACAAGCTGAAATGAAGTTAATTTTTATTTGAACTGAAAATACTATTGGATACTGCTATTTGAATCCGGACGATTATCGTTTTGATCCCCTGTATTTGGGTTGATTTCATCTATGTCATCGAAAATTTCATCGGTTCCATTAGTTCGCGTTGTTGTCGATTTGCTTGATGGATTGCTAAACGCATTATTCAACGATTGAACCAATTCCTTCGACTGCTCAAGGATGGACAAGATTTTCATGTGTACTTGGTTATTCCACCCTATTGGGCGCGTAACAGGCAAAAAGATCCGCAGAAACGTTGTATTTTGGTCAAAAGCAAACTCGAGATTTTCGGCCAAATTAAGCTCTATCCTGCGTTTTTGAAGCTGTTTTCGAATACGCTTTGCAAAAAATTCGCTAACATAATAGTGAAAAAGCGTCATCACTAAAATCAAAATGCCTAGTTCAACCTGCACAAATGACGGTTGAATGAGGAACCCCAGTAATCCGGAATAAAACGCGAGGAACCCAACGCCACCAATAATTGTAAACGCAATCGCTGCATCTGATAAATGAACGAGTTTCTTCCACCGTTTAAGTGCATCCCAAACTTCTGGAATTGCAATTTTATCGATTTCGCGTGCGGTATTTTCTAACGCACTCAAAATTCGATAGGCTCTTTCGTTCCCGACAGTGTTTATCCGCTCATAGATATCCTTCAAGTCAAAATCCCGCTTCTTTTCAAACTGCTGGCGTATATTGGCATCTTCAATCGGGATAGCAGCATCTTCGGAATAGATCATAAAAAACCGTCCCGCAGTCAGACCGTTTTCTGATAACGCCCGTTGCCAAGCCGACACAACATGCTCAGGATTGTCTTCTCGTGCAGTTGCGTCCATCTGATTTAGGATATACACAAACTTGTTCGAATCGTGCCGCTTAATCGTATCCGCCACTAAGTGTTTCAGCGTATCTCGCATTGCACCGACTTCCGGCCGCCTCGCATCGAAAAAAATCAGGACCAAATCCGATAAATCAATGATATGCTTAGCCACCCGTAAGGTAGCTGTTCGCTGAGAGTCCGCATCAAATCCTGGAGAATCGATTACAATTTTTCCTTTAAGGTGCTCGCTTGGACAAGTTTTAAGTTGAAGATAGGCATTAATCCGCTGCCCCTCGCCTTTCGCAACATCTTCAATCCGCGTACTAATCTGGTAAAAAGGAAAACGAGGATCAGCGTCCAGAGCAGAACCGGGAAGAGTTACTGTTTCTTTATCGGAACTATAATGTAAAACGGTAAATTTCTCATCGACTGCCTGACTGCCGGTACGCTGTATTTTCAGACCTAGGTATTGGTTGATAAAGGTCGATTTTCCCGCTGAAAAGGTACCAAGAACGGATATCAGGGGCCACCAGGATATTCTCCATGCAGTCGACTCGTCCATTTCAATCAATCGCAGATCGTACGCAATATTATCTAAGTCATGAAATGCCTTCGCTGCCTCTAACAAAATAGGGTTTTCATCTTCGAGATGTTTCTCCAAATTTTGAAGGTATTTACTGATTACTTTCTGTCTCATAACAATCCATTTACTCTTTCGATTATTGAGTTATCCGGTGCTGACTGAAATGCAAACGATACTTTTACGGAAAGATAATACATTAGACAAACGGGGTCAGACAAATGAAGCACCAGGTAAACCCACCGCTATATAATAAGTAGTTGTGCGTTTTGGTATTATTTCGGAGCTACCGGCTATTGCACCAAACATATGCTGGATCACATAACCAGAGCTAATGGCAAAACTCTTTCCTTAAAATTCAGGGTGCTATATCTCTCTAATTTACATAGATAGGTATCATGGACCATAGCACGAACATACTTGCCTATTGTAAGAACAGATATGAGGCAGGGGGCGATACCGACCAAATCGATGAAACCAAAACAATTTCGGATGTAGGTCATCCACAGTCAAAGACGGAAGGTATTGTTTTGCGAATTCAATAACAACCAACGAGCCCATGTCAGCTTCGCCAATTATTGTTGCTTGGGTTTTCATTAATTAAACATCAAAACCGAGTACAACATTAGTTTAGCCCTAATTGCTCTAAAATGGATCAGCGTCCTTTCCCTACTGAAGAAACCGACGATCAATATTTCAATTCCGTAATATTCAAAAATTGGTCAAGGGACTCCGGATTGGCAAGGGCCTCTTTATTCCTAATGGCACGCCCGTGGACGATATCCCTCACCGCCAATTCGACCGTCTTGCCACTTTTGGTCCGGGGAATATCGCTGACCTGAATAATCTTTGCCGGAATATGTCGAGGGGACGAATGGGCTTTTATCTGTTTCTTTATTTTCTCCGTCAAAGCTTCTGTAAGTACCACATCCTGACGCAACATAACGAATAAGATTACCCGACAATCGCCCTTCCACTCCTGACCAATTACTAAACTATCCACAACTTCATCGATTTGTTCCACGGGCCGATAAATTTCTGCAGTACCAATTCTGACCCCCCCTGGATTCAATATCGCATCAGAACGTCCGTGGATTATTAAACCATCATGCTCGCTGAGTTCAACATAATCTCCATGACACCACACCCCTGGATATTTTTCGAAATATGCTGCTCGATACTGTTGCTGATCCGGGTCATTCCAAAAACCAACAGGCATAGAAGGAAAGGGTGCCAAGCACACCAGCTCTCCTTTTTCCTGACGAACCGAGAGTCCATTTTCATCCAACACCTCCACTTTCATTGCCAACCCCCGGCACTGAATTTCTCCCCGACGCACAGGAAGAATCGGACATCCCAGAACAAAGCAAGAGATGATGTCCGTCCCGCCAGAAATCGAGGACAGACAAACATTTGATTTCACCGAATGATAAACAAAATCAAAACTTTCGGCGACCAACGGTGATCCAGTTGACAATATGGTTTTTAAAGATGAAAGATCGTGACTTTGGAATGGCACACAACCAGACTTCTTGATCCGATCGATATATTTGGCGGAAACACCAAAAATATTGACCTGGGTTTCATCAACCATATCGAAAAGAGTGGTAGATGATGGATAAATAGGAGATCCATCATAAAGCACCAGCGTTGCAGCCGAGGCCAAAGCCGAAACTAGCCAGTTCCACATCATCCAGCCACAAGTGCTAAAGTAAAAAAGTCGATCCTTTGGGTGTATATCGACATGAAGTAGGTGCTCTTTTAAATGCTGAAGCAAGGTACCGCCAACACTATGGACAATGCATTTCGGAACCCCAGTAGTTCCGGATGAATAGAGGATAAAAAGCGGATGACCGAAGGAAACCTGCTCAAATTCGATGGGCATATTGCCCGAAAAATTCGCCACATAATCGTCCCACCCGGTGATCACACTATTTTCAGAGGCTTGATGGCTTTGGATATAAGAAACCATAATAGCCTTCTTGATAGATGGAATAGCGTTGACCACACGGTTGATCAGCTTCGAGGTGTCGAATACTTTGCCATTAAAAAAATAACCATCGCAAATAAACAATAATTTCGGTTCTATCTGACCGAAGCGGTCTATAATCCCTTGAACTCCAAAGTCGGGCGAACAACTTGTCCACACCGCGCCGATACTGGCAGTAGCCAGCATGGCGATAATTGCTTCTGGCATATTAGGCAGTACGCCGGCAACTCGATCTCCCGGATTAAGACCATCTCGGCGTAATGCTTGAGCTACCTGCGATACACATGAATATAATTCACCATAAGTAAGACTGCGTTTTTGTCGATCTTCACCCCAAAAAATAATCGCGCATTCATTATCGTTTCGCTTCTTTAGCAAGTTTTCAGCATAGTTCAAACGCGCTTGCGGAAACCATTTAACCCCCAGCATTTTTTCTCCGCCAATCAAAATATCGTTACCCTTTTTTTTGGCGATAACAGAGGAAAAGTCCCAAAATGTACTCCAAAACGCCTCAGGGAAATCTATCGACCATTGATATAATGATGCAAAATCAAAAACATCTGTGCCTTGGTCCGCCCTCACTCTCGCCATAAAACGCGTTAGATTAGCGGCTTCGATACGTTGGGGGGATGGCTGCCAGAGTATGGGATTCATTTATATTTCCACAAGGAGTTGATTTCCTAGATTGGCCACTATAAAGCCAGGTTCAAGCTAATAACAGGCTTACCCTTGTAATGTCTATAACAAGAAACTTACCAAAGATTAAACGCAGATCAACAAAGGAACACAAACATTTGATAAAAAAGTACAACAATCAACCAAGAAACTATCCCAGGATAAAGCTCTGTAATTCAGTATACAGTCTTACCCATATCCTTTTACCCTTAAGAAAAAATTAGTTGTTCAGGATCGATTCTATTTAGTTTAAAACATAAGGAAAAGACATGCGATTTACTTGTACCCACGAGTATTTTTAACACTGAATATAACTAAAATATAGGTGAGCGAAATAGTTTAAATAAAAAAGTTCCTTTAGATAGCATATTCTATGAAATAATAATTCTTTGTTTTATACATGATTGAGGGAAATTTTGACTAACCTACCGACCGGATTAAAATACGCTGAATCCCACGAATGGGCAGACCTTGATGAACAAAACATCGTAAAAGTAGGTATTACTGATCACGCTCAAGAGGAGCTAGGAGACTTAGTTTTTATCGAACTGCCAGAAATTGGAAACCGGGTATCCGCTGGAGAACAATGCGCCGTTGTGGAATCCGTTAAAGCGGCATCTGATATTTATAGTCCAGTTTCAGGGGTGATAGTGGAAGTGAATGGAGCACTATTGGATAGCCCCGAAAAAGTTAATGACGATGCCTTCTCCGCATGGTTATTTTCTGTAAAAATAGATAATGCGGATGAGCTAGAGAAATTGATGGATGCGGACGGTTATAACGCTATGATCAACGCATAGATCTAACCACAACCGAACCTAGTTCATTGACTTCAAAGAGCGCTTCGCTTAGGAAAACTCCCCTTTTCCTCTTGCATATGGAAAGCAATGCGCGCATGGTAGAATTTGCAGGCTATGAAATGCCTGTCCATTTTCAATCTGGCATCATCAAGGAGCATTGCCACACCCGTGCTCACGCGGGCTTGTTTGATATTTCTCATATGGGGCAGATTAGGGTAAGTGGCGATAATGTAGGTACGTCATTGGATCGACTGGTACCGGGTGATATTTCAAATCTCCAGTTGAATCGCCAACGCTATACTTGGTTAACGAACGACCAAGGTGGTGTCATCGATGACTGTATGATCACTAATCGTGGAGATCATTTATTGATTGTGGCTAATGCTTCCCGAAAGAAACACGTACTTAACCACTTAAAGGCTAATCTCATCGAGTGCAGTATCGCTGAACTCAAAGATAGAGCCTTGTTAGCTCTGCAGGGTCCTAAAGCATCTAAAGTTATTGAGCGATTCGTGCCGAAAGCCAAGCACTTGCCCTTCATGTCTTCGGCTTCATCCTCTATCCAGGGTGCCGATTGTATAATGAATCGGTGTGGATATACCGGGGAAGACGGGTATGAAATAATGGTACACAGTGATCAAGTCGAGGAAATAGCTCGCCTGTTTATTGCTCAAAAGGAGGTTGAACCTATTGGATTGGGCGCTCGAGACTCGCTGCGACTGGAAGCAGGCCTATGCCTATACGGACACGACATAGATGAAAACACATCGCCAATAGAAGCTGGTTTAGATTGGGTGATCGCGAAAAAATACCTTGGAAGAAATGCCCAGCCGGCAATATTCCCCGGGGCTAACAAAATACTTCGAGACATTCGGGAACGGCCAGTTTGTAAGCGGGTAGGCCTCGTTTCTGAAGGAAGAATACCGGTTAGGGAAGGTGCACAGCTTTTTAATAAAGCCGGTGACATCGTCGGTCGCGTCACCAGCGGTGGTTTCGGTCCCACGGTAAACAGCCCTGTAGCAATGGGTTATTTGAACACTAAATTCGCACAACCCGGTACGCTGTTGGATGCAATGGTTCGAAATCGCCTCCATCCAATTTCCGTCGTTAACCTACCTTTTGTCCCTCATCACTATCATAAATAGACCCATGTCGGATTCACTTCGGAAATCCTTAAAAGAGTTGGAAATGGGTGGCGATTTTATACGCCGTCATATTGGTCCTAACTCTAGACAAATTGGGCAAATGCTCGAATATTTGAACTTAAGCTCCTTGGAGGAACTGATAGACAAGGCGGTACCTCAAAATATTGTTTCCCATGAGCCGCTATCGTTAACATCTAATTTCAGTGAAACCGCAGTACTTAACTACAAACGTAAGATGCGCTCCCGCAATAAAGTTTTTGTGTCGATGATTGGGATGGGATATTACGATACTATCATGCCCGAGGTCATCAAACGCAATGTTATGGAAAATCCGGGGTGGTACACCGCGTATACACCATATCAAGCTGAAGTCAGCCAAGGGCGATTGGAAGCATTGTTGAATTTTCAACAAATGATCGTCGATCTCAGCGGTATGGAATTGGCCAATGCATCGCTGTTGGATGAGGCGACTGCCTGTGCGGAAGCGATGGCAATGGCGAAACGGGTATCAAAGAGTACATCGAAAAATTTTTTTGTAGATCGAGATTGCCATCCGCAAAACATTGCTGTAGTCGAAACCCGAGCTAGAGGATTAGGATTTGAGATTGTTGTAGGAGATCCCTACTCAGACTTAGAACTCCATGATGTTTTCGGCGTATTGATTCAATATCCTGGATCAAGTGGTGAAATCAGAGATTTCCAACAAATTTCTCAACAAGCTCATGCCAAAGCGGCAGTGCTGATAACGGCTGCTGATCTTTTAAGCTTGGTTCTATTAAAGCCGCCAGGTGAATTGGGTGCTGATATCGTTGTTGGAAGCGCCCAGCGTTTTGGTGTACCAATGGGCTACGGTGGTCCCCATGCTGCTTTTTTTGCCACCCGTAATATTTTCAAGCGATCCATTCCAGGACGGATCATTGGAGTTTCGGTTGATAACTTGGGAGATCCAGCGTTACGTATGGCCTTGCAAACTCGGGAACAGCATATCCGGCGAGATAAAGCGACTAGTAATATTTGTACGTCCCAGGTTTTGTTGGCAATTATTGCAGGGTTTTACGCCATCTATCATGGACCAGAAGGGCTAAAACTAATCGCGGGTCGGATTCACCGATTAACTCAGCTTTTAGCCGATGGATTGATTAAACTAAATATTAATGTAGTTAATAAAGCTTTTTTCGATACTGTTCTGGTCAATGTTCCCGGAAGGGCTCGGCGCATTGCTGCAAAGGCTCGCGAATCAAAAATTAATTTTCGAGAAATAGACGCCGACCATTTGGGGGTTTCATTTGATGAAACCACAACTCGACATGAGCTACGAACCGTCTGGCAAATTTTCTCATCACATGCCGGTGAAATGCTCAAGATCAAGGAGATGGATATAAAGTCGGAAGAGTGTATTCCACAGAAACTCCTTCGAACCGATGAATTTCTAACGCATCCAGTATTTCACCTGTATCACTGTGAAACCGAAATAATGCGCTATATGCGCAAATTGGCACGGCGCGATATCGCCTTGGACCGATCGATGATTCCGCTTGGCTCGTGTACCATGAAACTAAATGCAGCTACCGAATTACAAGCGCTATCCTATCGCGAGTTTAACGCACTTCATCCTTTCGCTCCCTTGGAGCAAACCCAGGGTTACCAACAGTTGTTCGAAGAACTAGAAGAAATGTTGTGCGACTTGACTGGTTTCGATGCTTTTTCGTTTCAACCCAATGCTGGTTCTCAAGGGGAATATGCGGGTTTGCTTGTGATCCGAAAATTTCAAGAAAGTGAGGGTGAAGGAAATAGGAATGTCTGCCTCATTCCAGCCTCCGCCCATGGTACTAACCCTGCAAGTGCGACGCTTGCGGGTCTTAGCGTTATCGTAGTCGCGTGTGACTCAGCTGGAAACGTTAGCCTTGAGGACCTCAAGGCAAAAGCAATGGAACATGCCGACCATCTTTCGGCTTTGATGATAACCTACCCATCAACCCATGGAGTTTTCGAAGAAGCATTTTGTGATATCTGTCGAATTGTTCATGACGCGGGTGGACAGGTCTATCTCGATGGTGCAAATTTTAATGCCCTGGTGGGAATTTCCAGGCCGGGATTAATTGGTGCCGATGTCGCTCATATTAACCTACACAAGACCTTCAGCATTCCACACGGCGGTGGTGGGCCTGGTATGGGGCCTATAGGGGTCCTTGGTCATCTCGCACCGTTTCTTCCAGATCATCCCGTGGTTGGTGGTGTCAATCCTGATGCGGCAAAGTCGGGTACCATTGGAACCGTATCAGCTGCACCCTGGGGATCGGCTAGCATTTTGACAATACCATGGGCTTATATCGCGATGATGCGGGCGGGCGGGTTGAAGCAAGGTACTTTGACCGCAATATTGAGCGCCAACTATATCGCCAAACAACTTTCTTCCCATTATCCTGTTTTGTATACAGGAAAAAATAGCATGGTTGCCCACGAATGTATTATCGATCTTCGTCCAATCAAGGCTGCCTGTGGAATTACTGTGGATGATGTGGCGAAAAGGTTAATTGACTACGGATTCCATGCCCCAACAATGTCCTTTCCAGTTGCCGATACATTGATGATTGAACCTACTGAAAGCGAAAATAAACGAGAATTGGACCGTTTTTGTGAAGCGATGATTGCTATTCGAGGCGAAATTTCTGCAATCGAAAAGGATGAATGCAACCCGGTTAATAATCTTTTGCGCAACGCCCCCCATTCCCACAAGCTTTTTTTAAAGGACAAATGGGATTTTCCGTACAGCAAAAAGCAAGCATTTTTCCCGATTTCCGGTTTGGAAAACGATAAATTCTGGCCACCTGTAAGCCGAATTGACAATGTATCAGGAGATCGCAACTTAGTCTGTACCTGTCCATCAATTTCGTCATACCAAGACAACTAAAAACCAATTTTTTGCTCTAGGGAAAAGTTAAAATACCTTTATCCGTTAACCGAAAATTCAATTATGGCAGCACAAAATCGAACAGGTATAGATCGGCTATTCGCAGCCACATCAAACTTTTTAGTGGGAATACGTTCAACCTGGTGGCATGAAGAAGCGTTTCGCCAGGAGGTATTCATATTTTTGCTTGCGGTCCCGGTTGGCTTTTGGTTAGGATCGGATCGTGTTGAAAGAGCGCTGCTGATTGGGAGTGTCGCACTTATTCTTATAGTAGAATTGATTAATTCTGCGGTGGAAGCAACCGTGGACCGAATCGGGCTGGAACATCACGAGCTATCCGGTCGGGCCAAGGATGCGGTTTCGGCAGCAGTATTGTTGACCATACTATTGGCTGGCGTAATCTGGTTGTCGGTTTTGTTGTAGTAAAACTCTATTCAGTGCAACCCAATTTTGGTCTAGAACAGCGTTAATAATGCTTGTTTACACGCGTAAACTGTGAGTTTTTCCTTGTTCTGAAACAAAATCAAGGTATCCTAGATTGTTAGATTTTAGTTTTAAAGACAAGGAGAACGAGGAATTATGAAAGCACTCATTTGCGGATCAATCGCCTATGACACGATAATGGTGTTCCAAGACTGCTTTAAAAATCACATACTGCCAGACCAGGTGCATATTTTAAATGTTTCGTTCTTAGTGCCGGAGTTACGTCGGGAATATGGAGGCTGTGCTGGAAACATTGCTTATAACCTCAAACTTTTGGGCGGCTCGCCGCTACCCATGGCGGCTGTAGGCCAAGATTTTGGACCCTATTCGGAATGGATGACCCAATGCGGAATTCCTCAGGAGCATATTTGGGAAGTAGAAGATAGCTATACGGCACAAGCCTATATCACCACTGATATGGACGACAATCAGATTACTGCATTTCATCCCGGCGCTATGAATTTTGCCCATGGGAAAAAAATACAGGTGAATAGCAATGTAAATATCGGCATTATTTCACCCGACGGAAAGGACGGCATGGAACAGCACGCAACACAATTCGCCGACGCTGGAATTCCATTTATTTTTGATCCAGGCCAAGGGTTACCGATGTTCAATGGAGAGGAATTGAAGCGATTTATAGATCAGGCAAGCTGGGTTACTTTAAATGGCTATGAAGCACAGTTGGTGCAGGAACGTACTGGCCTGTCCCCGAAACAAATAGCCGAGCGTGTTAAGGCGGTCATAGTAACCCACGGAGGGGATGGCTCTAAAATCTTTACACAAGAACAATCCTATGAAATTCCAGTGGCAAAACCTAATAAGGTTGTCGATCCGACCGGGTGCGGTGATGCTTACCGAGCAGGGTTAATTTATGGATTATTGGAAGGTATGGATTGGAAAACAATAGGTCGTATTGCTTCATTGATGGGTGCAACCAAAGTCGAATCCAGTGGCACTCAGAATCATTCGTTCGAAATGACTTCGTTCAGGGATCGGTTTCGAAACAATTTTGGGTACGCTTTATAGGTGTGAAAAATACAAAAAGATTATTAGGGATTATGGCTCGGTTGCGTGATCCAGAATGTGGATGTCCATGGGATATAAAGCAGGATTTCTCTAGCTTAATCCCCTATCTGATAGAAGAAGCCTATGAAGTAGTCGATGCAATCGAACGGAAAAACCTCCAAGATTTGCAGGAAGAACTGGGAGATTTGTTGTTACAGGTCGTATTTCACTCACAAATTGCGCAAGAGCAAAATCTATTTGATTTCGAAGCGGTCGCTGGATCTATTTGTGACAAACTCACGCGCCGTCATCCCCATGTATTTAGTGATATCCGCTATGACAATGATGAACAACGAACATTAGCCTGGGAAGCCGCCAAAGCAGATGAAAGATCCAGTAAAAACGGTGATTCCAGACCACCTAGTGTACTAGATGGAATTATCGACAGCCTACCAGCTTTAATGCAAGCTGAAAAAATTCAAAATCGGGTCTCTAGACATGGTTTTGACTGGCCCGAAGTAGCTCCCGTATTCGCTAAAGTCGAAGAAGAACTAGACGAGGTGCGTGAAGCATTTGAATCAGGCAATGCTAAGGACATTCGAGAAGAAATAGGTGATTTATTGTTTGTTGTGGTCAACCTCGCTCGCCATTTAAATGTTGAACCAGAAACTGCTTTAAAACAGGGAAACCGTAAATTCAAATCTCGATTTCACTTTATTGAACAAAAAGTTTCCCAAGCGGGGCGTAAACTTAAAGATTGTGAATTAGCCGAACTGGATGCTTTATGGGATGAGGCAAAGGTCAGTAAAAATCGATCAGATGGGATTCGCAATTAACGATTCATCATATGCGAGCACGTCAGAAAAATTAAGTTTCAACAAATGTGGAAAATTCAAAACAATCTAAAAACACTGTCATATTCCAAAAGTTAAAAACTCATCCATCGAAAAGAATTATGCAAAAACGCAACATTGTTAAAAAAAAACAACAGATTGCTGGTTTTTAGCCACAAATTTTAGTATGCTTTTTTGTTAGACAAAGGGTATTTAAAAGCACACCCACCAAAATATCCCTTAGAATGATCGAAATACAATAGGAGAAAGCGAATGAGTGTACCCCTACGCCAACAATTAAGTGTTGCTGGTTATCTTCTTAAACAGAAGATTAAATCTGTAAAGCGTTATCCATTGGTACTCATGCTAGAACCGTTGTTTCGCTGCAATTTAGCATGCGCTGGCTGTGGAAAAATTGATTATCCAGAAGAAATTCTGGATCGACGCATCAGCGTTGAGGATGCACTTGGTGCTGTCGATGAATGTGGTGCACCAATTGTATCAATCGCAGGGGGTGAACCTTTATTACATAAGGAATTACCGGAAATTGTCGAGGGGATCATCCAACGTAAAAAGTATGTGTACTTGTGCACTAATGCTCTACTCATGAAAAAACGCATGAAGGATTACACACCATCTCCTTATCTTACGTTTTCTGTGCACTTGGACGGTAACCGTGACCGTCACGATCAATCAGTTTGTCAGACAGGTGTTTTTGATCGGGCAGTCGATGCCATTAAAATGGCGATGGAACAGGGATTCCGTGTGACGGTAAACTGCACACTCTTTCAGGGAGAAACTTCAGAGGAAGTCGCCGATTTTTTAGATTATGTAACCGAGCTTGGGGTCGAAGGTATTACCATGTCCCCAGGGTTTAGTTATGAAAAAGCGCCTCAACAAGGAATATTTATAAAAGGGAAATCGGTTAAAGAATTATTTCGAGGAATTTTCAAGTTAGGCAAAGGACGTAAGTGGCAATTGAACCATTCCAGTCTGTTTCTCGATTTTTTGGCTGGGAATCAAAGTTATAATTGTACGCCTTGGGGTAACCCGACACGCAATGTATTTGGATGGCAAAAACCGTGTTATCTGCTTGTGGATGAAGGTTATGCATCAAGCTTTAAGGGCTTGATGGAAGAAACGAATTGGGAGAAATATGGTACCGTTAACAATCCAAAATGTGCCAACTGCATGGCTCATTGCGGATATGAAGCAACTGCGGTTGAAGACGCCTTAAGAAATCCGCTTAAAGCAGCGTATGTCTCGTTAATGGGGCCACGAACCGAAGGCCCCATGGTTCCGGCACCGGAAGCGAAATACGATGACTATGTAACGCCAGTTTCTGGGCCGGTTGCCAGTTTAGAGACCGCAGATTAAGCACCAAATAACGTCTAGTAGGGGGCAAACAAGCCCCAGAAGGCATTACAATGGAAACTAACCTTTGGCCGTCCCCTCTTGTGCGCCAGTTTTTGCCAGGTCACTATTCTCGTCTCATGCTGGCAAGCTTGGTGGTATTGGGGACCTATTGATATCAATAGGGACTATATATCGGAAAACCTTTCCGATGTTGGTGTCGTTATCCCCACTGGATGCGAAACAGAAGCAATTTTACAAACGCTGCGGTTAAAAAGCCCAACGCTTAACATTTGTTTAATGGTAATAATTTGATCGGTTTAACCGTACAGGTCGTCGAACGTTCTTATTATTAACCTAAAGATAGTCCTTAATCCCACAATTGAATCCAGATGGAGTAGAAAACTCCAAACGGACAACTTTAAGTATCAAACAGTTTACCTCAACTGACCCTACTTCTTGATGCCGATATCAAATTAAGCCCAAGGTTTAACAACGATTCGATGGTTACCATTCAAGATCTAGGTTATTTTTTGTTCCAGAAATATGGTGATCAACTCCGCTATCACCTACCAAAGCATTACCTTTTAGCATTAATCGCGTTTAAAAATTATGTTACGAACAAATTTCCAAATCTTTAAGAATCGTGCTATCTGCGCAGCAGTATTGGTGTTGCTTGGGGTTCATTCCGTTAAAACCCAAGCCACGGACGAAACACCTCAATCCGCTGTTAAAGTTGTAGAAAGTTTTCAACGCCATTTACTCGATGCGATGAAACAAGGCGATGAGATGAATTTCGAAAACCGGTTCAAATTCCTCGACAAAATTGTGAGATCGACCCATGCCGCACCTAAAATCTCGGAAATCGTTTTAGGACGCAAACATTGGAAGAACCTGACTGAAGAGCAAAGAAAGGAATTTATTGAGGTGTTTACCCGCTTAAATATTGCTACTTATGCTCATCATTTTAAGTCATACTCAGGCGAGTCTTTTGAATTCATATCGAAACAAAAAACCCGTCGAGGTAACATGCTCGTTAGGACTGTTTTTGTAGAATCCAATGGCAATGAAGTACAATTCGATTATCTGATGATAAAGACTGATGGACGATGGCTGATCATCAATATTAAAGCCGATGGTGTAAGTGATTTGGCTGTTAAGCGCGCCGAATATACGAATGCGCTTAAACTCGAAGGATTTGATGCTTTGCTGGAAAAACTTAAAAATAAAACTTTGAAATATACCAAAGCGGGTTAACAGGTGTGAAACGTGCCAACTGAACAATGGAGCGGCAATGTTAAGTCTGTAAAATCCATTATATGGGTCGTTCTTGCTTTATTTTTAGGTGGCTGTGCAACAACGTCAGGCGATAAATCGGACATAGACCCCTATGAGGGTTTTAATCGGACGATGTATTCCTTTAATTCCACTGTAGACGAACATATTGCAGAGCCTGTCGCCGGAGCGTATACGACGGTTACCCCTGAAGTCGTTCAAACGGGAGTGTCAAACTTCTTCCAAAATTTATCCAACATCAATGTTATCCTGAATGATCTTTTACAGGGGAAGGTAGAACAAGGAATCCAAGATTCGGGACGGTTCGCCATTAATTCGACCGTCGGTATTTTGGGACTCTTTGATGTCGCTGAAAAAATCGGATGGGAGCAACACGATGAAGATTTTGGACAAACTCTAGCGGTATGGGGTGTTGATTCGGGTCCCTATTTGGTTTTGCCATTCTTCGGACCAACTACCTTAAGGGATACGCCAAGTTTTGCTGTAGATGCACTCACAAATCCTCTCCTTACTCTGTATCCAGCGCTGATAGGGCTAGATTTTGTTGATACTCGAGCCAGAGCAGATGGCTCTATACAATTTGTAAATGAGGCCGCTTTGGATCCTTACGTATTTACCCGTGAATCGTTTTTACAATGGCGAAATTTTCTGATTAATGACGGGGAAACACCCGTCGACAAGATAGATGATGATATTGAAGATATGCTGTTCGAAGATGAGGAACTCGAAGACATTAGCGCACCGACATCTATCGAAGTAGATTCCAACAACACCCAGAAAACTGTATCGGAAACCCCAGAACTGAATGACAGCAAACAGACTCGACCGATTTCAGCGGACTTGTTGTAGCTCTAATACCGAACCAAGGAATGAATCCAGCGATCAGACAATACCTCTCTACCGTTTAAAAAATCCAACTCAACCACAAAAGCGCATGCCACAACTTGCGCTCCAAGACGTTCCACCAAGTCGCAACTGGCCTTCGCAGTACCCCCTGTAGCTAAAAGATCATCAATTAATAAGACTCTATCCTCACTTCCCAAAGAATCGGTATGGGCTTCCAAGGAAGCAGAGCCATATTCAAGGTCGTAGGATACACTTTTGACATTGTGGGGCAATTTTCCCGGTTTTCGCAGTGGAATAAACCCTACCCCAAGCTCCCAAGCCACCAGAGAACCAAATATAAAACCACGCGCCTCCATTCCTGCCACAGCCGTTATTTTTCGACCTAAAAACGGAAATAGTAACTGATGCACCGCTAGACGTAAGGTCGCGGGATTCTTAACTAGCGGTGTAATATCCTTAAAGTTGATTCCAGGCTTCGGAAAATCTGGTACTTCTCGAATTTCAGACTTTAGACGATTCACTTCTCGCTACGAAATCAATCGATCTTTGGTTTTAGCTTCAGAGGAATATTTCTGTTGGTGCATAAAATGCTCAATATTCTTAGCGACCCCAGCTGCGTCAAGTTCACCGCTAGCCAAGCAATCCTCCCGACTACCATGTTCGATAAAAAGATCTGGCAAGCCTAGATTCAATACAGGTATCTGAGCCTGATGGGCGAGTAGAAATTCATTCACTCCACTACCTGCACCACCCGCAACCGAGTTATCTTCGATCGTCACCAATGCATCATGATTTTCAACCAATTCCAAAATTAACTTCTCGTCTAGTGGTTTCACGAATCGCATATTGACGACTGTGGCATTGAGTGGACCGGCTACCTTCTCTGCCAGTGACACCATAGCACCAAACCCCAACAATGCAATCCGTTGGCCTCTTTGGCGAACCTCCGCTTTACCAATAGGTAATTGGGCCATTTCCATATCTACGGGGACTTCGGGACCTTTCCCTCGAGGATACCGAACCGAGGCCGGTCCATCATGGCAAAAACCCGTGTATAGCATCTGACGACATTCGTTTTCATCCGCTGGGGCCATAATCACGATGTTCGGAATACAACGCATATAGGAATAATCAAAACTCCCCGAATGGGTTGGGCCATCGGGTCCAACAGGTCCAGCCCGATCAATGGCGAATAAAACCGGGAGGTTCTGTATCGCTACATCGTGTATCAGCTGATCATAGCCACGTTGCAAAAATGTGGAGTAGATAGCAACTACCGGCTTATAGCCTTCACAAGCCATTCCTGCAGCAAGCGTCACACAATGTTGTTCGGCAATCGCCACATCAAAGTACCGTTTTGGAAATTGCTGTGCAAATTTCACCAACCCCGAACCCTCCCGCATTGCCGGAGTGATCCCCATTAAGCGTTTATCTCGCGCCGCCATATCACATAGCCACTGGCCAAAAACCTGGGTATATGTGGGGGTACCTGGCTTGGATTTAGGTAAGTGGTCTTGGGTTGGATCGAACTTAGAGACCCCATGATATCCTACCGGATCTTTTTCTGCCGGCAAATAACCTTTACCTTTCCTGGTCGCAATATGAAGAAATTGCGGCCCATTCATCTCACGTATATTTCGTAGAGTACCCACCAAAGTTGGCAAGTCATGCCCATCGATTGGGCCAATATAATTGAAGCCTAGTTCTTCAAAGAGCGTACCAGGGGCCACCATACCTTTAACATGCTCTTCAGCCTTTCGAGCCAACTCCCAAGCGTTGGGCATGACGCTGAGTACTTTTTTACTTTCTTCCCGAACAGTCGAATACAGTTTACTTGAAAGTATCTTAGCTAAGTAGTTATTTAATGCTCCAACATTAGGCGAAATCGACATTTCATTGTCGTTAAGAATGACCAGCAAGTTGGTATCCAAGGAACCTGCGTGGTTCAAGGCCTCAAAAGCCATACCCCCCGTCAGCCCACCATCACCAATAATCGCTACCATACGCTGATCCCGACCGTCCTGTGCAGCCGCTAATGCCATACCCAGAGCTGCGCTGATGGAAGTACTGGAATGGCCAACACCAAAGCTATCGTATTCACTTTCACCACGCTTAGGAAAAGGCGTCAAACCATCCTTTTGCCTGATGGTCTCCAACTGTTTTCGACGACCCGTGAGAATCTTATGAGGGTAGGCCTGGTGTCCAACATCCCAGACCAGTTTATCGCGGGGCGTGTCGAAAATGTAATGGAGTGCAACAGTCAATTCTATTGTCCCTAGCCCAGCGGCTAAATGCCCCCCAGACTGGCTTACACTCTCTAACACAAAAGCGCGGAGCTCATCAGCCAACGGTATCAGCTGTTCTTCGGGCAAACGGCGCAATTGTTCTGGGAAATCGGTTCCACTTAAAAGTGGGTACGGGTTTGTTGAATTCATGGGCTTATGGCGATATTCGAAACATTGCTGAGAACCTTCTCAAGACCTACTGCAATGCCATTATCTAATGCATCATTTAAGCTTTCAAGATAATTCGGCATCGGAGTCCCAATCTTTTTCCTGTGGGCTTTCTGGAGTATGCGCCTATTATTAAACAGCGTCCAAGTAAACTAACTGCGACGCTGGATAATATAGAGGGAAAGCGCCCTCAATAGGTTTGCCTCTTCCCCAAAATTTGCAAGGCTTTTAATTGCCTCATCATGGAGTTCTTGTGCTTTTTCTTTGGCATTTGCTAAACCAAGTAAAGCCGGGTAGTTAGGTTTATTATTTTCCCGATCTTTTCCTTGTGTTTTTCCAAGAGTCTCTGTATCGCTTTCTTCATCGAGGATATCATCTTGAATTTGAAAAGATAAACCAATACATTTGGCATAGTGATCCAGATTACTCACTAGATTTTTGTGTGCATTTGAGCATGCAAGTGTGGCTAGTTTGACACTCGCACGTATCAACGCACCTGTTTTGTGAATGTGCATATTTTCCAATGCAGGCAAATCAATATTCTGTCCTATGGCATCCAAATCAATCGCTTGTCCCCCAACCATACCGTACGAGCCACTAGCGGTAGCCAGGCTTTCAATCATTTTTAGACGATTTTCCGCAGATACGGTCATCACTTTGTCCGTAGCCAATGCGAAAAAAGCCAACGTCTGTAACCCGTCCCCAACCAAGATCGCGGTAGCTTCGTCGAATTTGATATGACAGGTGGGTTTTCCACGTCGCAAATCATCATCGTCCATCGCTGGTAAATCATCATGAACTAACGAATAAGCGTGAATCAATTCAACCGAACAGGCAACCGCATCTAGTCGATCCAGGCTCAAACCCAACGCAATTCCGGTACCGTAGGTCAAAATTGGCCGCATACGTTTACCCCCATTCAATACGGAGTAGCGCATTGCTTCATGCAGCCTTTTGGGCTGCTTATGGGTTGCTGGCAACCAACGTTCCAAAGCGGCATCCACTCGCATGCGGCAGTCTCGAGTGAATTCCTCCAAAGCGATATCAGCACTCATCGGCAAACGGTTTTAGGCTAAGATCACCATTTTCCTCAAGCAATATCTGTACTTTTTGTTCCGCTTCTCCTAATGCTTTTTGACACGCCCGCGTTAGTTGTACACCCCGCTCAAATGCTTTAAGAGAATCTTCTAGTGAACTGTTACCCTGCTCGAGACCTTCAATCAGTTGTTCCAATTCCGTTAACGATTCCTCGAATCGCAGCGGACTCTTTTTCCGACTCATGAAAATTTTGTATTTATGTTAACGATTTAACATTATATAGTTGCATAATTGAAAATCAAATAACAGGTATTTCACTCGAGTTAGTAAAATAATTTAGTCGGGTATGAAGGATCGAAAAGTAGTTTTTTAAAAATTAAAGAGGACAGGATTATGATTGGAACAATTACCTCATTGTTAGTAGGTTATTGGTTTTACCAAAGTGCTCAAAAAGTAAATGAAAATCCATTTAGATGGTTGGCGGTGGGAATGATTTTCTATTATGGCACCAGAATTGTGTGGACTTACGCTATTGTAAGACCCTTGATGGGCCAGTCTTTTTATCAACATTCGATGATGACCGGCGCCATAATAGAATCAACAGCCATCCTTGTCGGAGTTATAGTAGTAGCGTTGATTCATCGACGTTTTCTGGCATCCAGAAATTGACATTTCTCCAAGATAGGTACGATATGCTTGCCCGAATATGAAATAGAGGCGTCTCAAAACGAATCGATTTTTGAGATGGTGAAAAATTTCCATGAAAATTAATACGTTGCTATTACCAGAAAATAAAACCAAAAACCTTTGAACCTTTTTATATATATCCAGAATATACGTAGAAGTTGATACCAAACCCTAATGCTTGTTAATATTCGTTTCTCGTACTAGTCATTGCAGATAACAAGTCTTAGGGACTTTTTGCTTGTTTGCCCTCTCGATCCGACACAAATAGATGTCAGAGTGGAAACAGAGTTTCTTGTACAAATATTTGGTATGCGTATAGGGTTTAGAAACAAAGTTCATTAGTATCTTACCCGTAGAGGGAAAGAGGCTCCTTTTGGGGTGCTATTACGCACCCCTTTTTTTTGCGTATCCAAATCATATATCCTCCTTCCAAAATACTAGAAAGTTTTCCGTGAATAGAGAACCCACCACCAAGAAGCCATCTCGATAAATACTACTTCGGCACAATTATGATCTCAGATCCTATTTCAACGAAGTACCGATCCGAGGAATCGTTCGAGGACATAGAGGTAAATCTGTCCACTAGGCCCCCATAAATTTGCGTCAAAGCCATGGTCCGCCCAGTCTAATGTCACTAGCAAGTGCTTAACATTTAGTTCGGTAAGTCGCTGTGACAAACGTTGCGACTGGTGTAACCAAACCAATTCGTCACGACCGCCATGAAACAATAAAGTCGGAGGTGCTGAGGCGAGCACAAGCCGCATTGCCGAAGCTTGATGATAGGCTTCAGACTTTTCATTTGGGGTTCCTCCAAGATAATCCCTTAACAACTTATGACCGTTAATCACCCAAGGATTGCCTGGGTTATTCCAGCTATAGATCATATCTGTAGGCGCATAAAGACCGACCACCCCACGAATTGCCGGATCATGTACTCCGTATGCAACCACTAAAGCAAGCTGCCCACCAGCGGATCGGCCTAACAAAACTATACGATCCGGATCGAGTGAAAGTTGCGTTGAATGCGCTTTTAAATATCCTATAGCGGCAACTACATCGTCGCGGGCTGCAGGGAACGGATTTTCAGGCCCTTTTCGGTAATTGATTGCCGCTACCGCATAACCACGGCGCGCAAGGTAATGATTAACGGCAGGAATTTGTTTACTATCGCCAAATTGCCATTTGCCACCGTGCACAACTACTATAATGGGAAGCTGATTTCTGGGATTGTTGCGACGGTACAAATCCAATGTCAACCCAGGTTTGAAATTATGTATTTCGGGTTTAACCTTGGGTCCAGATATTTTAAAAAAATCAGAGGCGACCACCACATTAGACCGAGAAACAGCATCCACAAACAAATGCGGTACCTTTTTACCGAATGATTTCTGCACGGCATTGGAAACGTCTTGTTGCCCATAGACCGCACGAACAAGTGGACTAAGGAAAAGCGCAAAAGCTCCCAGTGCAAAAAAAAATGCCAGCCGCGACCGCAACAAATTCCACTTTCCAAATAGCAAAAGCAAAGGGCCAATCGCAGCAAAATGTCCCCACTCACTAACAAAAATGGAAGGCACCCACAGTATCTGGTGGGGCACGTGAACAACGGTCAATAACCCAAGCAAAAACAGGGTAACCGCCAAACTAAAACGCAATGTTACGAAAAATTGGCCATGACCTCTTTTGGCATTTGGAACCATAGAATTTCTTATTGTGTTCATCACCGATTGGTCTGCTTTTATATATAATACCGTCCGAATTCTTTAACCATTCAATCAAAACACTGTATGAGAAAACACCAGCTGGACGGCCTTAGATTTGTACTATTTTTGATGGTATTCGCAACCCATTATGTCCCTAATCCAGTCAAAGTCGGATACCTTGGTTACGCATTACCAGTTTTCTTTGTCATGAGTGGATTTTTGATCACCAATGTCCTACTCTCGGCTGATGATCCGAGCCTTTTCAACCGACTAAAAGTATTTTACATCCGAAGAATTCTGCGAATATGTCCAGCTTATTATCTTGTTGTTTTTCTTCTGATTGTTATGGGCAAACTCACCTACCCTGGCCACTATCTAACTTATCTTGTTAATTTCAAACTGTTTGCGCTTAGTCTCTCACAGGATTCCTTAGCGTTTCAAGATTGGTTCGCACGAGGATGGAGAAGCGAATCAATGCATTTATGGTCACTAAGTGTCGAAGAACAATTTTACATTTTGTACCCACTTTTCCTCTATCTTACACCGATTCGCTACCGCACCTTTATGTTAGCATCACTACTGATTATCAGTATTCTGGCACGTTTCTGTTTAATCGCGCTCTATCCGAATTCATATTATGGAACCCTACTGCCCGTCTGCGCGGAATATTTTGTGTGGGGTACGCTCTTTTCTTGGTTGGAAAGTAAAAACAAACTTCGGATGCTCTCACCGTCATGGACATTGAGCCTATCAAGTGTTGTGCTCCTAGTTTTAATTAGCGCAGAATATTATCTGGGCCATCAAAAGTTTTTGCAGTTTTCTGTATCGCACTATCAAACACCCATCGCTATGAGTATGGGTTTCTTCGTTTGGGGACTATGGGCAATAAAAGATTCGCATATTGTCGCCAAAACGTTAAGTTGGAAGCCCTTAGTCTATTTTGGAGGAATGAGTTACACACTCTATCTCGTGCACCTGATTGCGGTAGACTTATTCAAATTAACGGATATCCAGCTACCTTTTTCCCAACAAACCAATACTATGGTCGGTGGTTTTTCACTCAGCATGCTGATGGCCATGGCCATATGGCATTTCTTCGAAAAACCAATGTATTCCTTAAGACATTATCTTCCCTACGCCGGAAAAGCGCGTTAATTTTTCTCTGGCAGCAAATAACTCTTCAATCTGGCCCTAAAATTCGTCACTTTAAATCTAAAAATGGGAGTTTACATGGGAAAATGAGAACTTTTAGTGCGATGGTCGCGCGTTCGAATCGTGCACAGCCCACAATAAAAACTAGTACTTAGCGGACATTTTCATTCCACCTACTTTTTCGTTGTGTTAGTTTTGTACATTTGAGTCTTCTAGAACATCATTAAAAACATGAAGATGATTCATAATGATTATCCTCAATCCCATCCCAACCTATCTTTTTTCGGTATCTCGTGGTTGAATTTCTCAAAACCAGTGGAAATTCTTGCATTGGGACTGAGAACGACTATTGGAAAAAAAGCGCTATAATCACGAGAGGCAACTGCCCTATGTACTGAGAAGCGCCTTCTATCCTAGGCACAACAATCGAATATGTGATGTGAGACTGATACCATAATTGGGCTTCGATTTTGTTGGGAACACAGTTAGTCAAGCAAAAACGTTCACGGACAAAAAAATTGAACTACGCTGTTATTCAAAGAATTGGCGACTTCTTTGGCTTTCGTATAGCTGCACCGACAGCTTACTACTGAAGATTTGATTGCAATGATCGATACAGTGATACAGTCTACAGCGAAAGGGCAAAAAAAATCCCATACTAGGAGGCTGTTCGAGATCATTGAGCCTATTACGGAAAAACTAAATTTAGCCTTATTTTCTCATTTTTTTCGTTAAACCTGCCCTATATTCGCCTCAAATAATGAATAAATCAGCCTCAAACCAGTTTTCCCCTCGACGACTCCTATTCTCGGGCGGCCTCCTAAGCACTCTCAAGCGTGCATTAGAATAATTTGAATAAATAGAATTAAGTGCTAGGTATTTAAATTAGCAGGAGTATGGCTTTGGTTAAATTAATCAGAAATAGTAAATTTCATAATTCTCATTTGATTTTTATCGTTGTACTACTCATTGGCGTTGTCATTATTTCTGGGTGCGTGAGCCTAACGAGCGCAGACCCCTTGACGAGAATTAAAGCGTTGAGCAGCGTATCTGACCAGGATGTTTTGGCTAACGTGGCTATGTCGGATAAGGAACAGAACGTAGGTATAGCTGCAGTCAAGAAGCTCATCGACCAGAATGCCTTAGCTACGGTGGCCATGGCGGATATTTCTCCGCGCGTGATTAACGCTGCACTAAAGGAGCTCACTGACCAGAATCTCTTAGCTACGGTGGCTATGAAAGCTAAGGCAGAGTCCGCGCGTATTGCTGCTGTCGAGAAGCTTACAGACCAGAATCTCTTATCTAAAGTGGCTACAACGGATGATGATTCGAAGATAGGTATCGCTGCTGTCAAAAAACTCACTGACCAGAATGTCTTAGTTATGGTAGTTATGGCGGCTAAGCATAGGAACGTAGGAGTAGCTGCAGTCAAACTAATCACTGATCAACAGGTCTTGGTTAACGTGGCGATGAAGGCACAGGAGGGGGGCATCCGAAAAGCTGCAGTTGAAAAGCTCACTGACCAGGATATCTTGGCTAAGGTCGCTATAACGGATGATGAGTCCTACGTACGTGAAGCCGCAGTCGATAAGATCACTAACCAGAATGTTCTGGTTAAGGTGGCTATGATGGATGATAGTTCTAACGTAGGTCGAGCTGCAGTCGAAAAGCTTACTGATCAAAATGTCTTAGCTAAGGTGGCAATAAAGTCTAAGGACTCGGGGGGGCGTGAAGCGGCTGCCAAGAAACTCACCGATCAGAGAATTTTGGCTAAGGTAGCCACGACGGATGATGATACTGTCGTACGTGAAGCTGCAGTCATGAAGCTCACCGTTCAGAGTGTCTTGGCTAAGATCGCCATGATGGATGATGATGCGCATGCGAAAACACGTAAAGTTGCGGTCGAGAAGCTCACTGACCAGTATGTTCTGTCTAAGGTGGCGATAAAATCTGCGAGCGGGGAAGTACGTGAAGCTGCTGTCAAGAAGCTCACTGATCAGGCAATCTTAGCTAAGGTGGCGATGAAAAGTAATTTTACTGATGTCGCTCAAGCCGCAATCAGGGTGATCGACAACGATAACATTCTTTATCGTATCGTTAAAAAGGCAAAAACTGATTCGATAAAGGCATATGCTGTTGCGCATATAGACAGCGCCCAATATCTGAGGAAAATAATTGAAAACCGGCATGGTCAAAGACACACGCAAAACGTGGCTAAAATCAGGCTTATGAGCCTTGATCCTTTTGTGGTTCAGGCTCTTGGCAAATTGAAGATTTTCTATAACGTAAACTTTTTTGCACAAGACCATGAAAGTGAGTATAGGTCTGAAGACGCGCTTCCTCTCTACGAGAATATTAGCGTTAAAATCCAAGATGCGTCATTTTCGGATTTAGTTACCACCCATTTTGGACCACCGGCCAACTATCGAGAAAGTTTTTATTTTTCCGAAGATCGCAGTATGGCTACCAAGAAAAATTACACCAAAGTGAATCTCAACGAGGTAGCTCTTGACCTTGTCAAAAATTTGCCGGGAGAGGTGAGGTTTAAAGTTGCCAAAAATGCTAGCATGAAATTGTTAAAGGAAGCGGCGGTAAAACTCACTACACAATAGATCCTTCAGGTACAGAATTTTTGTTTGTAACCTTGCTATTTGCAGCAAGCAAGACAGAAGTATTGAGAAAAAAGATCAAATCTTTCTTTGTCATCTCATTAGATTTACCCTGCACAATTGCTTTCCCCCATTCGATAAACCGGATCTACCCTAGGCATTAGCAATCATAAATACGTTGCTGGCTTGCACACTTAAATGATTCGGTATCTTAAAAATCGATTCGCGCCACAAACCGCAATAAGTAATATAACGAGTCTCGTTTGCGACTTATAGTTTTATTCCTCTTGTCACTTTCTTGCCGTATAGGTTTCAACATTGTTTTGAGATTTTTCTCTCTTTTTTTCTGGCATGATCGGATATCAACTCACTTTTTTCAAAATTTGTATTATCCTAAATAAGTGACTTCATTACGGCAAAGAGCGTAAGCATCGGGTTCCGCAGTCGTCAAAAAATCCGCATTTAACCTTATGGGTGGCGCTAAGATTTTTTGATCCCCTGTGAAACCAATATCTTGCACTCTGTTACCCGCATTGAAGCCATGAATCGAGGCAAAATATATTGAGAAACATCAGTAATATTAATTCCGAATTTGGCGAAAACGTAACCCATGATATTTGATCAATCCGAGAAGGATACGAATGAATCCCAAACCATGGAAGCACTTGTGCCCATGGTAGACCTTTTTGCTGTGCTTGCGATTATGTTCATGATTTACTCGAGTGACGAAATCGCTGAAACCAAATTGGAAAGCGCGAAACAGGTAAAAGAGTTGGTTGCTAAAATTGAAAAGCAACAAGATGAGCAGAAAACTCGCAGAGAGCAACTTGCCAAAAAAGCGGGTAAGTCGTTACAAGAAATAAAACAAGAGAACGAGCAAAAAGCTAAAAACTTATTAGCCCAATTCACCAAAATGGTAGCCGCTCAGCAAGCTCAGACCAATGAACAATATCAACAGCTTGTAGCAAAAATAGAATATGAGCACGAGGAACAACTGGAGAAAGAAGTGGTTTCCTTGGAGCAAGAAAAACGACAAGAAGTGGAAAGAGAAAAACAACAGCTCGCGAAGGAAAAGGCTATGGCAGTAGCGACTGCCGAGGCGGAAAAGCGTCAAGCATTAGCAAAAGCAGAAAAACAGAAACAAGCCGAATTAGCCGCCAAAGAAAAAGCTGCCGAGGCAGAGAAACAGCAAGCTTTAGCGGAAGCAGAAAAGCAAAAAGAAGCTGAATTGGCCGCTAAGGAAAAGGCTGCTGAAGCAGAAAAACAGCAAGCTTTAGCAGAGGCAGAAAAGCAAAAAGAAGCTGAACTAGCCGCTAAATTAGCTGCCAAGGAAAAGGCTGCTGAAACAGAGAAACAACAAGCCTTAGCAGAGGCAGAAAAGCAAAAAGAAGCTGAACTAGCCGCTAAGGAAAAGGCCGCTGAAGCAGAGAAACAGCAAGCTTTGGCAGAGGCAGAAAAGCAAAAAGAAGCTGAACTAGCCGCTAAGGAAAAGGCCGCTGAAGCAGAGAAACAGCAAGCTTTAGCCGATGCAGAAAAGCAAAAAGAAGCTGAACTAGCCGCTAAGGAAAAGGCTGCTGAGGCAGAGAAACAGCAAGCTTTAGCCGATGCAGAAAAGCAAAAAGCAGCTGAACTAGCCGCTAAGGAAAAGGCTGCTGAGGCAGAGAAACAGCAAGCTTTAGCCGATGCAGCAAAGCAAAAAGATGCTGAATTGGCCGCTAAGGAAAAGGCTGCCGAGGCGGAGAAACAGAAAGCATTAGCCGATGCAGCAAAGCAAAAAGATGCTGAATTGGCCGCTAAAGAAGAGGCTGCAGAGGCAGCGAAAAAGGAAGCATTAGCCGATGCAGCTAAAAAGCATGCAGATGATTTAGCTAAGCAAAAAGCATTAACAGATGATTTAGACGACAAGCTTGGAAAACTTGCCAAAGTAGCTGATGCCAAAGATAAAATTGTCGAACAGCTAAAAAACAATTTTAAGGATTTTGATGGCGATGCTGTGAAAATTGACAAAAAGACAGGTAAGGTAAAACTCCATTTTCAAGATTCCTATTTTGTAAGGGGAGAACATAAACTGTCCGAAGACATGAAGGAGTTTCTTAGGATAATGATTCCGAAATATGCCAAAAGTATTTATGGAAATAGAAGCGCAGCGAAACTGGTGCAGTCGCTTAAAATTTCCGGGATGACATCGCCAGTGTATTTCGGAAGATATGTGGATATAAAAGATACATCCGGGCGTTGGGAAAGAGCACGCTCCTTCAATATGACGCTGGCTAACAAACGTGCGATTTCGTTGTATAACTTTATCTTTGATGAAAAGGAAATGGGTGACTACAAATATCGCAATAGGATGAAAGCGGACATGGGCATTGCTGCCCTGGGTTACCAGAAGGCAAAACCTGTTCCTACTGAATTAGTGGGAAAAACTGCTGATTGTATTGAGTACGATTGTAAGAAGGAACAGGCAACGATCTTACAATTTAAGTTACATGTGGATGACCAAGGCGGTATTTAATCAACCTATTTCGGTGTACATTTTCAGACTACAGGGTTAAGGGGTTCAAATGTTTAAATATATATTAATGGTAATCGTAGCGGCAATTGCATATTTTGGGTTTTATTTTGAAGCTACACTGACCAATGAGAGGGTCGGACAGATATTTATCGGTACTATACTGAGCTGCTTCTTTTTCTTTGGGGTTTTTAAGTTTGGTTTGCACTATAAAATAGCGGCGATACACAAATATGCCATTGCCTTTTATTATTGTGTTTTTGAATACAAAAAGGTTCAAATAACACCTTCAGACTTGAGCTTTTACAAAAGCGTAAGGGAACAAGCCGAGGTTGCCCTTGCTGCCAACTTTGACCCCACACTGAAAACTGCTGAGCTCAAAATTCCCGTTTCACTGTATACGGGCAAGGATCCTTTTCTCGACAAATTGCGCGCCAAGATTCAAGAAGCCGAAAAACTCAAGCTCAAAGCCCGCCATCTGGACAATAAAGCCGACGTCTTATTAGAAAAAACCCAAGACGATCTAGTTGAAAAAGATCTTGTCGAAAAAAAATCTCCTTCAATACTAGATGGTATGTTTGATATTGAAAATGGTATCGCAGCTATTATTGATTTAACCGCCAGTGAAGTTAAAGAACAAAGTTATGGTCGAACACCAGATTATGAAATCATTACTCGCATCGCACTGGATAATAATCCGTACTTCGCAAAACTCTTTAAATTTTTTGATACAGAAGAGATTGCCGGCATACTGAACCGAGCGCCTTTCATGATCATTTTGTTTGGTATTATTGGCACGTTCGCAGGTTTCTACCTAGCCCTAGCTCAGGGTGGAGACATTAAATCGGGTGCGGCAGTAGCGATTATCAGCTCGTTGGTTGGTCTTCCAGTCTCATTGCTGATGGATTATATAAACACGCTGTTTCCGGATAAAAAAAGGTACCAAGAGGCCTTCAATAAGTATAAAGTCAGCCTAGAAATACTCTTTAATCACGAACAAGAGTTGAGCGCCATCAGACAGGACCGAAGAAAAGGAGATAGGAAAAATAAACCACCGTTGTCAACAATGGACAGTGAACGAGAAGAACTGGTAGTCCCTGGTTGAATAAGTGGAGCTAGTTTCAAATAGTCAACTTATGGAGCAACAGAAAGATACAGAAACAGTATCCGAAACATATACACACCGCCTTATGAACACCGCTGTACACTCAGCCGGTCAGGCTTTGCAACGGTAGGTTTCCATAAGCCTGGCTACGTGAGGTCCCCGGACCATTCTACTAAATCAGACAACCCTACAAACACCAAATTGCCGCAGATAACCTAACCGTTGTCACAAATCAGACTATCTAAAAGCCGAGGTCGGGTTTTCTTATTGTGTATGGGGTAAGTTTGCCATAGCTGACAACAGGGGTTTGAACTGATGTATGCACTTTACCGTTTTCAAGGTTGAATTGAATAATGATTACTATTTCGATCTCGAGTGTACATAAAGTAACCTACCAGCATTTCGTCCGAGCTCTTCAACCCCCACTTTATCTCTTGGGATGGATCGGGATTTACTGGATTATTCGCTGAATTATCAAAGGCCGCTTCGACCAAAATTCGCGTTCCTACGGGAAGCAATTTAGGCTGGCTAAGCCGATAAAATGTTTGCCAGTGAATATCGTAGTTGGGAACAGATAGGAGTTTTTCGGATCTTCCATCTGGATAAATCGCTTCGTATAGAAAGTTTTTGCCCCGATAATGCATATGCGGGTAGAAGCCGTGAAGCTGGCCATTTTCGGTCATCACCGTTTCCGCTTTTTCAGGATGATCCCCAGCATAGGGCGGAATACGAATCTCCATATTCGAAGCACTGACGGTCTTATATTCCATGGCGGGAGGAGACTCGTGGAAATATAGGGCGAGTTTGGGATTATCCTCGGTTAGGGAACCTGTTGTGACGTAGTGGAGCTGAAATATAAGTGTCCCCCCCGCCGGTAGAAGTTGTCCTGAATTTTCGGGCAAAGGCAGGACGTTAACGCCAGGAACATAGGCCACAAAAAATCCATTGCGGCCTTCCATCCACAAAGGTTCACTTTTTTTCAACCGCTTGGGAAATTTAACGAAAACAAAACCATGGTGCATCACCGCCGGGTTACTTGGTTGCAATTCGACTGCACGAACCCAAGTATCCTTTTTCAAAGGAACTTTAACTTTAACCCATCGATAAGGGATTTCGCCCTGTGCAGGAAGTTTTTGGTTTGGAAGGTCGATGACCAGATCGGGTTTCCCTAGTGGCCATTTTTCGACAGAGGCAGGCGGTGTCTGAACTAAAGGATCCCCCCCATCTCCACGAGGGGCTCCACTGTTAATCCACTGAATCAAATTCCGCAATTCAGGGATAGTTAAGGAACGATCAGGGGAAAAATGACCGATGCTGGGATCCGCGTGCCAAGGTGGCATTTGTTGAGTCATCACAACTTCTTTGATCCGAGCAGACCAATCCTTCACAGTTTGATACCGATCCATGACCCAGGGCCCTACACCACCCGGACGATGACAGGTAATACACTTTTCCTTAAGAATAGGCGCAATGTTGTCTTCATATGAAATTGAAGGTCGATATAACGGGTCAGCGAATTTAATCAGGCACCCATCTCCAGAAACCACCGGTACAGTGAGTTGCTGGTTATCAAGGACAGCTTCAATTGCATCCTTCAAGTAATAATCGACATCAGAACCTTGAGGTTGTTGCGGTCCTCGATTATCAACCGGGCCGCGATACCGAATCCCCCAAGTCGATGTATCAATCAGTACAACATCACCACTGCGGATTAAACCCAACTCTGCAGAAACAAGCTGACTAATGTCACTGAGAACTGGAAACCCAATGTCAGCTTGAGGTTGCGCAAGCTGAAAATTTTTTTCGACCTCTTCCAAGTTCGCTTTAATCAATAAAATTTCAACCCCCTCAGCAGCATATTTTTCTTTTAGTTGATGCAGTACTCGAAGCTCATCAGAAATCATGGTGCAACCGGCATCGTAGCTGTATAACACAATCGCTTTTGTATCGTTGTATTTAAACAGTCTGTGAAATTGGCCAGAATGATCCAATAAAGCAAAATCGTTTACTGGTGGCATACCTGTGTACAATTCGTCGCTATTTATTTCATCAACAAATAACCAAATAGCACCAGCAGATATACCCGCACTAATAACAGCGGTAACCAGAACAATAATTGACAGTTTGATAGAGCTCATTGCGGGATTGGGCAACTTACAAAACAATTAAGAATTTTAAAAAAATCGGCGTGATGTTAGCATGGAGAAATACCGAAAACAAACGCTTCACTTTTAATTAAAACCATTCATTTTATAGGTTTTTTCTCAATGGATTCAATCTCTAACGCTCATATTTCCGAGCCTGCCGTCAACATTTCCAATGCCGCACCGTCTTTACTCCGAACACTATTTTTACATCATGACGGCATCATTGTGGGGGCCACCGTTGCCGCACTCAACCATCACGGTGTATTAGAAACATTATTTCGGGATAAACGCCTATCAATGAAAACCTTGTTAAAAGCGCATCCCTGTAATTCCGGATATCTACATGTCGCCCTACGATGTCTTGCGCTTCAAGGATGGATTAAACGACAAGGATCTATGGCGAGCGAGGACATGGTGTTCGAAGTAACACCCATCGGCGACTTGGTTTCAAAGTATTTTGAATTATATACGGAAATAGCTGAATTTATTTATTCGGGAATTCCTCTTGAGGAAAGCCTTTTTGGGATTGAAGAGTTGGAGTCCGCATACCCCCAGCTCGTGACAAAATGCTTAAGCAATTGGGATTTACCCTACAAAAACGAAAAATCCGAGCACACAGCTATTCATGAGATTGTTACCCAACATCTCAATGGTTTACTGGCAGGACCTACCATGATCGCCCTCAAAAATTATGGACTGCTCAATGAGCGTCAACTTTCCTCAGAAAGCTTATCTAGCATGAATAAAAACCTGCACAGTGCTTTGGTATTGTTAGAGCACTTGAAATGGTTAAATCCGAGTGAAAATCGGTGGGAATTTTCCGACCTCGGAATGCTGGCCTGTGAATTCTCACTCCATTATGGTTTAACACTGTCGTATTGGCCAATGCTATGTAACTTGCAAAATCTGATTTTTAACGCCGCTCGAAATGTGACCCACGTTCAGCGGGGCGAAGAAGAAGAACACGTAGACCGAATACTGAATGTGCTTGCAAGTGGTGTAGCCCATCGACGTTATTTCGAAGATTCAGACAAAATTATCATTGAAATCTTTAACCAGGAACCCATGAGCAGGCAACCTAAATTTGTTGCAGATATGGGATGCGGCGATGGCGCATGGCTCAAACGAGTTTACCAAGTGATTAAAACAGAAACCAGGCGAGGACTTAATCTCGACCGGTATCCCTTGCTCATGGTGGGAGCCGACTACAATATTAAAGCTCAGGACGTCGCCCACCACCAGCTAACGGAAGCAAACGTTCCCCATATCGTACTTTTCGGAGACATAACCGACCCTAAACAGTTTGCAGATGAGCTAAAGACCCACAAGATCGACATACACGAGGGTCTTCACATCCGGGCATTTATCGATCACAACCGGCGATATACTCACCCACTTGACCGAGATTCGGCCAATCAGCGAACAAGTCTTTCGTCAGGTGCCTACGCGGATGATAATGGAAACCCTATCCGTAACGATTATCTGGAACAAAACTTAGTCGAACACTTTAGAAAGTGGGTACCCTTCCTACATAAGCATGGATTAATTGTAATCGAAGCACACAATGTAGACCCTCGAATCGCTTCTGAATATAACGGTAAAACCCATGCTACGGCCTTCGATACCTATCATGGCTATTCAAATCAGTATCCTTTGGACTTTGAAGCCTTCATGCAATTGGCGGAAGAAGCAGGGCTCCGAGCGATATCCTATCAACAAAGCCTTTATCCATCGAGACTGCCCTTCGTTGCCATCAGTATTAATCGGTTTAAGGCCTCAAAGACAAGGAGCATCCATGAAAATTCGAAGCCATCGCAAAAAAAACCTGATGAATGGCAGCCCACTGGCAACGAAGATTTAAATGACGGTGAAGCCCTCCACCAATTTTTATACGAAAACGGGGATATCACTCGCCCCAAACGGTGGTGCTTCCGTGCAACGGGAATGCTCGTCGAAGCAATCCTCAAAGAAATCGATGAACGAATACAGTGTATCAGAACCGGACAAAATACAAGAAAGTCAATTACCCTGATGGACTATGGTGCCGGCACAGGACTCGCTACACTGGAACTGATCAAAGGACTAGAAGAAAAAGGCTTGTTAAAGCAAATCGAAGAACACAACATTAGTTTCAGTCTACTGCTATTCGATTTCCCCTCCGGTTGGTTCGCAAAAGGATACCAATTGTTACGGCGTTTTCCATTCGTACGATTTTATTCCCTTCAACACCCCAAGACGCATGAAATCCAGCTGATTGAAAAAATACTTGGGCATAAAAAAGTGGATGTCATAGTCGCCAGTATGGTTCTGCATTTGGTGCCACCTAAAGTCCTACCCCTTCTGAGCGATAGCTTTGACGCCGTGTTGAATGACGACGGAATTCTGCTTTGGAATACGCCAGATACAACGCCGACCACGACCAATGCAGAAGTCATCCATGCAACTAATCGTGAGTTGCGTAAGACTTTTCTCGCTTGCCTTGATTCGGAGAAAAAATTTTTAGCTATTCTCTCCAAAGTTCCCAAAAACCAGCGAATGGTGTATACAGACCTACCCATTCATTTACAAGAGATCAAAAAAAACCTCACCCCTATATTGGCTGCAGAAGCACAAATAAGGGCCAATAGACAGATTCTCCCTGATCCAACCGACTTGAAATACATCGAACAGGCCCTAGATAAGCATTTCATCGGATCCCATTCAACCCTGATATCCCTTTTGCGCGAAAAGGACCTCCTTGACTTGGCTCTGCTACCAGCAAACCAGCGCTACATTAACGAAGTAGAGAATGTAAATTGCCGTAAAAGATTAATAACGCTGCTACTCAACTATGAAGTTATCCCAAAATTTTGCGAGGGTCCAACTGGACACCCTAATGGCCTGAATCTTCACTGGATCTATGGACGATATTGTAAGAAAAGGGGCTAAACGAAGAACTCGTGCCCAGTCGACTATATGAGTTGTAAATTATCAACATGGTCCATTCTTATTACTCGTACCGACGGTTTATCATCATTGCTAAAACCATAGTCCTACAGTCTGAAATTTCAAAACCTCAGAAGTAAAAACCGCACCGCACACTTTTTCTAAACCTAAAAATCCAACGATCCTTTAAACAAAAAGGTAGGGTTCCATAAAAAGATAGTTGGTAACGTTTTTTAAACCTAGAGCGATTTGTAATAGTCTTTATTCGTACTATTACAGGATGTCTATTATCTACGGATTTTAAGCTTATTAAATCTAGCGAATCAACAGAAACGTCTTAACAGTTGTAATCATAAGCTCTGAGGTTAAATCCTACTGATTTGAATGATTACAAAGAAGGATGAAACTAAAAAGACGGCTTATTATGCAATTTTTTATTGCATACTTATTTGTTATATTGTATAGTAGCTTGGCATGTATAAAACATGACGACATGCGAGCGATTCGTTGT
>Ga0114933_10000862_pt1 | contig 35592 bp, 28 predicted proteins | sample 4SBtaG_FD_89691 | JGI IMG/M metagenome (GOLD analysis project Ga0114933, IMG submission 89691) | Deep subsurface microbial communities from Kolumbo volcano to uncover new lineages of life (NeLLi) - 4SBTROV12_W25 metaG | ecosystem: Environmental > Aquatic > Marine > Volcanic | place: Kolumbo... | reverse complement strand
TCACTCCCCGAAGGGAACTCGGCCGGTCGGCCCCGTCACTGATTCCGAACTGTCAAAGACCACCAACGTGATGAAGAGAGACTATTGGGGAGACGCACAGCGATCAACCCCCGAAATCGCTGCGTTCGCATGCCCCCCGCAAACACCCGCGAGACCGCGGAGAAATCGCCGACGAGTTGGTTTCACAAGCTTTCCCGCACCCTCCGGACGAAAACTGATCGGGGGACGTCTCCCTCGCGCCTCCGGATGAATGCGCCGGGCGATCGGTGCAGTCCTCGGGAATGACTCTAGAATCCGGGGCCATGAACTCTTCGTTCAATCCCCAGACCGAGGTCTTGGCCGAGTGTCGGGCCCTCCTGCCCGGCTGGGAGGGCCTGACCGAAGACCAGGTGCACTTCGAGCCGCCGAAGGGGTTCTCGAGCTTCACCATGGTGGTGCGTCCGCGCGTCCCGGTGGACCCGCCCGGGGTCCTCTATCGCCGCCTCGCGGGCAAGGACAACGCCATCCTCGACGGTCCCGCCGAGCGCGCCGTCTTCTTGGCCTTGGGGGCCGGGGGCGTCGCCCCGCGCTGCCTCCACGTGGACGAGCGGACGCGGCTGGAGGAGCTGTACTCCGGCCGCACCCTCCAGCGCGGCGACCTCACCGATCCCGACGTCCTCGCCCGCATCGGCGTGCAGCTCCGGCGCTTCCACGACCTGCCCCCGCCTCCCCTGCCCGGGCGCTCCTTCTTCGAGCTGCTGCACGACAAGTGGGGTCCGCAGGCGCGGTCCGTCCTGGAGGAGCAGCGCGGGCGCTTCCCGACCCACGAGCGGCGGATGTGCGACGAGCTCGCGCCGATCCACCACCCGGAGACCCGCGCGCGGGTCCTGAAGTGCCTCCCGGACGGCCCCCTCGGCTTCTGTCACAACGACACGTACCACGGGAACATCTTCCTCACGGACGCGGGCGACGTGCGCCTCCTGGACTTCGAGTTCTCGTGCCTGAATCACCGCGCGTTCGACTTCTCGAACCTCTTCGCCGAGACGGTCACGCGGCACGGGCTCCCCGACCCTCCCCACTTCGCGATCGCCGCCCCCGAGTACACCCGCGCGCACGTGCGAGCGGTGGTCGAGGCCTACCTCGCCGCCGGCCCCGACGGTCCCGACGGGGTCCGACATGACGAGGTCGACCTGCTCGTGGAGCAGACGCTGTCGATGATCCCGCTGTCGGACTACATGTACGCCATGGCCGCGCTGCCCCTGGCCGTGGAGCCGATCCAGTCGATCCGCTTCATCCCCTACGCGCACCAGCGGTTCGCGCGCTTCCGGGCCGCGTGGGAGGCGCGCTTCGGCGCGTGGTGACCTTCTCGGCGCGCCCTAGAACAGGTCGAAGGCGGCGTCCACGTCCCAGCCGTCGTCGTCCTCGTCGATCGTGCTCGGGCCCGCCTCCCAGGCCCCCTCCTGGTCGAACTCGAACTCGGCGTCCGTGAGGTACTCGTGGTTGGGGACGCCGCCCGGCTCGAAGTACGCGCCGTCCGGAGTCGGACGGGACGGAGGGGCCGCCGCGAAGCGAGGCACGAGCCCCTCCGTCACCGGGTTCAGCAGCGCCCCGTCGTGCACCCGCGAGACCCGCAGCGTCTCCCGGTTCGGGGTGGCGGGCAGCGCGAACGTCGCCGCTTCGCCCTTCATCGTGGGATCCACCACGCCGCCCGCCCGCTCCTCCGCCCAGCCGTAGACCGCGCGCCAGTGCTCGGCCGGGACCGGCCCCGCGAGCGGCAGGCACACGCGGTACTTGTGGTGCTCGGGGGTGTGGGACCACGTGGTGTGCAGGACGTGCAGCCAGCGGTCCCAGTGGCGCTGGGCCTCGTCCATGGGGAACCCGCCGTCGTAGTCGAGCACCAGGCAGGAGAGGTGCACGACGTCCGACTTGGTGCGCCGCCCGCCCGCGCGATAGAGCGTGGGCGCCCACAGCCGGAGGTCCGACTTCGCATGGCCCTTCGCGTTCTTGATCATCTGGTCGCGCGCCGCCTCGACCGCAGCGCGCACGTCGGCGCCGTCCCGGGCGGCCGCCTTCTCGGCCTTCTGCAGGGTGGAGAACCACCTGCCGGCGCGGTACTCCCCGGCCGTCCACGACGCCCACGCTGCGTCGACCCTCGCCATGTCGACGGCGATCTTCTGCACGAGCTTCGTCTTCACCTCGAACCGGAGCAGCCCGCGGACCAGCACGGGCAGGGTCACGACCTCGACCTTCGGATCCGTGTCGAAGACCCGGTCGAACGAGCTCACCGCGAACCTCAGCACTCCGTCGCTCACGCGCGCGCCTCCTCGACGCCCCGATCCGGCGGGACCCGCGCGACCCGCCACGGGACATGTCCCATGACCGTCCCGATGGTCCCGTGGCCCGCCACCGGCGTATCGTATCTCCTCGAACGCCCCAAACGCGTTGCGTCGCCGGATCGGAGGAGCCGGCACGCGGATTGCTCTTGCTGAGCGCACTCGGGGGGGAGCCCCGAACCGAACGGAGATTCCATGTCGAACCGCATCCTCACGGCCTTGATGGTCGCCTCACTCGTCGCCGTCGCGCTGCCCAACTCCGCCGAAGCGGGCCGCAAGGTCCGCCTGATGTACGAGCCCCCCGCGGCCACCACGGGCGGCCCGGCCGTGGCCGTCACCTTCGAAGACGCGCGGGAGGAGAAGAAGGGCGGCAAGGAGCCCAACCTCATCGCCCAGGAGCGGAACCAGTACGGCATGCCGTCGGGGATCTTCTCCGGCGGCTCGGGCACCGCCGATCCTCCCGAGGTGGTCCCCGCGTGGGTCGCGGACGTGCTCCGCTCCGCCGGCTACGACGCGCGCATCGGCGAAGACGCGGCCCTCCCCCGCGTCCACGTGAAGCTGCTCGCGGTGTGGGGCGACGGCCAGCCGATCATGGGCATCGAGCGGCACAACTTCACGCTCAGCACGGAGATCTCGGTCTACCCCGTCGGCGCGACCGAGCCCGCCTACTCCGTGCCCGTCACCGCCACCTCGGGGGTGACGACCGTGATCATGCGGTTCAACGACAAGTTCGAGGCGGGCTTCGTGCGCCTGTTCGGCGAGGGCACCAAGATCCTCGCGATCGCCATCGGCACCGAGCAGTTCCAGGCCGCGATCCCGGGGGGGAACCCCGCCGCCGCGGCCGACGCCGCCGAGAACCTCGGCAAGAAGGCGAAGGACGCGGACAAGGCCGTCGTGCAGGCCGGCTCGGGCGGGATGGGTGAGAAGGCGGAGGCCCCGAACCGGACCGCCGAAGACAACCCGGCGCCCTGCAAGAGCTGGGACCCGGACGTCGCCTACTGGGGCTGCAAGCCCTCGATCATCAACCTCGTCCTCGGCGGCGTCGGCGTCGGCCTGCTCATCGGCGGAGACCAGTGGGCCCGCTCCCTGGCCGAGGCGCGCCTGGGCACGGACCTGCCCACGGTCATGTCGACCCTGAACTCCGTGGACCACCTCCCCCCGAGCGCGAACCCGGACGCCGAGGCCCTGGACGTCGTGCAGGGCTACGGCTCGGAGCTGCTCTTCCTGTGGGGCATGCAGTTCGTGGTGCCGTCGTTCGGCGTGGGCATCCCCGGCATCGTGATGGGCGCGGCGGGGGCCGACATCCAGACCATGAAGGCGGCGGGCGGCATCCTCTCGGCGCCCACCATGATCCCCACCGGCGTGGCCCACATCGTCCGCTTCGCCAACTACTACGTCCCCGCGTTCGAGCGGAACCAGGACCCGGCGTTCGAGGACCGCGTGTGGCACGTGCCGATGGGCGTCGCGTCCCTCGCCGCGGGCATCGCCGACATCACCGTGGGCACCATCCACCTCGTGGGCGGCATCCTGTACGCCACCGGCACCTGGGAGGCCAGCGCCGAGGACCCCGGCATCATGCCGCCCCTCGCGGGCAGCGAGCGGAACCTCAAGAACCGGTCCGCGCTGATGGTGCCGTACGTCGCGCCCAACGACCGCGGCGGCGTGTCCTTCGGCCTCGTCGGGACCTGGTAGCGGAGCTCACATCAGGCCGGGTCGTCGCGGAGGAGCGCGGCGACCCGGTCCGCGTCGTCGGCGCGACCGACGGCCTTCCACTGATCCCGCGCCATCACGCGCACGTCGCGGGCCCGGGCCGAGTGCCCCGCCGCGGCGGCGAGCGCCCCCGCGTCCTCCAGCGACTCGGCGACCTCCGCGTGGAACTCGCTGCGCCCCCGCAGCAGCCGCCGGGCGAGCGCGTACTGCTCGTCCCAGCCGCGCCAGTCCTCCCGCCGCGCCGCGCACCGCAGCGTCAGCAGACGAACGACCCCCTCCTTGGCGGGCAGCTCCCGCCGCGCGAACGCCTCCGCGACGCCCTCCAGCGCGGCCCACGCCTCGTCCAGCCGCCCCCGCTCCAGCTGCACCAGGCCCAGGTTGAGCGTCGGGTAGATCGCGTTGCGTCCGCTGCGCCCGAGGATGTCCGCGGCGGCCCGGTAGTGCGCCTCCGCGGCGTCCAGATCGCCTCGCATGCGGGCGATCTCCCCGAGGTTCATCCGGTTCAACCCGACGTTCTGGGGGATGCCGTGTCGCTCCGCCAGGGCGAGGGACTCCTCGATGAACTCCTGGGCCGCCTCCAAGCGGCCGTCGCGGATGCCGACCAGCCCGCGCAGGTTCACCGCGTTGCAGTACGCGACCACGTCCTCGTCGGGGTCCATGTCCCGCAGGGAGGCCGCCAGGACGGCGTCCGCCGAGGCCGTCTCGCCCAGGTTCATGTAGGCCGCGGCCAGCGCCTCCCGGGCGAACTGGCGGATGTTGCTGTTGCCGTCCTCCGTCGCGGTGCGCTCGCCGGCGCGGAACTCCTCGATGGACTCGCGCGCCATGCCCTCCCGCTCCAGCTCGTAGCCGCGCCAGAGGTGCACGGCGGGGCGCAGGGTGGAGCCCGGCAGGCGGGCGTGCGCCTCGGCCCGGGCGACGACCTTGCGGAACTCGGGCAGCAGACCGAGCGTCCACAGGGCCTCGCCGCGCACGCGAATGCCTTCGGCGCGACGGGGGTCGGCGGGGGGCGCCCCGGCGTGGTCGAGGGCGTCGTCGAGGTCGTCGAGGATCGAGCAGGCGGCGGCCGCGTCGCCGGCGATCCGCAGGGCGATCGCGCCCTCCAAGAGGAGGCCGATGGCGTCCGCCCAGCGACCCGCCCCCGCCAGGTGCCGGCCCACGCGGTGCGGGGCGGCGCGGCCCTCCAGGACCTCCGCGCAGACCCGGTGGTGGTCGCGGGCGCGGCCCCCGTCGACGGCCTCCTGGACGAGCGCCTCCCGGAGCATGCCGTGCACGAAGCTCCACCCCCGCCCGCCGGGATCGACGCGCGCGAGGCGGCGACCCACCAGGCGCTCCAGCAACCCGGGGGCGGGCTCGGCGTCCGCCCGCGCGCAGGCAGCGGCCCACTCGGCCGGGTCCACGTCCACGCCCAGGACGGCCGCCAGCTCCAGGGCCCGGGCGTCGCCGTCCCCGCCCACGCCCTCCAGGTACGACGACCAGAGCGTGCGCAGATCGGGGGGCAGCGCGGTGTCCGCGGCGTCGGCCAGCCGCAGCCCGCCCTCCCCCGGCTCCAACACCCCGCGCCCGACCCAGTCGGCCACGAGCTGCACCGCGAACAGGGGGTTCCCGGAGGTCCGATCCGTGAGGCGACGAACCAGGGGGACGTCGAGCCCGAGGATCGCGCGCACCAGGTCCTCCGACTCGGCGTCGCCGAGGGGATCGAGGGGCAGCGCGCCGCAGCGGGCCGAGGCGCGGAGCCGCTCGAGGGCGCGCACCGACGCCTCCGCGCGGGCTAGGGCCTCGTCCTGCACCACCACGACGTACAGGACCGTCGGGCTCTCCGGGTCGGCGATCGCGGCGCGCACGAACTCCACGGCGGGCACGCCCCACTGCGCGTCGTCCACCACCACGATCGCGGGGCGGTCCCGGGCGACGGCGGCGAGGCGGCGGCGCAGCAGCGCCCATCGCGCGTCGCGGGTGCGGAGGGCGGGAGGGAGCTCCGCGCCGTCTCCCGTGATGAGCACCTCCAGGGACGCGCGCTCGGCGGCGGCGGCGTCGCTCGGCAGCTCCACGCGGAGGCGCTCGGCCAGCTCCTCACGCCCCCCGCCCAGGCAGCGCCAGTGCCGGGCCAACATGGCGAAGAGCCCGTCGCCGGGCCCGGGGGAGGCGGCGTGGCGCGCCGTGAGGGCTTCGGCCGCGCCGGACTCCCGAGCGACGCGGGCGAACCGCTCGGTGAGCCTCGACTTTCCCGTGCCCGACGGCCCCGACACGACCACCGCCCGGGCCCGTCGCTCGGTGCGCACCGACGCCAACGCGGCTCCCAGGGCGGCCATCTCCGGGGCCCGACCCACGAAGGGGACGGGCCGCATGCCGAAGAGACCCAGCCCCGCGTCGCGCAGGGGATCGCGCCCGTCCCCGGGGGCGTCCGATGCGCCGAGGGCGGCGGCGGCGGGGGGAAAGGGAGCGGCGGCTCCCGGGTTCGGGAGGCGCACGCCTACGGGGACCCGGGGACCAGGGGTCGCGTCGATCGTCTCGGTGGGGAAGTCCTCGCCGGCGACCTCCGCGGCCACCCCGGGCGTCGAATCGCCGAGGGCGCGAAGGGCGTGCGCGGCGTCCGCGGCGAACGCGGGCCGGTCCCGCGGCGCTTTCGCCATCAGGCGCAGGATCCACCCCCCCAGGCCGGGGGGGACCGGGAAGCGCGGCGCGAGGGCCGGCGGCCTCGCCTGACGGTGCGCGATCCCGGCGGCGAGGAAGTCCTTCGTCGGGAAGGGGACCCGCCCCGTGACGAGCCACACCGCGAGGCAGCCCGCGGCGTAGAGGTCGGTCCACGGTCCCTCGAGCCACGGTCGGCCGAGGAACTGCTCCGGCGCCATGAACGCGGGCGTCCCCCGCACCGTGCCCCCCGGGGCCGCGCCGCCCCCCACGCGGGCGATCCCGAAGTCGGCCAGCCGGAGCACGTCGGGGTCCTCCCCCCGCCCGAAGAGCAGGTTGGCGGGCTTGATGTCCCGGTGCAGCACCCCCGCCGCGTGCGCGTGGCCGAGCGCAGAGAGCAGATCGAGCAGGATGCGCCGGGACGCGGGCCAGTCGAGGCGGTCCCGGCGGTCCTGCAGGCTGCCCCCGGCCGCCAGCTCCATGGCCATCCACGGCGCGCCCTCGGCCCAGCGACCGCCCGACCGCTCGGCGGCGGCGGCGTCGACGACCCCGCGGTCGAGCGGAGGCACGATGTGGGGGTGGCTCAGGCCCGCGACGGCGCGGACCTCATCCCAAAACGCGGTGAGCGACGCCTCGTCCGAGGCCCGCCCCGGGGAGAGCAGCTTGATGGCGACCCGGAGCCCGGACCGCCGATGCACGCCCCTCCAAACGACGCCCATCCCGCCCGCGCCCAGAGGCTCCAAGGCCTCGAAGGCGCCCAACGGGATGGGCAGCGGCCTCCCGGGGAGGTCTTCGGGACTTCGAACCGGGACTAACCCGGGTTCTCGGCGCGGTACTCCTTGATGGCGTCCGCGACCTTGCTGGGATCGATGCCGCCCTTGTCGTCGTGCATCGTCCCGATCATGTCCTTGGCCTGGCGCAGCGTGGCGATGGCCTGGGCCCGCGACTCGACGCGCTTGCTGTCGAGGGAGTCCGTCATGAGCGGGATGACCACGGCCTCGTGGCGGTGGACCATCAGGTGGGTGAACCCGTCCTTGATGTCCCAGGGCAGGGACGTCTTGTAGTGGGCCATCATCTCGTCCACCAGCGCCGGCGTCAGCTTGGCGCGGTAGCCCGCGATCTTGTCGAAGTCGCCCGACTTGAACGCGCCGAAGGCGCCGTCGATGAGATCGTCGTGATCGCCGCGGGGGCTGTTCTCGCCCAGCTTGGCCGACACCTCGGCGGCGGAGCCTGCGGTCTCGTCGGGGTCGCCCGCGGTGGCGGGGGCGTCGTCGGCGGCCGGCGCGGCGTCCGTGGCGGCCGCTTCGCCCTCGGCAGCGGCCTCGCCCTCGGCGGCGGCCTCACCGTCGGTGGCCGCGGCGTCGGCGGCAGGGGCGGCGTCCGCGGCGGGCGCAGCAGCGGGGGGCGCGGTCGCGGCCGGAGCAGCGGGCGCGGCGCTGCCTGCGCCGGGGTCGGCGGGGGGGCAACCGGGCAGCGCGAGCAGGGCCGCGACGGCCACGAGGCTGGGGAGGAGTCGGGAGGACGTGGGTCGAGTGAAGATCGTCATTGGCGAAGATTGCCAAATCGGGCGCGACCGCGCACGCCGCGCGGCGACTATCGCTCGGACCAGCGGATCATCCCCTCGATGTTCCCCTTGAGCACCGAGGCTGCCCCCGCGTCCGCGCCCTTGGTGAGCGCGGCGAACTTCAGGCGCCCGACGTCGGCCTTGCGCGGCGCCGAGCTGAGCGCGTACCCCACCGCGTCCGCCCGCAGGAGCCAGCAGCCGACGTTGTACTCGGACCGGGCCCCCTCCTTCTTGTTCAGGGCGTCCGTGCCGGGGTGCTGGTGCCAGGCGAGCACCCGCCAACCGTCGCGCTCGCCGAGATCCTGGAGCACCAGCTCGTGGTGCACCGCGCCGACCAGCGGCAGCTTGATGCGCTGGTAGAAGCGGACCGACTGCGGGGGCGAGCAGGACGCGTCCGGCACGGTCCGGCACTCGTCCACGAACTCGATGTTCCCGCGGTAGGCGTCCACGTTCATGATCCGCGACGCCATGGCGTCCACGTTCACGGCCCGCGGCAGGATCCCCACGCCCTCGTTGGTCGGGCGCCCGGAGTGCCGCCAGGACTTCCACTGGAAGCCTCGATCCGAGGGCGGCAGGTTGCTGAAGACACGATCGACGAAGGCAGCGCTGGACATGGCGGGAGTGTACGCGGCGCGGCCTCACCCCGCGACGCCCGGGGCGACCGCTCCGCGCGGTGCTAGATTCCTGCCATGTCCTTCAGTCGCCGTCGTTTTCTGGGGACGGGGTCCGCCGCGCTGGCGTCCCTGGCCTGGGGGTGCGCCCCGGCCGACTCGGCCCGGTCCACCGGCGGGCTTCCCTGGGGGGCCCCGCTCTCCGCCCGCGAGGACGAGTCCCTGCTCGCCGCCGCGACGCGCCCCGACGGCATCTTCGAGTTCTATCTCTTCGGCGGACTGAACGCCTGGGACACCTTCTACGTCGTCCCCGAGTTCGGCGACCCCGCGGGGGGCAGCGCGCGCCCGAACACGATGTGGTGGACGTATCAGACGGGCCCGGACAGCGTCCCTCAGCACTTCAACCGCTGCGGCGGCGACGGCCGGGAGATGCTTCAGCCGTTCGGACCCGACTCGGCGGGCCGGACCGTGCACCTGGGGCCCTGGGTCCTGGCCCTCCGCGACCGCCCGGACATCCTCCGACGCATGCGGATCTTCGCGATGCGCCACGACCAGGTGCCCCACCAGGGCGGCAACCCGATCAGCCTCGGCGGGCATCGCCTCGGCAACCCCCGGCTCGCCGGGACGGCGGCGCACGTGCAGCGGTTCCACCAGGAACGGCGGACGCCCGGTCGGTCGGCGCCCTTCTCCTCCGTGCTCCTGCCCCGCGGGCGCGACGTCCCCGGGAACAACGCCGACGCCGCCGCCGCGATCGGGCTGCACACTGGCGACGCGCGCCCCCTCGTCCTGTGGCTCAACTCGACCCCGGACTTCGCCGAGAAGCTCGAGCGCAAGGGGTTCCGGGACCACGTCGACGCCGCGGACGCCCTGGTCGACGCCTACACGACCGACTTCGCCCGCCGGATCGTCGACCCCCGCACCGAGGCGCTCACCCGGGCTCCGGTGCTGGACGAGTACGTGGGCGCCCGCGCCGGGGCCCGCAGCGCCGCCGAGCTCTTGGACATCCTCCCCCTGGACGCCATGCGCGCCCCCTCCGGAACGTCCTGCGAGGCCGAGACGGACAACGATCTCACCAGCGCCGGCCTCGAGTTCGGGCGGCGCCTCCTCCTGCACCCCGAGCAGCCCGCGAAGTACGTCGTCAGCGTCGACGGCGGGTTCCTGCCGGCGACGGGCGGGGCCTCCTACGACACCCACAGCCTCCACGTCGTGGAGTCGGCCAGGAACGTCACCCACGCCATGCGCGCCCTCGCCGCGCGCATCAACGAGCCCGGCGAGGGCGATCCCGACAAGTTCGACCTCGACCGTCACACCATCCTCATCACGAGCGAGTTCGGTCGCACGCCGTACCGCGAGGGCGACACCGGGTTGGACCACTGGCCCGGCGGCTACGTGCAGATGGCGATCGGCGGGTGGGTCGGCGAGGACCAGGCGGGCGTGATCGGGGCGATCGGCGAGGACGGCTACGCCACGGACTGGATCACCCCCGCGGAGTTCCGCGCGGCGACCCTGCTGAGCCTCGGCATCTGGCCGTTCACCCCCGAGGCGTTCGCGGTGGGCGACGTGCGCGAGGGCGACACGGAGATCGAGTCGGCGCGCTGGCTGCGTGAACACGTCCTGGGTGTGCGCGCGTGAGGCGCGTGGTCGTCCTGCTCGGGACGCTCGTCCTCGCCGCGGGGATGGCCCTCACGCCGAGCTGTCCCCTCCCGGATCCGATCCTCGAGAACGACGCGGGAGACGCCGCCTGGGTGGAGCGCGCGACGCTGTTCCTGTGGGGGCGGCGGACGGAGTCGCCCCGAGAGGCGGCCGTCCTCACCAGGCTCGTGGAGCAGTCGGATCGAGCGTCCGTCGCTCGGGCGATGCTGCGGTCGCCCGAGTACATCGAGCGGTGGCAGGACTTCGTCTACGACGCCCTGGCCGTGCCCCGCGCGGGGGATCGCGCCCGCAGCGTCTGCTGGGACGTCTCGTTGCTGGACGAGCACCCGGGCACCGCCCTCGCCGTCCACGTCCGGGACGCGAGCGCCGCGGACGCGGGCTCCTTCGCGCAGGAGTTCACCCTCCGCGACCTGACGCGCAGCACGCTCGAGCTCGACGACCTGAGCGTGATCTACCGGGCCGCCCTCTTCCCGCCCCTCACCACCTGGTTCGAGCCCCCCAACCTCCTGGAGGCCGCAGCGGAGCGACGGATGATGGCCGAGTCGTTCGTCCGCACCCACCTCGACCGCAACCTGGAGTGCCTGCCCTGCCACAACTCCGAGGCGTCGGTGACGGACGCGGGGGACCCGGAGATCGACCGATCCTGGCCCCTCCCCGGGCACGTGGAGGCGGGCGTCTTCGGGGTGAGCGAGGGCCGCGACATCAACGACCTCGCGCTCCACTTCCGTCGTCGCGGCGTGGTCTTCGGGTTCGGCTTCGACGACAGCCCCGCGCCGAACCGCGACTACGCGGACGTCGTGCTCGACGGCTGCACCCCGAACCCCGACCAGGCGGGCTGCCTCGGGTGCGGCTGCGAAGAGACCGTCTGCGCTCAGGACCCGAGCTGCTGCGCCGACTCGTGGACGGAGGCGTGCGCCGAGGCCTGCGTCGTCTCGGGTGAGCCCTGCCGGGCGCCGCTCCCCGAGGGCTTCGACGGGTGCGGCGCCGTCCTCGGGGGCTCGGGAGGCTGCGACGGGTGCGCGTGCGAGGAGGAGGTCTGCGAGGCCGATCCCGCGTGCTGCGAGGAGCTCTGGGACGGGTTCTGCGCGCTCAACTGCCGCGAGCGGTATCCGCGGTGCCCCTGGTACGCCGAGGCCCACCTCGCCGACGCCGTGGCGCCCTGGGGCTGGCACCTCGAGTGCGGGATCTTCGACGCGCCCGAGGACGTGGCCGACGACATCTCCGGGACGTCGGGCTTCTTCGTGCGCGACACGGGCGCGGCCGCCTCGATGTGGGATCTCGAGGCGTCCCTCGCGCGCGGCGTCGAGCGGGTGCGGGCGCGGGGCCTGGTCGTGGCCGACGACGGCACCGTGGACGGGGAGGCCGGCTTCGCCTGGCTGGTGGGCATGGGCATCGCCGACCGGGTGTGGAAGGAGGCGTTCGGCGCGCGCCTCACCCTGTCCCATCACCTCGCCCGCAACATCGACCAGCGAGACCGCCTGATGGCGCTCACCACCGCGTTCGTGCGGGGCGGCTTCTCCCTGCGCGACCTCCTGGTCCGGGTGGTGGAGGATCCCCTCTTCAACCAGCGCTCCCCCGCGGCCGTCGAGGCGACGTCGCCGTACTACCTCCCGCCCGTGCTCGATCCGTGGACGATCGAGGAGGACGAGGAGACCGTGCGCGGAAACACCGTCGCGGACGGCCTGCACGTCCTCTCCCCGCGGGTGCGGCTGCGCGCGGTCGAGCACGCCCTCGGCTGGGAGCCCGGGCCGTCGTTCGCGGTCTTCGAGACGGACTTCCACAACAAGCTCTACAGCGGGATCGGCGTGTTCCTGAAGGACAGCGAGCCCGGCTTCGACGCCCAGGGGCTGCAGCCGATGCTGACGTGGGAGCAACACGTCGGCGGGTGCCGAGACCCGGGTCACCGCCCGGAGGGGCCGGGCTGCGAGGCCGGTACGGAGCCCGGCTGCGGCGGATGCGATTGCGCCGAGATCGTGTGCCTGCGGACGCCCGCGTGCTGCGAGGACGCGTGGACGGAGCAGTGCGCCGAGGACTGCCGCCTCACCGGCAGCTGCTTCGACGGACCCAGCGATCCCGACGACTGGATCGCCGCGCTGGTCGCCGAGATCGAGCGGCGCACCGAAGCCGGCACCGGGACCACCTGGGAGCAGGCGATCGCGACGCTCAAGGGTCGCCTCGTGGGCGAGCCCTGGCTCCTCGACGACGCCGAGCGCGCCGCCACCGAGGCGCTGCTGGGCCACGCGCTCACCGATCGGCCCACGGGGGACGTGGAGGAGCCCCTGCGCCGGGTCTGCGGCGCCCTCCTCATGAGCCCGCAGTTCCTCCTTCAGGGGCTGCCCCCCACGGACGCCCCCGAGGAGCCCACGGCCCCCATCGTGGTGCCGGGGACGAGCTTCCAGGAACATTGCGAGGCGCTCGCGGTCGCGATGTACGCGGACGGCTCCTTGGATTGCTCGTCCGGTGGCGCGGTCTTACGCTGACCTGAAACCCCCGCACGGAGTGTCGAACACTGCACATGCATCGCACCCACCTCCCCCGCCTGCTCGCCGTCGCCCTCTGCCTCCTCGTCCTCGCCCCGGCGTCGGCGATCACGGCCTCCGCCCCGCTCCGCGCGGGCAAGCTCGACAAGTCCGTCGGCATCACCGCGGACATGCTGCTGGGCGCCTACCACTACGCCGCCCAGACCGGCAGCGCGGACCTCGGATCCCGCACCCTGCAGCAGTACATCGACGCCCTGGACCCCTCCCACTCGGTCTTCCTCGCCTCCGACGTGGCCCGATTCAGCTCCGAGAACGCGGGCCCGCCCGGCGCCTCCCTGGACCTCGCCTTCGACATCCAGCGCACGTTCGTCCTGCGGGTGCGCGAGCGGGTCGAGCACATCCTCGAGTACGTCCACGCCGCGCACGACTACTCCCTCGAGGAGAGCCGCTCCCTGCCGGACGAGAACACCCCGTTCCCGCAGACCGACGCGGAGTCCCACGAGCGCTGGCGCCTCCGAATCAAGGACGAGCTGCTGCGGCTCACGCTCGCGGGGGGCGAGGACGTGAACCCCGTGGAGGTGCTGACCGAGCGCTACACCAACTTCCGCCGCGACGTCGAGGAGATGGAAGCGGTGGACGTGCGCGAGGCGTGGATCAGCGCGATCGCGCGGTGCTACGGACCGCACTCCGAGTATCTGGCGCCGATGACGCGCGAGAACTTCGACATCAACATCGGCAACACCTTCGAGGGCATCGGCGCGTCGCTGTCCCGGCGGGGTGAGCACACCAAGATCGAGGAGCTGATCCCGGGCGGGCCCGCCCAGCGCAGCAAGAAGCTGTTCAAGGGCGACCGCATCGTGGGCGTGGGCCAGGCGACGGGGCCGCTCAAGAGCGTCGTGGGGCTCAAGCTCGACAACGTCGTGAAGCTGATTCGCGGCGCCCGCGGGACGGCCGTGCGTCTGCGCATCCTGCCCGCCGGGGCGACCGACGCGGGCACCACGAAGGTCGTGCGGCTGGTGCGCGACAAGGTCGAGCTCACCGAGCGCGACGCGTCCCTGGAGCTGCGCGACGTGCCCACCTCCGCGGGCGCGTCCATGAAGCTCGCGGTCATCGACGTCCCCGCCTTCTACATCGACTCGGACGCCGTCCGTCGGGGCGACCCCGAGGCGAATCGTGTCTCCACGGACGTGGAGAAGCTGCTCGTCGAGGCCGAGGCCGGCGGGGCGAAGGGCGTGCTCGTGGACATGCGCTACAACGGCGGCGGCTCCCTCGACGAGGCGGTGGCGCTGGCCGGGCTGTTCGTCGACGCCGGCCCGATCGTCCAGGTGCGGGACACCTTCGACAAGGTCGACGTGCTCGACGACCCCGACCCCTCGATCAAGTACTCCGGGCCCGTCGTGGTGCTCACCGGCCCCTTCACGGCGTCCGCCGCCGAGATCTTCGCGGCCGCGCTCCAGGACTACGGACGGGGCCTCGTGGTGGGGGCCCCCGCGACCCACGGCAAGGGCACGGTGCAGTCCTTCTACGGCCTGGACGAGCAGGTCCAGCGCTACGTCGGAGCCCTCCCCGAGGAGGGGGCGGGCGCCCTGAAGATGACGATGTGGAAGTTCTATCGGGTCAGCGGCGGCAGCACGCAGCTCAGGGGCGTGCAGGCGGACATCGTGCTGCCGAGCCGCTGGGACGGCGCCGAGCTGGGCGAGCGCACGCTGCCCGGGGCCCTCCCGTGGGACTCGATCAGCGCCGTGAAGCATCGGTCGTACTCGGACGTCGACCGCGAGCGGATCGAGGCGTGGGCGCAGGCGTCGCGGGAGCGGGTCGCGAGCGACGCCGGGTTCGCCGCCGTGGGTCGCCTCGTGGACCGCCTGCGCGCCGACCGAGACCGCACCGTCATCAGCCTGAACCGGGCGCAGCGGGAGGCGGAGCTCGAGCAGGCCGAGAAGGAGAATCAGGCCACGCGCTCGGCCCTGGGTCTGTCCGAAGAGGACGAGCTCCCGGACGTCAGCCTCGAGGAGAGCCTGCGCATCCTCGCCGACGTGCTCACGACGAGCTGAACCTCGGCTACCAGCCCACGTTGGCGCCCGTGCAGGCGTCCCACCACATCGAGATGAACGCCTCGGGGAGGTCCGGGCGCTCGATCCTCAGGTAGTCGATCGCCCGGCGCTCGATGCGGAACCGCGGCGCGACCTCGCAGACGGCCTTCGTCCACGCGGAGGACCCGCGGGGGTCGTCCAGGGCGACCAGCAGGAGGGCGGGGTCGCCGGGCAGCAGATCGAGCACCTCGACGTCGCCGGGGACCGCCCGGATCGTGTTCAGCAACGCCTCGGGGCCCGCGATGAGCAGGTGGACGGGGCCTTCGCTCGCGACGCCTCCGAGGCGCAGGCTCTGCTCCAGGCGCACCGCCACCGGGGATCCCCACATGCGATCGCCGGCGGTCCCGAACTCGACCCACCCGCCCCGGGACGTCTGCTGGGCGACGGACGCGATGCGGGCGTGATCGGCGGGCGTCGGTGCCGGGGGTCCCCAGGGGAGCGCGCCCGCCAGCAGGACCGCCGCGGCGGGGACGGCGACCATCCAGGCGGGCCCGCGCGGACCCACGACGTACGTGGCCGCGACCGCCACGGCCGTCACCACCGCCGGGGCCGCGATGCGCCAGTGGTAGGGCTGCAGGTAGTCCATCGCCGCGCCCGTGGCCGCGAGGCCCAGGACGACGCCCGCCGCCGCCGCCACCGCCGGGCGCGCCCGCTTCACGAGGGCCGCGGGGACGAGCAGCGCGAGGAGGAGCAGCCAGCCCGCGCCGTCGTGGTCGGGGATGCCCCCCAGCGACGCGAGGACCGTCGCGAGGCCGCCCTCCCCCGTCGCGTTGCCGCCCGGGATCGCGGCGAGCGCGGACGGATCGAACGTCCCCGAGTCGAAGGCGGGCTCGGCCAGCTGCCGCAACCGGAGGACCCCGAGCCCGGCGGCGACCAGCAGGCCCGTCGCGATCCCGAGACGAGACCGCGGGCCCGCCTTTCGGAAAGCGACGGCCGCGAGCACCAGCGCGGGCAGCAGGTAGGCGACGGCCAGGGGGTGGCACATCATGGCCAGGGGCACGGCGACCAGGCCCGCCCCGGCCCACCCGGGGCGCCTCGCCGCCAGGGCGAACGCGGCCACCACCACCGCCGCGAGCTCGATGGACAGGTAGCCCTGGTATCCCGACTCGAGCGTCTGTCGCAGCCCCGCGGAGAACGTGAGGGAGGCCCCGGCGGCCAGGGCGACGGCCCGGGACGTCGCGGGCAGGGGCCCCGCGGTGAGCGCGCGGACGGCGAGGTAGCTGAGCGGCCCCACGAGGGCCTGCGCGACGAACCGCGCGGCGTACGCGTCTTCGAGGGAGTCGGCGAGGGCCACGAACGGGACGTACGCCCAGTACAGGGCGGGCCCCGACTCGGGGGCGTGGGACCGGGGCAGCCACCCCGCCCCGCCGAGGATCGTGGCGGCCTTCCAGTACGGCCCCACGCTGTCGCCGTTCACCAGCGCCGCGCCGAGCCGCCCCAGGCGGAGGTGCGCGCCGACCCCGAACAGCAGGAGGACCGACGCCGCGTCGATCCCGAAGTCCCGCGCGGCGGAGGCCTTTGTCACGGGGTGGATCGTAGAGATAGATTCAGGCTCATGCCGAGATCGCTCCTCTCCCGACGCGGGGTCCTCACCGCCGGCGCCGCCTCGCTGCTCGCCGCGCCGTTCCTGCGCCTGCTCACAGGCACCGCCCGCGCCGACGGGGCCCTCGCCAAGCGCCTCCTCGTCTACTTCACCCCCAACGGCACGATCCCCGGACGTCTCTGGCCCTCGGGCGGCGAGACGGGGTTCACCTTCGGGGCAGGCGACTGCCTCGAGCCGCTGGAGGCGGTCCGCGACAAGGTCACGATCATCAAGGGCCTGCAGTTCCACAACGCCACCAACCACGAAGGCGGGATGGCGGCGATGCTCACCAACGGGGGCGGCTCGTCCAGCGAATCCCAGGGGATGTCCCTCGACCAGTTCGTGGCGTCGCGCATCGGGGGCGGGACCCGCTTCACGTCCCTCGAGTTCGGGGTGCAGACGAGCGCCTGGGGCGGGAGCGCGCAGACCCGGATGAGCTACTCGGGTCCGGGCACGTTCGTGACCCCGGACGACAGCCCCGCGCACGCGTACCAGCGCATGTTCGGCGACCTGCTCGGCGGGGAGAGCGCGATCGAGCGACTGCGGGCTCGGCGCACCGGCATCGTCGACCTCGCGTCTCGGGAGCTGGTGGACCTGCACCGTCGTGTGGGCGCGGAGGAGCGCGTCAAGCTGGAGGCCCACATCGAGGCGCTGTCGGCCATGGAGCAGGGGCTCTCGCAGACCACGACCTGCGAGCCCGGCGACGCCCCGAGCGTCCCCGGCGGCGTCTGGGACAACGACGCGTTCCCCACCATCGCGACGTCCCAGATGGACCTCGCCGTCACCGCGCTGGCCTGCGGGATGACGAACGTCGCCTCGATCCAGATGGCTCACACCGTGAGCCCCGTCGTCTTCAGCTGGCTGGGCGTGAACGAGGGCCACCACAGCCTCAGCCACACGGACGACGGCAACCTCGCGGGCGTCGCGGACTACGTCGCCGCGGAGCGCTGGTTCGCCGAGCGGTTCGTCGAGCTCGTGCAGGCGCTGGACGCGCTGCCGGACCCCGAGGGCGAGGGCTCGCTGCTCGACACGACGGTCGTCCTGTGGGCCCAGGAGATGGGCGACGGCCGACTCCACGTCTGCACCGACGTGCCGTTCGTGGTGGCGGGCGCGCCCGAGTGCTTCCCCGGCGGCCGCTTCCTGGACGTGGGCCCGACGAACCACGCCCACCTCCTCGTGTCGCTGTGCCGGGCCTTCGGCCTCCCCAACGAGACGTACGGCGACCCGGCCGCCGGCACCGGCCCGCTCGCGGGGCTGCCGGCATGAGGCGCCTCCCCCTGCTGTCCCTGCTGCTCCTCCTGGGCTGCCCCGAGACGCCCGAAGAGCTGCCCGTCCTGGGCGACTGCCCGACCCTCGAGGACTTCTTCGCCGTCCGCGTGCAGAGCGAGATCCTCACGCCGATCTGCTCGGCCTGCCACACCCCCGGAGGCGCCGCCGAAGACACCCGCTTCGTGCTCGATCCCGAGGCGGGCCTCACGGGCAACCTCCCGATGCTGCGGACGCTCGCGGTGTCGACCGAGGACGGCGACTCCCTGCTCCTCCTCAAGCCCACGGACACCCACCCGGACGGCCACGGCGGGGGGCGCGTCCTGTCCCCGGACACCGCCGACTACCGCGTGCTGCTCGAGTTCGTGGGCCGCGTGACGGGCGCGGTGGACGACTGCGGCGAGGGCACGATCCACGGCCCCGGCGTCGTCGACTGCAGCGACGGTCAGGTCCCGGGCCCCCGGCTCCTGCGGCGGCTCACGCACCCCGAGTACGGCAGCACCGTGCGCGATCTGCTCGGCACCACGGCGCGCCCCGAGGAGGGCTTCGCGGCGGACAACGAGGTGGCGGGCTTCACCAACCACGCCCGGGCCTTGGTGGTCCCGCCGCTGCTCGTGGACCAGTACCGGGAGGCCGCCGAGGCGCTCGCGGACGAGGCCGTCACCACCCGGCTGGGGAGCCTGCTGCCCTGCTCGCCGGGCGCGGGCGAGGCGTGCGCCGAGGAGTTCATCGAGGCCTTCGGACGTCGCGCGTTCCGTCGCCCGCTCGACGAGGCCGACGTCGGGCGCTACCTGGAGGTCTGGCAGGCCGCTCACGACGACCCCGCGGACGGCGCGGACCCCTTCACCGAGGGCATCCGCTGGACGGTCGCGGCGATGCTCCAGTCCCCGCACTTCCTGTACCGCTCGGAGCTGGGCGCGCGGGACGGCGACGTGTTCGCGCTGTCGCCCTGGGAGATCGCCGCCGAGCTGTCCTACCTGGTGGTCGGCACGACCCCGGACGACGCCCTGCTGGACGCCGCCGCGGACGGCACGCTCATAGGCCCCGAAGGCCTCGCCGCCCAGCTCGAGCGGCTCCTGGCGGACCCGCGGGCGACCCCCTCGGCGCTGCGCTTCTTCGGGGTGTGGCTGCACACCGATCGCCTCGCCATCGTGCCCAAGGATGCGGACACGTACCCCGATCTCACGCTCGACGTGCGCGCCGCGATGGCGGGTCAGAACGAGCGGCTGATCGCCGACGCGCTCACCTCGGGCGCGGCCCTGGACGACCTCCTGCTCGCCGACCACGCCTTCCTCACCGACGGCCTCGCCGCCTACTACGGACTGGACGCGGGCGAGGACGAGGCCGACGTCGACGGGTACCGCCGCGTGGACCTCACGGGGACGCCCTACGGCGGGCTCCTCCTCGACGGCGCGATGCTCACCACCCACGCCCTGCCCACCAGCAGCTCCCCGATCCACCGGGGCGTCATCGTGCGCGAGCGGCTGCTCTGCCAGGACCTGCCGCCGCCCCCCGCGAACCTGGACACGTCGCCTCCCGAGGTGGACCCGGGGCTCTCCACCCGCGAGCGGTACGCCGCCCACTCCGAGGTCCCCGAGTGCGCGGCCTGCCATCGGCTCATCGACCCCATCGGCTTCGGCTTCGAGCACTTCGACGGCGCCGGGGTGTGGCGCGCCACGGACGGCCCTCACGACGTCGATCCCAGCGGGGTCGTCGAGGACCTGGGCGGGGGCGCGGATCTGCGCGACGTCGCCTTCGCCGACATGGCCTCGCTGGCGCAGGTGCTCGCCGACGCGCCCGAGGTGGAGCGGTGCTACGCCCGCCAGTGGATGCGGTACGGGACGGGGCTCGGCGAAGAAGACGGGCTGGCCTGCAGCGCCGAGCCCGTGGGCGCGGCCGTGACCGACGCCGGGGGCCGACTTGACTCGGTGTTCGCCGCCCTGCTCGGCACCCCGCACTTCACCCTGCGCCTCGGCGGCGACGAGGAGCTCGACGGGCCCGCCGCGGGCGCCGAGGGCATCCCGCCCCTGGGTGACGACGACGACGACGACGACGACGCGGGCGACGACGACGACGCGGCGGGCGGCGCCACCGGCGTGCTGAGCGTCGACGACGACTGGGGCACCGGCTACTGCGCGACCGTGGTGGTCACGAACGACACCGGCGGAGACCTCACCTGGGAGGTCACGCTCACCATCGACGGCGCCATCACCACGATCTGGAACGCCGAGTACACCGACCTGGGCGCCGGGTCCCACAGCTTCGTGGGGGTGGCCTGGAACGGTGTCCTCGGCGGGGGGGGCACGACGGAGTTCGGCTTCTGCGCCCAGCGCTGATTCCCGTGAGATCGGGCTTGACCGCCTCGACCTCCCCCCCGTAGTTTTCGATACAGCGGAGAAGCAGGCGACGCATGAAGCGTCCATCCGGCAGCTCCGCCGAATCGATTTCTGCGTTGATGACTCGCTCCCTGTCGCCTGTTCGGCTCGCGCCCCTCCTCATCCTCCTCTCGGGGTGCGTCGCGCCCCCCGAGACGGCCTCGCTGTACGGCGATCCGCCCCCCACGGAAGAGGAGCCCCCGGAGTCGAAGCCGGGCTTGGACATCCCCGACGATGTCGTGTGGGGAGAAGAGCTCGGGACGTCGTGGGGGTGCGACGGCATGGACGATCCCGCCTTCTGCAGCCACGACTACGTCGCGCTCGCGGAGGGGATCGTCGGGCCGGGGTTCGACTTCGAGGCCTGCCGCGCCGATCTGGTCGCAGAGGCCCTGGACCTCTGGGCGCAGGTCGAAGCCGACGGGCCTCCCCGCACCCCTTGGACCATCTCCGAGCTCGCCGCAGGCATCCGTGAGGCGTCGGGCCTCGCCGAGCTCAGGGCGCTGAGGCCGCGCAACATCGAGCTGCACGTGACCGTCGTCTCCTCGGAGATGCGGGACGACCACTCGGACCACTTCCTGGTGATCCGGGACCCCATGCTCGGCGAGGTTCCCGCCCGCCGGCTCGTCCCCAACTCCCCCGGCCCTCACCCCGCCGTCCTCGTGCTCCCCGGCCACCCGTCCCAGCCGGACGCCACGCTGGAGTTCGCCGACCACCAGCGCGGCCGGTTCCTCGCCCAAAACGGCTACGACGTGCTCATCCTCTCCCCCCGCGCCTACTCCGGGCGCCCCGAGCACGACGCCGCCACCGCGATGCTGTGCGCGGACCTCTCCATGGTCGCCGTGCGCCACCTCGAGGCCCTGCTCCTCAAGCGCCTCCTGCGCAGCCTCGAGGACACCGGGATCGTCGACGGCGTCGCCCTCATGGGCCACAGCGGCGGCTCCGTGCAGGCCAACGCCCTCGCCCGCTGGGATCACTCGTTCGACGCGATGGTCACGGACCACTTCTGGCCGTACGTGGACGTGGGACCCTGCCAGGACGACGTGGACGACTTCTGCGTGCCCGACAGCCACGCCCCCCGCCTGCTGCCCTACGCGGACTCCATCGAGAGCAAGGACGATCCCGACTGGGTCATGCCCCTGCACGTGCAGGAGTACGGCTACCCGGAGCCCGAGGCGATCGTGAGCTTCCTGGACGACGTGTTCGCCCGGGATTAGCCCCTGGATTCAGCCGAGCGACGCGAGGGCCGCGTCGTAGTTCGGCTCCTGCACGATCTCCGGGACCTGCTCCGTGTAGGTCACGGTGCCGTCGCCGTCCACGACCACGATGGCGCGGGACGACAGGCCCTCGAGGGGGCCGCCCAGCATCTCGAGGCCCCAGTCCTGGCTGAAGGAGCTGCGGAACGCCGACAGCGACTGGACGTTCTCGATCCCCTCGGCGCCGCAGAAGCGCTTCTGGGCGAAGGGCAGGTCCTCGGACACGTTGACGACCGTGAGCCCGTCCCGGGCCGCCGCGCGCTTGTTGAACTCGCGGACGGAGGCCGCGCAGATGCCGGTGTCGATGGACGGGAAGATGTTGAAGACGACGGTCTTGCCCGCGAAGGCGGAGAGGCCCACGCGCTCGAGGTTGGCGGCCCAGAGGCTGAAGTCGGGGGCCTTGCTGCCCACCGCGGGGAGGTCGCCGGAGGTCTGGAGGGGGTTGCCCTTGAAGTTGATCGTGGCCACGGAGGGCTCCTGGGTCTGGGGGTGTGTGAAAGGGCGCGGACAATACACCGATGGCCGAATCGCTCGCGCGCCGCGAGGCAAGCGAGGGACTTCGCCCAAGGAACGCGGAGCGTTCCCGTCAGCCGGCGAGGTCGGCGGCGAGGGCGGCGCGTTGGTCGTCCGCGAAGGTCAGCTCGCCGCGCAGCTCCGGGTCCGGATGGTCGCAGCCGATGGCCACGGGCGTGGCGCCGCCGAGGTCGAAGTGCAGGTACTGGACCGCCGAGAGCCGGCCGCGGCCGACCTGACGCGCGTCGTACCGCGGCCGCGCCTTCGTGCCGTCGGGCAGGAGCATGTAGAGGGTGTCGTTGAGGCCCAGCCACTTCGGGAGGCGCTCGGCCCGGGCGGCCTCGTCGGGGACGCCGATCAGGAGGGTGCACCCGAGCTCGCCGCCTCCGCCGAGGAGCTCGTTGTAGGTCCGCAGCTCGTGGAGGATGTCGTCCTCACGGACGATCCGCTCGGTCCGCATCATCTCCTGGACCTGGTACCGGACCGTCTCGCGGTTCTCGAACAGGAAGCACAGCACCGCGCCCACCTGGTAGCGACGCAGCCGCTTCGCCGCGAGGGCGGAGTCGCGGATGGCGTCGCGACGGTCGCCGTAGGTGACGTAGTCGATGATCTCGGAGCGCTCGACGGGCTTCATGAGTCTTCCTTCTCGGCGTCCGGGACGCTGCTGCCGGGGCCGAATCCGTCGGCCTCGTAGGCGCGCGCGAGCACGGTCATGGGGTGCATGGGCTTCTTGCCCGCGTGCTGCTGGAACTGGACGGCCGCGAGGGGGCAGTCGGTCACCCACACGTCCGCGTCGGCGTCCTTCATGCCCGCGAACGCCTTGCGTCCGTACTTCTGCGACGGCTCGAACCCCTCGACCTTCATCGCGTAGGTGCCGTCGTGTCCGCAGCACTCGATCACCGCGAGGGGGTTCTTGCCGGTGACCTTCTTCACGAGGTTGCGCGCGCGGAAGCCGACGCGCTGGGCTCGCAGGTGGCAGGGCGCGTGGTACGCCGTCTCGGGCCCCGGAGAGCTCTTGAAGTCCTCGTTGAAGCGCTCCTCCTTGCGGATGCTCCACAGGTACTCGCTCACGTCGGCGACCGCCTCGCTCAGCCTCACGGCCCGCGCCCGGTCCTCGCCCTCGAGCAGCTCGGCGTACTCCTGGCGCAGCATCATCGAGCACGTCGGGTTGATCACGAGGACCGTGCTGCCCGACTCCACGTGCGGCATCAGCGCGTCGAGGTTCTTCTTCGCCTGCCTCCGCACGGCGTCGAGGTTGCCGTACTCCCACTTGGGCATCCCGCAGCAGACGAGTCCCTCCACGCAGGCGACGTCCACCGAGTTTGCGTCCAGTACGCAGAGCGCGTCGTGGCCGATGTCGGGCTCGTTGTGCTGCACGTAGCAGGTCTGGAAGAGGACGGCCTCGTGCCCCGTGTCGGCCTTGGTGCGGCCCTTCTTCTTCGCCTGGGACTCGAAGGTGGAGCTCGCGAAGTCGGGGAGCAGCTTGTCGCGGTGGACGCCGATGACCTTCTCGAGGAACCAGCGGTGGGCCGAGACGCGGTTCATGGCGTTCGCGATCCCGAAGGACGCTCGGGCCGCGCCCGCGGCGAGGTCGGGGTCGTTGATGAGGGTCTCTCGGAGCCCGTGCCCCTTCTCCCGGTGCTCGATGGCGCGCCAACGGTGCACGAGCTTGGGGAAGTCGAGCTGGAACTCGTGGTCCTGCCGAGGCGTGTACGGACACTCGACCTCGCACAGCTTGCACTGGAAACACGAGTCCATGACCTTCGCGGTCTCGTCGTCCGTGATGCCCCGCACGTCGCCGTCGTGGTTGGTGTCGATGTAGTCGAACAGGTCCACGAAGCTGTCGCAGTACTTGAAGCACATGCGGCAGCCGTGACACACCTCGAACACCCGCTCCAGCTCCTGGTCGAGCGCCGACCGGTCCCAGTACTTGTCGTCTGAAGGGTCGTAGGTCAAGCCCGCGGAGGGCAGGTAGCTGATGTTCGCGTCGGACATGGCCGGGGAGGATACGGGGTCAGCGACGGCGGCGGGCGACGAGCAACGGCAGCAACAGCAGCCCGCCGCTTCCGCCCGCGGCCAGGGAGGACCCGCAGTCTTCGCAGCCGGGCGTGCCCGGGCCGCCGGGTCCGGGTCGCGCCTCGGCGCCGCAGGGCAGGGCCGCGCTGCGGCTGAACGTGAACTCCACGGACGCGTCGAAGCTGAGGTCGATCGACCCCGCGCGCTGCTTCACCATCACCCCGAGCACGTGCTCGCCGACGTCGAAGAACTCCGGCGAGATGGGCAGCTCGATCAGCTCGTTGTCGGCCGACGGCGAGCTCGCGCCCACGTCGTGCCCGAAGCCGTCGGACATGTTGACCTGGACGGCGAGCCGGCCGTCCACGAAGACCGCGAGGCCGTCGTCGAAGCGGGCCCGCATCCACACCGCCGTGATGTCGTCGGCGACGGTGAAGCGCTTGCGGAAGTAGTAGCTCGGGTGGACGGGCCGGAAGGCGAGCTCGACGTTCTCGTCGCCGTCGCCGTACCCGAACTCGCCGCGCCCCTGCTGCCACGTGGAGTCGTCGTAGTAGATCTGGTTCCAGCGCTCGCCGGGGTGGCCGGCCTTGTCCCAGTACTTCCACTCGCTCTGCCAGGGGAGGTCTTCGTAGGGGCCCACGCGACCCACGTAGAAGCGGGCGTTCGAGCGGTCCCCCAGCTCGGGCTCGTCCACCGGCTCCACCCGGATCAGCGCGTTGCGCGTCTCGACCTCCGGGACGATCCAGTCGAACCGCCCGTCGTCCGCGGTGCGCTCCACGACGGTCTCCCACGTCGCGCCCTCGTCGCACGAGAACAGGATGCGCACGTCGCCCACGTCGCCCGTGGAGGCCCAGCGGATCCGATCCAGGCCGCCGGGCCGCCGCTTCTCGCCCCCGTCCGGGGCGCCCACCACCACCGAGCGCCCCTTCACCAGCACGGCGGTGTCGGAGATCACGCCGTCGAACCGGACGTTCGTGATCGTGAGGCGGCCCTGCTCGAAGTCCAGGAGCACCGACCCGTTGATCGGCTCCGTGATGTACATCAGCGGGTGCTCGCCCGAGGCCCGCACCCCCGTGCCGCCGTGCCCCGCGGTGACGTACAGGGCCCCCGCGTTCGTGGCGCCCGGGTCCTTCTGGTAGGGCCCGTCGCCGAGGATGCGGCCGTCCCCACCGTCGATGATCCCGAAGGACGTCGACGGCGTCTCGTAGGCCCCGTCCAGCAGGTACGAGCGCTCGTACACGTGGCTGTGTCCGCCCATCACCAGGTCCACGCCCCCCGCCTCGAGGATCGGGGTGACGTTCTCGCGCATGTCGATGTGCTCGCGCTCGCGATCGCTGTCGTGGGACCCCTTGGTGTAGGGCGGGTGGTGGAAGTACGCGACGATCCACTGCTGGTCCGTGGCGGCGATGTCCTCCTCGAGCCAGGTGAGCATCGCCCCGCCGGGGTTCCGGTCGCTCTCGTAGCTGTCGAGCACGATGAAGTGCACGTCCGCGTAGTCGAAGGAGTAGTAGGCCTCGGTGCCCGACGGCAGGCCGCCCGACTCGCCCGCGGTGGGCAGGAAGTAGCCCTCGTAGTACGGCCCCGTCTGCTCGGCGGAGTTCGACGTGTGGCCCTCGTGGTTGCCCAGCGTGGGCCACACCGGCGTGTTGGCGAGGATCTCCGCGTAGGGGCGGTAGAAGCGCTCCGTGAACTGGTCGTCGGTGCCGTCGCCGTAGGCCATGTCCCCCAGGTGGAGGAACAGGTCGGGGCGGTCCGGGCCCACTCGATTCAGCATCGCGTCCTTCACCTGCAGCTGCCGCAGGGAGCCGGTGCCGGAGTCGCCCACCACCCACGCGCGGAAGGGCGTGGGCTCCCCCGCCGGCGGGTGCGTCGTGAAGGTGTGGATGGGGTGCTGCCGCGCGTCGAGCTCCGCCGGGGACGCCAGGAGCTGACCCGCGCTGAAGACCGCGTAGTAGTAGGTCGTGTCGGGCGTGAGGCCCGTGATCTCGACGGCGTGGTTCGGGTCCTCGACGTCGGACGTCGCCGTCTGGTCGAGGTCGGTGGGATCGGTGCCGTAGTGCACCTCCCCGGTGGTGGCCTCGGAGGTGCGCCACACGAGGGTGACGGTCGTCTCGCTGGTCTTCTGCAGGTACGGCCGACGGATCAGCTCCACCGCCTCGGACGGGGCGGGCAGGAGGAGGGCGACGACGAGGGCGACGAGGACGGAGGCGCGGGTCAAGGGAGGGCTCCCAGCGCGACCACGAGGGCGGCGCGCTGCTCTTCCAGCCGCGTGGAGGCCCGCCGCCGCAGCCGCGCGTCGACCGCGGCGAGGGCGGCGTAGCGCTCGGCCCGGGCCTCGTCGCCGCGACCCAGCTCGTCGAGCACGTCGGCCCGGAGCGCGAGCCAGCCCGGGTGATCGGGGCGGATCGCGAGCAGCGCGTCGACCTCGGCCAAGGTGGCGTCGTTCGGCCCGCGATCCCGATCCACCCGCACGGCGGCCAGCCGCAGGACGACGGCCCCCCCGAGGAGGTCGGCGCAGGCCCGATAGCCGCAGGCGGCGGCGGCGAGGTCCCCCGCGGCCTCCTGGACGCGACCCCGCCGCAGGCACAGGTCCGGCGAGGGCTCGATGGCGATCGCGCGCTCGATGTCGGCGAGCTCCGTGGCGGGCGAGAGGTCGGCGTGGGCGACCAAGGCGTCGACGCGCGGGCGCTCCACGTCCGCGAGGTACCGACGGAGGGAGCGGCGAGCGGCGTCGTCGTCTCCCCGCGCGAGGTGGGCCAGACCTCGCTCGACCTCGATCCGCGGGTCGTGCGGCGCGATCCGGGCGGCCTCGCGGAGATCCTCGAGGGCGCCCTCCGGGTCCCGGGCGAGGCGACGGCTCTCGGCGCGCCGGAGGAGGAGGTCGAGGTCGTCGGGCGACGCCTCCACGCGCGCGTCCAGGCGCTCGAGGGTCTTGGGCAGCCCTTCGTGCGCGGACGCGGGCGCGGCGAGGAGGAGGACGAGAGGGATCAGAGCCGGCGATCGCACGACCGAAGCATACTGGGTCCCGTCGCAGGAGGATCGGGTGCGGATCGTCGTGGTCGGAGGAGGAGTCGTGGGGCTGTGCACCGCTTGGGCGGCGGCGCGCGCGGGGCACTCCGTGACCCTGGTGGAGCAGGGAGCCCTGCCGAATCGGCGTGCGTCGTCCCACGGGGCCCATCGCCTGATCCGCGCGCCCTACGGCTCCATGGACGGCTACGCGGCGATGATCCCCGAGGCGTACCGCGCGTGGGGGTCCCTGTGGAGCGACCTCGGGCGCTCGCACTACGTGGAGACCGGCACGCTCGCCCTCGGCAGCACCGAGACCCCCGGCTGGACGGCGGCGTCGGCGGACCAGATGGATCGGCTGCGGATCGCGTACCGGCGGCTCTCCCGGGCGCAGGTCGACGCGGAGTACCCGTGGGTCCTGACCAGGCCCGGGGACTGGGGGTTCCACCTCGGGTCCGGGGGGGTGCTGTTCGCCTCGCGGATCCTCGAGGACGTCGCGGCCTGGTTGGCCTCGCGAGCGACCTTGAGACCGGGGTGCGTCGCGCGATCGGTGGACCTGGAGGCGGGGCTCGTGGACACGTCGGAGGGGCGGATCGCGGGGGACGCCGTGGTCGTCGCGGCGGGGCCGTGGGTGGGGCGCCTGGTGCCGGATCTCGCGACGATGGTGACGCCGTCCCGCCAGGTGGTGGCCTACCTGGACGCGCCTCCGGCGTGGCGGACGGCCTGGGCGACGGGCCCGATGCTGCTGGACGTGGGCACGGCCGGCTTCTACGCCGTGCCCCCGCGCGACGGGACCCCCTTGAAGGTCGGCGACCACCGCTTCTCGCTCGGGGGCGATCCGGACGTGGACCGTGACCCGACCCCGCGGGAGCTGCAGGAGGTGGCCGGCTTGGCGCGCGATCGACTGCGCGGATTCGCGGACTATCGGGTCGCGGGGGGGCGCACCTGCTTCTACACGGTCGAGGCCGACGAGACGTTCGTCGTGCATCGGCGGGGGCGCGGCGTCGTGGCGACGGGGTTCAGCGGGCACGGCTTCAAGTTCGGGGCGGCGGTGGGGCTGCGGATCGCCGCGCACCTCGACGGAGCCGCGGGCGCAGAGGCGCTCGCCGAGTGGGCTGCCGGACGCGCCTGAATCGCCGGCCGGCAGGCGAACTCCGTGCTATCAAACCGGTCCTCGCGCGGGCCCCTGCGCCGCGCGATCCGAACCTCTGTACGACTCAGGAGTCGCGTCTCATGGGCAAGCTCGCCGCCGACAGCCAGACCACGAACAACCTCAAGGCCGCCTTCGCGGGCGAGTCCCAGGCCAACCGCCGCTACCTCTACTTCGCGAAGATCGCGGACGTCGAGGGCTACCCGGAGATCGCCACCAACTTCCGCTCCACCGCGGAGGGCGAGACCGGCCACGCGCACGGCCACCTCGACTACCTCAAGGGCGTGGGCGATCCCGCGACGGGCCTCCCCATCGGCTCGACCGAGGACAACCTCGCCGCCGCCGTCGCGGGCGAGACCCACGAGTACACCGACATGTACCCGGGCATGGCCGCCACCGCGCGCGAAGAGGGCTACGAGGAGATCGCCGACTGGTTCGAGACCCTCGCCAAGGCCGAGAAGAGCCACGCCGGCCGCTTCCAGAGCCTGCTCGACAGCCTCAGCTAGGTCTTCACCACACCTTGCGGGGACGGCGGGGCTCGATGCTCCGCCGTTTCTCGTTCCGGGCCGTGGGAGTCCTCGGTCGCCGTCAGCTCTTCCGCTTGACCCGCACGTCCTTGCTCGGGTCGAAGACCGCGTCGACCTCGGCGCCCTCGGGGCTGGCGATCACGGCGCCGCCGTCCACGTCGAGGATCGTCCCCGTGACGTAGGACGACGCGTCGGAGGCCAGGAAGATGCCCGCGTCGGCGATGTCCGACTCCTTGCCCCAGCGCTTGAGGGGCATCGCCTTGCGGATCTTCTCCACGATGTCCTCGGTCGGCGACGCGACGTTCGCCATGCCCCAGCTGCCCTCGATCGGCCCGGGCGAGATGCCGTTCACGCGGACGCCCGCGGGGCCCCACTCCAGGGCCAGGACCTTCACCACCATGTTCACGCCCGCCTTCGCGGCGCAGACGTGGGCCTGGAAGTGCAGCGGGCGCACGGCCTCGGGGGCCGTGATCGCGATCAGCGAGGCCCCCGGCCTGCGCAAGTGCTCGTAGGACGCCTTGAAGACGCTGAAGGTGCCGATGAGGTCGATCTCGACGATCGTGCGGAACCCGTTGGCGGACATGCCGAGCGCGGGCGCGTAGAAGTTGCCCGCCTGCCCCGCCACCACGATGTCGAGGCCGCCGAAGGCGTCCGCGGCCTGCTTGAAGGCGTCCGCGAGTCCCTCGTAGTCGCGCACGTCGCACGGGATGCCCAGGGACTTCACGCCGTAGGACGCCAGCTTCTCCGCCGCCGCCGCGCAGCGCTCGGGGTCGCGGGACAGGACGGCCACGTCGGCCCCGGCGGACGCGTACCGCTCGGCGATCGCCAGGTTCATGCCGCGGGTCCCGCCCGCGATGAAGGCGGCCTTGCCCGCCAGGATGTCGTCGCCGAACGTCATGCGTCTGCTCCAAGTTGATCGATCGATCAGGATTGGGGGGGGAGGATGACGCGAATGCGTGCCCGAGTCGAGGGCGGGTGTAGCCTGCGCGTCGGAGGACCCCCAATGCGCCGACTCATCCTGTTCACCGCGGTGCTCCTTCCCCTGCTCGGCTGCCCGCCTCGAGGCGGCGAAGGAGGCGGCGGGGACGACGACGACGCGGCCGACGACGACGACGACGCGGCGCAGGACGACGACGACGCCACCGACGACGACGACGCCACCGACGACGACGACGCCACCGACGACGACGACGCCGGACAAGACGACGACGACGCGGTCGGCGACTGCGGGGGGATCGTCGCCACGCTCGACGGCGAGGGCGCGACCTGCAACCAGCCCTGGACCGAGAACGGCATCGAGCTGGCCCTCACGGAGAACTGCACCAGCGGCGACTGCTCCGGGGAGCAGGGCAAAGGCGCCGTGTGGATCTACCCGGCGGACCTCCGCGCGGGCTTCGCCGGCCTCGACTGCACCCCCGCCCGCGTGGAGGTGGACATCACCGACTGGGTGAGCGTCGGCGGGGCGACCGTGACGGCGCTGAACGGCGGCGGCAGCCCCGTGGCCACGTCGTCGAACACGAGCACCGGGTCCCGCGAGACGGTGACGGTGACGGCCTCGGAGATCGGCGCGATCGCCGTCTGCGGCTACGAGACCCAAGTGCACGAGATCCGCGTCTACTGACGGTGCGATTCGCGGCCGTCGCGCTGGTCCTCACGGGCTGCATCGTCGCGGACGAGTTTCCCGTGGACACACAGTTCATGGTCACGGAGGACGTCCCGCTCCACCGCGCGGGCCCCGACGGCTGCCTCGAGGCCGGCGACGAGATCGTCGAGCGCGGGTCGGGCCCCGTCGCCTTCGCCGCGAACGACGACTGGGTGCTCGTGCCGGACGGCTTCTTGCCGCGATCCGCGGGGGAGCTGCTGCTCGGCGACCACTTCCTCGAGGCGGGCATCGAGGTCGGGACCCTCGAGATCGAGCTGGCGAGGTCGGTCCTCGACGCCGACGGATGCCCGGTCCCGTCGGATGAGGGCGCGTTGTCGGCAGGCAGGTCCGTGTCCGTCCGCCACCGGGCGGAGGCCCCCGGCCACCGAGGCTTCGCGGTCGTCGGTGAGACCCTCGAGGTGCTGCCGCTGCGCGCCCTCGAGATCCCCGGCGTCGAGCGGCCCTGGCACGCGTCGGTGCAGCTCGTGAAGCCACTCGACGAGGGGTTCGTGATCGGGGGCGGCGCCCTCGTGGGGCCGAGGACGATCCTCACGGTCGCCCACCTCGGCGTGGACGCGGAGTTCTGCTGGAGCCGCGCTCCCCGCACGGGCGAGGCCTGGGACGCGGGCAACGTGGCGTGCGACGTCGAGTCGGTGGAGCACCACCCGGACGTCGACCTCGCCGTCGTGACCCTCGCCGCCGACGCGGACCCGCCCTACGCGCGCCTCCTGGACCGGGACGCGGCCGACGACGAGGCGTTCTTCACGTCGCGCTGGGGGACCCTGGAGCGGCACCGGTTCGCCGACGCGACCGTGTACGCCGTCAGCGCGGAGAACGCCTGGTGCGACCCCTGGCCCGCGCGCAGCAGCCTGTCCACCGAGGACCTCGTGGTGGGCCCGGGAGACTCCGGCGGACCCGCGTGGATCGGCGACGACCTGGTGGGCCTCGTGCACGGGGAGAACTGCCGCGGGCCGGGGGCTCCGGGGCGGCACGTCTTCGTGCACCTCCCCACGCTCCGCGACTTCTGGGAGTAGCGGCGACGCCCCTCGATTGCGGTAGGCTCCGCGGCTCGGAGGACGCATGGCGAAAGCGATCGTGGTGGACCGCGAGGGGGCGGTCTCGAGTTTCGACTTCTCGAAGGTGAGCCGCACGAAGCTGTACGGCAAGCGGCAGCGGATGGCCCTGGACCCGTCGGGCAGGCGCTGCACCCGGGCCGCCCTGACCGCGGACGGGTCCCTGCTGCTCCGCGCGGGCATGACCGCCCAGGGCTACTTCGACGGCGACGGCACCTGGGTCCCGAACAAGGAGCTCGTGGGGCTCGACGAGGACGGCGGCGTGCTCGAGAGCCTCCCGTCGACCCTGGGAAACGCCCAGACCCTCGTGGGCCCGGTCCCTCCCCAGGAGCTGCTCGACCTGCGCGTGGCCGCGGTCTACGCCCTCGAGCCGACGGACGTGGACGCCGCCCTGCAGGCCGATCTCGACGCCGGGCAGATCTTCCGCTTCCCCTTCGTCTACCGCGGCGGACACACCGCGCAGACCGGCTTCCTCGTCGCGAACGACGAAGGCGCCTTCGCCATCGTCGGCGCCCAAACCACCCCCGAGTGGTGCACGCTCGACGCGGTCCTGCCCCCCGACTTCGAGGACGACGACGCGTTCGCCGACGACCTCGACTTCGAGATGTTCTAGTGCACCCCTCTCGACAAACGGCGCTCGCTTCGCTCGACCGTTTCTCGCCGGGGGCCCCGCTCTGCGAGTCCGAACTTCGCTTCGCTGCGCTCCGCTGCGCGCGCCTTGAGGGCGCTTGCATTCCTCTCCCGCTTCAGCCCCGGGCGTTCTGATGCCGGCGCTTCGAAAGCTCCACCTCACCAACGCCGCCGGTCGCGACGCGACCATCGACTTCGTGGGCCTCAAGGGCCCCAAGCCCGCGCGGCTCGGCCTGCCGGGCAAGGAGATCCGCTTCTCCCGGTACCTCGCCGCCACGGACGACGGCCTGCACTCCGCCCTCCAGGCGCGCTTCGGCGACGACTACGCCGAGGCCTTGGTCGACGGCGACCCCGAGATCGACCTCGAGAAGATCGGCCAGGCGATCACCGAGACCAACGCCGTCTACCTGTCCGCCGAGGGCGAGGTCCTGCACGCGCCGCCCGAGTGGACCGAGGTCATCTTCGCGCCCGACGGCACCGAGAAGGACCGCCGGGATCCCGAGGACGTGGAGGCCAACGTCAACGACGACATGCCCGTGCGCTGGACCGGCCGCAAGATGCCGCGCGCCGACGTCGCCCGGCGGTTCGTCTTCGACCGCACCCTGCAGGTCCGCCACGTCGACGGCCTCACCTACGACTACCTCTTCGGCATGGCCCAGGAGCTCGACGTCTCCGACCAGGTCGTGCTCATCGCGGGCGGGCCCAAGGGCCGCGACCCCCTGATCTTCAACCGCAACGGCTCGCCCTACCGAGGCTTCCTCGAGGGGCGCGTGGACGGCGAGCGCTACCAGCTGCTGCTGCACCTCTCGAACATGGAGCTCAAGCGGCCCGCGCCCCCCGAGCCCGAAGGGAGCGCGTCGTGAGCTGGTACTCCCTCGATCGCGCGTCCCCCCTGGGCAAGGGCCGCCGCGCCCCCGCCGGGTCCGTCACCGAGTCCGAGCTCGCGCTGAGGTTCGCCGGCTACAAGCGCTCGGTGGCGGGCCGCTACCGGTCGATCGCCCCCGAGGACGTGGAGCGCGTGCTCGCCCCCGGCCCCATGCACGTCTCCACGAAGATCGACGGCGAGCTCTGGTTCCTCGTCCTCGACGGCGGCGACGCGGCCCTCGTCAGCCACAACGGCAAGGTGCTCGCGGGCGCCGTCCCCCTGCTGGACGAAGCTCGCAAGACCGCCCTGCCGCGCGTCACCCGGCGCACGATCCTCGCGGGGGAGCTCTTCGCCGTCAGCAAGGGCACCCGCCCGCGGGTGGGGGACGTCGCGCAGTCGATGTCGGGCGAGGAGAACGCCGCCGTCGCCCGCTTGGGCTTCCACGCCTTCGATCTGATGGACGGGGGCGACGCCGAAGCGGGCGACGCCGCGGACCAGGAGGAGTACGCCCCGAAGCTCGCGACCCTCGAGCGGCTCCTCGAAGGGGGGCGGCGCGTGCGCGCGATCAAGACCGAGGTGGTCACGCGGTCCGAAGACGTCACCCGCCTCTTCAGCGAGTGGGTGGAGGGCGGCAAGGCCGAGGGGCTGATCGTTCGGTCGAGCGACGGGCGCATCAACAAGGTCAAGCCGATCTTCACCCTCGACGCGGCCGTCGTCGGCTACACGGTGCGCGCCGACGCCCCGGACCAGACGCGGTCGATGCTGCTCGCGCTCATGCGCGACGACGGACGCCTCCAGCTCATCGGGCAGGTCGGCAACCTGGGCACCGAGGACTTCCGCCGCGAGCTCAACAAGAAGCTCGAGGCGCTCGTCTGCGAGTCGCGCTTCCGGGCCGCGAGCCGCACCGGCGCCCTGTACCGCTTCGTCCGCCCCGAGATCGTGGTGGAGGTCCGCATGACGGACCTGCAGGTCGACGACTCCGACGGGCGGCCCATCCCTCGCATGATCCTGGAGTTCGAGAGCGAGGAGTGGCGGCCCGTGCGGCGGATGGCGGGCATCAGCCTCATCCACCCCGTGCTGGCGCGGGTGCGCGACGACAAGACCGTCAACGCCGTGGACATCCGGGTGTCGCAGGTGCTGGAGCGCCAGCCGGTGCAGGACCTGGGCGCCACGGTGGAGGCCCCGAAGTTCGCCGCCTCGACCCTGCTGCGCCGCGAGGTCTGGACGAAGCCGACGAAGGGCCTGACCGCGGTCCGCAAGCTCCTGGTGTGGAAGACGAACAAGGAGACCGTCGACCGACGCTGGCCCGCCTACGTCGTCCACTGGACGGACTACAGCCCCGGGAGGCTCGCGCCGCTCAAGCGGGAGGTGCGCCTCGCGCCGGACGAAGCGTCTGCGATGCAGTTGGCGGAGGCAATGGTCGCGAAGGGCGTGAAGAAGGGCTGGCAGCCACGCTGACGGCCGCCTCTTCGAACGACGGGGGCATCTTCACGTCGCGGCGGGCGTCGATGGCGAGCGCCAGGATCGACACGAGGGAGAGCCCCCAGATCACCGCGACGGGCACGGCGACGGTGAGGAGCAGGTCGATGATGGGCTGCGGGTCGGCGGGGATGTAGGGAAACACGGCGTCCTCCAGGTTCGCCCCTTTGGATTGCAGACCCCGTGCCGGCTCATCCCGACGCCCGCCCTCCCGCGATCCGCGCCCTCGGACCCTCCGTCGGGGGCCTGTCCGAGCCCGTCCGCGGACGTCCGCGGACAGTCCGCCGCAACGCGATCAAGTCGTTGAAAAGACATGTCTTTTCGGCATCTAGGCGGGACAGTTCTCGGCCCCCTGAGCGCCTACATTCTCACTGTCGGGAGGGAACGAAACACCCCCCGACATCAAGGGTCGATCGCCCGCGACGCGGCGAGGCGGGCGGCTCGATTGTGCAACCGCCGGCCCGACGAACGAGGCCGGCATCGCCGCAGGAGATCCACATGCTGGACAACACCAACGACACCGAGCTGAGCAACCGCACCCAGGAGATCGAGGGTCGCCACGAGTCCTTGGAGACCGTGCCGCAGGCCATGAACTCCCGGGTCGGTTCCCAGCTCGGGGAGGAGTCGCTGTACGTCGACGAGTCGGGCGCGATGGTCGCCCGCAACCCGCGATTCAGCGACGAGCCGGCGGCCGAGCGCATGGACATCCTCGTCCTCGAGCGCGCCGACGGCCGCCCCGTCCTCGAGATCAGCGCGCTGGTCCCGGAGCACTTCGCGGGATGTCACCTGGAGGCCAAGACGCAGATGGCGCAGTACGTCCCGGACGCCCAGGACTTCGCCGCCATCTCGTTCGGCGACGAAGACCCCGCGGCCGTCGGGCTCGCGAGCGTGAAGCCCGACGATCGGGCCGCCGCCGCGGTCCGCGTCTCCACCCAGGAGATCGGGCTCACGATCAAGAAGGACGACACGACGTCCTCGCTGCGCCTCTTCGAGGATCGCGCCGAGATCAGCGTGCCGTTCCGCTTCGCGGTGGCCGATCAGGCCCCGTCCGAGCCCCTCGCCGGCCTCGTCTACTTCGACGCGACGGAGAAGGGCCTGCGGGTCTACGACGGCTCCGACTGGATCGCGATCGGGTAACCACCCGAAATCGTTCCAGAACCGTGGTCGGTC
>Ga0114933_10000861_pt1 | contig 35621 bp, 36 predicted proteins | sample 4SBtaG_FD_89691 | JGI IMG/M metagenome (GOLD analysis project Ga0114933, IMG submission 89691) | Deep subsurface microbial communities from Kolumbo volcano to uncover new lineages of life (NeLLi) - 4SBTROV12_W25 metaG | ecosystem: Environmental > Aquatic > Marine > Volcanic | place: Kolumbo... | reverse complement strand
TTTTTTTGCTGTTGATTTTTTAGCTACTGCTTTTTTTGCTGAAGCCTTTTTTGCTGAAGCCTTTTTTGCTTTTGATTTAAGTGGGCTAGTGCCAACTACTTTCTTCTTTGGCTTAACAGATTCCTTTTTTTGATCTTTTTCTTTCTTTGATTTAGTGGACTTCTTCTTAGTTTCTACAACCGATTCGGGTTCGGGTTCAATGAAATCTTGCAAGCTTACAACATTAACAAATTCCACCACTTTTTTCCTAAAATCAGGAATAGCTCCAATCTCGAATTCAATTTCTTGAACTTTAGCGTTAGCTATTATTTTAACAGGCATAACTCCTGCATAAGTAGAGTCGTCTATTTTCTCAAAACCAGTTGATTTTAATATTTGTTTTTGAATTGGAGGAATAAAAATTTTTCCAAGAAGTGTTACTTCTTCGGGAAGGAGACCATCTTGAGTAACGCTAATCTTAATTGTAGTTTGTTTCATTTTATATTCTACCCCAATATTTCCAATTTTTGTAGTAGGATTCTACTTAATTAATAGAAAAAAGACAAATATTGAAGTTAATTTAAAAATAACTTTCTAAATATATTTCAAAATTCTTAATTTATGCTATATTTTCAACTTAACTTTTATAGGATATTCAATTGAGTTTAACAAAGAGTCAGATTGGAAGATATAGCAGACACCTGATAATGCCAGAAGTTGGTGTACAAGGTCAAGAAAAACTAGCTAGTGCTAAAGTTTTATGCATCGGAGCTGGCGGATTAGGCTCTCCTCTTGCGTTGTATTTAGCTTCTGCAGGAATTGGTACATTAGGTATTGTAGATGATGATGTAGTCGATCTTAGCAACCTACAAAGACAAATTCTTCATGCCGAGGATAGAATAGGTGAACTTAAAGTTGAGTCTGCTAAAAAAAGACTCCACGAACTAAACTCCGATATAACTGTAAATACTTACAACCTAAGATTGACGTCTGATAATGCCCTGGATCTTTTTAAAGATTACGATGTCATAGTTGATGGTACAGATAATTTTGCTACTAGATACCTTGTCAATGATGCCTGCGTATTATTAAATAAGCCAAATGTATATGGAAGTATCTTTCGCTTCGAAGGACAAGCGACAGTATTCAATCATAAAGGTGGGCCGCATTACAGAGATTTATATCCAGAACCTCCCCCGCCTGGAATGGTACCTTCTTGTGCAGAAGGCGGAGTGCTTGGAATTTTACCAGGAATAATTGGTGTCATACAAGCAACTGAGACTGTAAAAATAATTCTAGATGTCGGAGAAACTCTTAGTGGAAGATTAATGCTCTATGATTCTTTAAAAATGACTTTTCGAGAAATCAAACTGAGAAAAAATCCTGATACTCCTGAAATAACAAAATTGATAGATTATCAAGAGTTTTGTGGAATTAATAATTCACCAGAGGCTGAAAATGAGTTTGAAATAAAAGTTGATGAGCTTAAAAAGATTGTTGATGAAAAAAGAAATGTAACCCTACTTGATGTGAGAGAATATGGTGAGTACGAAATTTGCAAACTTGCTAATTCAACTTTAATTCCTTTGGGTGAAATTACATCTCGGGCCAATGAACTTGATAGTGCTGATGAGATAATTGTTTATTGCCATCACGGGATGAGAAGTCTACAAGCTACAAGAATATTAAAGGGTATGGGCTTCAAGAAGGTTAAAAACCTAGCTGGTGGAATAGATGCATGGGCTGCTGCCTTTGATGAAAAAATGCCACGTTATTAATCTTTATTCTTATCATTTTCGACTACTGAAACTTTCTCCTTGTAATCGCCTTTAAAATCATCTATTTCTCCATACTTGTTAGGTTTATCTTCCCCTTTTAAAATTCCAGTATTTACAAAAATGTATGCTTTAAGAATCCAAGTACAAATTATATATATTTTCAGTAAAAATTCCGGAACAAAATGAAACTGTAGTGGTATTGCTGCTAAATAAGGAAATATTGCATAAAGACCATTTATAGATCTATCCTGAAGTCTTTTTGAGTCGGGAAATATTGATAAGGCAGATATTAGCAAGACCATAAATGATATAAATTTCTCAACCTGAGACTTATCAAAATTCAATAAATTAAGCAAAGAAGAAAAAGGAATTAAAATTAGAACACCTAGAAATACTAAAAAAAATTGTGAATACCACCAGGTCTGTCTATTTATTCTCCCGTTAAGAGATAAAAACAAGAACTTCAAAAAATTTAGATTCAAAAAGTTTTTTATATTCATATTTATTCAATGGGCGAAAAGGGACTCGAACCCTTATGAACATAAGTTCAGCGGCTTTTGAGGCCGCCGCGTCTACCAGTTCCGCCATTCGCCCGAATTAATCTGCCTTATAATGGTTATACCAATAAATTGCGTTAATCACTAGCGAATGAGTTATTTTACCCTTTAATACCATTTTGTCTAAATCCTGCAAATCAACAAAACTTATTTGAGTATATTCACTTCCCGCATTTTCTGGTTTTGAAACTTCCTCTACATCTAAGGCTAAAAAAGTATGACACTGATTAGTTAGAATCGCGGGATTAGGATGTACTACGCCTAATTTAGACCATTGACCCATAGAAAAACCAGTCTCTTCTTTTAATTCCCTTTTTGCAGATTCTATTGGTTCTTCATCTTCATTAGACATGCCACCAGGTAGCTCTAAAGTTATAGAATCGGTTCCAGGCCTATATTGTTCGACAAAAACTACTTTACCATTTTTAGTAATTGGCAAAATATTTATCCAATCTACAGACTGAAAGACAAAAAAATCAAAGCTTTTTTTTTCACTTTCAGAATATGGAGAAACTAGCTTATATTTAAACAAGTCGAAAATTTTTAAATTTTTTAATAGTATCTTATCTTCAATATTCCATTTTTTCATAGACCAATCAATCTTAACTGATAGATGAAATAAATAAAATGATAAAGATAATAGGCCCGGAAAATGTTAATATTGTTTCGTTGGAGAGTTGGCCGAGTGGCCGAAGGCGCACGCTTGGAAAGCGTGTAGAGGATCAAACCTCTCGTGGGTTCGAATCCCACACTCTCCGTAGATTTTTGCTGACTAGTCTTTGATGACAGTCTATTGTAAACTCCGCCAGGACAGAAATGTAGCAACGGTAGCAATTAAGATTGGGTATCCTTGATTAGTCAGCCAAATAAAAAAATTGTGTAATTGAATTGATATGTCATATAAAGTTTTATCCAGAAAATATAGACCAAAAACCTTTGAAGAGGTTGTGGGCCAAGAAAATGCCTTAACTGTTTTAAAAAGTTTTATAAAAACAGACTCTATTCCACATGCATTGATTTTTTGTGGTTCAAGAGGAGTGGGTAAAACCTCATTGGCAAGAATATTTGCAAAAACAATTAATTGTAATGAACTAAGAGATAAAAAAATCTGTGTTAAATGTTCAGTTTGTAATGAAATTGACGAGAATAAGTCTTTAGATGTTATTGAAATTGATGCAGCGTCAAACAATGGTGTTGATCAAATAAGAGAAATAATTGAAAGTTCGAATTACTCATCAATAAATTGTCCCTATAAGGTTTTTATAGTTGATGAAGTTCACATGCTTTCTAAGGCAGCATTTAATGCTCTTTTGAAAACTTTAGAAGAGCCTAATAAAAATACTGTTTTCATATTGGCAACGACTGAAGTTGAAAAAATACCACCAACAATACTATCAAGATGCCAGATGATTAATTTTAAGACGTTAAGCAAAAGTTCGCTAATCCATAATTTGGAGAATATATGCAATAAGGAAAAAATATCAATTGATAAAAATTCTTTGTCTTTAATAGCAGAAGAATCACGCGGATCTGTTAGAGACTCCTTAGGTGTCCTTGAACAACTTATGACTTCACTTAATAAATCAATTATTATTAGTGATGCTAGAAAAATCCTTTGTGCAACCAGTGATCAAATTCTTTTTGAAATTTCTAAAAATCTTCTTGAAAGTAACATTAAAGAATGTCTCACAAATTATGACTCTATATATAAAAGTGGATTTGATTCCAAGAAATTTATACATTCTCTCTTGAACTATTTTAGATCAGCAATTTACTACAAGTTGGGGATAGAAAATCAAATAGAAGACATAATAAACATTGAAGAATCTCAAATAAATGAACTTAAGAAATATGATATAGAGATATTTGAGAACCTTTTTGATCAGTTGATAAAGCTCTATGAAATGTGCGGAAAAACCCAAAACATAAAATTTTTGATTGAGTCTAATTTAATCAAACTGTGTCTTATGGCTAATTACTTAAATTTTGATGAAATTATTAATGAGGAAGAAGTTAATAATAAAATTCGTCAATCTCAAGAAGATGCAGTAAAAATCAATAAAAAATCTACTCAATCAAAAGAAACTGGGCCAACTATTAAAAAAAAAACTCCAAAATTCCCCGCCAATGAATTAAACGAATCAAATCTTATAAAAGAATTAGGCATTCTTAACAATGAAAATTCCAAATTATTAAAAAGCTGTGATATTAAAATTCAAAAAAATAAAATGACAATTGATACTAAAAATAATCTTATCTACAAAATTTTAAATGAAAAAGTAAGATTAGCAGAGCTTCAAGATACAATAGAAGAAATATTTAATGTATCAATCACAATGTCAATTCTAAATTCCAATGAATTAGACAAAGTTGAAGACTCTGATGATTTTAAATTTCAAGAAAAAAAGGATAAACTATTTGAATCAGAAACAATGAAAAATTTATTTAATACTTTTGATTGTAGGGTATTAGATATAGAAAAGGATAAATAAAATGAAAATGCCTGGAAACATGAAAAGTATGATGAAGCAAGCTGAAAAAATGAAGGTTCAAATGGATAAACTTCAAGAGGAAGCAGGAAATAAGACCTTAGAAATTACAGCTGGCGGTGGCATGGTTAAAGTTACAGCAAAATGTAATGGAGAAATACTAAGTATTCATATTGAGGATGAGATAATATCCTCGGGTGATAAAGAAATGCTTCAAGATTTAATTCAAGTAGCCATAAATGAGGCTCTCGCTAAAGGTAAGGAAGAAGTAAATAGTGAAATGTCGCGTGCTGCGACATCATTAGGAATTCCACCAGGGTTCCTCTAAATGGGCACTAACTATTTACCAAAAGAACTTGTTAAACTAATAGAGTCATTATCAAAGCTTCCCGGTATTGGAAACTCAACAGCTTCAAGACTTGCTCTCCACCTTATGAAGAAACCTTCCGACTTAAGTTTAGAAATTGCCAAATCATTAGTCGAAGCAAGGAAGAAAGTAAAAACTTGCCCGACTTGTAATATTTTTATTTTTGATGAAAAATGTGGTTGCTTAGATTCAGAAAAAGAAGGAGAAGTCCTTTGTATAGTTGAAAATGCCGTTGATGTTATATCTATAGAAAATAGTGGGGAATATGAGGGTCAATTTCATGTCTTACAAGGGCTACTTTCTATTTCTCAAGGTATCAGCCCTCAAGATTTAAAAATAGATAAATTAATTACTAGGGTTAAAGAAAAAAAATTCAAAGAGATAATATTGGCTACAGACCCAACAAGCGATGGAGAATTTACAGCACAATTCATCTATGAAAAGATTAAGGACCTATGCCCCTTGATTACCAGGATAGCAATAGGTGTACCCATAGGATCTGAAGTTAACTATATTGATAAAAATACACTCGCAAAATCACTAATAGATAGAAGAAAGATTGACTAAATCAATGCTTAAAAATCTCGACAAGAAGCTTATATTAGTTTACAATTTTATGGTTTTTTTATAAACTGGAGGTAAAAAATGAAGATCGTAGTTATCGTAAGACAGACTCCTGATACAGAGGCTAAAATTGCAGCTAATTCTTCAGGAAATGGAATTGACGAAACAGGTTTAAAGTGGATATTAAATCCTTTTGACGAATTTGCAGTTGAAGAAGCCGTAAAAATCAAAGAAAGCACTGGTGCTGAGGTAGTGATCCTAGGTATAGGGCCTGATAGAGCTCTAGAAACAATTAGAACAGCTTTAGCTATGGGTGGAGATTCTGCCATACATATAAAAGACGAAAATTTTGGTGCAACTGATTCTTATGCAACAGCTAAATTAATAGCTTCTAAAATAAAAGCTATGGGTGATGTTGATTTGATATTGGCTGGCAAGAAATGGATTGATGAAGAATCAGGACAAGTTGCAATTCAAGTTGCAGCCGAGCTAGATATCCCTCAGGCAACAATAGCCACAAAAGTTGATGTTGATGATGCAGCTAAAACTGTAAAAGTCCAATCTGAAATTGAAGGCGGACAGAGGATAATTGAATTAAATTTTCCTGCGCTAGTAACAGCTGAAAGGGGACTAAACGAGCCTCGTTATGCTTCGCTTCCTGGAATTATGAAAGCTAAGAAGAAGCCACTAGAAGAAGTTACAGTTGATGCAATAAACCTAGAAGAATTAGGTCTTGCACAAGAAAATCTAGGAGCCGATGGATCAAGATATAAAATTGATAATATAGATATTCCAGTAATCAACAGAAGTCTAAATGTCTTGAAGGGTGGCAATTCTGATATGGTTGAGTCTGCTGAAGTCCAGGCAGCAGCTGAAAATTTAACAAAACTTTTAAGAGAAGAAGCAAAGATTATTTAAGGAGAGAAAAATGAGTGAAATTTGGGTATTAGTTGATACAACAGCAGATGGAAAAGTTAGAAACGTCACATATGAAGTTCTAACAGCTGCTGTAAAACTTAAAGAAAAAAATTCTGCAACTGTCGCTGCCGTATTTGTTGGAGAAAGCGCGGGTGCAATTGAAGGTGATTTAGGAAAATATGGTGCTGATAAGGTTTATAAAGTAGAAGATCCTGCTCTAAATGACTTTAATCCTAGCGCTTATGCTTCAGCACTTTCTGAGGCTATTAAAAAACATAATCCTGATATAATACTTGGAGGTAATACTTTACAAAATCAAGATTTTTTACCTCGTGTCTCTGCATTAACATCTGGAGGACTTGTTCTTGATGCTGTTGATGTAGATATAAGTTCGTCCTCAACCTTATCAATTAAAAGATATAGATATTCTGGGAAATCAATTTCAGGTATTACTTTTCATGATGTTAAGCCAATGATTGCAACAATAAGGCCTAATACGTTTAAAGCGGTTGAGAGTTCAGGAGCTGGTGAGGTTATACAGGAAACAGCTCAAGTTCCTTCCCAAGAAAATATTAAGGTTCTAGAGACAAAGCTTGTTCCTAAAGATAGGCCTGAACTAACAGAGGCAGATAAAATAGTTTCTGGAGGAAGGGGAGTCGCAAGTACTGAGAACTTCGAGTTAATTTTTAATATAGCTGATAGTATAGGTGCTGGTGCTGGTGCCTCAAGAGCTGCAGTAGACTCAGGATATGTTCCATATGAAATGCAAGTTGGCCAAACAGGTAAAGTAGTTGCACCAAATCTTTATATAGCAGTTGGAATTTCTGGCTCAGTTCAACATTACGCTGGAATGGGTTCATCCAAAGTAATTGTAGCTATAATAAAGACCCAGATGCACCTATCTTCCAAAAATGCGATTACGGAATATGCGGTGATTTATTTGAAGTTCTTCCTGCACTTACAGAAGAATTTAAAAAATTATCTTAAAAATTTTATAAAGTAAGGCTAAGAATTTAGCCTTACTTTATATCAATTAACTTAATATTAAAATCTAATTTATTAAAAATTTTCTTAATAACTGAATCGAAGTAATTTGATTTATCGGTCAACAAAATACTTCTTTTACTTTTCCTTTTTGTAAACTCATTCGGATAATTAATTTCTAAATATTTTTTAAGCGTTGCAGAAACCTCTAAAGATGAGTCAATAAGACTTATATCATCTCCTAAATAATCTTTAATCTTTCGCTTAATAATAGGGTAATGCGTACACCCCAAAATTAATCCATTTAAATTTTTATTTTTAAAGAACTTTAAGTTCTCTTCTATTATCTTATCGTAATGCTTCTTTTTAATTAGACCTTGTTCAATGATTGGGACAAATATTGAACATGCTTTAGTATAAACCTTAATATTAGAATTATTATTCAGAATCATTTTATTGTATGCCATACTGTTAATGGTTGAATCTGTGCCAATGACTCCTAAAATCTTTGGATTATCCTTAAGTGCGGCCTTTACGCCTGCAGAAATAACATCAAAGATTGGTATTTTGAATTTAGACTTTAATAAATTTGTCGAATAAGAAGATGCTGTATTGCAAGCTATAACAATAATTTTACAATCTAAAGACTTTAATAATTTAACGTTATTAATTGAATATCTGTCGATTGTTCTCTTGGATTTTATTCCATAGGGAAGTCTAGCAGTATCGCCTAAATATATAATTTCAAAAGACGGAAGAGCCTTAGAGATTTCTTTAAATACTGTTAGGCCACCTATTCCTGAATCAAAAATTCCTATCTTCAATTATAAAATCCTTACTAATTAAAAAACTTTTCAATTTCCTTTATATGCTCTATTTCTAATATTTTTATTTTATTAAACTTTGTTTGAATATCATCCTTAGAATTCTTAGGCACAATACAATATTTAAAGCCCAGCCTTGAAATCTCTTTTATTCTTTTCTCAATATTATCGATTTTTTTTACATCCCCGCTAAGACCTAGTTCACCAATAAAAACACTATTATTCATAACTGACATATCCTTAAAACTAGAATATATTGATACGGCTACAGCTAAGTCATTAGAGATATCTTTAACCCTTATGCCCTTAGCCAAACTTATAAATATATCCTTATCTGAAAGCTTTAAATCACAATATTTCTCCAATATAGCGACTATTAAATTTATTCGACTAAGATCAATACCCGTTGAATATCTTTTACCAAAAGACTGGGTTGGCTTTGATACAAGTGACTGCACTTCAATCAAAATTGGCCGAGTTCCTTCATGAGTTGACGATATAACGGACCCCGCTGGAGATTTATCCTGATTAGAAGTAAATAAACTAGTAGTATCAATTATTTCTTCGAGCCCCTTATCAGTCATATTAAAAACTCCAATCTCGTCCGTTGCTCCAAAACGATTCTTAGATGTCCTTAAAACCCTTAAGTTGCCATTATCAATTTTTTCAAAATATAGAATTGTATCTACTAAATGCTCTAAAACCTTAGGGCCGGCAATTACTCCTTCCTTTGTTATATGACCAACAAGTATAATTGTAAAATTGAGCTCTCTAGATAAATCAGATAATTCATTAGAGCAATTTGTAACCTGACTTATTGATCCAGCTGAGCTGGAAATCTCATTACTTTTTATAGTATGAATAGAATCAATAATTACAAAACTAGGGGCTAGTTCTCTAATCTGAGACTTAATTATTTCTAAGGTGTTATCTTCTGATAGCATTAAATTTTCAGAGTCAATACCTATCCGGCTAGCTCTTAATTTAATTTGCTTTTGAGACTCTTCCCCTGAAAAATACATAAACTTAAAATCATCCTTAGCCAATCTTGCTAATTGTAATGCCAATGTCGACTTGCCAATACCTGGTTCGCCACCTATAACTATAGAAGATCCAAGAACAAATCCACCACCCAAAACTCTATCAATTTCAGAAAAATTACTTGAAAACCTTATGTTATCCTTAACTTTGACTGATGATAATTTTATCGGCTTGGTATCTTTTACTAATCGTAAAGTATTTGATTTTTTATTATCCTTGATTTTAATTTCTTCAATACAATTCCATTCTCCGCATGATTCACATTGACCTTGCCATTTAACAAACTCCTTATCACAAGAGATACATATATACATGTTTTTAATTATACTCTAAATCTTTCAATATAATTGGATGCTAAAAAAGAATTAAAAAATCAGTGACAAAAAATAAAAATTAGTTAGATTAAAAGGTGAGCTCCTTCAAGGTGTTTAATATACGGGGTGGCACCTTGCTTAAGGGGCTTTTTTTATTGTACTATATAATTGTGGAAAAATTAAATAATATTGAAAATTTGAATGTTGTAGAACCTATTTCTGCTTACCATAAAGAGTGTCCAACTTGTGGAGCAAAGTTATTTCCAGTTGTTCATGAGAAGATCGATAAAAACGATCCCGAAGAGAGCAAAGCTGATAAAGTCTGTCACTGTTGTGGTAAGAAGTTTATGGTTCTATTTGGATGCTAATATGCCTTATATAAATGTTAAAGTCGCTGGTAAATTAACTCAGAAGCAAAGAAAAGAGATTGTTTCCGATATTACCAATACAATGCTGAAAGTTGCCGGGAAGCCGGCCTCATCAACCTACGTTCAGATTGATGAGGTCCCTAGAAATCAATGGGGTGTCGGCGGAAAAATGCTTTCGGAAAAATAAAACACTTAGCTACTTAAATCGTAAGCTTTTTCCCCATGTTCTGACTGATCTAAACCAACTTCTTCATCGTCAGACTCTACTCGAAGTGGAACTATCGCCTTAACCACAACAACGATTATAGTTGTCATAACTAATGTATATATCCCAACAGTTAATACTCCGTAAAGTTGCTCATACCATCCAGCATGACCAAATGCAGCTATTGAAAGTGTCCCTAAAATTCCACCAAAACCATGAACTGCAAATACATCTAATGAATCATCAATATTAAATTTACTTTTAATTACACTACACATTTCTTGACATAATATTCCTGCAATAGAACCTAGTAAAATTGCCTCTAATGGTGTTACAGAGCCCGATGCAGGGGTAATTGTAGCTAAACCTGCAATAGTACCAGTAACTAAACCTACCAAAGAAGCTTTTCCATGTTTAAAGTATTCATAGGTTGCCCATGAAAGTGATGCAGCAGATGCAGAAAGATGGGTTACCAATAATGTCATCCCGGCGCTACCATTAGCAGCGAGTTGAGAGCCAGCGTTAAATCCAAACCATCCAACCCACAACATACATGCACCTAACATTACATATCCTGGGTTATGTGGAGGTTTCCCGGTATCTTTTCTGGTACCTAAAAAACATGCTATAACCAAGGCCGCAATCCCTGCAGTTTCATGGACGACTAATCCCCCAGCTAAATCAACTGTTCCTAGCTCCATTAAGAAACCACCGCCCCATACCCAATGAGTTACCGGTGCGTAGCAGAGCAGCATCCATAAAGCTGAAAAAATTAGTACGAATGAAAACTTAATTCTTTCAACAAAGGCACCAATTATAAGTGCGGGTGTTATTACCGCGAAAGTCATTTGAAATCCAGTAAAAACTGTTTCAGGAATAGTTCCAGAAAGACTTTCAGAATCAACGCCTGAAAGAAAGAATCTTGAGAAACCACCCCAGTATTTATTTAAATCAAGTCCATCCCCAAAAGCTATAGAATAGCCTGCTACAACCCAAAGAATAGACATTAAACATGCAACTGCAATACAGTGCATAAGAACTGATAAAACATTTCTAGATCTTACTAATCCGCCGTAGAACAATGCAAGTCCTGGCAAAGTCATAAAAAGAACTAGAGCTGTCGAAGTTAAAATCCAGGAGGAATCTCCTGAATTAAGCTCGGATGAAAAAGAGCTTAATGGAACAAAAAATAAAAGTAATGTAACTATAGTGACAATACTCATAATAGACTCCTATGGTCAAAAATTATAAGTAAAATCAATACCTTAATATAAAAGAATTCTAAATAAGGGGTTCCTAGCTTTTACTTACAACTATATTATGCAATTATCATGCCAGGTTATAAAAAAAGAAGATAAGCCCCGTAAAAGCTAGGAAACAGGGGCTTATCCAGGAGGTAGCAAAGGCTTAAATATAAGTATTGCTACGCAGGTTTGCGTTTATGCGATCGTTTTATTGGATTGTATATGCTTCTATACCAACCTCCGATTTATCAGAACCTAATTGTTCTTCTTCTTCTGTTGGTCTGACTCCTATAGTCATTTTAAGTACTGACCATACGACTGCAGATAGAATGAAGACAAATATTACTACAGAGAAAGCTCCAATAGTTTGTGTCACGAAAGATGTATCTGGGTTTGTTATTGCAACAGCAATGGTTCCCCATATTCCAGCAATTAAGTGAACTGGTAAAGCACCTACTACATCGTCAATCTTTAAGCTTGAGATAAACTGTGTACCAAAGACTGCAATCATTCCGCCTATTCCACCAATCAACATAGAACTATATGCTGTAGGCATTAAAGGCTCCGCTGTGATTGAAACAAGTCCTGCTAGTGCGCCGTTTAAGGCAAAAGTAACATCTACTTTTCCATAAATTGTTTGTGAAATAATCATAGCAACTATTAAACCAGAACATGCTGCTATGTTTGTGTTAACAAAAATATTTGAAACCGCAACTGCATCATCCATGGAACCAATAGCAAGTTGTGATCCGCCGTTGAATCCAAACCAACCTAACCAAAGTATGAATGTACCTAATGTAGCTAGAGGTATGCTAGATGCAGGAATTGGTGTTGATGTACCATCTGCGGCAAATCTTCCAATTCTAGGGCCAATGATAATAGCACCTGCTAAAGCTGCTGCTCCACCAGCTGCGTGAACCAATGTAGATCCAGCAAAATCAGAGAATCCCATTGATGATAGCCATCCTCCTCCCCATTGCCATCCCATTTCGATTGGGTAAATAATACCAGCCAAAATTGCAGCAAAAATGAAGAAAGGCCATATTTTTATTCTTTCTGCTATAGTTCCTGAAACTATTGATACTGTTGTTGCACAGAAAACCATCTGGAAGAACCAATCTGAGTGAGCTGAATAACCAGTAGCCATATCCTCAGCTGCAACAAATGAACTAAAGCTGCCCATGTATCCACCTTCAGGGATTCCATAAGCTAAGTTATATCCAACTATGTAGAACATAATTCCTGAAATTGAATATAATCCGACGTTTTTTAAACAAATTGTAGAAACATTTTTTGATCTAACCATACCTGATTCCAGCATTGCGAAACCAGCTGCCATCCACATAACAAGAAAGCCACATATCAAAAATAATAAAGTATTAAAAATAAATGCTGTCTCGTCTGGAGAACTTGAAGCTGATGCGCTATTTACTGAAAAAACTGTCAGTATAGACAAAAATATAAAAATGAAAAAATTTTTAGTTTTTTTAAACATTTTTAAACCTCCTAATTTTATTCTTATGGTTGGATGGCAATATGTGTGCCAATTAAAATTAAGAGATTAAAAATCCTTGGTCATACTGTATTATTAGAGAAATGAAACCAGCTTTTGATAAGATCAAATCCCTTTATGAATTAGTTGAGATTTCAACTGAAAAGTTTCCCGATAGAATAGCTTTATCAGAATATAAAAATTCAAAACTTATAACTCTTACATATCTTGAACTTATGACATCTATATCAAAAAAAGCTAATGATTTAAGAAATTTAGGTCTGAAAGAGAGAGCAAACATTGCCCTATCGGGGTCAAACTCTATTGATTGGGTTATCTCTTTTTTTTCTATAATTAAGATTGGGTGCACTGCGGTACCAATTGACCCCAAAATGAACAAACAAGGTATTGAATTTATATTAAAATACACTGAATCAAAACTTTTTTTAGTAGATAAAATTAAAAACTTTAAATTACACCAAGACTACCAATCTATTATAAGGCCAATGGACAGCGCTATCATCAAAATAGAATCAGAGGAAGATAAAGAACTTCAATCGTTAATACTATTAAAAAATATTGATAATGAAAAGTATGAAGTAGAGAACAATATAGCTGAAATACTTTTCACTTCTGGGACAACTGGTGAACCAAAGGGAGTTGTATTAACTCATAAAAATTTATTGTCCAATATAAACGATATTCATAATATTTTACCTTTAAAAAGCTATGAAAAATCATTTTCGATACTGCCACTACACCATGTTTATGAGTTAACATGCAGTATCTTGCATAATCTTAGTAAAGGTAACTATGTTCACTTCTGCTCTAAAATTGACTTGCCTACTATGATAAAAGAAATGAAAGAAATTAAGCCAACAATATGGCCAGTTGTCCCTTTAATACTTGAGAAGATACACAATGGCCTTAATAAAAAAATCTCACAATCTATTATTCAAAGAGTATTAATAAATATCGCACCTAAATTATTTGGAAGAGTTCTAAAACATAAGCTAGGACTTGACAATTTAAAGCTTTTATTAAGTGGTGGTGCAGCTCTTAATTCAAAGGTTGAAAGTTTTTTCAAGAAAATCGGAATGCCTATTACGCAAGGATATGGTCTGTCAGAGGCCTCGCCACTAATATCTGTAAATCCTTTAGGTAAAGAAAAAATTGGTTCAGTTGGAAAAGTAATAGAATCCTGCAAAATCAGAATTACAAATCTAAATGATGACGGACACGGTGTTATTAAAGCTAAAGGGCCAAATATATTCCTAGGTTATTATAAAAATAAAAAAGGGACAGATGAAGTTTTAGAAGATGGATGGCTTAATACTGGGGATATTGGCTACCTAGATGAAGAAAACTACTTATACATTACTGGAAGAGATAAATTCGTAATAGTTAATAAAGGGGGTAAGAATATCTACCCTGAGGAAATAGAGGAATTTTTTTCATCATCAATTTATATAGAGGACATAGTAGTTTTTAGTAATAACGATAAAGATATAATCGCGTTGATTCACCCTGAAGAAGAATTGATTAAAACTAAAAATATTGAGGAAATTAGAAAAATTATCTATAAAGAAGGTATAGAGATTAATAAGAAGCTTGAATCTTATAAGAGAGTAAATAAATTTTATATAACACTGGATCAGTTTGAAAAAACGTCTACCCAAAAAATCAAAAGAACATTCTTAAAGGAAATTAATTTAGAAAGATATATATCAGCTAGATAGCCCTATTCTTCTATATTTGGTCCTGGATTGCCTAAACTCATCCTTTAGTTTCTTAGGAGTTAATATTAAATCCTTAGGTAGCATTTTATAAGGGATTTCAATCATATTCTGCTTAGACTTCAAAAATCCTGATGGAAACTTATAAATTGAATCGTCAATTTTTTTGATATTTACGTCATAAGTCTTACCATCTAAACTTTTAATTGAAGGTATTAAATTTTTCGCCACTTCCCTCTCTCTACATAAAATTAAAGATAGTAGATCTGTAAATTTCAAAAACTCTAGTTCTATTTTGAATTTTTTATCATCAATATCATCAATTAATTTTGAATAATTTTTTGCTATGTATGAATCACATATTTGAGAAAAATTATTTTTATTTTCTCTAGAAACAGAATTATCACTCAAAGACTTAAAGTGCTCAGCAATTAAAAGTGAGGAATAAGGAATAACTGAGCTGGTAATACTTTTCATCCAAAGCTCATCCTGAAGTGAAATCTTCATATTTTGGAAAGTATGTACTTTACCATTCTCATCAACTTTTGGAGCAGTATCATATTCAATCCATCCACAATCATGGTTTCTAATAGCATATTTTAATTCCTCTGAAGCTTCTAAACCCTGCGTTATATCCTCACTAATCATTAAAAATAAATCCAATGAAACCCTAGCATGGTCATGTTGGGTAATATAGCAAACGTCGTCCAAAAATTCTTTTGTAATCAAAATCCTACTCCAAAAAATATACTCTTGAAATATTAGCATAATCAAGATAAGTTAAAACCATGAGTAGAGTAGGAATAATTTGTGGAAGTGATTCAGACTTAGAAAAAGCTTCCGATGCATGCAAGATTCTTGATGAACTGGGAGTTGCTTACGATTTAAGAATTGCTTCAGCTCACAGAACACCCGAGCTTTTAGAAGAGTATATGAGTACAGCTGAAGAAAGAGGAGTTGAAGTCATAATAGCTGCTGCTGGTTGGGCTGCTCATTTACCAGGAGTTGTAGCATCATATACAACTTTACCTGTAATCGGCATACCAATAGATTCTTCCTGCCTTAATGGAATGGACTCACTTCTTTCAATAGTCCAAATGCCTCCTGGAATACCCGTTGCTACAATGTCTATTGGAAAAGGCGGAGCAAGAAATGCTGGAATTTATGCGGCATCTATTCTTGCAATTAAATATCCTGAAATAAAAGAATCCTTAAATAACTTTAGACAAAGCTTAAAGGATAAAGTTAAAAAAGCTGCTGAGAAACATAATAAATAAAATTGTCAGTCTACAATAAGTCAGATATAGATTATCAAAAACTTATTTCCCTTTTAAAAAATGGTGGAGTTTTTTGTTATCCAACTGAAACTCTATACGGATTGGGTTGTCTTGCAAATAACGAAGAAGCAATAGAAAAGATATATAAAATTAAACAAAGAGATAAAGAAAAAAATTTTACTTTAATATTTAAAGATCTAAATATGATTGAGGATTTATGTAGTCCAACAGATATTGAAAAAAAACTAATATCAAAATTCTCACCAGGTCCATTCTCAATTTTGCTTCAAGCAAAGGAAAAATCTTCAATCAATAAAAAAATAATTAGTGAAAGAAATGAGATTTGTTGTCGGATTTCGTCTCATAAATTTGTAGATAATTTATTTAATTTTATTAATATCCCAATAATATCTACAAGTGCCAATGTAAGCGGAAATAAAAATATTTTTTTATTTAAAACAATATATAATACTTTTCATAATTTAGTAGACTCAATTATAGATTATGGAGATATAGAAAAGTCACTTGGTTCAACTATAGTAAAAGCTACAGAAAGGGAGCTTTTGATTATTAGAGACGGTGATTTAGAATCTAAGAGTATAAAGGATTTTTATAATGGCAAAAGTAAAGGGCTTTAAAGGGCTGAGATATAACGATAAAAAAATAAGCGATATAAGTAAAGTTATAGCTCCACCATATGATGTTATAAATCAAGAACAACAAGAACTGCTTTATTCAATGGACGAAAATAATATTATCAAAATTGATTTAAATAAAACCGAGGGTGATAAAAAATATGATGAGGCCTCCAGGCTACTCAATGAATGGATTGCAAATCAGGTTCTAATTGAAGAAGAAAAAGAAAGTATTTATCCATATTATCAGAAATTTTCTTTTAAGGGAAAAGATTATGAAAGACTTGGAATTGTAGCAATTGTAAAAGTTTGTGACTTTGACGAAAAAATAATATTACCCCATGAACAGACCTTTAGCGGGCCTAAAGCGGATAGGCTTAAACTAATGAATTCATGCAAGACAAATATAAGTCCAATTTTTGGAGTTTATGATAATGCGGATAGTAAAATTGAGAAAATTATAAATCAATTCATAGATTCAAATGACCCTATAATAGAAGCTCAATCACTAGATGGTATAACAAACAAGATTTGGAAAATTGATAATAAAAATATTCTCTCTGAAATCACATCATACTTTGAACCAAAAGAAATATTGATAGCTGATGGGCATCATAGATATGAAACTTCTCTAAATTATTCAAAAGAAAATAAAAATAATGAAGCAGGCTACGTAATGTTTTATTTGACAGGGACTATCCAAGATGGGCTCCTAATAAATCCAACACATAGAATTTTGAATGAAACCAAAAATTCAAAAGAAATAACCAGCAGTGTATTAGAAAATTTTAAAACTGAAAATTGGTCGGGTGAAATGAATGAAGATTTATTAGTTACTGATGAATTTTTTTATATTGATAAAAAGAACAATGTAGTCTTAAAGTGTAAAATTAGAGAAAATGACCTACAAAACTTTTACTCCATGAGCGTTTATGCTGTTCAAGAAAAAATCATTGATGCTTATAAGGAATCTTATTCTAGTGTTGGACATTTCAAGAGTCTAGAGGATGCTAAGTCTACTATAAGTGACAAATCAGTTGGATTAATTCTCCCAAAATTCATACCTTCCGATATAATGAAAGTTGTTCTCAATAATGACAAAATGCCCCAAAAATCGACTTACTTCTATCCCAAAGTGGCTACAGGATTATTATTAAATAAATTGTATTAAATGATTTATACTCAAAGGTAGATGAAGAAAGAAAATATTAGAAACTTTAGCATTATTGCGCACATTGATCATGGTAAATCTACGCTTGCTGATAGAATTCTAGAGTTAACAAACACTGTTACAAAAAGAGATATGACCAATCAATTCCTTGATAATATGGATATTGAAAGAGAAAGAGGTATAACCATCAAATCCCAATCTGTAAGGATCAATCACAAAGGTAAGGATGGAAAAGACTATATTTTTAATCTTATAGATACACCAGGTCATGTTGACTTCAGCTATGAGGTTTCTAGAAGCCTGATGGCATGTGAGGGAGTATTATTAGTTGTGGATGCAACACAGGGCGTTGAAGCACAAACATTAGCCCATGCTTTTCTAGCAGCTGATATGGGCCTTGAAATCATCCCAGTAATTAATAAAATAGATCTACCCTCGTCTGATCCTGAGAAAGTATGCGAGGAAATTGAAAATACTATCGGAGTTGACTGCAGCAACGCTGTCCTTGTAAGTGCAAAAACTGGTGAGGGTGTTTTGAACATAATAGATGAAGTTATTGATAAAGTCCCATCACCAGAAATTGATAAGTCTGATAATTTAAAAGCCCTTGTAATTGATAGTTGGTTCGATACTTACTTAGGTGTTGTTCTCTTAGTTAGAGTATTCAGTGGAACTCTTAAGCTAGGTGAAAAAATAAAAATGATGGCTACAGAAAGATCTTATGAAACAAGAAATTTAGGAATCTTTAATCCAAAATCTAAATCGGTTAAAACTCTTAGCGCAGGTGAAGTTGGCTTTATAACTGCATCAATTAAAGAACTGGGTGATGCAAAAGTGGGTGACACTATTACACTCACTGAAAAACCTGCAACAGAGCCGCTTAAAGGTTTTAAAAATATTAAACCTATGGTTTTTTGTGGTCTATATCCAATAGATTCAAATTTTTATGAACAACTTAAAGAAGCTCTAGAAAAAATTAGTTTAAATGACTCCTCAATAGATTACGAAGCAGAAAACTCAGCCGCCTTAGGGTTTGGTTTCAGGTGTGGTTTTTTAGGCTTATTACATATGGAAATAATAAAAGAAAGATTAGAAAGAGAATTTAATCTATCTTTAATTGCTACATCTCCTACTGTTGTATACGAAGTAGATAAGACAAACGGAAAAATAGTGAAGGTAGATAACCCAAAGAATTTACCTAATTTAAGTGAAATTAATAAAATCAGAGAGCCTTTTGTTCTAATTAGCCTTCACTCTCCTAAAAGTTATCTTGGTGGTTTGCTCGAATTGTGTGAATCAAGACGGGGAGTGCAAAAAAATATAAACTTTATCTCAGAAGAAAGATTAATTCTAGAATATGAAATTCCTTTGTCAGAAATGATTTATGATTTTTACAATAAAGTTAAATCAATAACAAAAGGATACTGCTCCATGGATTATGAGCCTACAAATCTTGTAGAATCAGACCTTGTTAAACTTGATACTTTAATAAATGGTGAGATTGTTGACGCCCTATCACTTATAACTCATAGGTCTAATTCATACTACCGAGGAAGAGATATAACTGAACAACTCAAAGAAATAATTCCTAGACAATTATTTGAAGTCAGAATTCAAGCCGCAATAGGATCAAAAATAATTGCAAGCGAAACTGTAAAAGCATTAAGAAAAGATGTAACTGCTAAATGTTATGGTGGTGATGTTACGAGAAAAAGAAAATTACTTGAGAAACAAAAAGAAGGAAAGAAGAGAATGAAAAACGTTGGAAGTGTTGAAATACCTCAAGAAGCTTTTATGGCCGTACTAACAAGTAAAGAATAACTGGTGAGCAAGTCTGAAACCATATAAAAGGTGATTCCATATTTAATACTAAGTAATTATGTCCTTGTCATCATTGCTGTAATTGCATGAGTAGCCGCACTAGTAGCATTGGGGTTAGTAATAACATTTATTAATGAAGGTAAGCCGGATTTTGTAGCTCTCTCTAATGCTGGAATTAAATCTTTAGAATCTTCTACTAGTTCACCATGACCGCCCATTGCTTCAACTATTTCATGAAACTTAATAAATGGTAGCTCATGGCCTACTGGTGTATTGTCCGCCCCATAAGTGAGCCAGTGTTGGTGTTTTGTCATTCCCCATGATTGATCATTACAGACTACGCAAACAAAAGGAAGATTATGTTTAACTGCTGTTTCAAATTCCATTAAGTTCATTCCTACGGCTCCATCACCAGTTATTAAAACAACCTGTCTTTCAGGAAATGCTGCTTTACTTCCAAGTGCAAATGGGACCCCTACTCCCATACAACCCAAAGGGCCACCTTTTACATACATTCCAGGTTTATCAATATTATAAGTTGAATCAGTCCAAGCTTGAGTGTCTCCTCCATCTATACAGAGCATAGCTTCATTGCCATAATAATCCTCCACCGCCTTTACTACTCTTAATACATGTAATGGCTTTTCGTCGCTTGCTTTTAATTTATCAACCTCAGCCCATTCCTCCATCTTCCAATTTTGACAAATTGTAAGCCATTTAGAGAAATCATAAGTATCTTCAATTAATGAATTCAACTTAATTAATGCGCTGTTAATGTCTGAGAAAATTGGAAGGTCCGCTGGTCTATTTCTACCTATCTCCTCAGGTTCTATGTCCATCTGAATTACCTTAGCTTCGGGGTTAAAAGTTCTACCCCACCCAATATATAAACTTAATCTTACGCCTAATAGAATAATCAAATCTGCTTCAGAGGTAGCTTTTTTAAAACCATTAAGAGCAGAAGGACTTGCTTGACCCATACAATTAAAATGATTATCAGAGACAACGCCTCTACCAAAATTTAAAGTAAAAATAGGAGCCTTAATTTTTTCAATAAACTCTAATAAAGAATTTTCTGCACCTGAATACCAGGATCCACTTCCGGTTATTACAACTGGTCTTGATGAGTTTGTAAGAAGTTTTTTAAATTTTTTGCAATCGGCATCAGACATTTCAGGATTAGACAGAGTTTCCATCTGTGGACTATCAAGCTGAGTAGCTTCAACTTCATCGTATAAAACTTCATGAGGGAAGCCAAGATATACTGGTCCAGGTCTACCGGTATTAGACATCTTAAAAGCTTGAGCAGTATACTCAGAAAGTCTTTTGGTATCATAAACAGTCTTGGCCCATTTAGTTACAGGTCTTACCATGTTCTCTTGATCAATTTCTTGAAGTGGTAACCTATCAAGTTCCTCTATCCCTGATTTACCTGAAAGAAAAATACATGGAGAATTTGATAAAAAAGCACCTGACATTCCAGTCACTACATTTGTAAGTCCTGGTCCAGCTGTAACCAAGCAAACACCAGGAGTTTTTGTAACTCTTCCGTAAGCATCAGCTGCCATTGAAGCCCCTTGCTCATGATGGCAATCAATAAGTCTTATTCCCTCTTCTTTGCATGCATTATATATAGGGTTTATATGCCCGCCTGCAAGAGTAAATATATCTTTAATACCAAGTTTTTTTAGCGTCTTAACAATTGCAAAGCCGCCGTCAATTTTTTTGCTCATAGTTTTTAACTTATTTAACAGTATAATGTATTAAAATAGATATTATAAGGAGCTTTAATATGAGTGAAGAAACTAAAGACGAGACAAAACAACCGAGTCCCGAAGAAGCTATGCAAGCAATACAAAGTTCAATAGCTAATGCATTTAATCTAGGACTGCAACAACAACCAAAACCAGGAGCTGATACAATTGCTGATATTGTTAAAGTTATACAAGAAACTATTTATGGACAGTTAAAACAGGCATATGGTGATGTGCCAGAAGATTTTATAAAGGCAAATGCAGAGTTTTTTGTGCAAGTTGCTGCAATGGGATATATAATTCCACGAGTTTGTGCATTTGATCAAGATTTTCAAGCTAGGCTATTTAAACTTATAGAAGCTAGAGTTTTAGAAACACAGAAAGCAGCACAAGAAAAAGCTGGACAAGAAAAAGGTAAAATTATTACAGAAGATAAAAAAATTATTGTCTAGGATTATCTTTATTGAACATACTAGTAACAGGCGCAACAGGATATATTGGCCCTTTCTTAATTAAAAAACTAAAAGAGATAGGGCATAACGTTACAATACTTGTTAGAAAAAAAGAAGATTTTATTAGGTTAGAAGCTCAGGGTTTTAAATGCATCCTCGGTGATATTACAGACAAAGAATCCTTGGTTGGAATTTTTAATAATATCCAAATTCTATTTCATCTTGCAAACATTGCTTCATGGTGGCTACCTAACAATCAAACTTATTATGACGTAAATCTTAAAGGTAGCATCAACCTATTTGAAGAATCAAAAAAATACCCATTAGATAAAATTATTCATGTAAGTAGCATAGCAGCAATTAGACAACCCGAAGGAATTATGGCTGACGAAGAATCAATACATCAAGGCGATTTTGAAAGTCACTATAGTAAATCAAAATATTTGGTTGAAAAAGAAACTGAAAAGTATCTTAAAGATGGTTTACCAATAGTTACTTTAAACCCTGGTGTTGTAACTGGTCCTAAAGATACAAAAACCTTTGGTAAAACAGTTTTAGGAATTGCTAATGGAAAAGTAAAAGCTAAATTTTTTCCTAACTCTTATATACCTTTAGTATATATAGATGATTTAATTAATATAATGATTAAATCCATAGACTTAAAAGTCGGATCTAAATACGTTGTAGTAGGTGAAAACATAAAAATTGGAGATGTTTTTGATAAAGTTTGCAAGATTACAAATAGAGATAAAATTACAAAAATAACTCCTAATTTTATCCTTTTAATGGTCGCATATTACTCAGAATTTGTTAGTTTTTTTAATAAAAAGAGGCCGTCTCTACCTATAGATGGATTAAAAGCAATAAAGATTGGTGCGCAAGCTAGCTCTAAAAAATCTATCAATGATCTAGGCATGGAATACCTCAACGGTGATCAAATTCTAAACAAGTTAATCGACTGGTTTAATAAAAATAATTTAATCAATAATTAGAGTCACTTAAGTACTAAATTAAAAAAAACCAATTTGACATATTTTTTTTATTTATATAAATTTGGGTTTCTATGAGTTCAATGAAATCTTTAGTGATTGCTGAGAAGCCAAGTGTTGCAAATTTAATTGCTGACGCTTTATCAATAAATAAGAAATCAAAGAAAGCCGAGTTTTATGAAAATGAAGACTTTATAATAACCTCAGCTCAAGGACATATTGTTGAATACGAAAAACCAAAACAAAAATGGAATCTGGATTTACTTCCTTTAAATCGACCTGAAAAATTGCAGCCTATACCTAGAGTTAAATCAAAAGTGGACTTAATAAAGAAACTGAGTAAAAGAGATGACGTAGAGTCACTAATTAATGCTTGTGATGCTGGGAGAGAAGGTGAGCTAATTTATCATCAGGTTATTAGCTACCTTAAAATAAAAAAACCATCCAAGAGATTATGGCTTCAATCAATGACAAAAGACGGCATATCTAAAGCATTTACTTCCATCAAACCAGATAGCGCTTTTAAAGGTCTTAAGGATTCTGCACTTGCCAGAACACATGCTGATTGGGTAATAGGGATGAATGGAACAAGGGCTATAACTGGTTGGTCAAGCAAAGCATATAACGTTGGATTCAATAAGCAAGTTGTAGGAAGAGTCAAGACTCCTACCTTGGCATTGGTAGTTAAAAGAGATATTGAAATTGAAGATTTTATTTCCCAGAAATATTTTCAAATAATTGCTAAGTTCAAAACAGATAGTGGAGAATATGAAGCAACTTATTTTGATCCAAAATTTAATAATAAAAATTTTGATGACGAAGATAAAAGAATAAAAAAAAGTGATAGAATATTTGATTTAGAGATTGCAAAATCTATAGTTTCATTGTGCAAAAATAAGCGAGGGAACATTACTGAAACCAAGAAGGAAAGAAAAGAGTATTCTGAGGCTCTTTTTGATTTAACGAGCCTCCAAAGAGAAGCGAACAGCAGGTTTGGGTTTAGAGCCCAACAAACTCTTCAGATTACTCAAGGACTTTATCAACCTAGAAGCGGCGAAGGATACATTACTTACCCTCGAACAGACTCCAGGAGACTCCCTGATGATTATCCTAATCAAGTACTTGAGATACTAAACAAATTTAAGACGTCTAAATATTCGCGTTATTGTGAAAATATTCTCGACAATAAAAGAATTGACAGTAAAGATAAAAAAGTTTTTGATTCAAAAAAAGTTTCCGACCATTTTGCTATAATTCCCACAAATGTAATACCTGTAAGTGGAAAGCTATCTGAACCTGAAGGAAAAATATATGATTTAATTGTTAGAAGATTCTTATCAATTTTTTATCCACCTGTTATAACATTGGAAACAGTTAGGGATACTCAAATAGAAAACCACAATTTTAGAACAAGAGGAAAGATACTGGTCGACAGAGGTTGGAAAGAGGTGCTAGAAAGTACTACAACTGAAACTATTCTAAATCCAATAGAGGAAAATGAAAAAGCTCTATGTTTTGAATTGAATACTGATCAAAACAAAACTAAGCCAAAGCCAAGATATACTGATGCTACTTTATTGAGAGCCATGGAAACCGCTGGTAATGATTTGGGAGATGAGGAAATAGCTATGGCAATGAAAAACAAAGGTATTGGGACCCCTGCAACAAGAGCAAATACCATAGAGGACTTAATTAGAGAGAGCTACTTATTTAGAACTGAAGAAGAAAACGGTAAAAAATGTATCGCATCTCATATTAGAGGACGGCAATTAATTCAGGATTTAGCAATATTGAACTTGAAAAGACTAACCGAGGCAAATTTAACAGGTGAATGGGAGCTTAAACTAAAAGAAATGGAAGAGGAAAAATATTCCTATGACGACTTTATGCAAGAAACAGATAAGCTCAGAGATGAGATAATTGAAAAAGCTAAGTCAGTTAATGTTGATACAGATACTTTCATTAGACCTTTAGGAATTACTTGTCCAATATCAAATCTACCTGTAATGGAAACCTTTAATAGATACACAACAGATAAACCAGATGATTCAACTAACATAAATAAAATTATCTCAGGAAGACCAGTTAGTAGAGAGGAAGCTATAAAACTAATTGAATCCTTTAATGGTGAAGAGGGGAGAATCGAGCTTAACGGATTTCTCAGCAGATTTGGAACTTTTTATAATGCAGATGTAGTACTTAAAAAGTCAGGGAAATATGAACTTGATTGGGGCCAAGAAAAAGAGGTAGATTTAAAAGAAAAAACAAGTTTAGGACATTTTGATTTTGTTAACTCAGAAATTTTCTATGATGAAAAATTCTATTATTTTGGAAAAAGCGGAAAGAATAGAATTTCAACGTTAATACTTTCTCCATATTTAAATTCGGATGATGACGAGGAGAAGAAGAAATTCTCGCTTCCACTTAAGGAAGCAGAAAAATTATTTAAAGGGGAAAAGACAAATATTCTTCAATTTAAATCAAAGAGAAAGAATGCTAGGAAACCTTTTTTTAAAGCTAGATTATATCTGGATTCTAAATTTAAACCTAAGTTCGAAATGATAGCACCCGAAAAGACATCGCCCAAGAAAGTTGCTAAAAATTAATGCTATAATTAAATCATGTTTGAGAAGATAACTGAGAAAATAAGTGGGTCCTTCAAAAAATTAAGAGGGAACAATATAATAAGCAATGAAAACATACAAGAGTCTTTAAAAGAAATAAGAATGAGTCTTTTAGAAGCTGATGTTAACTACAAAGTGGTTAAAACGCTTATAAGTTCCATTGAGGAGAAAGCCGTTGGGCAAGAAGTAATCAAAAGTATCTCGCCTAGTGAACAATTTATTAAAATTTTCAATGATGAGTTAATCGATCTTCTAGGAAGTAAGACCGAGCAATTAAATATAAAGGTTTCTCCGCCTGCTGTTATAATGATGGCTGGATTGCAAGGTTCTGGTAAAACAACGACAGCTGCTAAACTTGCCAAGTATCTAAAAGAAAAAGAGAAAAGGAGCCCTTGCCTTGTTTCAGTAGATATTTATAGACCTGCGGCAATAGAACAACTGAGAATTCTATCCGAGCAAATTAAGATACCCTTCATTCAAAACGATTCTAAAAATGTAGTGGAACTTTGTGTTAGTGCACAAGAGCATGCCTATAACAACGGATTTGATACTTTGATTATTGATACTGCTGGTAGGCTTCAAATAGATTCTGATATGATTAGTGAACTTAAGTCTATAAAAGAAAAGATAAAAGTTCATGAAACAATGCTAGTAATAGACTCAATGATTGGACAAGAAGCTATTAATGTTGCAAAAGACTTTGACCAAGAAGTAAATATTGAAAGTATTCTTTTAACTAAGCTCGACGGTGATGCAAGAGGTGGAGCAGCCTTATCCGCAAAATATATAACCGGTAAACCAATTAAGTTTTATGGTTTTGGGGAAAAGCTCGATATGATTGATATTTTTCATCCTGATAGGATGGCATCAAGAATATTAGGCATGGGAGATGTAGTTTCTTTAGTAGAAAAAGCCTCAGAATCAATAGATGAAGCAGAAGCTACAAAGCTTACAGATAAATTTAAAAAAAATGAATTCGATTTTAATGATTTTAAAAGTGCAATAAAATCAATGAATAAAATGGGCTCATTAAAAAGCACTTTATCAATGATACCTGGACTTGGTAAACTGTCTGATGATGAACAAGCGCTTAAGAAAGCTGACGTCGAACTAAAAAGAACTCTTGCAATAATAGACTCTATGACTAACAAAGAAAGAAGCGATCATGCTTTGCTTGATGGTAGTAGAAGAAAGCGAATCGCAAAAGGTAGTGGAACATCTGTGCAAGATATTAATTTATTAGTTAAAAAATTCCTTCAAATGAGAAAGATGTCAAAGAATATGGGCAAATTCAAAAAAAAATCTAAAAATATGTTGAATTTTAATTAATTTTAATCATTATTAACTGACGGAGGAATTATGATAAAAATTAGATTAGCAAGATTAGGAAGAAAAAAACGACCTTTTTACCGAGTGGTGGCTACAAATTCTAGATCACCAAGAGACGGAAAATTCCTTGAAATACTTGGCACATATGACCCATTACAAGAACCTGCAAAGGTTTCAATAAATATGGATAAACTTAATGAGTGGGTGAAAAAGGGAGCTCAGTTAAGCAACAGAGTCCAACATTTAACGGATCCCGAGAAATATGCAGAGCTTGTAAAAAATAAACCAAAACGTAAACCAAAGAAAGCTGCTGAATCTACTGAAGCTGCTCCTGAAGCTGCTGTTGAAGAGAAAGCTGCTGAACCTGTTGCTGAAGAGAAAGCTGCTGTTGAAGAGAAAGCTGCTGAACCTGTTGCTGAAGAGAAAGCTGCTGTTGAAGAGAAAGCTGCAGAACCTGCTGCTGAAAAGGATGTTTCAGAAAATAAAGACTAATTGTGCAAATCTACGCAATATTAAAAAAAATAAGCTTATTTATTCTAAGTATTGTATAATCGTGAATAGAGGTTAAAAATGAATAAAGTTGCAGAATTAATCAAGTCGATAGCTAGCTCTCTTGTAGATAAACCAGAGGAAGTAGAAATTCACGAAGTAACAGGTGATACAACAACAGTTTATGAATTGAAGGTTGCTCAAGAAGATTTAGGTAAAATAATTGGTAAGCAAGGTAAAACTGCTAAAGCTATGAGAACTCTTTTGGGTGCCGCTGCTGCAAAAGATAAAAGAAGAGCTGTCTTAGAAATAGTAGAGCAATAAATTATAGACTGTTTGATTGTAAATACTTATATGGCAAAAGAAAGTAAATTTTCTGATTTGAATATCCAGGATTATTCCAATCTCGATTTTGTAGGTTTTAATATTATTTCAGATTCTAATATTGAATATGGAAAAGTTTCAAGAGTCTTAGGGTCAAACATTACATCTCTACTTGAAGTGGAGTACTTAGAAAAAAGTTATCTTATACCTATAAATAATGCGTTTATAATCTGTATTGATAAAGAAAGGGAAACAATCACTGTAAAAAATATCGAGGAAATTTCAAGCTTATGATTTTTAATGTTCTTAGTGTTTTTAATGAGATAATAAAGCCAAGTCTTAAATATGGGATTCTTTCAAAAGCTATAAGAAATAAGAAGATAAAAGTAAATCTATTCTCCTATTCAAATTTTTTAAAAGAATCTGAAAGACTAGATGATAAACAATTTGGTGGAGACCCAGGAATGGTAATCAAATATCAAAATGCATCTAAAGCTATAAAAGCAATAAAGAATTTTAATCCAAGAACAAAGATAATCTTCCTTACCCCTAAAGGACAGACTCTTAATAATGATTTAGCTAAAAAATTATCAGAACTGAATAATATATCAATTGTTTGCGGTAGGTACGAAGGCTTTGATCAAAGGATAATTGACGAATATGCTGATTACGAGGTATCAATTGGGGACTACATTGTTTCTGGTGGCGAAATACCAGGAGTAATTTTAATGGACTCTATATCAAGGTTAATTCCAGGGGTAGTTGGAAACGAACAATCAGTTAAAACTGATAGCTTGAATAATTCATTATTAAAACATCCTGTTTACACTAGACCTGAAAAAATATCCAATAAAAAAGTTCCAAAAATACTAGTATCTGGGGATCATAAAAAAATAAAAGAGTTCAATCGTGAATCATCTCTTATGGCAACTTTAAAAATGAGAGAAGATTTATTATCAAATGCTGAGCTTACAATTAAGGAAAGGAAGGCACTAAAGAAAATTAAAAGGGATACGATTTCATCAAACTCATACTTGGCATTAGTCCACTACCCTATACAAAATATTAAAGGAGAAATAATCAAAACCTCTCTTACAAATCTAGATATTCAAGACATAGCTAGATCCTGTATGGCATATGGAATTAAAAAGTACTTTATTACTCACCCTATAAAAGAACAAAGAAAACTAGGTCAAAATGTTCTAGATTATTGGAGAGAGAGTGCCAGCTCCAAGAATAGCTCAACGAAACATAGTGCTTTAGGAAATGTTGAGATAAATAACAGCATAAATTCTACTATTAAAAAAATCACCAAGATTCATGGCATGAGACCTAAAGTAGTTGCAACTGATGGAAGAATTATGCATAATATGGTTAATTATTCTGACATCAAACGTAAATTAACTACGGATGATACCCCTTATTTGTTTTTATTTGGAACTGGATGGGGTTTAGCTAAAGAAGTTTTAGATAATTCTGATTATATTCTTAAGCCAGTCGGAAGTTATTATGATTATAATCATTTATCCGTGAGGAGTGCAGTTGCAATAATTTTGGATAGAATTTTTGGTTGCGACTTTTAGGTGTAATATGAATATTTTAGATAAATTAGAAACAAAGAGTCTTAAAAAAGTACCATCTTTTAAATCAGGTGATACAGTTGCTGTATCCTATAAAATCAAAGAAGGTGAAAAGGAAAGGATTCAAATCTTTGAGGGCATAGTTATTTCCAAGAGTGGCGCTAGCATTAAGGAAACCTTCACCGTAAGAAAAATTTCATATGGTGTTGGAACCGAGAGAATCTTCCCTGTTCATTCCAAACAAATTGATAAAATTGAGGTTAAGAAGAAAGGCAAGGTTAGAAGAGCTAAACTATATTATATTAGAGGCCTTTCAAAGAAAGCTTCAAGAATTAAAGAAAGTTCTAAATAATCAACTTTTTAGGCTCAAAAATAATCTTTGAATAGTTGCATAAAATGAAAGGGTTGTTATAAAAATTATTGTAAGCATAAAGAATAAGTGGTCAAAACCAAAGAATTGAAATCCATAATACTCTAAGGCTGAACTTATCAATCCCCCTAACCCCAGACATACTACTCTCTCAGGTCTTTGCATTATACCCACATTAGCATTAAAACCATGATTCTCTGCTGCCGCTTTAACATAACTTACAGTTAGACTGAAAGCTATAGCAGAATATATAATATAAATAAAATCAGTTGAGCTATAAAAAACAAGAAGCCCAAACATTACTACAATCTCTGAAAAACGATCAAGGCAACTATCTAAAAAAGCACCTTTGTCAGAGGTCAAATTATTAATTCTTGCAACTCTACCATCTAAAATATCAAAACTTGACCCAGCTAATAGAACTATTGATGCGGAAAAGATATATCCCACTGAAAATAAATATGCCGTTATAAAAGATACTAGAAAAGACATCACTGTTAAAAAATTAGGATTAATTCTACTAACAACAAGGCTTTCCTCAATTGGTGAAATCACATAAGTCCACCATTCCTTAAAAACACTTGAGATTACTGTATCATCTGAATAGCCTTCATTACTTTTTGTAGCTTTTAAAATTGTTTCATTATAGCTATTATCAAAAGTTTTATTCATAAGGTATAGCCATGCTTTATAAAAAAAAAGTGAAATTATTATCACAAAAAAAATATTTTGGGGTGATAATAAACCTAAATAATTATTCATATTTCACCATTCTTATCACATTCTCTCAGGCGATGAAACACCAAGTAAAGTTAATCCGTTTGTAAAAACTGTTTTTAAAGATTTAAGTAAAAATAATCTTGCTCCGCTTAACTCTCTTTCATCAACTAGAATTTTAGTTTCTCTGTAATAACTATGAAAAAGTGCTGATAATTCTTGGAGATAAAATGCGAGTTTATGAGGGGACATTGAGTTGGATGCATCTAAAATTATATCTGGGAAGTTTAAAATCTTCTTAATTATATTAATTTCTTTGTCCTCTATTAATAAAGATAAATCTACCTGGGATTCAGTAAATTTAACAACTTCATCCTTATTCAATATACTATTGATTCTTGCACTAGCATATTGAATATAGAAAATAGGGTTATCATCTGAACCCTCTCTACATTTATCCAAATCAAAGTCAAAATGTGAATCAGAACTTCTTGATACCATCATAAATCTTACTAAGTCTTTATTAAATTCACTTAACATATCTCTAATTGTAGTATAAGTTCCAGATCTCTTGGACATTGACACATCTCTTCCATCCTTAATTAACCTTACGAACTGTATAAGAACAAAATTGAGCTTATGCGAATCATTAGATAGCAAATTCATTGAGGCTTTCAGTCTTGATATATGGCTATGATGGTCAGCACCCCATATGTTCACTATGTTATCAAAACCTCTTTGAAATTTATCATGATGATATGCTATATCATTCATAAAATAAGTAGATGCATCATCCCTTTTCTTAACAACCCAATCATCATTATCACCATATTCTGAAGTTTTTATCCATTGAGCATCATCTTTTTCGTAAAGACCCTGCACTGACTTTATAAGATTCCTAGTCTTTGATAATAAATCGGTATTGTGGATTCGATCTCTTTCTGAATACCATGAATCAAAATTAATATCTAAATCTTTAAGGTCCTTATCTATTTCATTAATTAAATATTTTATTGCATAATTAGAAAAAAACTCATAATCCTTACTAAGTAAATCATCTGATTTTACCTCGGATAATAAAAGCTCCGCAACATCCAATAAGTATTCACCTTTATATCCTTCCTCAGGTATTTTCGATTCTATTTTTAGCTTTTGCATTACTCTTGATTTTAAGGATTCACCTAAAAGTCTAATCTGGTTCCCATAATCATTAATATAATATTCGGTTGTCACACTATATCCTGAAAACTTTAAAATCCTGGCGATTGAATCGCCCACTGCAGCATTCCTTAGATGTCCTAGGTGAAGAAGTCCAGTTGGATTTGCTGAAACAAATTCAATTAATATTTTTTTTCCATTTAGTGGGAAAGAACCAAAATTTTCACCTTTAATTAAAACTTCAGCCAAAAAATCATGGTAAATCTTTTTGGAAATTTTAAAATTTATAAAACCTGGCTTTTCAACGGTCACTCTTTCAAAGAGGTCGCTATCCTCATTATCTAATAAAGTTGATATTTCTCTTGCTAGTTCAAAGGGATTCAACTTTAAGGCTTTCGCATTTATTAAAGCAAAATTTGTTGAAAAGTCCCCGTGGTCCGGATTATTAGGAATAGATAAAACAAGCTTAGAGATATCAAGTTCAAAAAACTTGCTCTTACTTTTGTCTGATAATGAAATTCTAATTTTATCTTCAATAAAATCCTTTAACATTCTTACAACCTTAAATTATTTAATACTCTCCAGCAGACTTTGCCGTTTTATCAACTTCCTTCAAATGATCTATGAAATCAAATTCTTCTAGGGTAAAGATATTATTTAAAAAATTAACTCTAGATATTGCACCTGAAGCTGTTGTAAAATCTGCAAAAAATTTAAGCTCCTTTTTGGCAATTGTACAAAGTATTGATGCAATTACTAAATTATGAGTCACAATAAGTACAGTGCAATCTTGCGGCAAGTCCTCAGTAATATATTTTAAATAACCCATCCCTCTATCTCTTACTTCTCCTAATGTTTCACCTTTTGGTAATCTAAAATTTTCAGGGTTCTCTCTCCATATCCTTAACTCGTTAGAGTATTTATCCCTGAGATAACTAAGTGATAGACCTTCAAATTCACCTTGATCCATCTCTCTTAATTTTTCAGAATAAGTAATATTAAACCTTCGATCATAATTAATATTATCTATCGTTTGCTTCGCTCTTTTTAAGTCACTACAAAAAGCATACTGAACCTCTTCATTATTAAAAAATATTCCCAACTTTTTTGCCTGCATAAATCCATTGGAATTTAATTCCAAGTCAGTAATCCCTTGGCACCTTTCTTCCTTATTCCAATCTGTTTCACAGTGTCTAACAAAAGTTATCTTCATATTAGAGTATTATTGTAGACTATTTATTCCTAATAACTAATCAAAAAAATTTTGTCATACATTCCTTATTATTGTATAAGTAAATATGTCCCAATACAGAAAAGGCTACTTATTTGAAAAAAAAACGCACTTAGAGATTGCACAAATTGTATCTGGATATAAAAACATAAAGTTTTATGGAATCGAGAGCAGAGGAAGCAAAGGAGCAGCTGATCTAATATTTGGTTTTTATGATTTAAATGGTAAAAAAAGAACGTGGATTGGTGTTCAATGCAAGAGAGGCTATGTTTCTAAGCCTGAAAAAGCAAGAGAGGTAAAGTCTGCAATGAGAAAGTATGGAATGATAATGTTCTATAGCACACCGAAGAAAGAAAAAAAAACTGAAATTGAATTTTACCCCGATTTCAGAAATTGGCTAGACAAATGGATTGAGTCAAATTAAATATGTGCCTCGATTATAGAGTCATCTATGTCAAAATTAGAGTGTACTTTCTGAACATCATCGCAATCATCTAACAAATCCAACATTTTTAACATATGTTCAGCAGGCTTTCCTTCAACTTTTACTGAATTTGAAGGTATCATACATATTTCTGAATTTTCAATCGCTATATTACTATCTTCTAAACCTTTTCGTACATTTTCAAAATTCTCAACTTCAGTTAGTATAGAGAAGAAATCTCCATCTTTTATAACATCCTCCGCTCCCAAATTCAGAGAAATATCTATTAAAGAATCTTCATCGGTTGTATCAATAGGAATCTCAAATTTACCCTTTTTAGAAAAAATCCATGATACACATCCAGACTCACCTAAGTTCCCTCCAAACTTGCTAAATGCTCTTCTAAGCTCAGAGACGGTTCTATTTTTATTATCAGTTAAAACTTCAACCAAGACGGCTGTTCCTCCAGGGCCATAACCTTCATATGTTGTTTCAATAAATGTATCGCTGGCCAGCTCACCCGTCCCTTTCTTTATAGCTCTCTCAGATGTATCTTTTGGCATATTGGCACTTCTTGCATTTAATAAAGCTAATCTCAGTCTAGGATTGGCGTCAGGATCTCCTCCTCCATCTCGAGCAGCAACCGTAATTTCACGGATAAGTTTAGTAAAAATTTTGCCTCTTTTTGCGTCTAAAGCTCCTTTTTTATGTTTTATAGAGCTCCATTTAGAATGTCCAGACATATTTCCTCACCTATTAGTAATTACAAATATTATCAAAAAAAACAATACAAAACAATTAAAAATTGACATTTCTTCAATTATGATTATAAATATAGGTATATACCTTTTGTATATTTAAAATTATTCCAAAATATTATTAACCCAAAGGTTCCAGATGAGTAAAAAAACCAAAGATGCTGAAAATTCTAATAAAAAAAGTATAGATATGATGAATCTCAATGAATTAAGAGAAATCAAATCTGAAGAACTCCAAAAAATAGCCTTAGATTTAAAGATAGATGATATTGGTAGAATGACTAGGCAAGAAATAACATACGCTATTCTAAAATCTCAGTATGAGAGCAAAGGTGAGATATATGCTGAAGGTGTTTTGGAAATCCTAAATGAAGGCTATGGTTTTTTAAGATCTCCAAAATATAGTTATCTTCCTGGTCCGGATGATATATATGTCTCAAAATCCCAAGTGAGATCTTTTATTCTCAAATCAGGAGATACTGTTGGCGGCTACGTGAGGCTACCACGAGAAGGCGAAAAAAACTTAGCTCTTTTAAAAATTGAATCAGTAAATTTTGGCGACCCAGACTATTGTAGAGAAAGAATTAGTTTTGGTAATAGAGTTCCTCTACATCCAAATAATAGATTAGATATGGAAAGTAATCCTGATGAGCTTTCAACCAGAGTGATTGATATGTTTATTCCTATAGGTAAGGGTCAGAGGGCTCTTCTTGTGGCTCCACCAAGGACTGGTAAAACTGTTTTGCTCCAAAAAATAGCTAGGGCAATAACTGATAATAATCCAGACGTATCTCTTTTTGTTCTTTTGATTGATGAAAGACCCGAAGAAGTTACAGAGATGGAAAGAACAGTCAAGGGCGAAGTTGTTAGCTCAACTTTTGATGAACCCCCCCAAAGACATGTACAAGTTGCGGATATGGTTCTTGAGAAAGCAAAAAGACTTGTGGAACATGGAAATGATGTAGTAATACTGTTAGATAGTATCACCAGACTTGCAAGAGCCAGCAATACAGTTTCACCTTCAAGTGGTCGAGTTCTCACAGGAGGTATGGAAGCTAATGCACTCCAGAGGCCTAAAAAATTCTTTGGTGCTGCAAGAAATACAGAAGAGGGTGGTAGTCTGACTATCATTGCTACAGCCCTGATAGAGACTGGCAGTAGGATGGACGAAGTAATCTTTGAAGAATTTAAAGGTACCGGGAATATGGAAATTTATTTAGAAAGGAAGCTTGCCGAAAAAAGGATTTATCCTGCAATTGATCTTCAAAGATCTGGAACAAGAAAAGAAGAATTACTTATAGAGCCAGATGACTTAAACAGAATATGGTTGCTTAGAAAAGTTCTCAATCCTATGAGTCCAAATGAATCTATGGAATTTCTTTTAGATAAACTAAAAGGGTCTAAATCTAATAAAGATTTCTTAAAAGCAATGAATAGCTAAGGGCATCAACTGAGTTGACACCCCTAAACTAAACTATTACTACCTCTTTCTTTTAGTAGCTTTACGTTTCTTAGCCGCAGGCTTTCTTTTAGCCGTAGTCTTCTTCTTAGCTACAGTCTTTTTCTTAGCCGCAGGCTTTTTAGCTGCACTTTTTCTTTTAGCTGTAGTCTTCTTCTTAGCTACAGTCTTTTTCTTAGCCGCAGGCTTTCTTTTAGCC
>Ga0114933_10000860_pt1 | contig 35636 bp, 32 predicted proteins | sample 4SBtaG_FD_89691 | JGI IMG/M metagenome (GOLD analysis project Ga0114933, IMG submission 89691) | Deep subsurface microbial communities from Kolumbo volcano to uncover new lineages of life (NeLLi) - 4SBTROV12_W25 metaG | ecosystem: Environmental > Aquatic > Marine > Volcanic | place: Kolumbo... | reverse complement strand
TCGTTCGCTGTCGCGGTGACTACGTCGTCTATCGAGATGTCACGGTGCTCGTGCTCCCCGGTTCGGGGGTCCACGTGATGTTCGCTGTCGCGTGTTGGGATCCCCTGCGTCGGACCCGCCACCACGCCGACGCCGACATCTGCAGTATGGATGGGCAATCTGGCGCTACTCCGCACACCAACCTCGTGTACTTCCTCAGCGCCTCAGGGACGTTTCGAGAAGACCTGCGCGGGCCCTACCAAGCCATGTCCGCGACACCCGCCCAAGGCCAGGGCCAATGGCTCGGGGTTCCCGCGGCCTTCACCGACCCTGCGGGCCAGTTTCTGTTCGTCTACATCCCGGGCGCTCTCTCCGTGGACGGTGGTCTCAACCCAGGGATGTACGCGGCAAGGATGGCGGACTTCGAGGATTCCATGCGCGACCAAGCCGTCTGGGTGGCACCGGTCGCGCGCTCCATTGAGGTACCGGGGCAACTCCGAGACCCGAACGTGGTGAGCGAGGATGTCGTAGGACCCCGGCCGGACTTCAGCACCGGGCCCTTCGATGTTCGACGGCAAGGCGATCCGCTGGGTGGTCAGGCGGCGTTTCTGGACGTGTTCGTCTACTTGGGCGCCGTCACGTTGACCGGGGAAACGCCTGGCCACGAAGAGCTCGCACCGATCGACGAGGAGTTCGCGTTCTGCCCCTCCGGTGAGCTCGCGATGTTCTTCGCGAACCGGTCCACTGGCGACAAAGACGACCGTCCAGACGTCATCACGAAGGCTCTCTCCGGTTCAGGTTTTGTCTTCCAGTTGGTCCTTGGTCGCTTCGGCCAGCTACGACGTCTCCAGGACGTGTTCGCCGATTGGCTGGACGAGCAAACGCCCGGACCCATGCCAGTGGGTGCCAATCCCCTTGGCAGCAACGCTCCACTCAGGGCTGCGCTGCTGGACTTCATTCCGGACTGCAATGTCGTGGATACCAGCGACGCAGGTTTCGAGGTGAACGACCCCGAGGTCATCCTGGCTGACGGTGAGATGCTCGTCCACTACCACGCCAGCCACGTGCCAGGTCTGGGGGAGGCAGGCGCCCTGCTCGTGGCCGAGAGCGACGACGCCGGGCCATGCTGATCGGACTGCTATCGTGCGTGGCCCCCAGCGGTGATGCTGGCGCCGACGCGAACTGGGACTCCGTCGGGTCGCAAAGCGACAGCAGCGAAGCCCATCCCGGCCTGCAGACGGCGAGTGGACCGCGGAACCCCCATCGCAGGACCTGGCTGGACGTCGAGGTGGGATCCGCGCACGCATGCGGACACAACCCGGACGGATCGCTGACTTGCTGGGGCGACGGCCACATTGTGCCGTTCATCAATGGTGCGGAAGACGTTGTCGAGTTCGGGGTTGGATCCCTGGTGAGTTGCATGACCCACGCCGAGGGCGTCCCGTGGTGCTACTACGCCGCCGACGCGAGTTATGGGCCGCTGTCCGTCAGCGGCGCAACCGGTCTCGTGGTGGGCTGGTCGGTAGGCTGCTGGACCGACTCGGACCAGGGCGCGGGGTGCGAGTACTACTACTTCCCACCCTCCGGAGACCTGGGCGCGGCCGACATCCCGGCCGGGGATTACATCGACATTGACGTCGACCGCTTCGCCGGTTGTGGTGCGTTGAACGGTGGGGGGCTCACTTGCTGGGGCGACCTCGACCTCGCCGATGCTGAGCGGCCGGAAGGGGTTTTCACAGCAGTCGCGGTCGGCTACTTCCACGCCTGCGCATTGACGGACACCGGAGCGATCGAGTGCTGGGGAGAGACCGGGGACGCCGCCCGGGATCTCCTGCTCGAACCGCCCGAGGGTGAGTTCATCGACCTCTCCGTCAATGGCGAGGGCGCCTGCGCGATTCGCGCGGATGGAGCGGCGGAGTGCTGGGGCCGGTATCACGAGACCGGACTGCTAGATCCCCCCACCGATGTCCGGTTCAAGAGCGTCGACCTGGGCGGATCGGGCTGCGGACTCACCGTCAGCGACGAGATCAGCTGCTGGGGCTGGCCGTACGATGGAGTACTCGACGTGCCCCGGTAGCGCCATGCCGACCGACGGTTCGACACTCCGTTGGCCGGACCACGATCTCTGCCCGACTCGCTTCTTCGAGGAACTGAACCGGCGCCCTCGACAATGCCTACGCCTTCTGGAGTGACCCCGGTTTCGTGGACATCCCCGAACGTCCGAAGGAGGATGTCCCATGCCCCGAGTCGTATACCCCCTCGAGTACCGGCAGCGTCTTCGCCACCCTCGAGTGCGAGCTGATCGACCGCACCTCGTTCAAGAACCTCTTCGAGGCCAGGGCCGCAGTCTTCGAATTCATCGAGGACTTCTAAAACCTGCACCGCCGGCACAGCGCGCTCGGCTACCTCTCGCCGCTCTGCTTCGAAGCCACACAGCCTGTTCAGGCCGAGGTGACGGCGTGACCAAGCTGTACACACCCCATCCACAAGTTGTCAGTCTCCCCCCGGACCCCCCTCGGTCCGACCCCCACCGTCGTGGTACTCCGAAGCCTCAGCGTGCTACGACGACGACAGTCCATGGGATCGGGTTCGCTCCAGAGGACTGCAATCCTGCCTTCATCCGGCCGTTGAGTTGCAGGGGGCTGGAGTGATCGGCATTGTGGTCAGCGGGATACAGTTCGGGTGCTGGAGTGAACCTACTGAACCGGTCCTGGTCTGGATCGACAGGGAGGTCTTCGACTCCTACGTTCAGGGCCCAGCAGCGGACGCGCAACTCCCGGATGCTCTTTGCTGTGAGGTGTGCCCAGGCGAGTGTGAAGACGGAGTACCGACCCCAGGGGCGTTCCTCTATTGCACGGCCACGGGCGAGGTCACCGAAGATGAAATCCAGGTCGTCTGCGTTTATGACTGGGGCGATGAGCGGTAGGCAGAACCAGCGGGTCGCCAACGGATGTCAAACGTTGCGCGTGAGCTTGGCCTGACGATCGCGGTGGTCGGGGAGGTCGGTTCCATCACGAGACCGCCGGCCTCTGGAGGTATCCGGACACTGCGACTTTCTGCGAGTCAGTCCTGCCTGGTCTCGTCGATGTGGTCGTTAGTCCTCGTCTCGAGGCCCACCGAGCAGGTCGGTCGGTCGGCAGCTGGCTCAACTCACGGTTGTACCGCCGGTTGACACGACGGAGCAGGGCTTGGTGGCGTGCGTGACGGCCATCGTCGTGGGGAGTGCTGCGGATAGGGGTGAAGTCGGGGCTCGGTGGCCAGCCTACAGGACCAGGGTGTTCATGGTGCCAGCGACCAGCAACAGTGGTTCGCGCTGCTGGATGTCCTTGCTGGTATCCAAGGTGCTTACTGGGTCGATGGGGCATCCCGTTTCGACGTCCCTGCGTCGACGCGGGGGACCCCTCGTCGGTCTACGAGGATCCGGACGGCAGCCGGAACGACCTCGGCATCCATGGCCCACACGGCAGCTGGTGAGAAGCGGAGCGAGGGGACGCACGACCAGCCTGTGCTCGATGTCGTTGACCGTGCTGCTGGACTACAAGCCTCCCTCGCCGGATCTGGGCTGTGAGCCTCGGCTTCGCGATGCGGATCGGGATGGCTTCGGGAACGCGGGTGGCCCGGGTCGCGGGGTGCCATGCGGGCGTCGAGGACACCCACGACTGCGACGATGGAGACGCTCAAGTCCGCCTCTCCATGAGGAGCCCACGCCGCAGACCCGATCCCCAAGTGATCACAAAACGGTCGGTTTGTGATCAGTTTGGCCGCTAAGTTTCCGAAATCACGCTCATCCGCGCGTAGGGCCAGAACTCGCGGAAGGACTGGATTCGGGGAGCGCTCATGCTCCTCTGTAACGCCTAGCCGAGCACGGCGATGGCGAGGACAGCGACGAGGCCGATGGCCAACGGGACCACCCACAGAGGAGCACGAGGCGCTGGAGGGACCGGCGGCTCGACCGACGGCGGCTCGCCGTTCAGCCCCCTCAGCAGGGACCGGAGAGTCCGGCGCTGTTCGCGGGTACTGCGCACGAAGCGCAGGCCGTAGCGAACTCCGCTGCGCGTCTCGCGCCGCCAGCTGACCACCGCTTGGAGAACGAGGTCCTCGTCGCCGACGCGGAGGACGATCTCGGCGGGCCGGTCCACGAACGGCAGCGTCCCCCGCCCGCAGAGGCCTCCCAGCGAGATGTCCTCGGTGCGGAACACGCCCTGCTCATCGCCCTGTCGCCAGCGCACCGGGATGGTTGCTGGCTGACGGACCTCGACGCGGCGCTCGGCGGGAAGCTGCACCCCTCGATCGTAGGGGGTCTCGTGGGCGTTCCGAGTGACGGAAGACTCTCTCAGCGCCGGCCGCGCCAGTACTCGGCGACGCCTCGCTCGCGGTGGACGGTCTCTCCCATCATGGGCGCGAGGAGCTCGATGTCTCCGGCCTCGGCGAGCTGCATGGCCCGACGGATCGGCTCGTCCCAGGCGTGGGTCGCGAGGTTGAAGGTGCCCCAGTGCACCGGCATGAAGGTCCCCCCGCGGATCTGCTCGTGGACCTTCAAGGCGTTGTCGGGCCCGAGGTGGATGTTGCCCCAGCGGGCGTTCCAGGCGCCGGCCTCGATCAAGCTCAGGTCGAAGCCGCCGAAGCGCTCGCCGATCTCGCGAAAGCCCTCGTCGTAGGGGCCCGTGTCGCCGGAGAACCAGACCGAGCTGCGAGGTCCGCGCATGGCCCAGCTGGCCCAGAAGGTCGCTGCCGAGGCGCCCGGACCTCGCCCGGCGAAGTGGCGGGACGGCGTCGCGGTGATCTCGACGCCTGCGACCTCGGTGGCCTGCCACCAGCCCAGCTCGGTGATGTCCTCGGCCGGCACGCCCCAGGCCTCGAGGTGGGCGCCGACCCCGAGCGCGGTGATGAAGCGGGTGCCGCGCAGCTTCGAGATGGTCGGGAAGTCGAGGTGGTCGTAGTGGTCGTGCGAGACGATGACCGCGTCCAGCGGCGGCAGCTTCTCGACCGGGACCGGGGCTGGGTGGAAGCGCTTCGGCCCCATCCAGCTGACCGGAGCGGCCCGAGGCCCGAAGACCGGGTCCGTGAGGATCAAGGCGCCGTCGAGCTCGATGAGCACCGAGCTGTGTCCGAGCCAGGTGATTCGCAGGTCCTCGCCCTGCCCCGGCACCAGCGAGCCGGTCTCGGGGGTGAGGATCGGGAAGGGATCGGTGGGCTCGCGCTCCTGACCGCCCGCCATATACTCCCAGGCCAGGCCGCCCGCGTCGGTGATTCCCTGCGGCGTGGGGATGGGGTTCTTGAAGCGCTTTCCGTCGAAGTGCGGCGAGTCCTGGATGCGCTCCAGGCGGGCGCCGGTGACCTGGCCGCCCAGGGCGAGCAGGCCGGCCTTGGCGCCGCACTCGCAGAGGCCGGTCGCCTGGGCAATGGGCAGGGTGTCACTCGACATTCAGTCCTCCATCCCGGTCGCTACGACCGGGTGTTCTTCGACGGTCTGCCAGGGCAGCTCGGGCCACCAGCGTTCCCAGGCGGCGAGCGTGTCGACCTCGAAGCTCGCTCCGGGTCGGGGCGCGGCGAGGGGGATGTCGCGCTCGGAGGTGGCCACGACCACGCGCTCGATCGGCTCGGTCCACCCGTGCAGAGACAGGTCCATCATCCCCCAGTGGATGGGCATGAAGACGCGGCCGCGGACGCGCTCGTGGGCGTCGACGGCTTGCTCCGGGCCGAGGTGCCAGTCGGGCCAGCCGCGGTCGTAGGCGCCGACCTCGACCATCGTCAGGTCGAAGGGGCCGTACAGGGCGCCGATCGAATCGAGCGCCGGGAACAAGCCGGTGTCGCCGGAAAACCAGACCCGGTGGTCCGGGCCGATCAGCGCGTAGCTGGCCCAGAGGGTGTGGTTCTGATCGAAGGCGTGGCGGCCGGAGGCGTGTCGGGCCGGCGTCGCTGCCAGCGTAAGGCCAGCGATCTGTGTCTCTTCCCACCAGTCCAGCTCGGTGATTCGATCGGCCTCCACGCCCCAGTACTCGAGGTGCGCACCGACACCGAGCGGGGTGACGAAGCGGGTGTCCCAGTCCGCCATCGCGGCGATCGTCTCGAACTGCAGGTGGTCGTAGTGATCGTGGGAGATCAGCACGAGGTCGGGCACAGGGATCGCGTCGAGGGGGATCGGTGGTTCGTACCAGGTCGCGGGGCCGACCCAGGAGAAGGGACTGGCCCGCCCGCCGAAGATGGGATCGGTGAGGATCGTGGCTCCGTCGAGCTCGATGAACTGTGTGGAGTGCCCGAGCCAGGTCACGCGGAGGCCGCTGTCGGGCGGCTCGGTGAAGCGGCTGCCGTCGCCGAAGACCACCGGAAGTGGCTCGGAAGGGGTCGCATACGAACTGCCGCGAAAGAGGCCTCCGATGGACTCCTTCACCCCGTTCCACATCGGCTGGGGGTTCACGAAGATGCCCTCGTCGTACTGAGGCGAGGACTCCATGCGCGCCAGGCGCTCACCTTCGGCGGAGTGTCCGATGGGCTTCCACGCGTCGGCCAGGGCGGCTCCCGATGCGAGCACCGCGACACCCGCCACGGCTACGAACTTGAAGCGCGCCAATCGACCTCCGAGCCCGCAACGTAGGTCCCGGATCGCTCCACGTCACCTCAGGGGGTCTGCAGCAGCTCGATCGCGGCCTCCAGGACCTCGTCGCGACCGGCGGCGACGCCTGCCCAGGTCGGCGAGACCGGATGCGTCGGCTGGATCCCCACGCCATGGTGCGGCGTCCCGTCGTGCTTGGTCACGCGCATGCCGGTGAAGCTGACCGTGTAGCCGGGCAGGGGGCTGAAGACGTTCACGTTGCCGTTGGTCCCCGCCGTCGGCGAGCCCACGATGGGGGCCAGCTCGTAGGCCTCGACGATGCCCATCACGGTCTCGGCCCAGGAGATGGCGTTGGCGTCGGTGAGGATGACCGCCGGCGCGTCCAGTCCTCGGAGCTTCGGGCGCTTGGTCCAGCGGCTCTCGTCCCAGGTGGGCTCCAGCGTCGGGCTCACCCGGATCGGGACCTGCCAGTACGCGCTCTTCACGGGTTTGTCGGCCAGGAGCCGAATCATGTCGCCGGCCGCGTCGCCGGGGTAGCCGCGCAGGTCGAAGATGACGCCCTCGGCCGCGCGCATGGCGTCCTCCCACGGGCCGAGGTCGTCGAGGCCGCGCAGGTCGATGTAGACGATGCCCGGGGCGACCTCGCTGCCGCTCATGAGCGCGGACTGCGCGGCGAACCCGTCCCCCGCGGGCGTCGCGGTGACGGTCACCTCCTGCTCCTCCCCGTCGCGCACCACACGGAGTCGGTGCTCGCCGGGGGAGACGGCGGTCGCGTGGATCGCGAGCCGGGCCTCCAGGTCTCCGGCGGTCGCGACCGAGGTCTCGGCTCGAAGCTGCTCGATGTGGGCCAGCACATCGGGGTCGATCACGATGTCTCCGGGCTCCAGCGCCGAGCCATGGCTGTGCGCTACGGTCAGGCCGCGTTCGGTGAACACCAGCTCAGCCGGGATGCGGTGTCGGGTCGGGGCCCGCGACACCACCGAGGCGTGGCCGTCTCCGGCGAGCGCGGTCATCCGGCGGAGGGTCACGGCCAGATCCTCGCGCATCGAGGCGTCGACGAGCGCTCCCTCGAGGGCCTCGGACCAGGGGACCGGCGTGTCGTAGGGCAGGAAGTACTCGAAGACCGCCCAGGTGTGCATCACGGCGGCCTGGCGCGAGCTGCGATCGCCGGCCGAGGGCTCCCACCCTCCGGGCACGTCCAGGTCCACGGCCGTCGAGCCGACCTCCAGGGCCTCGGCCGGAAGCGCCAGCGGGATCCGGGCGTGCACGCCCTCTGCCAGGACGAGGTCGGCGTAGCGCTCCTCCGGTGGCAGTCTTCGGACCGCTTGCACGCTCGATCGATAGGGCCCGCCGCCACGGTAGAAGTCGGCCGTCGGGGAGTTGAACAGGCCGCCCAGGCCGACATGCTCGATGCGGTGCAGTCGCCCCTCGAGGGCATCCGGTTCCGGCGCGTCGCCCGGGTGGAAGACCACGGCAGGAGCCAGGTCCGCGAAGGCCGCCGTGAGCCCATCCAGCAAGGAACTCTCGGCCTCGACGGTGCGGATCGCGGCGACCTGAAAGCGCGGCCAGTCGACCTCGCGGACGGCGTCGGTGGGGTGGAAGTAGCGCACGGCCGCGGAGACCTCGGCCAGGGCGACGAGCCGGGCGAGCTCCTCGTCGGAGAGCGCTCGCGGCGGCAGGTCCCCCTCGTCGGCGGGTCCGAGGACCTCGATGTGGACGTCGTCCAGCTCCGCCCGCGTGCCCGACTCGACGATCAGCCCCAGCGCCAGGCTCTCGCCGTGGCTTCCGAGAGGCGCGACGATGCTCACGGTCTGCCATGGGCCCGGATCCACCGGGCGGTCCCCCATGTTGTCGAAGAAGCCCGCGAGCTCCGGGTCGTAGGTGTCCTCGCGCAGCCACAGCTGAGCTCGGCCCGTCTCCACGCGGACGCGCGCGCTCAGGCGGATCCGCTGGTCGCGGTAGGGCTCCGCCTCGGAGTAGGTCATCACGGTGCCCCAGGTGTCGCCCCGGTCGAGGGTCACCATCAGCGTTCCTTCCCCGGTTCGCACGGCGGAGACGCCGGCCTCGACCGACCCCTTCGGCACCGTCCAGCCCGGTGGGAGCTGGTCGAGGGCGCCGTCGGAGAAGTCTCCGTTGGGAACCTGGGCGAGGGCGATGGAGAGGAGGAGCTGCATACGAGGATGATGTCAGGCGACGAGCGCGTCCCAGTCGGGCTGGATCCGCTCCATCTGGCGCCGCATCGCCGCGAGCACCGCCTGGACGCGCGCGGGCAGGTGGGTACGGTGCGAGGTCACGCCATAGATGCCGTAGGCGCTCTCGATGCTCCACTCGGGCAGCAGACGGACGAGTTCCCCTGCGCGGAGGGCGTCGGCGGCCACGGGTGGACCCAGCGGGGCGACGCCGATGCCGGCGCGCACGGCCTCGAACATCACCTGGCCGTTGTCCACGACGGCGACGGGGTTCACGCGCAGCTCGACGCCCTCGTCGCCACGGGCGAAGCGCCAGCGGTTCGCGTTCGGGACCGAGCCGTAGAGCACCCAGTGATCGACCAGCTCGGAGGGATGAGAGGGCATGCCGTGCGCCTCGACCCAGACGGGCGAGGCGCACATCGCGTAGCGGAAGGACCCGAGCCGCCGGGCGATCATCGTCGAGTCCCGAAGCTTGCCCGCGCGGACGGCCAGGTCGAAGCCGCCCTCCACCAGGTTGACCATGGTCTCGGTGCAGCGGAGGTCGACCAGCAGGTCAGGGTGCTCCCGGCGAAGCTCGGCCAGGGCGGGGATCAGGAGCGCGCGGGCGAGGATCGGGACGCTGGCCACCTTGACTCGTCCGGCGATGGGGCCGGGGGCGGCGACCTCGGCCAGCGCCTCCTGGACCTCGCCCAGGCCGCCGACCACACGGTCGTAGAGCAGGCGGCCGGCGTCGGTGGGGCTCAAGCTGCGCGTCGTCCGGTGGAGCAGGCGCACACCGAGGGACTGCTCGAGGGCCTTGACCCGGCGACTCAGGAGGGACTTGTCGACCCCGCTTCGAGCAGCGGCCCGGGTGTACGACCCGGCGGCGACGACGGCGACGAAGGCGCTGAGCAGCGGCAGCCTGTTTGTTGTCTGAACGTCACCAATATTGTCCTGAACTGACTCCATTGTCCTCTCTTAGACATCAACGTACCTTCTCGGAACACCAACGACAAGGAGGGCCCCGTGGCCGTCATCACCGTTCAGCGCGTCGTGAACCGCCCCCTCGCCGAGGTCTGGGATGCCCTCGCCGACTTTGGCGGGATCTACAAGTTCCACCCGGTCGTCGCGTCCTCGCCAGTCAAGGAGGGCACGCCGGACCGAGGCGTGGGCTCCGAGCGGGTCTGCACCTTCTACGACGGCAACTCGATCGACGAGCGGGTCACCGCCTACACCGACAAGCAGTCGATGACGGTCGAGATCGTCCGCGCGTCGATGCCGCTCAACTCGGCGGTCGCGCGCTTCGACGTCGCGCCGGCGCCCCAGGGCACCTCGGTCACCATGACCATGGACTTCGAGCCGAAGTACGGCCCCATCGGCTGGCTCATGGCCGAGCTGGCGATGAAGCCCCAGTTCACCAAGATCCTGAACAACCTGCTGCTGGGCCTCGAGGAGCACCTCGAGACCGGCGCCATCATCGACCAGGACTGGAAGGCCGCCTAGGGCTGCGTGACGAAGAGGGCGAGCAGCTCGAGGTGCGAGGAGACGTCGAGCTTCTTGTAGATGGACTTCATGTGGTTCCGCACCGTGTGCGGGCTGATGAAGAGCTCCTCGCCGACCTCGGAGGCCGAGCGTCCCCGAAGGAGCGCGGGCAGGATCTCGCGCTCGCGGCCGGAGAGGTCGCTCAGATCGGTCGGGGACCGGGCCACGCCACGCAGCGCCTCGACGCGTTGGAGGGCCCGCTCGAGGTCGCGCTGGAGGCGCTCGAGGTCATCGACCGAGGCAGAGCGGTAGGCGTTCACAGAGCGCAGGACCCTCCGGCCGAGGTCCCCGTCGACCCGGTCGCAGTAGTCGAAGACCCCGAGCCGCAGGGCGGCCTGGACGGAGGGCACGGTCGGTTCGTCGTCGACGACGAGTACCGGGACCGCCTGGCAGTCGCCGAAGCCCCAGCGCTGCAGCTCTTCCGCGGCCACGCCGTCGACGATGAGGGCGTCGGTGGCAAGGCGCTCCTGCGCTCCCACGACCTCGTCTGCGCCGGAGACTGTGGTGGACCGGATGCCGTCGCCGGCCAGGGTGTCGACGACGAGTGTTCTCAGCAGGGGTCGCTCGATGACGACCAGGACATGCACCATTTCCCCTTCCTGGGCGTGATCTCTTTCACGGTACCGGGATCGAAGGCTCCCACAACGGTTTGGACATCAGGGTGAAACGAATCGGGCGATTCGTGGCCTGAATTGGCCGAATCCGGCCATCGCACTGACCGGAACCGGCTACTGCGGGGCGCTCCGCGGGCTTCACAGGCCCAGAGCCAGCGCGATCGCCAGCAGGATGCTCAGGGCGCCGAGGCCCCCGAGCAGGAGCGCGGGGAGGGCGGAAGGCCGCCGGTCGGGCAGGGGTGCGGTGACCTCGATGGGCCCGACGGGCGTGTCCCGGAGCGTACGCATCAGGCGGCGGAGCGCGATGCGTTGGGCATGCGTCACACCCACGAAGCGAAGGCCCGAGACGGCGGCCGGACCTCGTCGGCTGCTCCAGGCGACCTCGGCCGTCACGGTGACGCGGTGGTCGTAGGCGAGGAGCGTGATCTGGCAGGGCGCGTCGAAGGTGGGCGCTGCGCCGCGAACGCACATGCCTCCGAGGGAGACGTCCTCGGTGATCCACTCCCCCTCCAGCTGCCCTTGCGTCCAGTGGACACGGACGCGAGCCTTCAGGCGGGATTCGACGCGGAGGTCAGCAGGGAGTGTGTTCATGTTTTCGGCCCCTTCAAGTGCGACGGTAGGGGACCGCCGGATCGGCCTCAATGGCCGACCTGCGCCATTTTTGTAGCCCCGTCCGACGGTGGTCGGGCGTTTGTGTGTGCTTTCGCTTTCGGCGCTGCAATGGAGAGGCAAGCCTCCGGGGTCGTCTCTCCGGAGAGACCTAAAGTTCCGCAGCCCTTGCCCGATCGCGTCGCGGGGCCTAATGTTCCGCGTCTTTCCTTGGAGGCTGCACATGTCGTCCGACGCCGCGCCCAACGATCTCCCCATCGAGGACGAGTACCTCGCCCAGGACGAAGTCGTCCATCTCCGCGGAATCCTGCGGGAACGGGCCGAGAAGCTCCTCGACACCTCCCGCCAGAGTCTCTCCGAGCTGACCGAGCTCAAGGAGGTCGACGCGGATGCCGTCGACCAGGCGGCCAACGAGTCCGATCGAGGCTTCTCATTGCGCCTCGCCGACCGCGACCGCCTGATGCTGCGGAAGATCCGCAAGGCCCTCGAGCGCATCGACGAGGGCGAGTACGGCGTCTGCGAGAGCTGCGGAGAGCCCATCACCTACAAGCGCCTGCTGGCGCGGCCCGTCGCGACCCTCTGCATCGACTGCAAGACCACGGCCGAGCAGCAAGAGCGCCGTCGTTGGGACTTCTAGACCTCGGCGAGCGCAAGGCCGAGCTCGAGAAGCTCGGCTTCACGGTCGTCCGAGACCAGGCCGACGAGCTCGTCGGTGTCCGCCTGAAGTTCCACTGGGACCTCACGATGCGGCTGTTCACGGTCGTGCGCATCCGCCGCACCCAGCGGCTAGAGATGCCCCTGGGTTCCGAGCAGGACAGCCTCGAGGCCATCGCCAAGACCACCGACTACTCGGTCACCCCACGCGGCTTCCAGTTCGGCTGGCAGCTGGTGGACATCTGGCTGGCCGACAGCGCCAGCGACGAGGCCCTGGCCTATGTCGGCGACAAGGTCGGCAAGGGCATGGGCGTCTCCTGGCACCCCGCAGTGCTGACCGCGGACGGCACGCTGACGCACGCCTCGCCCTTCTGGGGCGCCGCGATGTGGCCGAAGACCCAGCACGTCATCGAGCGGCTGGCCCAGAAGAGCACGGTCGAGAACGAACCCATCGCTGGGATCGGGCTCTTCCTGACGCTCTTCATCTTCTGGCCGGCGCTGGCCAGCGTCGTGCTGATGATGTGCGGCCTGCCGCTCATCGCGCTGCCCATCGGGTGGGCGATGGAGAAGGACCGGAGCTTCCCTCAGCTCGACTGAAAGCAGGAGAGCTTGCCCGGGCTGACCCAGGGCTTGTCCTCGCTGTTCACGAGCCGCTCGGAGCGGGCCGTGAGGACCTCGACGCCGCGCTTGGTGAGCACGAGGGTGTGCTCGAACTGGGCGGACAGGCTGCCGTCCGAGGTCACCGCCGTCCAGCCATCGTCCAGCTCGTGGGTGCGCCAGTCGCCGAGGTTGATCATCGGCTCGATGGTGAAGCACATGCCGCGCTTCAGCTTGGGGCCGGTCCCCGGCACGCCGTGGTGCGGGATGCTCGGCTCGCTGTGGAAGACCCGCCCGATGCCGTGGCCGCAGTAGGCGCGCACGACGCTGCAGCCCTGGGCTTCTGCATAGGTCTGGATGGCGTGACCGATGTCCCCGACCCTTGCGCCTGGCTTGCTCGCCGCGAGGATGCCGATCTCCAGGCAGGTGCGGGCGACCTCGGTGACGTGGCGCGCGCGGGGGGAGGGCTCCCCGACGTAGAAGGTCGCGGAGGTGTCGCCGTGGAAGCCGTTCTTGCGGGGCAGGATGGGCGTCACGTCGACGTTGACGATGTCGCCGGCCTTGAGCGTGGTGCCGTCGGGGATGCCGTGGCACACGACGTTGTTGACGCTCGTGCAGCAGCTCTTCGGGAAGCCCTTGTAGTTCAACGGCGCGGAGCGGGCGTTGCGCTCCTGGGTGTAGGCCTCGACGATCGTGTCGAGCTCGGCGGTGGTGATCCCGGGCCGGATGTGGTGCGCGATCATGCAGAGCGTCTCGGCCGCGAGCCGCCCCGCTCGGCGCATTCCGTCGATCTCGGCGCCGGAGTGGTAGTTGATCAAGTCGCCCTCACCGCCCTGCTGATAGCTTGCATGCCGGGAACACACCATGTCCGTGAGCTTCCAGACCCAGCTCGATCTCCTTGCGCCCCCGGCGCGGCTCTACGACGCCTGGCTCTCCACGGCGACGCAGACCACCATCACGGGCGCACCGGCCATCGTCGAGCCCGTGGTCGGTGGCCGCTTCTCGCTGTGGGGCGGCTCCGTTCGCGGCCAGCTGGTCTACTTGCAGCGGCCCTCCCGCATCGCCCAGACCTGGCGGACCGAGGACTTCGGACCTCGAGCCGATGACTCCCGGCTGGAGCTGTCGTTCGAGCCCACGGCCCGCGGGACACGCCTGATCATCACCCAGGACCGCATCCCCCCGCTCTTGAAGAGCCAGTTCAAGTATGCATGGACCGAGGTCTACCTCCCGGCCCTGGTGGCCTGGACCCTGACGCCGGCCGCCTGAGTGGTCGCCCTGCTGCTCGCCTGCGCGCCCCCTCCGGTGGGCACCGTCGAGAACCCCAACAGCGTGCACATCCCTGGCGTCGACGGCGTTCGCTGCACACTGCGGTCCGATCCGGCCGAGGTCCACGTCGCGCCGGTCGAGGACGGAGAGGCCTCGCTGCACGGCCTCCTCGCCGACGAGCTCTACGACTGCGACGCCGACGGGGTGCTCTTCGAGGTCCACACGGAGCCCCTCCCGGACTGGGTGCCGCCGGTCACGCTCACCGGGGACCCGGGATCCAGTCGCAACACCTACGCCCTGTTCCAGCACTTCGTCCAGGACCCGGGGCAGGGGCTGACCTCGCAGGCGCTCTTCATCGTGGACCGCCACGGGCACATCCGTTGGTACCACCGCCTGCCGCCGGAGATCGGGGTGACCGAGGCCACCTGGCTGGGCGACGGGCGCGTGCTCTACGGGGGACGAAACGCGCTCCCGGCCATCGTCGCCCTGACCGGCGAGAAGCTCTGGGAGGGCACCAACACCGGCCTCCATCACGACATCCAGATGCTGCCCTCGGGCCACGTCGCCCAGCTCCTGTACCGGCAGTACTCGGACTACCTGGGCTTCGAGGTCGAGGTCGTCGACCCCGACACGTCCGAGGTCATCTGGGAGCTGGCCTCGTCCGAGCTCGACCTCGAGGTGCCGCAGAAGGGCTCGAACGACGTCTTCCACGCCAACGCCATGGTGGTCGAGGAGCGTCACGGTGAGCTCGTCAAGGTCTGGGTCAACCTCAAGCAGACCTCGCAGCTCATTCGGATCGACCCTCGGGAACGGGCCATCGACCTGGCGGTCGGCCAGGACACGGACTGGACCATCGACGGCGACTGGTGGGAGGGCGCGCATGACCCCCAGATCGACGGCGACCGCGTGCTCGTCTACGACAACGGGACCGAGGAGCGCGGCACGCGCATCCAGGAGGTCGAGCTCGACGAGGACGCGCTCACGGCCCGGACGACCTGGACCTGGGTGCCCGGCTGGTACGAGCCCGTCTGGGGAGGCGTCGTCTACCTCGACGAGGGCCACGTGCTGGTCACCCGAGGTCACTGCCGCAGCTGCACGGAGACGGGCCAGAGCGGCCTGATCGAGGTTAGTCCGGAGGGCGAGATCGTCTGGCAGGTGGAGCTCGAGCCCTTGGCCGGGATGTACCGCGCGCAGGCCCTCGATGGCTGTGACATCTTCCACAACCAGTACTACTGCCCGGACGACTGAATGCTCCTGCTGCTCGCCGCCTGCACGAAGGACCCGCCCACCGAGCAGCCTGACACGGGTTTGCCGGTCACGACCGCGGTCTACGAGGTGGCGCCGAGCAGCCCGGGGGGCGAGCTGGTCTGCTCCCTGAACAGCGCCGACGAGGTCCATCGAGCCGTCGCTGTGGACGGCGAGTACCGCCTCCACGGCCTGTTGGCCGACTCGGTCTACACCTGCCAGGCCGGCTTCGGACCGCCCTTCGAGCACGTCACCGAGGCCCTGCCGGAGCGCATCGCCCTGACCGAGATGATCGTCGACGGCGCCGACACCGACCTGGACTACCTCCTGTTCCAGACGGTCCGACAGATCGAGGACGTGGCCCGCCACAACGAGCCCAAGATCGTCATCACCGATCGAGATGGCCAGGTCCGCTGGTACTACGAGATGACCGAGGGCTACCAGGTCGCCGACCTGACCTACCTGGGCGAAGGGCGCATCCAGTACGGCGCGGGCGGCGGCATCGCCAAGGAGATCGACCTCGACGGGGTCTCCCATTGGGAGAGCGAGATCATCTTCCACCACGCGCTCCAGCGCCTGGACAGCGGCATGGTCGCCGGCATCGTCGACGCCGAGACCTTCGAGTACGTCGGCTTCGGCGTGGTCGTCGTCGACCCCGAGACCAACAATGAGCTCTGGCGCTGGGAGTCTCCGCAGAACGAGGACATCCTCCCGGTCGCCGACAAGCGCGACGACGTCTGGCACGCGAACTCGCTCCACGTCATCGAGGGCGACGAGGGCCTGGAGTCCGCCTACGTGAACCTGCGCAACCAGGACCTGCTCATCCGGATCACCGCAGAGGGCGACATCGACCTGATGATGCAGGACGATCCCTGGGTCCACGAGCGCAAGAACGGCCAGGCCGAGGAGTGGTGGGAGGGCGCCCACGACCTGCAGATCGACGGCGACACCATCCTGATGTACGACAACGGCAAGCGGGGCGCGACGACGCGGGTGCTCGAGTTCACCTTCGACGAGGAGACCCAGGTCGCGACGACCGAATTCCAGTGGACCGAGAACTGGCGCGAGTCCATCTGGGGCGGCGTCGATCCGGTCGGTGACGACCGGATCCTCGTCGCTCGAGGCCACTGCATCGACTGCAGCGGCGGCGGACCGGGCCGCAGTGAGCTCATCGAGCTCGACCGGGACAGCCGGGACGTGGTCTGGCGCATGGGCTTCGTCGACGACGACGTGGGGCTCTACCGAGCCCGCGCGGTGGACGGCTGCTCGATCTTCACGACCGATCGCTACTGCCGCTGAGCGGGGCTGCCAGGAGCCGCACCCGCCTCCGCCCAGGCCGTGGCACATCGCTTGCTGGGGCATTGGCTCGGAGGCGGCACGATGATGATCGACTCGACGAACGAAGCGACGGACGGCGCGGGCCTGCTGGTCCTCGTCGCAGAGGACGACGATGAGCTGCGGCGCCTGTTTTGCGAGTGGCTCTCGTCCGGCGGATACCGGGTTGACTGCGTGGGCTCGGGGATCGAACTCGCCGAGTACATGGCCGATGCCTTGCTCGACGGGCGTCCGGAGCGTGGGCCCGACCTGATTGTTTCCGACGTGCGAATGCCCGGCTTCGATGGCCTGCGCGTCCTGCGCGCCCTCCGCAGCGTCGAGCCTGCCGTCCGCTGCCTCGTCGTCACCGGGTTCGGGGACCGCAGCGTGCACGAAGAGGCGATGCGCCTGGGTGCGCGGGGCGTTCTCGACAAGCCGGTCGAGCGCGAGGACCTTCTGGCAGCCGTAGCCGCGGCGCTCGAGCGGTGCGGGTCGACTGACGCGGCTCGTGCGCGCTAGGACCTGCCGCGTTTCAGGGCAGCCCCGACAGGGCGCCACTGTGGCAGAATGTCACAGTGCTGCAATTCCGCCACACTTCGCTCGATCGACCTCAGCAACGTGAAGCTCTCGCTCAAGATCGCGGCCGCCATGATGCTCCTGGTCGCATCGACGCTTCTGGTCTTCGGCATGGTCACCGTCCGCCGGGAGACGGCCCTGCTCGAGGCGGACATCGCGCGCGACGCGCTGTTGGTCGCTGAAGGCATCGCCGCGGTCGCCGAGCAGGTGCCCCTGTCGGACGGTGCGGTCGGCGAGCGCCGCAACCTGTCCCTCTTGGACCGCGACGCGGGCGAGGTGCGGGTCCGATGGCTCGACGTGCCCGGCGCTCGGGTCGATCAACTCCCCCAGCTCCTCCGCGACGGACTGAGCGGAGGCCGCGCGACCGTCATCCGCGACCTCGATGGCTTCAGGGCCGTCGCGCCCGTTCAACGCGGGGGCCAGCTGGTCGGGGCTATCGAGGTCTTCGAGACGACTGCCACCGCGGACTCCTATCGGACGCGGACCCTCGCGACCAACGGGCTGGTGGTTCTGCTGGTCCTGTTGTCGAGCGCCGGGCTGGCGGTCGTCCTGGGCCGTGCGCTGGTGGGACAGCCCATTCAAGCGCTGATACGCCGCGCGCGAAAGGTCTCCGACAGCGACCCAGAGGCCCCCCAACGCAATAAGGAGGGCGACGAGATCGCGATGCTCGCCGCCGAAATCGAGATGATGGCCAGCGAGCTGGAGGCGAGACAGCGCCGGGTGGTCGAGGAGTCGGCTCGACGAGTGGAGGCCGAGCAGCAACTGCGCCACGCGGACAGGCTCACCACGGTGGGCCAGCTTGCCGCGGGGATGGCTCACGAGCTCGGGACTCCGCTGAACGTCATCTCGGGCCGTGCGCGTCTGATCGAGCGAGCGGCGAGCCCTGACGGGCGGGTCGCTGCGGATGCTCGGACGGTTTGGGAGCAGGCGGACCGGATCAAGCGGATCGTCGAGCGAATGCTTCACTTCTCGCGACGATCGCCTCCGGCGAGGGTGGACTGCGACGTGACCCGGATGGTGCGCGACGCGGTGAGGCTGCTGCGCGAGATGGCATCGACGGCCGATGTAGAGCTCTGCGTGCACCTCCCCGACGAGCCGGAAACGAAGATGATCGTGGACCCGGACCAGCTGCGACAGGTCGTCACAAACCTCGTCTTGAACGGCATCCAGGCACTGCCCCGCGGCGGCCGCGTCGACGTCAGGATGTGCATTGAGGACGGAGGCCAGGGATGCTTCCGCCTCGAGGTGTCGGACACCGGGCCTGGCATTCCACCGGACCTGTTGCCGCAGCTCTTCGACCCCTTCTTCACCACAAAGGAGCCCGGAGAAGGCACCGGTCTGGGGCTCAGCCTCGTCCACGGAATCGTGCGGGACCATGGGGGCACAGTCAGCGTCGACAGCGTCGAAGGGCAGGGCACCACGTTCACGGTCCGGCTCCCGCAGCGGCATGATGCATGAAGGGCCGTGTCCTCATCGTAGACGACGAGCCCGCCATGTGCGAGCTGGTCCACGCCGGGATCACGCCGCTTGGGTACGAGGTCGCGTGGGAGCTGGACGCCGGCTCGGCTCTCGCCCGGCTCGCAAGCGCCGAGTTCGACGTGGTGCTCACCGACCTGAGGATGCAGGGCATGAGCGGCGTCGAGCTGTGTGCGGAGGTGGCCGAGCATCGGCCCGGCCTGCCCGTGGTCGTCCTGACTGCGTTCGGGAGCCTGGATGCAGCCGTAGACGCGATCCGTGCCGGGGCCTATGACTTCGTGTCCAAGCCCATCGAACTCGACGCCCTCGAGCTCGTCATCGCGCGGGCGGTGGAACACAGGCGCTTGAGCCAGGAGCTGCACATGCTCCGGCGCAGAGCGCGAGAGACCCCCACCGCGCCGGGCATCGTCGGCGACAGCGTGGCCATGCGGAGGGTCCTCGAGCTGATCCCTCGGGTCGCCAGTGCCGACGTCCCCGTACTCGTCACGGGCGAGACCGGCACAGGAAAGGAGCTGGTGGCCCGAGCAGTGCACGGCGCGTCGGCGGGGCCGGAGGGGCCCTTCGTCCCCGTCAATTGCGCGGCGATCCCCGCGGCCCTGCTGGAGTCTGAGCTGTTCGGTCACGTCAAGGGGGCCTTCACGGATGCCAGGCGGGCCAGGCAAGGTCTCTTCGCGCAGGCTCGCGGAGGGACGCTCTTCCTCGACGAGGTGGGCGAGATCGGGCTGGAGCTGCAGCCCAAGCTGCTTCGAGCCCTGCAGGAGAGGCGCGTGCGCCCGGTCGGATCCGATACGGAGGTCGAGATCTCCTGCAGGATCCTGGCGGCCACCAACCGCGACCTGCGCCGGGCCGCAGAGCAGGGGAGCTTCCGGAGCGACCTGTACTACAGGCTCGCCGTGATCCGGGTCCGGCTCCCACCGCTCCGTACTCGCGCAGGCGACATCCTGCTCCTCGCGCAGCGCTTCATCGACGACGCGGTCAGCCGCTCGGGTCGGGGCGTGACCGGTATGACCACGCCGGTCGCCCGGGCGCTGCTCGCCTACGACTGGCCCGGGAACGTACGGGAGCTGGAGAACTGCGTCGAACGCGCGGTGGCGTTGACCCTGCACGACCGTCTGGTGCTCGACGACCTTCCGGAGGAGATCCGCTTGCGTCCGGCGCCCGAGGACAGGATGGGCGACGACGACCCGGGCCGCCTCGCGTCACTGGCCGAGGTGAGTCGACGCCACGTCCTCAAGGTCCTGGACGCGGTGGATGGCAACAAGTCACTGGCTGCGCAGATCCTGGGTGTGGACCGCCGAACCCTCTACCGCAAGCTCGAGCGCTTGGAGGGCCCGGATCGGCGGTCTCTGGACTGAGCGCGGGGCGTCTGGCACGCGCTTTGCATGCTCCCGGTGAGACGCCTTTCCAACGAGGTCGGCAATGAGCCGCCAGCCATCCGGAAGCCTGCTCCACGCCCCGCCGGTCGAGGGCGACGGTCGCAAAAGGAGATCGAGGGGTCGTCCTCCGTGGGAGCGGCGAGCGGAGCCCGCGCTCGTCCTGTTGGCCGAAGACGATCGGGCCATGCGGGAGATGCTGTCCACGGTCTTGTCCGGGGACGGCTACGACGTCGAGTTGGTCCGAGACGGGGGCGGCCTCCGCCAGTACATGCGCGGGGTCGCTCGTGGTGTGCGCCGTGTTCCGGATGTCGTCGTCTCGGATGTGCGCATGCCCGGGGGCACCGGTCTGGAGGTCCTCGAGGAGATCCGGCAGGGGGACTGGGCGACGCCGGTGGTCCTGATCACCGCCTTCGGCGACTCCCCGGTCCACGAGGAGGGACGGCGCCTTGGCGCGGTCGACGTCCTCGACAAGCCCTTCGAGCTGGACGATCTGCTCCGGATCGTTCGCGCCCAGTGTCCCCCTTTCCTTTGACGGAGGCGGTAGCTCATGGACGGGTTGCAGGCGACGGGAGAGGTGCTGTCCGGCCCTTTCGGCGCGGTGTTGGTGGTCGTGGCGCTGGCCTGTGTCGGCGCGCTGCGCGGAGGCGAGCTCTTCCGCCATCGCGGCACCGCGATCCTGGGTGCGCTGCTCGTCCTGGTCGCGGGCCTGAGCGCCGTCGCCACGGCGACTCGCGTCGCGTTGCGGCAACCAACGCTCGCCGCGGCCGAGCTGTCGGCGCCGGGCGACTCCCTGGACATCCCGCCGCTGTCCGATAAGGTCGCCATCGTGGTGTATGGAGCGCTGCCGCCCATCGCCCAGGGAGAATCGGCGAGCGGGCGCTATACGCTGGCCGTCTGGGATGGTGACGAGCGCGTTTTCCAGCGCTCGAGAGTCTTCGAAGAGAGCTGGCGGCAGCGCCGCATCACCCGAGGTGTGCGTATGCCGGTGCTGACCGTGGATGCCGAGGACCGATTCGACGTGCCGGAGAGCGTGATTGGCCATGCTCTGTCTGTGCGGTTGGACCGTCTCGAAGGGGACATCGTGGGACCCCTGCACGCCGACGCAGTGCCGGCGCCGCCCGCTCCGACCCTGATCGTCGTCGTCGGCGTCGTGCTGACGCTGCTGGGCAGCGCGGTCGATGGCGTCGAAGCGAGCCGTACCAGCGTCTCCCTCTACGTCGGCTTCCTGGCAGCCTTCTCGGCCGCTCTTCTCGAAGGCGTCTCCCCCACCAGCTCGCGCTGGGCGATCGCGGGGCCCCTGTTCCTCGGCCTCCTCTTCGGAGTCCCAGCGGGGTGGTGGCTTCGCATGCTCGTCGCATGGCCGATGGCCCGACTCCGGCGCGCCTGGTGAAGTACGTTCCGGGGGCGCGGAAGCCGCGACACTTCTCTTCGATGCCTTCGAGCTGGCTCGAGGCGCCCCTGGCGGGCGCCGGGCCTCAATCCTGTCCCTGGCGCTCCTCGATCACCGACTTCCACTCGGTGGGATCGGCTCGGGCCACGGGCGCCTCGCCGACCGTGAAGCGGCGCTGCTCGGTGCGTCCGAAGTTCTCCGGGCGGTACATCTCCTCGGCCGTGGTGGCAGGCCAGCTGTACTCGCCGGGGGTCGTGGCGCGCGCGACGTAGCTGTAGGTGTGCACGCCGGCGGGCATCCAGTCGGCGTAGAGCATCACGCCCTCGTCCCGGAGCTCCCTGTGCACGAAGACCCAGTCGCTCCAGGTCGGGCCCGCGTCGGACCAGCCTGTGTCGTACCAGCCTCCGCCGTAGTACCCGCCGTAGTAGCCGTAGCCGGTGTCCTGCATCTCGCCCTCGGCCAGCGAGCCGGCGGTCGTGGCGAACTGGGTGTTCACAGGCTCCATGCCGGCCGGTAGCGGGCTCACGACCGCGACGAAGCTGCGGTCGATGGGCGTGGTCACCATGAGCTCGATCTCGACGAGCGCTCCCGGGTCGACGTCGCCGGCCGCTCCGGCGCCCTCGAGCACGGTCATCGTCCGGCGCACGGTGAAGCCCGAGTCCCGCGGCGGGAGCTCGTCCATCCCGTAGGCCAGCCGCAGCTCGTAGTAGGCCCGCCCGTCGCGGGGGGTGATCTGCACCTCTTCGCTGTCCAGACGCTCCGCGGGGATGTGGTCCTTCAGCCACTCGCCGGGCTCCAGGGCGTCTTCGAGGGTGATGCCTCCGACCTGGACGCTGACGGAGCGCGCGGGTTCGCCCTCGTAGACCTCGGCGTAGGCGGCCAGGGCCTGGAAGCTACGGAGCGTGGTGTAGGTGTTGCCCCAGCGGCCCTGGTTCCTTCCGGAGACGATGCCGTTGGCGAGCTTCGGCAGCAGGGTGTGGTCGGGCTCGATGATCATCAGCGCGCGCAGCGCGGCCGCCGTCGGCGCCATGTCACCGTCGAAGAGCGCGGACCAGCGGCCCATGTCTTCGTCCTTCACGACGGCTCGGGTCGGCTCGAGGTAGAGGTGGCCCTCCAGCTCGGTCAACAGCGCTGCGGTGCGGCTGTCCGGCCCTGTGGTGCGACCGATGGTCTCCAGCAGCTCGAAGCGCCCGCTCAGCGAGAGGTCGTCCTTGCGATCCCAGATCGCGGTGTTCCAGCCGGCGTCGCCCTCGCCGATCCGGGCCAGGGTCAGGGCCACGCGGGAGCGCGCGGACCAGGTCGTCGCCTCGGACCAGTAGCGAGGGGTCCAGCGACCATCCATGAAGTCGCGGAGGAAGCGCACGGTCTCCTCCCGGACGCCGGGTCCCTCGCCCTGGAGCTGCGCGGCGTGCAGCACCTCGGCGAGGTGGGCCGTGGCGATGACCGAGGGCTCCTTCTGACCGGGCCAGTAGGCGTAGCCGCCGCTGGCGTGCTCGAAGAGATCGATGCGAGTCAGGCCGGCGGCCACGATGGCGTCGAGCTCCTCGGGGTCGCGCTCCAGCCCGGCGACGGGACCGAGCTGCTTGGCGAGAACCGCTGCGAGCAGGCGCGAGCTCGTCTGTTCCAGGCAGCCGTGCGGATAGTCGACCAGGTAGTCCAGGCTGGCATCGGTGCCGACCAGGACCGTGTTCGAGACCTGGATGTCCAGGCCGCCGACCCCGGGCTGGGCGCCGCCAGGCATCGCGATGGTCTCGCGGACGAGCTCGGTCGAGGTCCCCGCCGTGGCGACGGTCTCGACCGGAATCGGCAGCAGCACCGGCAGGCGAACCTGGACTCGGTCGCGATCGGCCCCGGTCTCCACGTCGAAGGTGAAGACGGCCTCGCCCGGGATCGGCTCGTAGAGGTCGAAGGCGACCTCGACGTTGCCCATCGCCGGCACCGTGACGATGCGCGTGCCGTCCATCAGCTCGACGCCCTCGGCCTCGGCGGCCACGGCGACTTCGCGCTCGGAGTCGACGTTGTTGTGCACGACGATGCCGGCGTGGGCGCGGTCCCCGACGCGCAGGACCCGCGGGAGGGCGGGCTGGGCGATGAGCGGCCGGCTGACCTGGATCTCGTCCTCGGCGCTGCCGAAGGCCTCGGCCCCGTGCTGCACGACCGCCATGATGCGGAAGGTCGTGAGGTCGTCCGGCAGCGTGAAGGTCACCTCGACGGTGCCGTCCTTGCCGGTGTACAGGTCCGGCTCCCAGAGCGGGGTCGTCTCGAAGCGACTCCGCAGGGCGGGACCGGAGTCTCCGCCGCCACCGCCGGCGGGAGCGCCCTTCACGAGGAGCGCTGCGCGATCGACGACCTGGCGCCGGCTGTCGGCGGTCCGGACGTTCAGCGGGTGGGCCCGCCAGTAGCGGTCGAAGGGTTCGGGCGTGGTGTAGGCGGTCAGGCTCAGCACACCGTGATCGACGGCGTAGAGCACGACGTGGGCGTCCTCTGCGGGCACCTCGTCTCGGGCGACGGACACGGAGACCGTGACCTCCTCGCCGGGCTGGTAGACCCTCTCGTCGGTCTCGATGTCCACGTCGAGGTGGCGGCCTTCGGCGCTGACGTCGAGCTCGAGGTAGCCCAGGTGCCAGGCCGGCATGCCCGAGGACGGGGAGTCGGCGGGGGGCGCGCCCTCGGAGAGCAGCACCGAGACGAACACGTTCGGTGCGGCCTGCTCGCTGAGCGGGATCTCGATGGTCTCGGCTGCGCTGGCCAGACGGACCACGCGGCGCTCGAGGATGCGCTCGCGCTCGACGGTGACGAGCGCGGTCATGCCCTCGCTCGGGGCCTTCACGAGCAGCTTGGCGACCTCGCCGGGCTCATACGAGCGCTTGTCGGGCACGATCTCGACGAGGTTGTCGTCGCCGCGGGCCCAGCTCGCGCCGGAGCCGGTGACATAGAGGCCGGCTTCGGACTTCGTCGCGCGACCCTCCGCGTCCTTGGCGGACGCGCTGAGCACGTAGTAGCCGCCCTCGGCGGGGGTGAAGGGGACCTTTGTCACCGCCTCGGAGGTGGTCACGGTCGCGGTCTCGACCGGCTCGTCGGTGGCCTCGGAGACCCACGTCCAGCGGCCGTCCATGCCCTTCTTGCGGATCGTGTCCCAGGTCCGACGCGCGATGACCACGTCGACCGGCACGTCGGTCTGAGCCTCGCCCTCGGGGCTCACGGCGATCAGCTCGAAGGCGGCGCCGTCCCCGGCCTTGCCCAGGCCGGTGGTGCTGCGAACACCCAGGTAGAAGCTGGCCGGATGGACCAGCGTGTGCGAGCGGTTCGCGACGCGCTGGCGAGCGGTGTCGGTGACCTGGACCTCGAGTTCGAGCTCGAGGGTGCGCGGGTTCTCTTCGTCCTGTGGCAGCTCCAGGGTGAAGGAGAGGTCCCCGCTCTCGTCGAGCACACCCTCGCCGTCGCCGAGGGTCTCGACGCCGGTGTGCTCCCGGTCCCACCAGCCGCGGCTCTCGTCCCCGGCGAAGGTGAAGTCATCCCAGCCCTCGGGTCGAGGACGGATCTCCGCTGCGCGGGCCGTCCACCGGCCGTCGGCGCCGCTCATCGCGGCTCCGAAGAGGTAGTTGGCCGTGCCCTTGGCGCTCAGGCTGTCGCCGGCGAAGGCGTGGTCCTGGGACTTGACCTCGACGCGGAAGGCCGGGGCCCGGTAGGCGTGCACGGGGACGCTGACGTAGGTCGAGCTCTCCAACCCGTCGTCGGTCTCGAAGTCGATCGAGCAGCCGGCGGAGCCCAGGGGCATCTCATCCGGGAGCTCCAGGTCGAAGGACACGCGGCCCTCGGAGAGCTCGGCCTCGCCGCTGTCCAGCTCGCCGCCGCGGGCGTCCGAGCAGCTCCACCAGGCCTCGACCGGGACGATCGCCAGGCCCTCGTGATCGGCCAGGCGGACGCTCGCCGCGATGTGCGCGGTGTCGCCGGGCTTGTAGACGCCGCGGTCCGAGAAGGAGAAGGTGCGCAGGGAGCGCTCGTCGTCGGCGTTCCCGCTCCAGCTGAGGTCGAAGTCCCACAGGTAGAGGTCGTGGGGGCTGTCGGAGCTCGTGATGGCGGTGTCGCCGTCGATCGAGACCACGGCGTAGATCGGGTCGCGCCAGTAGTTCCAGCCGGGCTCGACCACGTCGGTGGAGACCGCGAGGCCGTCCGCATCGGTGGTGCCCTTCCACAGCTTCACGCCACTGCGGAAGAGAGTGACGCTCGCGCCCTCGACCGCCTTGCCATCGGAGAGCCGCGTGACCCAGGTGGTCACCCCGCCCGGGCCGGCCTTCAGCGTCGTGCCCAGGTCGGTGACCTGGAGCAGGGCCTTCGGGTAGTACGGCGAGTCGTCGTAGCGCTTCAGCTCGGGGGAGCTCGTCTCGACGAGCAGCAGCGTCTCACCGCCGTCCAGCCAGGGCGCGAGGTCCAGGCTGTCGATGTGGATTTCGTCGTCGGCCGCGCGGCTGGTGAACAGGACCGAGGGATCCTTCACCTGCTGCGCGCTCGTGCTCATCAGGCTGTTGCCGCCGTCGAGGACGGCCATCACGTCCTGGGCGCTGAGCGCCTTCACGCCCACGGAGAGCTCGCTCACGTTGCGCGTACGAGTGGGCAGCTCGGTCGGGTTCGTCGAGGGGTACAGCTTCGGCCCGCTCGCGGAGTCGACCATCGAGGAGAGGTGGCCGGTCGTAAACGACCACTCCAGCGCTTCGCCGTACTCCTGTCCGTGGCTGTCCTTCCAGCCGGGCTCGACCTTGACCGTGTACTCGGTCATGGGCTCCAGGCGCACGCCGTGGGACCACGCCCAGTAGCTGTAGGCATCGGCGGGATCCCAGCCGTCCGGGGGCTCCGGCGTGATGGTGATCTTCGAGCCGAGCTCGGCGGCGTCCGTGACGGTCGCGAGCTCCAGGCGGATCGCCGTGTAGGGGTTCACGTCCGGGCCCTCGGGCTCGTGTCCGGTGATCCCTGCGGGCGGGAAGGTGGCGAAGTCGAGGCTGAGCTCTTCGGTCGAGCCGCGCGTGCCCTCCATGCCGGGCAGGCCCGTCGCGATGGCGAAGTGGTAGCCGGTGTCCCGCTTCATGCCCTTGGGCGTGATCAGGACCGCGCGCTCGAGCTCCTTGGGGATGCGCACGTCGGCGTCGAGGCTCTCGGGCTCGGGCCGGTCGGCGCTGAACTTGAGCGAGTTGCCGTCGCCGTCGTGCAGGGTCGCCTTCACGCGGACCTGTTCCGGATCCACGGGCTGATCGAAGACCAGCAGGAGCGGGCTCTCCGGATCGAACTGGTCGGCCGAGTCCCTGGGCCAGGTGCGTCGCAGCGTCGGCGGCTCGGTGGAGAAGCTCCAGCCGAGCTCCTTCTCCAGGGTGCTGCCGTCGGTCGCTGCGGTGCCGGCGGGGACCGTGCAGGTGATCTCCGAGGAGCGCGGGAAGTGGCCGCCCTCGGGCGAGAACACGGCGGTCGTGGTGCCAGCCCATCGCGCCACGCCGTCGAGGTCGCCACAGCGAAGCGGGACCTCGGCGTCATCGATGCCGGTCAGCGCGGTCATCGGGCGGTCGAAGACCACCACCGCCTGGAGCGGGCGGTCCTGGTCGCCGGTGGGGCCGACGAGGTTGACCTGGAGACCGCTGCCGACGTCGATCTCGCCGGCGGGGGTGAGGTCGTCCCGACCCATCGGCAGGATGTCCGCGTACCAGGGGCCGTCGTCGTCGACGCGGGCCGTCTTGGCCTTGGGCGCCTTGGGCTTCTGAGTACGGGTCTCGACGACTTCGTCGTTCCAGCAGGCCAGGGCCAACGCGAGCACCAAAGTGCACCTCCGAAGGCGGAGGATAGGGTACGGAGGTGCGGAAGTTCTGGCTCGACAGGGGAGCATCCGGATCGGACGCGCTGCCCCGCCGATGCGATGTCCTGGTGGTCGGCGGTGGGCTGGCCGGGGTCGCCTGCGCGCGCGCTCTGGCGGTCGGGGGGGCGTCGGTTGCCCTCTGCGAGGCCTCGAACCGCCTGGGGGGCGGATCCATCGGCCGTGACCCCGGCCTGGTCCAGGTCGGGACCTCCGAGCACCCGCACCGTCTCCGCGCCGCGATCGGGGACGAAGACGCGGCGGCCTATCTCGCCCTCTCTCGGCGATCGGCCTCGCTTCTCCGCGATCGGGTCGCCGTGGAAGAGGGCCTCGTCCGGGTGGGCCTCGGCGCGGAGGGCGACGAGATCGATGAATCGGTCGCGGCGAGCAATGCCCTGGGGCTTCGTTCGCTCCGGGTGGACACCGAACTCGGCCCCGCACGTCGGGTCGAGGGCGACGGGCTGGTCGATCCGGTCGAGGTCGTCGAGACGCTCGCCGCCGAGGCGCGTGCGGCCGGCGCGGCCCTGGTGACCCACGCCGAGGTGCGCCACATCGCGCCCGGCTTCGAAGCGCGGATCGGCGCCATGGAGCTGCGCTGCGAGATGGTCGTCTTCTGCGCCGGCGCGGCCACGCGGGAGCTGGACTCCTGGTTCGGCGACAAGCTCTGGCCGGTGCGGCTCGAGACCCTCGCTCTGTCAGGCACCACCTGGCCGATCTCGACCCAGCACGGGTATTTGACCTGGCGTCCCGCACCGTGGGGAATGCTCGCCGGCGGGGCGAGGTGGGCCACCCCGCACATGGAGGTGGGGGAGACCTCGCTCGAGGGCTCGGCGCGGGTCCGCGAGCGGCTCGAGGACATGACACGAAAGCACCTGCCGGACTGCGGCGATGTGCTGGGCTCCCAGGCCCGGATCGAGTGCTTCACCTGCGACAACCTGCCCCTGGTCGGCCCGCTCCCGGGGCGCCCTCGCAAGCTCGTCTGCACGGGCTTCGGCGAGCACGCCCTGTCCCTGGCGATCGGGGCGGCCGAGGCCCTCGCCGAAGGCATCCTGACCGGGACCTCGACGATCCCGGCCCGGCTGAATCCTGGGCGGCTGGTCTAGGCGTACCAGGCCGCGACGGTCGGGTGGCCGCGGACCGCGTCGTGGTGCGCCTCGAGCTTCGGGCTGTCCTTGAAGACATCGGTCGGGATGTGGTCGAGCACGCCGGCCTTGAACCACTTGACCAGCACGAAGAGCTTGAGGTCCGCGACCTGCAGCGTGTCGCCCGAGAGGAAGGGCCCCTCGATCTCGCGCTCGAACCACTGGCCCCACTCGGGGATGAAGGTCGCTGCGGCCTCGGTCCGCATGGCCTTCTTGGCCTCGGCGTCCTTCTCGCGCAGGCTCGGGCTCATCTTGGCGCGGAAGGTCTCCACGGCGAGGAGCACCGCCTCGTGCCGGGCCGCCTCGACCGCGTCGCTGGGGTGCAGGCCGTAGGTGCGGCCGATGTAGGTCAGGATGGCGTTCGACTGGCCGATCAGGGTGCCGTCGACGCTCAGCACCGGGAGGGTGCCCCAGGGCGTCGAACCCTTGCGCTCCGACCAGGTCTTGGGGGCGACGCGGTCGTCCTCCCAGTCGACGCCGGCCAGCTGGAAGGCGAGGCGGCAGTCTTCGCCGCGGCCGCCGGGGAAGTCGAAGTAGGTGAGCGTGTAGGACAAGGGGGTCTCCTCGGGCCGTCAGTCGACGGCCATCTCCAGTTGCCAGTCCATCATCAGGCCGACGTGGATGTCCTCGACCGAACCGTCGGGGCCGACCACGATGGTCGTCGGAAAGGTGTCCACGTCGTAGACCGCAAAGGTCTGCTTGTCACCGACGAGGATCGGGTAGGTCATTCCCAGCTTCTTGCCGAAGGCCTTGAGGCTCTGAGGCGTGCCGTCCGCGGCGATGCCGAGCACCGGGACCTCCGGGTGGTCCACGGCGAACTGCGAGAAGGTCGGGATCTCGGTCCGGCAGGGCCCGCACCAGGTCGCCCAGAAGTTCAGGACCACCGTCTGTCCTCGGTACTCGGACAGGGTGTGGGTGTTGCCGTCGACGTCGACGAGCTCGAACTCCGGGGCGATGTCAGGCACGTCGGGCTTGGGACGGAAGGCGCTGAAGGCCAGGTACACCGCTACGGCGATGCCGATCGAGAGGCCCCAGTCGCGGATGTAGCGCCACATGCTCCCCAAGGTATGCAGCTGTAGCGCTCGCGGATACCCTCGCGGCGTGATCTTCTTGCTCGCCTGCACCGAGACCCTTCCGATCGAGACCGACGCCGAGTTCACTTCGCGGGTGCAGGAGCGCGTCGTTCAGCGCCTCACCGAGCACACCGTCGAGGTCGCCGCGCCGCTGCAGCTGGCGGTCACGGGTCCTGGAGACTTCTCGACGACGCTTTATTTGGAGAGCCTCTACGCGGAGTGCACCAAGGCCCCCGAGCGATGCGACGAGGAGCTCCTCGCCTACGTCGACCGCCAGGGCCGCATGGCCCAGGCCCGCGGCGCCCCGCTCAAGGTCGGGCTCCTGCGCCCCCAGGCCATGCCCGCCGACGAGGCGCGCGCGCTCCAGCTGGAGAGCGAGCCCCTCACCGAGGATCTCGTCGTGGTCCTGGCGATGGACACCGAAGCCGGCCACCGCCTCGTGAGCGAGACCGAGCTCCGCGCCGTCGAGCTCGACTGGGCCGGAGCCATGGCCCTGGCCCGCACGCAGCACCCCTGTCTGGAGGCCCAGGGAGACACGTTCTGCTTCGACGAGACCTGGACCCGGTCTCAGCCGCCGTAGGAGCCGGGAACCTGGTACCAGGCATTCGTCGCGTCCCCCTCACCCCAACAGGTCAGGTGGCCATCCCCTCGAAGGGCGCAGGCATAACGATCGGCGCAAACGAGCGCGCTGAACTCGCCGGCAGGCGGCTCGCTCGCCGACCCTGAGGCGTCGCAGTCTATGGACCCATCGGTGCGAATGAAGCAGCCGCGGCATAGGTGTTTGCGATAGTCAGGCACGTCGAAGTCGGCGGTTGGGAGCGCGCCGCCGCCGTCCACCCACCACGCTGAGGCCCGATCCGACTTGAGCGCCCAGATGACGTCGTCGGACTGAGCGATGTCGGTTGCGACCACCGAATCGAGGCGCGTCTGGCCGTGGTATCCCCAACACATGACGGCCCCTTCGACGGTCAGCCCGCAGAACCCGATGCCGCCGACAATCTTCGAGAATCGAACAGAGGGAGTCGAGTCCTCGATCGTGCGGGGCCCCATACACCGAATGGTCCCATCTGTGCGTATCCCGCACGTCGAGTCGAGACCGAGCGCAAGCGCCTCGAACTCCTCATCCGGCATCGAGGTTTGTCCGTGGGAGCTTCGCCCCCAGCAGAGCGACCCGCCATCGATCCGTCCGCAGCCGTGCTCGGTGTCGAGGCCCGTGACAGCGGGGAGCTCCACGTCCAGCCATGTTCTGTCCGGCATGGCTGCATCCGCATCGTCGGTGCGGCCCCAGCACTCGCCGCACCCATCCACGTGGAGTCCGCAAACCAAGCCGTTCCCCGCCGCGACGTCGATCCAGGGAGAGTCAGCGCAGCCGTCCCACTCACTTGCTGAGTCGGCAACGGGGGCGGCGTCCGTTCCGGCGCAAGCCAGAAGGATCAAGCCGATCATGGCGGCGTGCCGCACGTACCTACCTGAGACCTCAAGGTTCCTTCGGTCGCGCCGGTGAGGCTCTCGATCCAGCCGGTAACATCCCAGATTCTCAGTGGTTCGCGCCGGACGATGAGGACGCGTGAGCGGGTCACGAGGCCCTTTGCATCCGGGTCGTCCGCCGGCTTGGGGCCTCGACAGAAGAGGGTCAGGATCATGTACCCATCGGCCAAGCAGAACTCGGCCTGCTTGTACGAGTACTCGCTGACGCATACGGCCTTTGGCATTCCTGCGCCGAGCGACGCCTGGAGGCTGTCCGGAGAACCCGGGTCGAAGGCGAGGACCGGATTCCCCCAGACGGAGCCAGCGCGGCGGTACGTGTACGTGAGCTTCACCAGTGGTTCAGCCGCCGTCGGATCGTCGTTGAACCGGACGCTCGGGAGGTGCGCGTGGCACGCGATTTCGGCCCCGGAAGTGCTCCACGCTGGATGGTGGCACTCGGTTATCGGGCGCGTCTCTGCGCTGGTGCTCCAGTCTCCGCCGCCGAGGTATTTTGCGCTCCACCCTAAGACGAACTCCTCAGTTGGCGCGCCGGCACCTCCCAGGTGGCTGGCTGGCGAAACGCGAGGCTTGGGATCACGGTCGTCGGGTTCACTCTCGGTCAGGGAGCCGTGCGTGACGACGCGCATATCGGTTAAACCCGCCACCGTTGCTGTGTCGGGTCTGAGGACTTCGGGATCGGCGAAGTTGGTCGGCGTAGGGCCCGCGGGACTTGCTCGGTTCGGCTGAGCGGTATCTGGTCCCAACAACCAGAATTGTCCGCTTGAGCGGACCGGAGTCGTCCCAATAGCTGCTCCGAAAGTGGCCCAATCACTGTGTGAGGGTCCTTCGTCGCTGCAGCCTGTCTGCGACGCGCTCCAGAGGAGAAAGTTGGGACCGAACCATGCGGGGAAGAGTGGACGACCGTTTCCAATGATGCCTGGCTCGCAGTCCCCTCGGTCGACTCGGATCAGATCCCATGTCGTCAGGTCCCGGACGTACAGCCTTGATTCCTTCGCGTCCCCATTGCCAGGACTCTTCCGCACATAGGCAAGGTGGCGTCGGTCTGGGCTGATGGCGGGCCATGACCGACCGCCGAAACGGTCCATTCGCTGGATGACGTCCAGCGCGATCGTGGCACCCACGCCCTTTCCTCGCAGACGAATGCGGACCAGGTTGCAACCAGTCCACTCGTCCATGTCGCACTCTCCCGAATTGCGCAGCGAAGTGTCATCATCGGGCAAAGTAGTGGCCACGTACAGGTCCACGTCGATTGGGGGCGCTCCCGTCACGAACCTGGGTCCGATGCTCTCGCTGACTCCGTCCTGGGCGATGGTGGTGGGCCAGGGTGAGTTCAGCTCCGCGAGGTCGGCGTCGTCCTGGAGCGCGCCCTGATTCGCCGAGAGGGGAGCGAAGGCTCCGGAAGCAAACAAGACCGCCTGAGGGTTCTCGATGCCCACGGGCCAGCCGACGAAGGTGGCCCCGATTCCGACCCCGAACTCGGTGTGGCGCAGCGGAGCCCCGACCGCCTCGGCACGAAGCGCTGGCTTGCCGAAGTTGGCGGTGCACGGCCCGCAGTCGCCGCCGCAGTCGCAGGGCGCCTCCTCCCAGGGGAGCGGGATCAGCGGGTCCTGGACGTGGCGCCCAGTGATCATCAGAGCGACTTCACGTCGATGGATCCGCCCACCCGGATGGTGCCTTCCCCAGCGGACGTCAGGCGCGCGATCCAGCCGGGGCGGACGAGCTGCATGTCCTCGGTGTTCGGCTTGGCGTTGTGCCAGGCGCCGGTCGGGAAGATCACGCCGGTCGTGCCGACGGGCGTCGTGACCGGGAACGACGAGGCGTTCGAGTCATCTGTGGTGTTCGCGACCTCGTAGGCGGGAGCGATCTCGATGTTCCCGATCTTTCCCACGGCCTCCCAGGTCCCCCGTGCCTCGTCGAAGCCCGCGGCCTGGGTCCATCCCCCGGAGGGGAAGAAGGTGTCTGTGGTCGTGTTCACGGTGATGGTTGTCCAGGGAAGCGCGATGGTCCGAATCTGCATCTTGGCATCCTCGATGATGGGTTCAGCGGTGAACCGGTTGCCGCGTCTCCATGGCCACCCCCGAAGGCGACCCCCGCGACACGGTGAGCCCAACGTAGCGGAACCCCTTTTTTTTGCAACCCCCTTTTTTCTCCGGGTTCCGCAATGAGCTCGAGCATTCGTGCGTTGATGGAGGCGTGGACGCGACCACTGCATCGATCCGCTTCGGCCTCGGCCCTCGCCCCGGCGAGCTGGCGGTCATCGGTGAGGACCCGCGGGCCTGGCTGATCGAGCAGCTGCGAGGCGACCAGGGGCCCCGGATGCCCTCGCGCTCGGAGGTCGTCGCCAGGCTGGTCAAGGCTCACCGCCGGCACGACAAGGAGGCCTTCAAGGTGGACCTGGCCCGCACGCAACACCCCTGTCTGGAGGCCCAGGGAGGCACCTTCTGCTTCGACGAGACGTGGGCACGGTCTCAGCCGCCGTAGGAGCCGGGGACCTCGTAGGACTTCCACGCCTCGGGGTTGTCGTCGACGCTCCCCCAACAGAGGATGTGGCCGTCTGTACGGAGTGCACATGTGTGGTTCCACCCGCACGAGAGTTGCGTGAACGTGCCGTCAGGGGCCGGGCGTCGCGACGCCCCGGCGCTGGCGCAACTCAGAGTCCCATCGGTTCGGATGTAGCACCCCCAGCAGAGATCGGACCCATAGTCGTCGATCTGAAGCGCGCTCCTTCCGGCCATCGTTCGAGTCCCGGTGAACACCCACCAGCGCTCAGCCCGGCCATCGGCGACGATCCAGAGCGCGTCATCGTCCTGGGCGATGTCCTCGACGCCAGCTTCAGGGAACGTGGTGACACCCCACGCGCCCCAACAAACAGCCTCCCCCTCCGCAGTGAGTGCGCAGTGTCCCGTTCCTCCGGTCAACTTCCTGAAGTTCCCATCAGGCGGAGCGGGCCCGGTGCCCCAACACTGCAGGCCACCGTCCGACTGCAGACCACAGGTGGACTGGTATCCGAGCGCGATGTCTTCGAACTCGCCCGCCGGACCGGACATCTCATCGCCCTGTTCGAGTCCCCAACACCGGAGTCCCTCTTCACCCAGCCCGCAGGCGTGCCCCTCGTCCGGGCCGAACAAGTACCAGGGCAACTCGATCTCCGACCAGACGTCCGTCGGGACGCTTGCGTCTCGGTTGTCTTCGAAGCCCGAGTCGGTCCGAGGCCTGTACTCGCGGCCCCAGCACTCGCCGCACCCGTCGTCGTGTACGCCGCAGGTCAAGTAGTCCCCTGTCGCGATGTCGATCCAAGGCCGGTCCTCACAGCCGACCGCGTCGGAATCCAAAGAGGCTGGTGTTGAGTCGTGCACGCTCGGTCCCGGTGTCCCACCCTTGCACCCCAACACCACCGCGAGCGAAATCACCGTCACGTCCCAGATTCTACTGGCGGTCGCCGAACGATGAGCACTCTGCAAGGCCCTGTTTTCTCCGGGCCAACGCAATGAGCTCGAGCATTCGTGCGTTCATGTCGTCATGGACGCGACGACCGCCTCGATCCGCTTCGGCCTCGGCCCTCGCCCCGGCGAGCTGGCGGTCATCGGGGACGACCCGCGGGCCTGGCTGATCGAGCAGCTGCGGGGCGACCAGGGCCCCCGGATGCCCGCGCGCTCCGAGGTCGTCGCGACCCTGGTCAAGGCCCACCGCCGGCACGACAAGGAGGCCTTCAAGGTCGAGTCCGTCGAGCGCTACAAGGAAGACACCGAGGCCGCGGCGTTGTGGGCGGCTCGCACGGACAGGCCCTTCTTCGAGCGCCTGGTCCGGTTCTTCTCGAACCACCTCGCCGTCAGCATCACCAAGCCCGAGATCCGCGGTCTCGTCGGCAGCTACGAGCAGCACGCCATCCGACCGAACCTCGACGGCTCGTACGCGCGCCTCCTGCTCGCCGCCGTCCGGCACCCGGCGATGCTCATCTTCCTCGACAATCAGCGCTCCACCGGCCCCAACAGTCGAGCGGGGGCGAAGCGGGACAAGGGGCTGAACGAGAACCTCGCCCGCGAGCTGCTGGAGCTCCACACCGTGGGCGTCGACGGGGGCTACGACCAGGAAGATGTGGAGGGCCTGGCCCGGATGCTCACGGGCTGGACCGTGGTCGAGGACGACGACGGCTTCGACTTCGATCCGGCGATGCACGAGCCCGGCCACCACCGGATGCTCGGCGTGACCTATCGCCACGACGCCCACCGCCAGGGCCTGGAGGCGCTGATCGACCTCTCGGTGCACCCCTCGACCGCGCGGCACCTCGCCACCAAGCTGTGTCGGCAGTTTGTATCGGATGATCCGCCCGAGTCGGCCATTCGCGCGCTGGAGGACGTGTGGCTGCGGACGCAGGGCAACCTGCCCGCGGTGTTCACGGCACTGATCGATCTGCCCGAGGCCTGGTCGACGCCGCTCGCCAAGCTGCGCACCCCCCAGGAGCTGGTGATCGCCACCGCGAGGGCGCTGGACAATACGCGCCTGCTCACCCACTCGATGCGCACTCTGGGGCAGCCGATGTGGATGCCTCCGACGCCGGAGGGCTGGCCGGATCGCGCCAGCGAGTGGATCGGCCCCGATGCGCTCGTGGCGCGGGTCGACTGGGTTCGTCGCGTGGCCCAGAGGGTGGGCGACCGAAGGGTCCTGGGCCGCCAGATGGACCGACACGATCTCGCCCTGTGGCTCGCCAGCCCGGAGTTCCAGCGCCGATGACCACCCG
>Ga0114933_10000856_pt1 | contig 35790 bp, 32 predicted proteins | sample 4SBtaG_FD_89691 | JGI IMG/M metagenome (GOLD analysis project Ga0114933, IMG submission 89691) | Deep subsurface microbial communities from Kolumbo volcano to uncover new lineages of life (NeLLi) - 4SBTROV12_W25 metaG | ecosystem: Environmental > Aquatic > Marine > Volcanic | place: Kolumbo... | reverse complement strand
GGAAGCTCTGATCAACTCATATTTTCAATATCTTACTAAATTTTTGCTCAAATCGATTTTTCGACCTTTCCTAACCGTCAAAGGTTTAGGCCGGTCTCCAAAATCAATTTTAGCTAAAAATTTTAGTAAGATCTCAAAAATAGCAGTTAATCAGAGCTTCCTTATGATTAAGCATTTTTTCTTATTATTATTCACTTTTTCCTTCCTTGCACTTCATGCTGCACCCCCACAAAAACCACCCCCTATTTCGGAAGTGAAAGAAGAAGTTAAAGATGCACAGGCACTTTTTGAAGAGGCAAAAAAGATATTCAATCCCTGGTATTCAGGCCCCCTTCTAACAGGCTCTGCGCATATGATGCCTCCAGCTGAAGTTAACTGGCAGCCCTACCTATTTATCACAGATAACTTTGGCGCTTATAACCACTCAAGATCATCTAAAAGCATCCCTGATCTCCTCGTAATTAATACGGCCCAGCTCTTTCAAACGGGCATTACCTCTTTTATGGACTGCTTCATCAATCTTTCTGGATCATACAAGCAGCAAAGCGGCAAAGATAGCGTCGGGTTTGCTGATCTTCCCATTGGAATTGGTTTTATGATTACAAAAGAGGCGCCCTATATTCCGGCCTTAAAAGCAGCAATTCAGCAGACCTTCCCAACAGGAAAATACCGCAACTCTTCCAAAGGCGGTCTCGACTTATACGGAAATGGCTCATATGTAACAAATATCTCACTAAGAGCGGGAAAAGTTGTCTGGTGGCTCTTCGAGCATCCCATGAGCCTTCGTCTTACAGCAGCATATGACATCTATCCCTCTAAAGTATGTGTGCGCGGTGTGAATGCTTACGGCGGCGCTCCCGATACAAGCGGAGACGTCACTCCTGGAAGAGGCTTAGCTCTAAGCTTTGGCTATGAGGCAAGTCTTACCCAGCACTGGGTTCTTGCTATGGATGTTGCCTACACCTACAATAACAAATCTACTTTCAGCGGTTTTTCGGGAACAAACCCTGATGGCTCGCCCGCATCCGTTGGCAAAAAGTCTTCTGATTCTTTAAGTGTTGCTCCTGCTATCGAGTACAACGTAAGTCCTAAATTTGGAGCTCTCGTTGGCGGCTGGTTCACTGTCTACGGAAGAAATTCCAGCAATTTCGCAGGCGCCATCATCACAGTCCAGTGGACCTTCCCCTAAACTTTTTTCAGCATTTTAATTCTAAGAGTTGCAACCAATTTTACCTCGCTATATTCTCTACCCGAAAAATTTAGAGAAGTTTTATGAAATTCCCTGATTGCGTTAGCAAATGTTTTCCCTGCTGTCTTCCTAATAACCCACTACAAAGGCTAGAAGACGATCTAGAACACGATAGATCAGAACCTCCGGTCGAAGGTGTTAGAAACGGAGACGATGTAGGACAGGGTAGTTTAGAGATTCCGGCGATTCATGTTAGATTTCAAGTTCCTAACATTATTGGTTTACCTGCTCTAGATGATGATGATGATGGATCTCAAAGCCGCGGCTCTTCTGCTGAAACATTAGAAATTGGAAAATCAGCTATTTCCCACAAAAGCAATGGTCCTTCTTCTGGTGCAAGTGTACTTAAGGTTCACTTTCATGAAGAAGAAGATGGAAAGGAGCCTGAGGTAGTTAATAGGATGCTGCAATTTCGACGAAGCCGAGCTATGAGTGCACGAAACCTTGATTGTTCAAGTCCTAGACACCGTCGAAGCAAAAGCGTAGGGGAAGTTTTTTTTGAAAGGCTTCGAATAGAGAAACAAGAGAACGCAGGACCTTCTGATCCAGTTATGGAAATAGGTGACTGGGTAAAAGCCTAATAGTTATAAAATGAGAATAGATGTGTTGAGGTTTCTCTCTATTTGAAGATCTGCCTCTTTTTTCTTTCCCTTTTGAAATAAGTATTTGCATCCAATTTTGCCTCACGATATCCTCTTCCCGAAAAATTTGGAGAATTTCAATGTCACTTACTAGTTGTTTATCAAAATGTATTCCCTGCTGCTTTACTTCAAATTCACTTCAAGAGCAGAGATAGGGAGGAAGATGAAAATCAGAGCTCAAGTAGTGGTTCTGATGCTCCTAATGTAGCAGCTGTGGAAGTTGCGCCTAGACAGAACTGGGAGGCTATAGAAATTCAAGAGCCACCACAATTAAGAGCCAGAAATAAGAGAGCTTCAAGTCATATGGATCTTCATTATGGTAACAGCAGAGATCTACCTCGATCTCCAAGAGAATCCCATCATTTTAGGTCACGTAGTTTTAGCGAAATCAATGAAGATGAGCTACTGGAAGCCGCTAGGCTTGCCAGAGAATAAGCGGGGGGGATGGTTCATGATGATGTGGTAAGAATTGATGAAGAGATTGGGCAAGGTTGGGAAAAGGTATAGATAACGTTTATTTATAGTTTTATTTTTAAAAATTGAAATTAATTGCAACTATAATATAAAATACCTTATTTAACTTTCTAGATTGGAGAAACTGTGGGATTATCGAATTTACTTAATTCTTGTTATCAACGTTTTAAATCCAACTGTTGTGATTGCCAGGATGACAGCTCCAAATCAAAGGCTTACGTTTCCCCTGAACCAAAATTACGCCCACCCATCGAAGCTTTTAGATCGGCTTCAGAGGTGCTATACCCAGATAGACATATTTTTTCTAGAAACATGACTCCTATTTCAGAAGGTGATGGTGAATGTCGCTCCCCCTCTCAGCAGAGTATGGGCGAGCCCACTACTTCTAGAATAGAAATAGAAGGTATTGATGATCCAGTCTAAGAGATAGTTATTAGCTCTTCTGACGTCAAGATCGTTACGCCCTTTTTTTTCATCTGATGAAAAGCATGCTTCTCACCTTCCGAATCGATGCCTTTCACCGCATCTTTGATCACATAGGTTTTGTAACCAATCTCAAGAGCGTCTATTACGGAGTATAAAACGCAATACTCCGTTGCAACTCCTGTAAAGTAGAGCTCATCGATTCCCTGATCTTGAAGATAGTCGGATAGCCCCGTAGACTTTTGTTTTGCATTATCAAAAAAAGTGCTGTAACTATCCATCTCTGAATCTGTCCCCTTATAAAAAACCCTCTCAATTTTTTCTCTATGGAGAGATCCCACTAACTCTGCACCGCTTGAGTCTTGCACTGCGTGTACGGGCCAAAGCGCTTGATCCTGACCTTTCACCTGAATCGTTTCTCCCGGCTCCTTCCCATGGTTATTAGCAAAGCTGATATGATCTTTTGGATGCCAATCTTGAGTGGCAAACACATGTTCAAAATGGGGCATGAGTGAATTGATTGTTCTAATGATCGAATCCCCATCAAAAACGGGCAAGGAGCCCCAAGGCATAAAATCGTTTTGCATATCAACTATGATTAGCGCTCTCATTTTTGCCTCATCGATTCAATTAGAGATTTTCTTTTGGCATAGAGATTTTTATCAAGACCTACAAAATAGGGCTCAGGGTTGATAAAGCGCTTCATACGAGTGTCCAACATAGTAAGCTCCTCTTTTGCTCTTTTCTGAATCTCTTTAAGATGAGGGAATTTATAGACAAGCTCCCCCTTTTGAAAAATAGGAATGAGCAGGTCCTTCGATTCAATATTACCTGAAATCTCTCTCTTGTCATTTTCATCGAGCACTTTAGTAAGATGTGGATCTAGCTCTTCTCTCTCATCATAGATCGCATCTGCCACATATTTTCCGTCCTTATAAAAGCGCCTGACTTGAAGGTGCCCTGGAAGAGTCACCTTTGCTGTTTGTTCCGATATTTTTATGCGATCAACCCACTTACCACCTTTTTCTTGAATGCCGGAGAGCTTGTATACCCCATCTAAGGCAGATTGGTCTTTTGAAGTAACGAGATTGGTCCCCACTCCCCAGATCGTAACTTTTGAGCCCTGATTTTTCATGTCACCGATCAGATATTCGTCTAGCTCATTGCTCGCCATGATCTTTGCATCTGTATACCCCTCTTGATCGAGAATTTTGCGCACTTCCACACTTAAGTGGGTTAAATCTCCCGAATCGAGCCTAACTCCCAAAAGAGAAAAATCTTTCTTAGCCATTCCCCGAACAGCTTTGATAGCATTTCTTGTCCCCTCTAAAGAGTCATAAGTGTCGATCAGAAAAATGCAATTGTGAGGCATGACCTCAGCAAAACTCATAAAAGCTTTTAGTTCATCGTCAAATGCCATCACCCAGCTATGTGCCATCGTCCCGCGAACGGGAATATCAAACAGTTTTCCAGCAAGCACATGGGATGTAGACTCGCAGCCGCCAATAAATGAGGCTCTTGATGCGGAAATTGCGCCATCTATTCCTTGCGCTCGCCTCATTCCAAATTCCACAACTTGGTCCCCCGACGCTGCAAGACTCACTCTCGCCGATTTTGTTGCAATCAGGGTTTGAAAGTTGATGATATTGAGAATCACACTCTCTAAGATCTGTGCTTGTAAGATGGGGCCGCGCACGCGAATGATAGGCTCATAAGGAAAAACGAGAGTGCCCTCTTCTACAGCATCAATATCACATTTAAGCTCCATCTCACTTAAGTATTTTAGGAAGGCCGTCTCAAATAGGGGCTGATTTGCATTATCTTTGAGGGAGGAGAGATAAGAAATATCCGATTCAGTAAAGTCAAAGTCTAAAATATAATCTATAAGAGGCTTTAGGCCCGCAGCTATTGCAAAACCACCTTTAAAGGGCCATTTTCTAAAGGAAAGATAAAAGATAGCTTCCTGATCATGCATCCCCATCTTCCAATATCCGTAGGCCATTGTCAGTTCATAGAGATCGGTGAAAAGAGCAAGCGACTCTTTGTAGATTAGATTTTCACCTTTTTTCATGAGCTTTTATGATCTCCTGTTTTTTCTCTTTAAGGGCATCGATTTCCGATTGAATACGCTTCGCTATTTGCCTATTTTCATCAGCGAGTTCCCAATATCGTTTAGCAACGATATACTCCGAGTTTTTAAATTGCAGCCTCTCTGCTTGATTTTCAAGCCTAAGAGCTTTTGCTTCATAGCCACGCTTTAGTTCCTCTAAATCTTCAATCTGCTGATCAATTTCCGTAACCTCTTGCTTCCATGAAAGCGCCTCTTCTTTTGCTTTTGCAAAAACAAAAGCTGAGCAAAAAAAACAGAGTAAAATAGCCCCTATTAATACGTGTTTTGATTTCATGAAGTATAGAATAGATCGAATAACTCTTTTCTCAAACTAAAATATTTTTTAACATGAAGATATGAATGATCACGATTGTCACCATCATATTCCTACGCTAGACGAAGAAAAGAAGCCTTTTTACTGGGCAATTGCCATTGCTTTCATCTTCATGATTTTGGAAATTGTTGGCGGTCTCATTGCAAATAGTTTGGCCCTTATTTCCGATGCACTTCACATGTTCGCAGATGTAGGCGCTCTTGCTCTCGGACTTGTTGTAATTAGCATCTTCAATCGCCCCTCAAATGTCAAAAAATCTTACGGCTACCAAAGAGCAGAGGTTTTAGGTGCTCTTGCTAGCGGCGCTGTCCTTTGGGTTCTCATGTTTTTCCTTATCTATGAAGGAGTAGAGCGCTTAATGGACCCTCCAGAAGTAAAAGGTCCCATTGTTATTATTATCGCAACCATTGGCCTCATTGCAAATGTCATCATGATGAAACTTCTTCATCCTGGAGAAAATGGCAGCCTTAACATGCATGCAGCCTACCTTCATGTTCTAGGCGATCTTCTAGGCTCTGTTGGCGTCATCGCGTCTGGTTTTATTATTTGGAAGACGGGTTGGTATCCTATCGATCCTCTTGTCACCTTCTTGATCGCTATTCTTATTCTCTACTCGAGCGGGAAGATGATGAAAAAAGCGCTCGATATTTTGATGGAAGGCGTGCCCGATGGCATCGATTTCAATGCTGTTTTGGAAGATATAAAAGCTATCAAACAAGTAGAAGAGGTCCATGATCTTCATATCTGGGCACTCTCTTCTAGAAAAAACTGTCTCAGTGCTCATGTTGTATCTAATAAAGATGAACATCAGCTCTTAGCCGAAATCCACCGCATTTTGGGTGAGAAATATAAGATTCAGCACATGACCATCCAAATCGAAGACCACAACCACTTTGATCCAAAATACTGCTATGATTGCCAAAATGGCTCCTAATTCTTTAAACTAGATCCATGAAAAAGCTCCTCCTTCTCTTTTTACTTGTAAATAGCTTCCTTTTCGCAAATTTTTCTTTGAAAGAGAGAATTTTGAAGAGCTCGCCCGGTGACTATACTCTTTTTTTGCAGGGAAAAACGGTATCTCTTCTTCTGATTCGAGAGCAAACAGATAACCTTCTCCTAATAGAGGAGATTAGCGCGCCAGAGTATCAACTTAAAAATAAAAATCTCTCTGAATGGGTTCAAAAAGGCGCTCCCGGCCATACCTCCTGGATCTTATATGAAATCGACCTTCAGAAAAATGAGCTACTAGAGTCTTTCTCCCACTCAAGAAATGCCTGGCTTCTCATGAACGAAGAGGAGCACTTTTTAGCTCGCCTTCTCTCCCTTAAACTTACCCCCGTCTCCTACGAGGATAGAAAGAAGATAGGCCCGCCACCTCGAGATGGAGAAAGAGACCACCGATCAGTTTGGTCCCCCCCGCTCATTATCGAAGGTAAAAGAAACCCAAAACCAAAAGCGCTCGTCTACTCTACCATCTGGCCAAAGGACCATAGCCCTCTTGCAAATAAGAAGATCGATCTCTACTTCTCACCGGATGAAAAATATCCCCTTCCCTTTTGGATTCAGCTCTCATCTGGCATGGGATCTACTTTTGCCAAAGCTCTCAACATGGGAAAAAACCTCTCCTCACCATCTCCCAAGGCAGTTCCAAGAAGATACCCCGAATTTACAACAGGTGTTGAAAGAGACGAAGGTGGTTACTATATAGAGGTGAAATGCCCCAAGTATTTTCAAGATTTTGAACTCGTTGCCCTCACTCCAAATAACCAAACGATCACAATTCCTTTTAGCACTTTAAAAAACTCAAAGGAACATCTTGAACTTAGTCTTGATCTTAAAGAACTCTCGGAGGGCCTTACCTATCAGATGATGCTCTTGCCAAAAAAAAACCCCGAATATTTTGCAGAATTAAAGAATTCTTTTACTAAAACACCCGCCAAATCTTTACAATCCTTTTAAAGAGTTGTGAACAAACTCTTAACATACCTCTCAGAAAGGGGTCACCTACCTCTTACTAAGGATCAGTAACTTACACAAGCACCTTACGCTAAGCTGGTTACAAAAACCCCTGTCATTTTCCCTCACATGCTCTTTATCAATGAGTTAGAAATAAAACAGTAAGTTATCAACAAACTTTCCACAGCTGCTTGTAAAACTTTTTTAGAGCTGATATATGTCAAAAATATGCATAATATTTTAAGAAAAAAGCTTTTCATCTCTTATTTGTTTTTCTTGCTTACCTTTTCAATAGGTCTCTATGCTGAAAAACATATTAGACCTTCCTACATCCAAATTAGGCACAGAGAACACAAAGGGATGGGCTATGATACGGGCTATTCTTCCGTGAACTATTTTTTAACCTCTGCAGATCAAGAGATTCCCGTTCAAGGCTATTTAGATTTTCGAACCCATGTTTTTAACACAGGGAGAGTAGCGGGAAATGTAGGCGCTGGAATTCGTCACTTTTTGGAGCAAAGGGATTTAACCTATGGGTTCAACTGTTTTTTTGATTACAGAAAGGTAAAGAACCTCTTTCCCCTCCAAGCAGGTTTTAGAATGGAATTCTTTACAGAAAATTATGACATTAGATCCAATATCTATATTCCCTTTGGAGATAAGACCTCTAGATCAAGCAATAAATTTGTCTCTTTTGAAGGTCACCACGCAAAGGTAACAAGAGATATAAGAGCAGCCCTTACTCATCTTGATTTAAGCGTTTCATTTCCCTTCCTTCGCAATTTAAAAGAACACGATCTCGATCTATCGGTTACCGGGTATTATCTTCTCCCTCGCAAATTTGACTGTAAAAGTTTTGGAAACTCTCCCGGAATAAAAGCGGGAGCCAGATACCTCTTTGACGATTTTGTCTACGCAGACTTTGAAGCCTCCTTTGATGGAATTTATAAAGCAAGAGCAACAGGTGCAGTTGGGATCTCTATTCCATTTGGCACTAAGAGAACCTACAAAAAAAGACTAGAGTATTTAGGCCCAGCTGTTAGAAATGAAATTATTCCAACAGATAAGAAAAAATGTGAAGAGTTTGCGATAGATCCCAACACCTCTAATCCCTATTTCTTCGTTTTTGTAAATAACCTCACACCTTTGGGTGGAGATGGTTCAATTGAATATCCCCATCAAGGTTTAGCATCAGCTGAAAGCTTTTCTAAATCCAATGATATTATCTACCTCTTTTCCGGAAATGGAACAGATTCAAACTATGATACTGGTTTTATCATGAAAGATAATCAGACCTTTCAAGGATCTGGCACTCAACTTGCCCTTTATGACGTTGTGATTCCACCACAAACGCCCGGTAATCCAACTATTACAAACACGGCGGGAAGCGCGATAACGCTAGCATCCAACACCCTAGTAAACGGTATTTCTATCTCAAGCCCATCTACCAATGGGGTCTTAGGATTTTTCGTTTCAGATGTGACGCTCAGTAACTTATCTATCGATTCTCCTGGAACAAACGGAATATCGCTTTCTCTCATCGAAAATTACTCCATTAAAGACACATCCATTACCAATTCTACTGACGATGGAATATCCTTAAATTTGGCTTCCAATGGTGAAATCACAAACACCTTTGTTAATCTGGCATCTTCTCAAGCCCTCAGCGGAATAGGAATAGATGATTTGACGATCAAATTTTCTGAATTCTCTTCCACCTCTTTTTTAACTAATGTATCCTTCTCAGAAATCACAGGTGATATTCGAATTTACAATAACTTCTTCGCAAGTAACCCTTTGGCACTATCCAATATGTTCATTCTTTCAGTGTTAGGAGATGCTCGTTTAGACATCCGAAACAATCTGATATCTGACGCCCTTGTTTCCAGTTGTGTAATCACAAGTTTAAGCCCCACCCCTTTTGATTCCTTATGCGTGAGGATCAAAGGCAATGTAAGCAACACATCGCTCCTTCCCATTGCTTTCAGCTTTATAAAAGGTTTGCCTCTATCTAGCTTCCAAGTTGAATCACCCAGTAATCCGCCTTCTATTATCGGCCTTCCCCCAATAAACAATCTATCGACATTCACTGATTTCATTTCACCTTTTGATATTGAGTATGTTCCTCCCGGTACCTGTTTTCCCTAAATCGATTTTTTGTGAAATCTTAACATTGCCTTTACAAGGTTATGAACAGACTTTTAACATTGAGTGCAATATCACTCCCAGAGGGTGCTCTGAGGCTTAAAGACTTACGTAACACCTTTGCTATAAACCACTTACAGTCAAATACCGCCTCATCTATGAGAATCGTTGTATTTCAGTGAGTTAGGAAATACCTCCCAAGTTATCAACAAACTTTCCACAGTCAATTGCAAGCAATTTCTTTAATTAAAATTAATTTTATGATATACCTTTTGTAAAACAAGGGGAGAATTATAACGTTAGCAATAGCAACAAACTTTACAAAACCTATTATTAAAGCCTCAAAAAAGGCACTCGAAGTTGTAACACGTAAAGATTGGAGGGCTCGCCAAGTGATGGCTCTTATCGCACAAGCGCAGATTGCACCTATTGTACATACCGGGTACACCTCTGCCACTCACTTTCAACAAGTCGAAAATAAAGCTTAGAAACCTTAACTGTTTAGACTTGCAACTCTTTTAAATTCTTGGTATTTTAATCCTCTTATTTTGAGGGTTATATGCGATATTTCACACTGAAGAAAGCGAAAAAGATTTACCGAATGGTCTATTCGCATTACATGCGAAAAAAGAAGAATCTAACTGACCAAGTCCAAAGAGAGATCGAATCGAAACTATTCGCACTCTATGAAGCTTTAAGAACGAAACATCAAGAAGATGCAAAACTTCTATCTGCCGAGCTTACCAGCCTCGAAAAAAAACACCTTACCAGATCCGCATTCGAAAGCGCTCTCGATTTTGTGAAATCGATTGTCTTCGCACTCGTAATTGCTACGATCATCAGACAAATGTGGTTTGAAAATTATACGATTCCAACAGGATCGATGCGCCCCACTCTAAAAGAGGGCGATTTTCTCATCGTCTCAAAAGACTCTTTCGCCATCAACGTCCCCCTCATGCCCAAACATTTCTATTTCGACTATGACGATGTCAAAAGGGGCGGCATCACTATCTTTTCCACCGATAATATGGAAGTTCAAGATCCCTACACAATGTATTTCTACATCTTCCCTGGAAGAAAGCAGCTTGTAAAAAGGCTCATCGCAAAACCGGGAGATACCCTCTATTTTTATGGAGGCAAAATTTACGGATATGACAAAGAGGGCAAAGATTTAGAGATTTTAAGAAACAGCCCCTGGTTTGATCAAATCGAGCATATTCCCTTCATGTATTTTGATGGAAAGGTAGAGACTCCCCTAGTATCACATGATGGAATCTCTCCTACAACACTCGTCTATCAAATGAATGAGCCTGTGGCAAAGCTCAGCGTTGATCTATCAGGAAAAATCCAAGGCAAAATGCTCTATCCCCCCAATAATAAGAAACAAATCAAAAATTACTATGACCTTTGGGGCTTTCGAAATTATGCCATGGCCAGAATCTTAGATAAGGAAGAGATAAATGAGATCACCAATCAAAAGGTACCCGCGGCTGCACCTCTTTATCTTGAACTGAGACACCATCCTGCGATGGACCCCGCCAGAATGGTTCGAGATCCCTACAACCGTCTTAGACCCGACTTCTTCCTATCGACTTCCATTATACCGCTTTATGGCAGACACCTTTCAAACATAATGAACCATATGACAACGGCAAGATTTATCATTCAAGATGGATTTGCCTACCGTTACGGCTCACAAAAAAACAAGAGATATGCCCCCGAATTTAAGGGCGTTCCCGATGGCACTTACGAGTTTGATAATGGAACTCTCTACAAAATTGGTTTTGCCAAAGTTCCCAAGGAGATGCCAAAGGACCATCCCCTCTACGAAATGAGCTATGAAAGAGTCAAACTGCTATTTAACCAAGGCATTGAATTTAACACTCATTTCAATCCAAATCATAAAAACCAACATTTCCATCCCTCAAGGTATGCCTATTTCAATGATGGGAACCTCTTCCTCATGAGTAATTCCATCTTTTCGGAAGAAGATCAAACACTTGTGAACTATATTCAAAGAGAGCAAGAAAAAACATTTCCCGAAAGACCTTTCATTGATGAAGGAGCGCCCCTTAAAAAAGATGGCAGCCTCGATCGTGAGTTTATCAAAACATATGGCCTAAAAATCCCTGAAAATGGATACCTCATGCTTGGAGATAACCATGCTATGAGCGGTGATAGCAGAATGTTTGGGTTTGTTCCCGGAGAAAACCTGAAAGGCACAGCTGGCTTTATTTACTGGCCGCCGTCAAGTAGATGGGGTTGGGCTTTTCAACCCAGCGTCCCCTGGATCTCATTTCCCAACATCGTCATTTGGCTGATCTTTTTTGCAACCATCTTAATATGGACCTACTACCACAATAATAAGTGGGGGTCACCCCCCAAATTTTGAAATGGCGATTGTTGTCTTTTCGCCATTGAGATCCCATTCTGATCCATCACATGTGCCGAAAGTGATCTTTTTAGCCAATACTTCTCCAGAGATGTAATCGCCATACTCCTCAAGGCAGGACTTCACGCGCTCGGTCGTATCTAAAACTACTTCAATGCGGTCTGTAACCTCAAGTCCCATCTCTCTGCGCATAGTATTCAACTTGTTGATGATCTCTCTTGCTAGCCCCTCTAAAAGAAGTTCAGGCGTTAGCTGTGTCTCAAGTATCGCTACAATTTCCTGATCATTTGCAGCAGCGAGACCCTCTTTTACCGAACGAGAGATGGTTACATCTTCCGGTGTGAGTTCAATATCATTACCATCGACATTGAGAACAAGATTTAGACCACTTGAAAGCGTGTCGATCTCTTTTCTCTCAAAAGCTTTCATCTTCTTTTGAATAAGCGGCATCATCTTCCCAACCTTTTTCCCTAAAACGCGAAAATTAGGAACAACCGAGAGACTGACAAACTCTGTATCATCAGCATGTAGGATCACATCTTTTACATTGAGCTCTTCCATAATCAGATTTTTTTGCCTCTCCAAGTAGGTCAGGTGCTCGGGACTTGCAGCTGCAATGTGTGCACAAGAAAGAGGCTGCCTTACCTTTAACTTGTGTTCCTTTCGAAGAGCGTGGCCCATACTGACTGCTTTTTGCGTTACCGCCATCTCTTTTTCAAGGGTCTGGTCTCGCAAATCTTCATCGTATTCTGGGAAATCACATAAGTGAACCGATTCCGGGTCACCCTTTAACTTTAGCTCCTGGTAGATCGCATCACTAATGAAAGGAACAAAGGGTGCAGTGATCTTAGAAAGCGTTTTCAAAACAGTATAGAGTGTACTAAAAGCATCTCGCCGATCGATCGAATCTTCCGATGACCAAAAACGCGCTCTTGATCTACGAATGTACCAGTTAGTGAGCTCATCAATAAATCCAACAAAAGGATCGACTGCTCTAGATAGATCATAACTATCCATTGCCGTCTCCACCTCACGCACGAGCCTTTGGAGCTTTGATAATATCCAACGATCAATAAGAGTTTCAGGCTTCTGGACGCTTTTCGCATCCCACTCATAAATTCCGACATAAGTTGAGAGAAAAACAAAGGAGTTCCAAAGCGGAATGAGCACTTGCCTCAATACAAGCTCCACGCCCTTCTCTGTAAATCTAAGATCATCTCCCTTCACAGCAGGGCTATGCATCATATAAAGACGCACGGCATCCGCGCCATACTGGTTGATCACAATCTCAGGATCGGGATAGTTCTTCAGCCTCTTTGACATCTTGTTGCCATCTTCAGCCAGGATAATTCCATTGACGATCACATTTTTAAATGCCGGCTTATCAAAGAGCGCAGCTGCTAAAACGGTCAATGTATAGAACCAACCTCTTGTTTGATCGAGACCCTCTGCAATAAAGTCAGCAGGAAAAGCCCCATCGATCATCTCTTTATTCTCAAAAGGATAATGGTTCTGAGCATAAGGCATCGATCCCGACTCAAACCAGCAATCAAAGACCTCTTTACATCTCTTATAAGTCTTACCGTCAATCTCAAATGTCAAATCATCGATAAAGTGCCTGTGAAGGTCATCCACTTTTTGTCCCGTTCTCTCTTCCAGCTCTTCTACAGAACCTACGACATGAATGTCACCATCTTCATTTCGCCAGATAGGAATCGGCGTTCCCCAATAACGGTTTCTGGAAACAGCCCAATCTCTTGCATTCATGAGCCACTTACCGAATCTGCCCCCCTTCAAATGGCCCGGGACCCAATGAATCTCACTATTTGCATCGAGCAGCTTTTGTTTAATCTTCTCAACAGCAATAAACCAAGAGCCAACTGCTTTATAAATAAGCGGGGTATCTGATCTCCAGCAGAAGGGATATCTATGGCGAATCGTTCCATGATGAAAGACTTTTTCCTCACCCTTCAAACGCTTGATAATATCTTTGTCAGCATCTTTTACAAGTACGCCCTCAAATTCTGGGACCTCTTTCGTAAACCTTCCATTATTATCAACCGGACAAACAAGCTCGATTTCTTCTCTCTTACAAACGTAGAAGTCGACCTCACCAAATGCGGGAGCAGCATGCACAATACCTGTACCATCTTCTGTAGATACAAATTCATCGGTAAGCACGCGAAAAGCATTATCCACTTCAAAGTAGTTGAAAAGCGGCACGTATCTCTTGTTTGCTAAACTCTCCCCCTTAAAAGTCTCTAAAATGCGGTAGCTATCCGGATCTTTAAATACTGCCGTCAGCCTCGCTTTTGCCAAAATGTACTTGTGGCCGCTCTCATGCTCCAAAATCTTCACATAATCAAGCTCAGGACCCACAATTAGAGCCAAATTAGAAATCAGCGTCCAAGGAGTTGTCGTCCAGGCAAGAAAATGGGTCCCCTCTTCCTCTTCCATCTCAAATTTCACAGTAAGAGAGGGATCATCGACGTCCTGATAGTTCAAATTCGCTTCAAAGTTAGAAAGAGGCGTACCCAATTTCATCGAAAAAGGCATCACCTTGAAACCTTCATAGACAAGGCCCTTGTTGCAAAGCTCTTTGAAAACCCACCAGACGCTCTCCATGAAATCTTTGTCCATCGTCTTATAAGTGCGGGAGAAATCGACCCAGCGACCCATTCGGTTCACTGTCTTTTTCCACTCTTCTACATATCTGAAAACAATGCTTCTACACTCTTCATTAAATTTGCCGATTCCAAATGCCTCAATCGAGGGTGCGCCAGACAATTCCTTTGCCTTCTCAATTTCATTTTCAATCGGAAGACCGTGGCAGTCCCACCCAAATCTCCTAGGAACAGAAAAGCCCTTCATCGTCTTATATCTAGGCACCACATCCTTGATTGTGCCTGCTAAAAGGTGGCCATAGTGAGGAAGTCCCGTCGCAAAAGGAGGTCCATCATAGAAGGAAAAAAGAGGCGCATCCTTCCTAATTCCAACAGAACGCTCAAAAATCTCATTTTCCTGCCAAAATTCCAGAATTCTCTCTTCTCTACCCGAAAAGCTCTCATCTCCTCTTGTCTCAAACATCTAATGCCTTCTATGTAAGCGACTTAACACCTCCTTAAGAACGAAATGTAAGTCTATAATTATGTGATAGTTAGGACTAAATATACAAAAAAAAAGGATTATGGTAAAATAAAAGTAAGAAAATATCCACATTGACGCTCACATCATGAGATGAAGCTCTATTCATTTCATGATGGGGGTGTCAAGGTTTCGACTTGTAGGCGAGGCTTTAGTGGCATGCAGAGGACGTCGGTTGGCCTCTTAAATCATCCGGCAAAAGCATAAATGCTAAAACACAAAACAAAGTTGTAAACTTCCCAGCACAAGCTGAACAGGAACTACAATTGGCTGCTTAAGCTTAACCGCTTAAATTGCTCGGCGCTCTAAAATCTGACCAGGAGTTTTGGAAACGCTGTCATTTTTCTTGGTACTGTAATGGGTTGTTCCAGCACTGCTTGCCCATTATTAAGATAAAGCGGACTAGTTAGCTTGTTTCGGGGCGCCTTGCGGCAGAGCTGACTTATTACGAGGCGATAAGCATGTAGTCATTAATGTACCAAACTTTATAAGGACGAGAGTTCGATTCTCTCCACCTCCATTTTTATAGCAAGCTATTTTGAGCTAACCAGGAGAAGTCAATAGACTTCTCCTTTTTTATTTCCCGCCTACCAATTTGGTATGTCGGGAATAAAATTAGCCCAAACTAGCATTGCTAAAAAATGGAGGCCAGCCTCCAATTAATTTTAATGGGATATTTTCCGTGAACCAGGAGAAGTCAATAGACTTCTCCTTTTTCATTTCCCCGCCTACCTATCAGGTATGTCGGGGATGAAATTCACGAAAACTCCCCACCTTAAAATTAATTGGCCCCACCTCAGTCCATTTCCCGCCTACCAATTTGGTACGAAAGGGAATAAAATTAGCTCAAACTAGCTTTGCTAAAAAATGGAGGCCAGCCTCTAATTAATAATAACCAAGAAATTTTCAGATAAAGCTTACTTTTTCTTTAGTAAGTTGAGAAATCTATGATTGATGAATAACTTCTCTCTTCCTCTTTTCACTTCTTCTAAAAGGCCTATATTAGAAAGCATTTTAAGGTGTTTAGAAGCTGTATCTCGTCCAATATCACTAGAGGTTACTAAATTTTGAATCCGAACATAAGGTTGTGCAAAAAGCAATTCAACAAGTTCTCTACTATAAATAGAGGGTAGCTTCGATTTAATGATTGAAGAAGATTCATCCATTAATTCTTGGATAGAAAAAATTTTGGACATTGTCCATTTTGATGTCTCAAATATTCCATCTAAAAAATATAGAACCCATTCAACCCAAGCTCCATCAGTTGTCACTTGGAGAAGCTTTCTATAATATTCTGATTTATTTTTGATTATGTATCCACTCAGATAAAGTATAGGTGTATCTAATAGACCCCTTTGAACCAAATAGAGTAAGTTTATAATACGTCCAGTTCTTCCGTTTCCATCAGAAAAAGGATGAATAGCTTCAAATTGGTAATGTTGCACAGCAAGCTTTATTAATGGGTCAATTCCATCATCCTCTTGATGAAGATAATTTTGCCAATTTGTTAAGAGCTCTTTCAATCTTTCTTCCCCATCAGGAGGGGTGTAAATTTTTTCTCCCGTAGAATCATTGACTAATGCAGTTCCAGGAAGTTTTCTAATATTTGTTTCGACAAGACGAATCGTTGAACAGATGTTACATATCATCGAGATGCTCAAGGGGCGTTCTTTAAGGGATATACATCCTCGGTAAAGAGCTTGTCTGTATTGTAGGGTCTCCTTTGTTGCTAAAGAGGTTGAAAAAGAAGAGTCTTGAGCATGCTCAAAGAGCTCATCTGTTGTCGTTACAATATTCTCTATCGCCGAGCTAGCCTGCGACTCCAACAAAGGAATGCTATTAATTAAAACAGTTTGGTTGGGGATCAGCCTTTCTGCTATTTTAAGTTTTGCTAACTCTTTATTCGCCTCTATGCAAGCTTTCAGTATTCTTGGGGTTTCTAAGTCAAGACCCGGCGGAAGCATAGCCAGCTCGTTAAAGGGTATTTCGGGATTAAATTTTTTCATATGTCGGAAATCTCTCTAAAATCCAACATATTAACAAATTATATTGACTAAGTCAACACGTCTCCTTGATATGTTGAAATTTTAATAAAAAACCAACATGTTAGAATCAAGAAACTTAATGTCAGACACTTATCGGATGCTTAAGCAAGCTCGTCCGATGCGACGTGGTAATCGGGATCTTCAAATAAATTAGTCTCGATCATATCACCTGCTTTCTTTAAGAGCAGCTGGCAGTCGGGACTTAAGTGGCGCAGGCGCAGTTTTTTCCCACGCGATTTGTAGCGCTCCGTGATGAATTGAATTGCATCGATAGCAGAATGATCCGTTACACGTGAATTGATAAAGTCGATGATAACCTCATCAGGATCATCTTTTATCTCAAAGAGTGCTTTAAATTGAGATACAGAACCAAAGAACAAAGGGCCGTTGAGATGATATTCTTTTGCCCCATTTTCATTAATGTTCTTCTTTGCATAGATTTTTTTTGCAGACTCCCACGCAAAAACGAGCGCAGCTACAATCACTCCAGTGACTACTGCAACTGCCAAATTGGTCAGCACAGTCACAAGAGTGACAACGATAATGACAAAGGCATCGTGTTTAGGGATTTTACGGATGAATTTAAAGGTTGCCCACTCAAAGGTTTCGATCACTACCATCATCATCACACCCACGAGAGCAGCTAGAGGAATCATTTTAATCACGGGCCAAAAGACCAGGATAAAAAGAAGGAGAAAGATACCAGCTACAATTCCAGACAACCTCCCACGGCCTCCAGAATTCGTATTGATCATACTTTGGCCCAGCATTGCGCACCCTCCCATTCCTTGGAAAAAACCAGAAATGACATTAGCAATGCCTTGTGCAACGCACTCCTTATTCGCGCGTCCTCTTGTATGGGTGATCTCATCAATGAGAGATAAGGTCATTAAAGATTCTGATAGGCCAACGATACTTAAGATTACGGCATAGGGAACAATAATTTTAAGAGTCGTTAAATCAAAAGGAACATGTAACCATTCGAATGTTGGTAGTCCCGCAGAAATTCCCCCTCCTCCTAACATGTCACTGACAAGTCTTGTATCTAATTGAAATACTTGCACGATGGTTGTAACGAAAACAATTGCCACGAGAGCAGCCGGCACTTTCATAGTAAACCTCGGCAAATAATGGGTAATTGCCATGGCTGCCAAAATCAATCCGATCATCAAAAAGAGCGGAAACCCTATAAGCCACTGTTCCACTCCGTTAACATTTACCTTAAATTGCTCCAGCTGGGACATAAAAATCACAATCGCCAAGCCATTTACAAAGCCAATCATGACGGATTTGGGCATAATCCGAATAAGTTTTCCTAGATGAAACAGACCGACTAGAACTTGAATTATTCCGGTTAAGACAATCGTCGCAAATAGGTATTGGACCCCATATTGGATAATCAAAGTAGCTACTACTACTGCCATAGCGCCTGTTGCACCTGAGATCATTCCAGGTCTACCTCCGATCAAGGCGACGATGAGGCATAAGAAGAATGCGGAATAGAGCCCCACCAAAGGATCTAGATTTGCAACTAGTGCAAACGCAATCGCCTCGGGAATCAGTGCTAAGGCAACTGTGAGGCCGCAGAAAAAATCGACACTCCATTTTCCCCCAAAGGGCATTAAAAAATTTTGAATTCTACCAAATAATATGTTCATAAATTAAATTTCCGTAGCAGTAAGAAGAAACATTCTATTTGAAATGGCCAATTCTGCCCAGTCAAACATTCTCCAATTAATTTTTCACCTTCAAAACAAGTACGGATCCATCATTGAGAAGTTCTGTATAACTATGAAAGAATTTGCTGATTTTTTCCTTCCACCAATCAGCAGACTGAATTGTAAGGTGGAGCTTTTCTCCAATTGCCTCACCAAACTGATCTTCCACTAAATGGATCGAAAGAAGGCCTCCTTTTAACATACGAGATGAGATCCCGGATAAAACGCACTCTAGTTTTTCCTCCGGAATATGCTCGAGAACATCCAAACAGAGAATCCACTGCGCAGGCTCAAGGCTGGGCGGTAGACTCCAAAGGCAACTCTCAGTGAAACTAATAGATGATCTCATCCACTCTAAGAAGATATCTACATCGAGAGCTTCCCCTGTAAAATCAACGAGGTGGACATTCAAGCCGGCCTTAAGTAGCCACGATGCCGATCTACCTGGTCCGCACCCAAAATCGAGAACTGTCTCCCCTTTTTGGATCTGATCATAAAAAGAAGAGAGAAAAACAGGAGTCAAGCTATCGGCTGGACTATCTATTCGATATTCAGGCAAGTCCTTCCAGATTTTTTCGTATTTATTTCGCTCTCTTAGCGCAAGATCATCCATAACTGAAATATATCCCGACTATTAATTATCTACTAGTCCTAAGCAGACACTAAACAGCTCATACATTTCATCTCTTCATAAAAACTACCTCAAATTGATTTTTTGATAGATCAGAAATATAGCAGTTGTTCAGGATCTCCTTATGAAAAACCCGACTACTCTTGAAGCTATTCACAAGCTTATGACTCGCCCTTCTTTCTCAAAAGCAGAAGCTAAAGATCTAGGAGTTTCTACCGCCCAATTGGAATATTAACTATTTCCTAGTAGATCAGACGCACTCACCAAGAAGACTAAATCTTTACGAGCTATATCTAAGCAATGATACATTTCAATAAGTGCAGCAGAATTTGGCCCTTCAGAAACTACTTCTGGCTTAAGACCTAAAGAGAGAGAGGTAAAAGCAGATTGAACAATCTCTATACTGAGGTCACGGCCATCCAATCCAAGTAAAATTTCACTTGAACATCTTCCAACTATTTTACCCCTAAGAGTTTCAAAGAGTTCGTCAGCGAAACTTAAACTTTCCAGAACTGGAATAGCACGCTCTAGTCTCTCTTGATAAGGAGTTTTTTTAGTCCTTAGTGTATTCAATAGCTCGTCAATTTTTCTATCATAATTTTTCTGCATTTTTTCTACAGTTATGTAAGCACCATGTTCTCTTAGTAGGGCTTCAGACTCCCGATCCTCAACTTCAATAATATATTTCAGTGGTTCATCAGAATAATTGATATTTAGCTGAGCTCCAGCTTGTAAAAGAACCCGTAGTAATTGTAAGCGTCTTTCTTGAGTCAAATTTGGATCTTTTAGAAAACTAAATATTGGATTAGAGGGCATTTCTGCATCGTACCTTAATTGCAAAGGCATAGGTGCACCTTTATCGATAAGAAACCTTACCATCCTAATATCTCCAGAATCTCTAAATACATTAATGGCTAATTCTAACGCAGATTTACGATGCCCATTATCACCCCAATCAAGTGAGGCATTATGGGTTAATAGAAGATCAACCTCCCTAATATTATTACCACAAATTGCGTTACAGATAAGAAAATGTCTTGGAGTTCCCCCAACTCCAATAGAGAGCATATACTCCAAAACATCCAGATTGTTTTTTGAGCTAGCTAACCCTAGGTATGCTTGATCAAGGTTTTTTAGATCATTAAAAATTGAGCAAAAAGCAAAATAAACTTTAATGCTTTTTAGATTGCCAACTTCTAATAGCCCTTCAAAGGTCCAATAAGCTGGTTCTCTACTCAAAAGACTGAATAAATCCATTGTCATGAATAGAGGCATAAAAGCTAAATGAAGTGAGGTACTAAAAAATTGACAAGCAACGTTAGATACCTTTTTCAAAGTACTAGAAGAAAAGGGAGTCGACATCCAACTTTTCACTTTGTTTAAATTACATGAAATATTTCTACATGCAGTAATACAAGCCATGATAAGCCTCCATATTGACAGTGCAGAGATACTACGATTCGAGAAAATAATTAACAAGAAATTTTGAGCAAAACCCAACACATCCCCATTAAATGAAAACTTAATTAACTTAAAATATCTCGAAGCTCTAGGATCTAACTAAGAGATTTAGATGCGCTGTCATTTACATTTTACTATAACCGAAGGAGACATTTCCCAATTAAGATTTCTCTTTTTTGGATTTGTGAGGTGACTTTAACTCCTTTTTGGTAAACTTCTAGCATGAGTTTACTTTTGAGCTGCAATTCCATCTCTAAGTCTTTCGGAGATCGTCATCTTTTTAAAGATTTGTCACTGAGTCTTTTTTCAGGTACCCGAACAGGTCTTGTAGGTCTCAATGGTTGCGGAAAATCAACTCTTTTAAAAATATTAGCTGAGCTTGAGCCTCCTGACTCTGGAGAGCTAACGTCTAAGCGTGACCTAACTGTTGGCTACGTTCCCCAAACATGCGAATTTCCTGATTTAAGCCCGCAAGAGATTTTGATAAATGCTCAAAAGGACGATATTCCGCTCTATGAACGAGAGCGCTTGGCAGATACTCAGCTAAGCAAATTAGGCTTTAGCTCAAATGAAACCTCTGCAGCTAACCTATCAGGTGGTTGGAAAAAACGACTTCGGATCGCAGTCGAACTAATCTCATCACCCGACCTACTTCTTCTTGATGAGCCCACCAACCATCTCGACTTGGCAGGAATTATATGGCTTGAAGCCTTCTTAGCAAAGGAAGCTCCCACCTACCTCTTAGTCAGTCACGACCGCTATTTCCTACAACATGTGACAAACAGAACCATCGAAATCGGCAAAATGTACCCAAAAGGGATTTTTGCAATTGATGGCTCTTATAGAGAATTTCTAGCCCAGAAACAAAGGTTTCTTGAGGGGCAGCTTGAGCAAGAGAAGAGAATTGCAACGAAAGCAAGGCGAGAAACCCAGTGGCTAAGAGCTGGCGTAAAAGCCCGAACAACAAAATCTAGATCCCGCATCGACGACGCAAAAGAGATCTTGCAAGAGCACTCCGATATCAAAGCACGCAACCTGCAAAAACAGGCAAGGATCGATTTTGCCGGAACCGAAAGAAAGACAAAAAAGCTTCTTGTTGCAAAAAGTCTATCGAAAGAACTTGGAGGAAAACCTCTCTTTAGCAATCTCGATTTCACGCTCTCTCCAGGCACCCGAATTGGTCTCATGGGACCAAACGGCTCCGGCAAAACTTCATTATTAAAGATATTGGCAGATGAAATATCCCCCGATTCCGGAACGCTTAAAAAAGCGGATGGTCTAGAGGTCGTCTACTTCGATCAGCATAGAATGCAGCTGCCGCCAGACATTACTCTCAAAGAAGCACTTTGCCCTAGGGGCGAATTTGTCTCCTTTAGGGGTAACTCGATCCATGTAAATAGTTGGTGCAGTAGATTTCTCTTTTCACCTAATCTTCTACCTATGACCATCGCAAAGCTTTCTGGCGGCGAGAAAGCTCGTATTGCAATTGCCCACCTCATGCTTCAACCTGCAGACGTCCTACTCCTCGATGAGCCGACAAATGACCTCGACATTCCCACGCTCGAAACTCTCGAAGAGAGCCTTCTTGAATTTCCTGGAGCGCTCGTACTAATCACACATGACAGATGTATGCTAGATCGGATCTGCAATTCAGTTTTAGCTCTAGGAGATCCGAATGAAGCAAAAACTTTCCCCGATTATGCCCAGTGGGAAGCTTCCACAAAGCGCACTTCCAAATCCAAAGAACAATCCAAAGACAAAACCACCAAAAAATCCAAGCCTTCTCTCTCCTACACAGAAAAAAAGGAGCTTGGAGGAATTGAGAAAAAAATTACAAAGCTTGAGCTAGAGGTGCAAACGCTAAACGGGCTTCTTGAAGAAAACATGGAAAACCCCGACCGCATCAATGAAATCTGCAAATCAATCGGCATTCTTGAAACGGAAATCGAGGGGCTCTACCTCAGATGGGAAGAGCTAGAGAAAAAAAAGCTCTAAATAAAGAGAGCTCTCACATTTTGACATAGACTTCATGCCATAAAATGATCTTATCATTCTGATCAAATTTCAAAATCAAGATAACCTCAAAATTATCTACAGAACCGTCCGTACGAACAACTTTTGCTTTTTTGGGAACAACTACATGTGACCTATCTACAATAAACTCCCCAAATTTATAGCTAATCGACTCTATGCTCGATCGAAACTCATTGAGAAATTCAAAGTAATTGTCATGATTTGCATCATAAGTTCTTCCATTTGCAATTACCAAAAAGGACTCTGCAAAAAAGTCCCCAATTTCCGATTTATTTAAGTTCGCATCATGAGTTAGTTTTTTGGAGTTCCAAACGAATAGTTTTTTTGCGATTTCTTTGTGCTGCATATCTCTACACTCCCAACTACTTCTATAATATTTAATTAACAGTTTTGGGGGTATCTTTCACCTCAAATCGCAAATACTTAAACAATCTCACATTCCTTTGTTGACAATATTTAGTACGTATACGTACTATCTAGATATAGATACTCACAAAATTAGGAGAAAACCATGTTGAACCCATCTCTAGGATTTACTTTACTATTTGTCGAAAACCCTCAAAAAAGCAGCCTCTTTTATCAAGAAATTCTCAATTTAAAACCCATTGAAGAATCTCCCACATTTGTCATGTTTGCACTAAATAACGGAGTCATGCTGGGCCTATGGTCCAAACACACAGCTGAGCCTAGGGTCGATGCGACTGCAGGAGCTCTCGAAATATGTTTTCCCACAGAAAATGTAGATGCTCTCTACGAAAAATGGGGCAAAAAACAGGTAACCGTTCTCCAGGCACCCACTAATATGGATTTTGGATATACCTTTGTCATTCTCGATCCCGATGGACACAGAATAAGAGCATACAAACTAAACGAGGAACAATCATGACTAGCTACTGGATAGGCGTTGCATCTAAAGAGCACGTTCAAAGAGGAGTTTTGGGAGGGTTTGCCCAGGTCTGCCACGGAAAGGCAGGCCCTCTTCACCGAATGAAGGAGGGAGATTGGATTGTCTATTACTCTCCCACCATTCAGTTTGGACAGAAAGAGCCTTGTAAATCCTTTACTGCAATAGGAAAAATTAACACGGGAAATCCCTACCCTTTTAGGATGAGCAAAGATTTTGTTCCGTGGAGACTCGATGTTTCCTTTTTACCATCTGAAGAGACTCCTATTCAAATACTATTGGATGATTTATCTTTTATAACCAATAAACAAAAGTGGGGTTTCCCCTTCAGAAAAGGCTGTTTTGAAATTCCACAAACAGACTTTCAAATCATTGCCAGAGCAATGGAGGTTTTCGATTGAAAAAGAGCGTAAATTTTAATGAAATCAGTGTCCATGACACTCCTGATCGCAGCCCTGGATTCCTTTTATGGCATATCAGTACCACATGGCGCTCAAACCTTGAAATGACCCTTAAACCAATAGGCCTTACGCATCCTCAATTTGTTATTCTTGCAACCCTTGGATGGTTAACCAGAAAGGGAGATCTTGTAACTCAAGCAGCCTTGGGTAAAATGGCGGGGCTTGATCCAAATACAGTCTCCCAAATTATAAAAGGACTCGAGAAAAAAGAACTTATTTCCCGAGAAAAATCCTCTGACAGAAGGGCAAAACACCCCATTTTAACAATTAAAGGCTCTAGCACTCTTAAAAAAGCTCTGCCAGCTGTTGAAGCAAAAGATGAAGAGTTTTTCCAAAAACTTACCTTGGAAGAGATGGAGAGTCTCATTACCACTTTTCAGAAATTGACTCCCTAATCTATTTCAAATTGTCAAAATCCTCCGTCTCATATAGACTTTTTCAGAAAAAAATTAGGAGTAATCAATTCAAGCTATACATATTTAGACACGCTTCCGCTAGTTTTCAGAACTAGCTCCCCTCATACAAAATACAAAAAGTTTTTTTGCGATTTCAGAGTGACTCACTGTTTTTCTATCTGTTAAATATTAACTCACTTATAATAATTTTTTGTTATTTTGCTAATAAAATTATGAGGAAACAGATGCAAAAAGGCGATTTACGAAAAACAATCAATTATATCTTTTTCCCTGCCTTCTTACTCTCTTTTTTCCTTTTTTGTAGCAGTGCCTTATTTAGCGTAGCTAGAGATTCTGTATTGGTAAAAATAATTCACTTTTCAAAAACCCCAGCTCTTATTCCAGCTCTCAAAACATCGATCCTTCCTTTTCAAATTATCCTCGCAATACTCGTTCTTATTTTTTCTATCTATAAGCCATTTGAAAAGGTTTTCAAGGGCACTCTTCTAGCTTTAATCGGTATTATCACCTTTCTTACGGTAATGCTATTTTTTCAAGAGCACTTTGTGCTCGAAAAAGTATCCGATGCTTTTGGTCTCTATAAACCCCTTATTGCTCATTGGCACATTACTCTCACATACATCGCCCTTAACCTACTTAAATCCAATCTCTTTTTAATCCTGATTTGGGGCTTTATTAACCGCCTAACTTCCCTTTCATTAGGCACTAGATATTATATTCCTTTTACATTCATCATCGGGGCAACAGGAGGAGTAATAGCCACCATCGGATTTGCGACATTAAAGCCTTGGGAATGGTCTATCATGAGCGTCCTTATCCCTGCTATAGTTTTTATGATCCTCTCTTTTATTACCTTTATTTTGTCTTGGAAAAGGCTGCCCGATAGCCTTATAAATACTGAAAACTCGCCAGCTACCCCCGCGAAGAGATTTCCATTCTTAAGTGCAGCCTATCTTTTAGCTGGCACTCTTATGGCCTCAAATATCTTGAATACGTTGCTTAAAGCCCAACTAAGAGATCAAACCCCCAATCCAAGTGCTTATGCAAATATTATGGGACAATATTCAATGATCATTGGCTTTTCGGGACTTGGATTTTCCCTTATCTGGGTGGTGCTTGGCACCTTACTTATTCTAAAAAAAGGTTGGAAATTTACAGCACTCACTACTTCAATATCTACGATTATCGGAGGGATATTTTTTTTATTCTTACCGATTACCCCGCTAAACCTAGGAATCGTTAGTGGATTATTTGAACAAACAACCAGCTTAGTATTTTTCTCTCTTATTCAGCTTTTATATCTCTCTTTACCCTACCAAAACCGTTTCAAAACAAAGCTTGTAACCGAGATGATAGCGCTCCCTATTTTTCTAGCGATTCCAACATTTTCAATCCAAGCGCTCTTCGTTATCTTCGGATCTATGGCAGCGATTTCCCTCTATCTAAAAATCATTGTCCCGTTGTTGCTCGCGCTACTTATAGTTGCAAGCCTTAGAGCAGGTTCAAAATTTGAAAATTCTAGTAAACAGACAGTATAAATCTACATCCAAAAAATGAGGTACCTCCATTCAAGCTATATATATTTAGACATTCATCAGCTAGCTTCTCAAAACTTACCCCCCTCATACAAAGCTTACAAAATAACACAAAGTACAAAAAGTTTTCTTTCATTGAAGATGCGCCTAAGTACTTTGACTGTTTAACTCTCGTTAAACACATCTATCAAAAATGCGCTCAAGTGAATATTTCTCTTCAGTACATAGGAAATATGCCAAGAGCGCTCTTCTCTTCCAGCAAATGGCGTCTTCTCTCCGTACCTAAAGATGAATTAAAATGTGGCGATCTAATTTTTCTAACGACTCAAGCGAAAGCAAAACTACTAGGCCATATTGTCTTTGCGCTTGGAAATGGTAGAGTCTTCCATTGCAATTTCAGGCGAGGGACCGCCCATACTGAAAGTATTGATGAGTGCCTGACAAGTTACGAACAGCGCTTATCTGCAAGAGAATCTCTAAGGTACATCGACCCTAGAGACAAAAAGCTAAGAGATAAGAACAAGGGGAAATTCATTCAATGAAGAAAATACCTAATTTATGCTAAAGTTTCCTAAAAGGATTCTTTACTATGCTTTTTGAACTTTTTGTTGCTGATGTTCTTGAATGGATATTCAAAGGTATACTTGCTGTTTTAAGATTCATTATAAATATAGTCTTTAAGATAATCAGAAAAAAAAATTATGATTGAAGACGCTCTATCAACTGATACGCTTTAGCCCTTTCTTTTTCACGCTCAGCCTTCCAGGATTGAATAATAGTTGAATGGCTAGCATCTGGTGATTGGACTAAAAATTCTCTAACAAAATTAATATATGCCCACTCTTCTTTGGGAGAAACAGGCGTTTCTTTACGTTTTTTATACTCGTCCCCCCACATTTTTGCAAATTCACCGTACGTAGGCGGCCTTCCATCCATCCATCGATCGTTTAGCCAATCAATTCCAAAGGCAGTAAAATGAAAATGATTGCCAATTAGACTCTTAAAAAACAGTCTGGTTTTCAAATCATTTTTGTACGCTCCTTTTAACATCAATCCATCAACATCTAGTGGGTAAGTTTTACCTCTCTCAGTACATGACATTTGGGGAAATTTAGGCATTGCCAACTTTTTTCCCGTCTGAAAAAAATGACAAATGCGAAGGACAATCGTTTTTTTATTCCCCTTATCTACTAGCTCTAATTCAGCTGCAAGATCTCTTAGTTCATTGACATGTAAGAACATAAGTGAATTTCTCAAGTTCTTCAATGCAGTGTTTTCGGAAGCGAAATTTTGAATATCCATAATTGGTTATCTGTATAGCATAGATAGAAACTGCTTTCAATTAATTGAGGTAAGCTAGTTCAAACAAAATCATCTTGAACTATGTTGATAAGAATATGCCATGTAAAGCCCTGTTATCAGCACAGCAAGAGATAATAATGCTCTGATCTGCGTACCTTTTGCACTTTCAGGGCGGTTTGCAGGCTGAGCGCGCCCAAGAAGACGTTCTGTAGTATGCGCTATTCTAGTTAGTAGATGGTCTTTTTCCAAAGCAGCTCTTACAGGGTTTATTTTCATTAAACGGTGGCGGGCCTCTTGTGTACTCACATGCTTTTTCTTTGCAGCATCATAACAAGAGACAATTGTTCTTTGTTCTCCACTCTCAACAATTTCCAGATTATCATCTGCAAACATCGATATCGTAGGGTCTTTTGGATTAGACGAAAAAGGAAAGAATTTTCCAAAATTTCCACTCTCACCATTCTTGCGCCATCTGTGAAAAGAATCCTGAATAAGCCAATGTCCTTCGCGAATATATCTTCTAAATTCTTCTGGATCTTTGATCACATGTTCATCTGCTTCCCCTACAACTTTGAATATGCCATCTTCACCAAATTTTCCCTGCCTTAGCTTGATATCCGGAAAATGTTTTGCTAGATGGGCTTTAACTACCGCTCCATCTCCGCCAAAAGTCCTAAACACAAAATAATGGGGAACATCTTTTCTTCTAAGAGTGTGAATCAAGCGAGCTAGGCCAGGAAATACGGGAGAATCATTTAAAATTCGAACAAGGAGATTATACTGAGCTTGTACTTTATGTGTAAGTGGGTGGCCTGTCTCCTTAAGAGTTCGAACAAAACTACGCAAGGCTTCTTTTCGCTTGGCACGAAGTGCTTGGTCGCTATTTGGCCCTGGAAGAAGGGTATTCCAAACATGCAACTTGTAGGAGGTCTCTTTCCCCCCTTTTGCCCACCTGGCATATGTGCCATTGGCGAGCATAATAGAGGCGTACTTTTCAGGCGGAGTTCTTTTGCCCTTAATCGTCTCTTGGCCTAATACAACTCCGTTGATATCAAAGTGGCATTGCAGAGTTTTCCCCGACTTTTTAACTCTATCCCATACTTCGTTAGAACTAAACGCTGGCGCAACCATGAAATCCTCCTGAATTATTTATTAAACAATCGATACCGCGGGCGGTCTAAAAGAACTCGAACTGTGTTTGTAATCCTCTCCAGCAGATGATCCTCATCCAAAGCAGCATCCACAGGGTTGATCTTCATCAAATATTTTGACGCCTCTTCTGTACTCACGCGCGTATTTCTAGTTACATCATAACAGCAAACAATCGTCTTTTGATCCCCTGTTGGAACAATTTCTAGATTGTCATCTGCAAACATAGGCAAAATGTTGTCTCCAATATCTGTTGAAAAGGGAAAGAGCTTGCCGAAGTCACCCTTTTCTCCATTGCCGCGCCATCTATAAAAGTTATCCTGAATTAGCCAGTGAGCGCCTTTGATAAAGTCTCTGAATTCTTTTGGATCACTAATCACGATATCCTCACCGATGACTCTAAATGAGCCATCTTCCTCAAACTTCCCCTCTCTAAATGAGAGGTGAGAGAATTTCTCTTCTAAGTGCTCGCGTACGATCTTTCCATCTCCTCCAAATGTCCTAAAAACAAAGTGATGAGGTACCTTTTCTTCATGAAGGGTAGAAACTAGCTTATCGAGCCCCGGAAAGATGGGAGAATGTTTGAGAGTTTCCATGAGTTTTTGGTACTGCCCGTCTACTTTGTATGCTAAGGGATGCTCTTCCTCATTTAGCGTCTTTACAAAATTATAGAGCGCATCTTTACGTCTGTTGCGCAGTTCTTGATCGCTATTTGGTCCCGGAAGAAGACTATTCCAAACATGAAGGCGATAAGATGTCTCATCTTCCCCTTCTGCCCACGAATGATATGTGCCCGTTGCAAGCATCACAGCTGCATATTTTTCTACCGGAGTTCTATGACCTTTGATTGTCTCTTGTCCAACTACTACGCCGTTAATATCTAGATGAATTTGAAGGGTGTCTCCTGATTTTCGAACCTCTTCCCAAATATCATTTGTACCAAAGAGAAACTGCCCAAATAGAATGGGTAAAACTAACAATCTCATTATTAACTCCGAATAAAAATTTTAGCGTAACTTGTATCAGAACAACTTTTTAATAGAAAGGTCTGATTCATTTATGAATATTGAATAAACACCTGCTCACAGCGAATTCTCATGATAAAAATCTCGCTTAGATTTTCAGGAGGGTAAAAATGGAAAGTAGAACAGCTGCTTTTAACATCAGAAGTCTAACTAATGGCATTCTAGCATTAGAAGGATAGGAAAAACATCTTCGTGAGAATTCTCAGGGCTCGATATGCATCAGAAGAGATGGGGATTTTGTTGATATTTCTATTCATCTAGATAAAGATCTAATTTCTTTTGATATTACTGAGGTTCCCCCACGAAAAACAAGAAAGTCTCTCAGAGTATAAATTTAGCAAGAGATTGAAAATATGAATTGATCAGACCTTTTGTAATCAAATAATTCCCACTTATTAAGATTCTTGATATCTTTTTTCTCCATCATTCATTTGGAGAAAAAAAATGGCAACGGCAGCTAAGAGTAGATTTGATATTTCAAAACAAAATCTTGTTTGGTATGGCGAATATCTTGAAGGTAGTAGAGCCATCGAATGTTTAGAATCCTGGAAATCCTACTTGGAATCATCTAATCAAGGCTTTATGAGAATCAATAGAAATCGAGATCATACCCACCTACTCATTTACCTGAAAAAAAACAAAGATCTTCTCGACATTAAACTTTCTAAAATAGCCATTGACCATTTAACCAAAATTAATGATGGATTTTTCTATGAGGACAACTGGTTTTCAAGCAAAGAATATGAAACCCTCATTACAGGAATAGACCAGAAACAACAAATCATAATCTTAAGACTCCATTCTCGTATCGAAAATATTGCTAGATGTACCCAAATAAGAACAAGTGTGAATAACATGAGCCTCTAAACAAAACTACTTGCTTGCAAAAGAAATATAAGACTATATTTCTGCGCTAAAATTACATGCAGGATAGAAAAATGTTTCGATCATTTCTTTTAATTTGTGCTCTCACAGTAAGCTCTATAAATGCACAACTAGACCCTCTATCTCATACAAAAGAGCTATTTAACATTCCTGATGGTCTCATTCACCTTGGAGGTCACTCATTAGGCCCTACCTACAAAGGCTCAGTCGAAAGAGTTCTCTATGAATATAACGTTCGAAATGACCTGATTTTAGGGGGTCACTTTGCTAGCACTCATCCCGCAGCAGAGGGAATCGAAGAGAGAGGCCGACACTGGTTTGATTGTGATCGAAACGAGAAGGCATTAGATGCTCTTTGTCAAATGGTGGGCAGCGTAAAAGAAGAAATTGTGATGGGTAATAGCCTCACTGTCAATAACGTCTTGATGATTCAAGCATTCTACATGCCAAAAGTACAAGTTGGTAGATACAAAATCTTGATGATGGAGCACAGCTTTGCCTGTGATCAGGCTGTCGTTATGTCTGTGCTACGCCAAAAGCTTCAACTTCTAAAAGATAATGGTGTAGAGATTAACCTTCCGGCCGATCCACACGAATTTAGAAAAGCATTTGTCATCGAATTTAAGAGTGATGAGACAGGCCTCTATCAATTGAGCTCACTTGAAAAAATTCTTGAAGAGCATGGGGATGAGATTGCACTTGCTCATTTGGAAGCTGTCCCCTTCACTACAGGGCAAAGGTTCTATCAGCCAGAAGTCACCCATCTATTAAAAGAGAATGGCATTGTTGCAGGCTGGGATTTAGCTCACATTGTGGGAAATCGCAGAGTCCAGCTCTATCAAGATGGAGTGGATTACGCTACCTGGTGCGGCTACAAATATCTATCAGCTTCTGCTGGCGGTGTTGGTGGATATTTTATCAATAGAGACCTAGTTCCCTTTCAAGATTATTTTCCTGCTCAAGGTTGGAAGGCGATGAAGTCAGAGCTTGTCTTTGCTTCCATACACGTTTGGAATCCCGACATTTTCTATTCAGACGCAAGAGGTACTCGTCTTGGAAACCCTCCCCCTATTCCCATGGCAGATGCACAAGCTGTTTTAGAGCTCTATCATGACCTTGGAATCGCTCAGATTGAAGAGAAATCAGAACAATTAACGACCTTTTTAATAAATCAGCTAACTGAGAGACTAGGAAACTCTATCGAATGGATCACACCTCTTGATCCAAAAGATAGAGGAGCTATGCTCGTATTCAAACTAGATACGGATATACCAGCTGCAGAAATTGAACAGAGACTTCTTCAAAAAGGATTTGCAGTAGATATTAGGCCTCCAGCCAACATCCGCATTATGCCGCATCCACTCTACGTTACTTTTCAAGAGGTAGAGAGATTTGCAAAAGCTCTCTCTGAAATTCATGGAAAATAGGCCCTTGTATGACTAAGTCAGATACTCGCTTCAAAGTTTTTATCGCAGGAGCATCAGGCGCAATTGGAAGGCCTCTGATCAAGCAGCTAAAAAGAGATGGGCATACAGTTTTTGGAATGACAAGATCAATTGAGCGCTCCTCAGAATTGGAAAAACTAGGAGCTACTCCTATTATTGCTGATGCTCTTGATGAGACTTCTGTAAAAAGGGCTATTGAGAGCTGCGAGCCTGATATTGTCATTGAAATGCTCACCTCTCTTCCCAAAGAATACACACCTGAAGCTATGAAAGAGGCATCTGCTCTAAATACAAAACTAAAGCTCATTGGAGGAGCTTACCTACAAAAAGCCGCGGAAAAGGCAGGCGTAAAGCGCTACATCCTACAATCGACAGCCTTTTGGTACGCTCCAGGAAGCACTCTAGCCACAGAGGAGGCGCCCCTTGCTTTAGATCCCTCTTTTCCCATTTCAGAAGAAGTAAAAATCTATGAAACCCAAGAAAAAAGAGTGCTACAATCCACAAAATTAAAAGGAGTATCCCTTCGATTCGGCTTCTTCTATGGACCTGGGACTTGGTATGCAAAAGACGGGAGCATTGCAAGACAAGTTCTATCCAACAGCTATCCTATCGTAGGTGATGGATCCGGCATCTGGAATTTTATCCATGTGGAAGATGCTGCTATTGGCATTTCAAAAGCTCTCAATGCAAAACCTGGAATCTATAATCTTACAGATGGTGCACCTCAGCCCCAATCCATCTGGCTACCCGCTTATGCCAAATGGTTAGGCGCCCCTCCTCCACTTCATAGAACGGAAGAAGAAGAGCTCAAAATCGGAGGCCCTACCTCAATCTTCTATGCTACAAAATTACGAGCAGCCTCTAATCAAAAAGCAAAAGACGAGCTAGACTTCCATCCGCGCAAGCTTGAATGGACTATGTCATAACCAAACCCTTCAAAATGTAACCCATTTCTTGAATTCAAATAAACTCTTACCGTTTACTTTAATCTTTGAGAGTGATATATTACATATCAGTTAAACAAAAGAGGCCCAAAATGGCAGAAAAAATCAAAAGAACATTTGTCAGACACGAAGCTTATTTGAAGCTAAGAGACTGGATATTAGAGGGATCCCTCCCTCCTGGAGAAAAACTTCGAGATAAGGATCTAGCTTTAAAGTTGGGCGTTAGCAGAACCCCTATCAGAGAAGCGCTTCTCAGGCTTGAGGATGAAGGTTTAGTTCAAACAAAACCTAATCGCTCAACCCAAGTAAGCGGAATAGACTTCCATAATGCTTTTCATCTCTACTCCATCGTTTGGACACTCGAAGTTCTAGCGATAACTCAAGCTTTTGGCTCCATAAAGGATGAGGATATTCAAAAGATGGAGATTGCAAATGAAGACTTTTTAGAGAAGATGAAAAAACGAGATCGATTAGCCGCTTTAAATGCCGATTATGAGTTTCACCTCGTCTACATAGCGCTATCTCAAAATGAGGAGCTTATCAAGATTATTTCTGATTTGAAGATGAAGTTGAAGAGGCTTGACCTCTACTATTTCGATAAGGTCACTGACGCTCACCTATCCTATGAGGAGCACTCCCAAATAGTTCAAGCCCTCAAGGAGAAAAGTCTTTCTAAAACTATTAATGCCATTGAAAATAATTGGAAAAGCAGTTTTTCCAGATTCAAATTTTAAGGAGGTCAAAAATGTTTGAAAATAAAATGGTTGCCGTCATGAACGGAAAAATTGAACATGGAGTTGTCATGAATGCTCTTGCACATATGTGTATTGGCTTTGGCTCAGAGATTGGAAAAGAGCCCCTTCACCTTTGTAATTACACAGATGCTGATGAAGGCTCGCATCCATCTATTTCTGAAATGCCCTTCATCATTCTAAAGGCTAAAAACTCAAATAAGATCTTAGCTCTAAGAAAAGAGGCAAAAAAGCTTGGAATTAAGTTTGTCGATTTCACAGACACGATGACGAATGGAACATATAAAGAGCAAATAGAGCGCACAAGCAAGACGAAGGAAGATGATCTAGAGTTCTATGGAATTGTTCTATTTGGTGATTGGGACAAAGTATCCGAACTTACAAAGAAGTTCTCTCTTTGGAAATAGCATCCATAAGAAGCTCTTTGGCCCTTGGAACACTACCATAAGGATCAACGGTAATATCTAGGTTATTGTAGGAAAAGATATAGAGGTCATCTCCTCTTTCCATCCAACCTACAAACCAGCCCACTTTTTGATCACCATCTGTTCCATAGCCCGTCTTTCCAAAGAGCTTCCATCCAAAGGCAAGCTCCTCCCTAAAAAAAAGGGATTTTGCTTTCTCTATGGAATTGCTCGAAAAGGGCAAGTCTCCAAATAGGATTTTTTGAAGGAGTTTGATCTGTTGATAAGGTGCAATTTTTAGAGTTGATCCTAGCCAAAATGAGTCAATTCCACCGGACAGATCCTTATTTCCGTAATCCAATATTTCTAAATAGTTTTGAACTCTATCTGTGCCCAGCATTTCAGCTAAAAGTTGGGAGTACCAAACGCACGAGTTTTTAATCCAGAGCTCGGGATTATGAGGCGCCCTCCATGTTTCAATATCATCTACATACCCTACCTGAAAATCCCAAACAGGCTCTTCTTGGTTTTGAAAAATCCCCGAATCAAATCCCATCAGAGAAAGCGCTATATTGAAAGTGCAGCAAGGGGTCACCTGCCTCTTGATATCAGAGCCAACTTTTACAAAAGTCTCATTTGTGTGAGCGTTTACAAGAAGAAAACTCTCCTGAGCAAAGAGGAATAGATTCAAAAATAAAAAAATGAAAAAATAAGCTCTCATATTGTTACTCACAACGAACAGGATTAAAATTCTTATTTCTAGTGAAACGATGAATATCTTTGACCTTCAAACCTTTGACAATGATCTCACAATAGGCAGGTTCGGCATCCACTCTATGTGCTGTAAAAATAAAATGAAATTCTCTGATGCGGCAGTTGCTATCTTCTACTGTGATATCCGATTTAAAGCTTAACCCTACTTCATGGCACTTTCTTTCATGACAATAAGTTCTTGTTATCTGGAAGGCACAATGGATCCAAATGCGAGCAATGGAGAGATCTAAAATCTCTTTATTATTTCGGACCAACCGAATCTCTATCATTTGCCCCTTTCTTTGAAGGGTAAGCGCGCCGCCTGTCTTTTCAAAAAGTTCCCCCCACCCTTTTAAATGGGAAAGGGCTTGATCGTCTAGAATATGGGACTCTTTGTATCTAATAGTTGGTTTTATCTCTGCTGACATCTTTCGCTATCATAGTCTTATTTAAAAGCGGAATATAATACCTATCTACCTGAAAAAATTCCAGTAGAAATTGAACAGATACTATATAAAATCGACCGTTAACGAATGGACAATAGAATCCCCATCGAATCTATGTGACAAGAGCATAAATACGTGGAAAAATATTTCTTTTGACTTATTCTGAACTTCAATAACAGCCCGGTATATAAAAGTAGACTCCCATCCATCACCTACATGGCAGTACTCTCTAGAAAATTGGTAAGTATGATGAATCCAAATTCGTGTAATGCAAACATCCAAAAATTTTCTATTCCCTTTGAATACTTGAATGTGCGCCTCAGTCCCATCTCTCTCAATGAGAAGCTTGCCCTCTGTTGCTTCAAAAATGCTCTTCCAATTATGTAAATAGGAAAGAGCTTGGTTCCCTTCCAGAGTTAATTCAGGTTCACGAAAACTTGGAGTACTAGATTTGGCTATTGATGCCATTTTGCTCTCCTTTTTTAAAAAATGCATGAGTTGATCAGAGGTTCCTTAAGGAATCCCTGATTAAGGAGTTTTTCCTGGATTCAGAATTAAAAAAAAACCTAAAAACGCTCCCTCCTCCTGTTTTTAAATGATTTTTACCACTTT
>Ga0114933_10000855_pt1 | contig 35813 bp, 29 predicted proteins | sample 4SBtaG_FD_89691 | JGI IMG/M metagenome (GOLD analysis project Ga0114933, IMG submission 89691) | Deep subsurface microbial communities from Kolumbo volcano to uncover new lineages of life (NeLLi) - 4SBTROV12_W25 metaG | ecosystem: Environmental > Aquatic > Marine > Volcanic | place: Kolumbo... | reverse complement strand
GGTAATGATGTTAATTGATTATAATAACAATCTAAATGTTGTAATGAATTAGGTAAGATTTCTGGTAAGGATGTTAATTTATTATTATTACAATTTAATGTTTGTAATGAATTAGGTAATGTTTCTGGTAAGAATGTTAATTGATTATTATTACAACGTAATTCTAGTAATGAATTAGGTAAGATTTCTGGTAATGATGTTAATTGATTATAATAACAACGTAATTCTAGTAATGAATTAGGTAAGATTTCTGGTAAGGATGTTAATTTATTATTAATACAATCAATAGAATATATATCATCATATCGTTCTAATTGTTCTATAGCATTGAATGATTTATATTTTATTGGTTCTTCACCCAATGCATATTGTATTTTAATAGCCATGATTGGTGTTATTTAATAAATAAAATAAATTTCAAATTTAAATTCAAATTCAATTTTAACAGGACTTTACTCTATCATCCAATCAAATTGAATATGAAGTTGGTCGTTAATTTTTTCAATACAATCAGTCTCAAAATCAAATAAGATTATCATATGTAAACTTAAATGGATAAGGTTACAATTTTAAATAATGACTAAGAATTGTGTAAAGCGAAAACTCCAGAAGGATTTACGATTGAGATGTTGGCTGAGTTGTTACAGAATAATATAAAGACGGCATGTTTTGAGATATCTGAGACTGGTATTAAGTTAAGGATGATTAATTCACTTATTTTTTTATTATAAAAAATATTCTTTATATTCATTCATTTTTTCTCTCTTTTTTTCAATTGATAATTTGGAAAATGAATCGGATAATTCTTTGATTGAGTTATAACCATCCACATTGTTTTTCAATCGTAATTTATGTTGTTCTATTTCACTCATAGAACTAAGATTATTCATAAGAATATAGTTTATTCTCTCCTTATTTGCTTCTAAATATGATATTCCTCTTACTAATTGTTTAATTGCTATGTGAAAGTGAGAGAAAACAACACCTAAATTTCTCAGAATAGTAGAATCTGTTAAATCTCTTTGTAATCTAGATTGACATAATTCGCGTGATAAAAATTCTAACCACATGACTGTTATTTTAAGATTTCCTTCTGCATTTTCAAATTCAATAGGATTTACTTTATGAGGCATAATAGAAGACCCTACGTGTGTTGATGGTTTATTGAGTATTAATTCTTCTGACATACAATAAATCCAAATATCACGACAAAAATCAATTAGAATACTAGACATTATTTTCAAAGTATCAAAAAAATGGGCATATTCATTATAATTATGGATTTGGGTGGTTAGCTCACTTCTTTCTAATTTATAATTGTCTTTCAAGAAAAATGACAATAAAACATTCCAATCTTTAGTATTATCTAAAATATTATGACTTGTTAAATTACCAACAGAACCTCCCATTTTTGTTGTAAAATCGTAATTCTCTAATTGAGAAAATTCATAATTAAGTTTATAAAGAAAAACGCTCATTTCTTTATCTAATCGTGTCCATGTTGCTGGTTGTCCATGTGTTCTTCCAATGATAACAATATCAGACCATAAACGACTTTTATCTGTTAATATATTTGTAAATTCATGATACAAATCTTTAAATATATTTTCGTACCAATGTTTCAAAGAATAACTGTAAGCAAATGTATTTACATCTTGTGAAGTTAAACCAAAATGCAAAAGATTAACATATTGATGATAATTGGATTTTTTCAAATAATCTGCCAAAAAATATTCAATACTCTTAACATCATGATGTATTTTATTTTCTATAAGTTTAATAGAAACTATGTCCTCTTTTTTAATGGAAGATTTGAGAGAAAACATATATGTTACAAGCTCAGTATCCAAAGGAAATTGAGAATAATTTAATTTTAATAGGAAAATAAAGTAATCAATTTCAAAAATTAAACGATTTTTTATAAAGGCAAATTCAGAAAAATGATCTTTATAATAATTAGTATATTGATTATACCGACCATCAATTGGACTAATTGCTTTGAGCTCCATTTATGGATAATAAATAAATAATAGTATTTATTATTATTTATCTATTAAGTAATTTATTGATTAACAACTGCCTCGTTGATAATAATCTTGATCACGAACATATTCACGAGAAGGTAAACCTCCACGGATCCAGTTTTTATCCGCAACTCCTTCAACTAAGTTATGAGGATTAGTAATATTAGATTTAAGGGAAGGTACTAAAGGTGTATATTGTTGAGTAAAAGTTTTATCAGTGATAGTATTGCAACTTTTACGTTCATGAACAAATTCTCCTTGTTGAAGACGAGCTTCTACAACTGGACGAACAGCACCTCTACCTAAATAAGGAACGGTGGTAAAAGGACGAGCAAATAAGCTAATTCTGCATTTTGGATTTGTTTGAATAGTTCCAATTTTTAAATCAGAATCACTATCAATATTACAACCGCCAGCACCAGAATTACCAAATCCACCATTTAAGAATACATTTGGCTGTTGAAGTGCGACTTGTAAAGGTTTTTTCATACCACATGGAAAATAATTTGTTGTAGTATGATTGCAAAAATTATTATTTTGCATATTTCTCTCTGAAAGATTACATTTGTCATCTCCTAAACGAGATAAATTATCAAATGAATAGTTATAAACACTTGCCATAATATATATATATTAACATAATATATTTATTAGTAAACGACCTTTATATTTTGTGTATTATTTTTAATACACTGAAAAGGATCACCTTCTTTACATGATCTCATATCACCATAACAAAACTTCGCAAATGCCATCTGGTCGTTGGGTATTTGTGTATTTGGAGTGGAATTAAAATTTCTCATGGAATTTTCAAAACTTAAACTATCGCCTAAATCTTTAAAAATTCGTGGATCTACTGGAACCTTTTCATTAATTTCTTTTTCAATTAGAGGATTGAATGAAGGAGCCGCTGGTTTTCTTAAAGGATCATCCTGATAATCTGTCATTAATACATTCATTAAAGGATTGTTTTCTTTGGGTAATGTAAAATCTTTTGGATTTTCTAATACCTTTTTATTTTCTTCTAATTCTTCACTATTGGATTCTGATAATTCTGAATTTTTGGATAAAAATCCTTCTTTTTGATTTGATTTATAAATAAGATATACTACTCCTAATGTTACAACACCAGAAACAATAACATTAATAGAATTAGAATACATATATCCTAATAAAGTCATTAATCCCACTAATGTAAATAATGAATTAAACTTCTCTGGAGAAATATGTTTATTTTTTAGTAAAGTTAAAGTCATTTATATATAATAAAATTATTTTTTATTGTTATTTTTACGGTTTTTCTTTTTCTTTTTCTTTTGATTTGTAGATGATGATGATGGTGCATGACGAGGTGTCTTTTCAGACATTTCTACATTATCTGGTTTATATGTTTTTTCTACTTTTGTATTTGCTGCATTATCATCTAATGGATATTGATTTGATAATTTTATATTAGTTGAAGCTGCTGCGGCTTGTTTTTCTTGTAATTTTCTCTGTAAACGTTCTTTTGTTTTTGCTACATTAAGATTACGTTTAATTTCGCTTTGCATATGATTCATAGATGCCTTACCATTATTGTTTAATCCCATTTGTGATAACATTTGTTTAATATTTTCCATTCCTGGTAAACTATTCATTTTGGATATCATATCACTTGCTTCTTCTAATAGTTCACTTTCTTTTAAGTCACCCGATTGCATTTTAGTATCTAATTTATTCCCTACTTTTTGAATAAGTGACATTAACTTTGTTGGATTCTTAAAAAGTTTTGGAAATACATCATTGATGCTATTGATATTATTTAAATCCATATTAATTTCACCTGCTGTTTCTTCAGCAATATCACGTGCTAAACGACCTAATTTACCATTTAATAATTCTGAAATATGTTCATGTAAATTTTCTGGATTGGGTATGGAATCTGTATTAATATTAGATGCATTTTCGGAATTTTCATTGGAGTTTTCATTGGAGTTTTCATTGGAGTTTTCTGTTGATTCAAAAAATGTTTTCATTTGTTCCATTGTTTCTTCTATTTTTGCTTTAAAATCATCTTCATTAATTGCTTCAAATAATTTTGTCGTGTCACCAAAGGAATCAGTCGTTGTCTCATTCGTTACAATAGAAAAAAGAATTAATTGAATATATTTCCATATGATTTCCTTAGTTTTATCACTAATATTATCTTTTACTAATACACTAAAATCAATATCTGGTAATAAATAAATAGTCTCTGCAAATAACTCGTCATTCTTGTATAAAATATCAAAAAACTTTTCTGGATAGGTTTTTTTACATAAATCATATACTGCAGTAGCTGCCTCGGTATCAGCATCATTTAATATATCATTTAATCCTTCATTTAAGTTTTCTAATAATTCTGGAAATGTAATTACTAAATCTTTTACAAATTCTTTAATAATAGATGATAGTTCTGACATTATAAATTTAAATAATCATATACTATTTAAATTAATATACACTAAATTATAAATTATAAATTATGAACTATTATATAATACACATATTTTTGTCAGGTTTTGTATATATTTCATTGCCTTATCTTGATTACTTTGTGACATAATTTGTACTGGTTTCCTAAGACGTTGAATAATTTTTGCAACATCGTCTTTTTTTGATGATTGAGTAAGATCATCATCATAATTTTTGTTAATGAAAAATGATATATCTCCTTCTTCAATCTCTTTTCTATATTTTAAAATATATTTAGACCAAATCTTAACAACTGCTTTTGGATTAACTGATTTTAAGGTACTAAATGCTGTTTTAAGGGTTTTTATTTCATTATCATTTGGAAAAATAAGAATTAAATCTTCAATAAATTCTAAGAAATGGTTATTAAATGCTCCTAAAATAGATGTCATGGTTATTTATACTATTTATAAATTATTTAAATTATTTACGTTGATTTAATAATTGTGTATAATCAGTTTCTTTTGCTTTATTTGGTTCAAAATCATCAGGAGGAGTTTCAATCAGATCTACATGATCAAGTGAAACAAAATCATGTAACATTCGCATTCCTCCGTTTCCTTTTGCTGTCATTTGTTCGCTTGTCATATCTAAATAAGAATATGTGTCAGACATACCACTCATTTCATCTAAAGAGAATGCTAAGGGTTCCATATTATTATTTGTTGCTTTAGCATCTATAGCCTTATTCATATTTTCAAATTGTTTCATAATTTGTCCCCCTACTATAATATTATTTCCTTGATGAAGTAATAATAATGCCGGAACCTCTGTTACATTAGGAGGAAGTAATACACGTTTACCATTTGGTAAAATAATATTTACTTTATTATTAGGCGTTTTCTCTCTTTGATCAATACAAATAAAATGAATATCATCTTTTAATTTTGAGCGTGATAGAAATAATAAAATTTTTTTACTATGTTGACAAAAATTACTATAATATAGAATAAATTTCATTATATTATATGAATTATAATTAATTCATTTTTATATACTTAAAATAAAATTGATATTAAATAAATTTTATAATGGATATATAATAATGGATCCTATAATATCAGATATCAATGAAGAAAATGGATATTTACGATTTACATTGGAAAATGTAAATACAAGTATCGCTAATGCTTTACGTCGTATTATTATTTCTGAAATTCCTACTGTGGTTATTCGAACATTTCCATATGATAAAAATGATGTTTCTATTGAAATTAATAATACTACTCTCAATAATGAAATTATTAAACAACGATTAGGTTGTATTCCAATTCATATTAAAGATCTATCTATTCATCTTGAAGATTATTTACTTGAATTAAATAAAACAAATACATCTTCTGAAATTGAATATTTAACTACAGAAGACATTAAAATAAAAAATGTTAAAATAGATAAATATATTAGCGAAACTGAATTGCAAAAAATATTTCCTAAAAATATAATTACTAATGATTTTATATTAATTAATCGTTTAAAACCAAAAATATCAAATGATATTAAGGGAGAACAAATGAAATTAACAGCGAAAATGTCCGTTGGAACTGCTAAAGAAGATGGCAGATATAATGTAGCTTCCACTATTTCTTATGCGTTTTCAATAGATTCTGCAAAACAGAATTCTGCTTGGTTGAAATATAAAAGTGGTTTAAATACTGAGATTGATATAGAAAAAGAAAAGCAAAACTGGTATTTACATGATGGCAAGCGTTTTGTTAAATCAAATAGTTTTGATTTTATTATTGAAACTATCGGAGTATATACAAATATGGAGTTAATTAAGAAAGCATGTGATATTATGATTCAGAAATTTAATTATATAAATAATTTAATAGATAAACAAGAACTTCCTATTAAAGAAACTGTTAATACTTTAAATAATTGTTACGATATTACATTGAAAAATGAAGATTATACCTTGGGAAAAGTTTTAGAATATTTATTACATGAACAGTATTATGCAAATAATAATATTCTTACTTACGTAGGATTTAAGAAATTTCATCCTCATGATGATGAAAGTATTATTCGTATTTCATTTAAAAATTCTGTAAAAGATATTAGTGTTATTAATGAATATATTAAGAATATTAATATTATGGGAATAAAAATATATGAAAAAATAAGTAACTTATTTTAATCTAAATCCATTACTAAATTAATATTTTCATCATCTATACTTTACATAATCCAGAAAAGGATAAACTTTGTTGATTTTTTTGAGTGCTTTAGCGTTCATTTTAAATCTTCATCGGTGTAAATACCTATTTAATAGTAGTTTAACAGTCATTATTCAATATATCGTTAATTCTTTATTAATAATATCTACCGAATTTTCTCTATGATGATAATTCATGATATACATTAGTCGGGCTGGAGGTAATCTATTTACATATTCAATTACTACATGTCTTGTAATACCAGGACTTGAATATAGTAAAGGTACATTTAATTTCATACTAATACTATTACTATGACAACGATCTCTATATATTTCATGTAATGCTTTTATATGAGGTCTAAATTGATAATTACAATATTCTAATAAATTAACCTTTGTCACATAACACATCATATAATTTTTCCAAAGACTCGTGGTAAACTCATGGATATCATTACGATATTCATTAAATTTACTTTTATATTCCGGATAATGTTTTAAAAATTCTGCTACTTCTCCATTATGACGAAGACTATAATATTGAAATTGTAATTTGTTATTATTTCCTCTTAATTTTTTTATTTTTTCATATACCGGATTTATTATTTTATGTCTCATAAATCCAAAGGAAATTTGAAATCCTACTGTTTGATACGAATAATTTTGATTTATCATATTATTCTTTATATTTTTCCAAATATTACTATTATCTTCATTTATACGATTATGTATATAAGGAACTGAAACCCGATTTAATAATTCTCTAAAACATTCACTATCTTTATTCTTTTTAATAACTTGCCAATACGCTGCACATTCAAATATATCTATTAAATATAAATTTGGTTTCATAAATGGTGTTACAATTCTATAGTCTGGATGTTGTAATACAAAACTATAACAATATTCTTTGTGGAAATGCTCTTCATTTAATCCCAACATTTCAAATGCCTCAAAGAATAAATCACGGAACGTCTTTTGTTTATCATCATAAAACTTACAGTTTCCATCTAATACTGATTTTGTTGACATTCTCCATTTATTATCATAATAAAACCAATTCACCATAATCCCTTCTATAAAATCTTCTATTTTAAAACAATTCATTACCTTACATGAATTTGCAACTGTATCTTTTTTGGTATTTTGTTGTATTTTAACATCTACATCAAAACATTTAATATGTTCCTCTGATAGTGATTTAGGTGGAGAGAAAGCAACAATACCATCTTTAGTAAATAATACTGAACGCAATAATCCTTTTAGTGTATTATATTCATAATTTTTTAAAAGGTGTTTATTATATTTTATTAAATATAAACCTTTTTCAACTTCACGGAATGATAAATAATCCGTATTTATATTTGCTATATTTACAGTTCCATCAGGATTCAAATACTTCGTAATAAATGATAAATCTATAGAACATTCTGTAGTAAAATTTGGTAACGCCATATTTTTGAATTGCATAGAGCTTTGTATAGATGTTTTATTAGTAAAGTGATCCATAGCTGAATATATTATTATTAATAATGTCTTTATTTTAATTCAATTTTTTAATTTAAAATATAAAATTTCTATCATAAATATAAGATAATGTCTTTGGAAAAATCACCATTAATTTTAGAATTAGGAGATATTATTGAAATTCAAGCTCCTACAAATGACGTATTAAATAATAAAATATTTTTTATTAATTATATTGATAAAACTACTATTAAACTTATTAATGATAAAGACCTTACAAAAGAAACATTAACTATTGATTCTGATCGTAATTTAACAGATCAAAGTATTCAGAGTATTAGCATCTTAGATAAAGCAAAAGAAAAAGGTTATGCTAAGCAAAATAATTTAATTCTTAATACATGGATTGATATTTATTTTGGAGGTGATATACCAGCTGTTATTACTGGTGAAATTACCAATACTGAGGAAGATATGATTGAAATTAAATCTTATTCTGATGGTAGTATTATTTATATTGATTTTGCGTATAAAGGAATTCCAAAAGATTTACCTATAGATAAAGTTGTTATTAGAGAGAAACCCACGAAAGTAGATAAAGAAATAATTATAGAAGAAGGTGTAATTGAAAAAGAAAAAGTTGCTGATGTTGATGTTGATGCCGATGTATATGTAGATGCCGATGCTGATGCCGATGAAGAAATAAAAGATCTTGGAGATATTGCAGATGCTGAAGGAGAAATGAGAGAAATGATTGATGTTCCGAGTGAAGAGGTAGAAGAACGAATTCAACAAACACTTTTAGAAGCAGATCAAGTCGTCTTTGGTGATAATTTAGACTCTATTACTCAGTTTGTTGAAGTAGAAGAAACTGAAAAACGTTATGGTTTAGATACACAATTAAGTGATTTGTTAGACGAATTATTAGCATCTATTCCTAATGCAAAACGTAATAATAATGTACTCAATTCTATTCATACTATAATTGAACGATTTAAGCAATTACGTAATCAATATTCTGTTTTTGATAGTAATGGTAATCCCTCTATGATTGACATTAAAGGTATTCAGTATAAACCATTAACTCATATATTAGAAAAGTTAAATACTAAATTATTTTGGATTATTCCTGTTGTTCAGAATAAACTCAAAGTATATGATGCTTTTAATACCGAAGATATACCGGATATTGTAGATCTTATTCTTTATACTGCATTAAGTGAACAAAATGAACAAAATGAGCAATACTTTAAAAATCATCTTGTAGATAGTGACAATCCCTTTTTAACTCATTTAAAAAATATGAACCAATTTGCTACTCCTTTTGAAAGACCAGATTTAATTTCAAATGCTTTAATCAATAAAGAAGTAGAAACCAATCTTAATGTTATTGTTAATAACTTAGAAAACTTTTATTCATCAATTGTTAATAAAGAAGAAGTAGCAAGACGTAAATATTTAATTGAAACTTATAATCTTGGTATTAAACAAATTACAAAAGATAAAACATTAAAATTATTACCTGCTGATAAACTGTCTCTCTATTCCTTAGTCACAATGCCTTATTCATTTGTTCAGTATTCTTCTCTTTATCGTCCTAGTTCTTCTATTTTAACTAAGGCTAATCTAAATAAAATACATGTAAATTACTGGCAATCACTAAAAAATAATACAGATGTTGAATCCAAAGTAATTGATTCATTGGAAAAATCCGTGTCTCATTCTTCTCTTTTAAATAAGATTCATGATTTCCAACTTGATGAATCTATTGTTGATGAATCCGGTGATAAATATAAAAAATTTCTTGATGTTATTATTCCAAAAACAGATTCTATCTTTAATATGATGAAAGAACATATTGTTAATCATGTTTCTTACACACATATTATAGGTTCTCTTGAACCTTTTCTCATTTATAATGAAGATATTTCTTATAAAACATATGAAAAAATTGTTGATTATATAAGAGAACAAATTTTAGAATTCAAAAAAGAATTTGCTAGAAAAAATATGATATTTACAAAATTAAGAGCTTCTTTTCATAATCTCTATAAAGGTTCCTTTATATTAGCATTTCTTACTGAAAGTGTAACTGAAAAATATGAACTATCCAATTCCTTAACCACAAGCGAATTAATTATTAAAATACTTTTAACTGATCAAGGTCGTTTATTTATGAATACACTATCTTTATCTAATATGAAACTTTATTCAAACATTGATATTAATGAAACAATCAATGAGAATATTGAAAATTTAAAGAGAGAAACACATGAAAATACATGTAAAGATTTTGTCTTGGTAAAAAAATATATTGATATTAATGAGTTACAAGAAGATAACGATATAGAAGATATTTATGTTGATTCTAAATATGATACTACACGATATGATATATTAAATGAATATGAACAAGGTAGTATGAATCTTGATGAATTTACTCAATATGTTGCTGAGCAATTACAACTAAATATTGGACTTAATGATGAAGCTGCTCTGTATGAATCAGAATCTATGATTCAAGGAAAACGTAAAGTAAAAAATGGACAATATGCTGTTGTTGAATTATTTGATCCAAATGATAATCCAGAAATACAATATTTTATTCGTCGTGATAATCAATGGGTTCTTGGTGAAAATATTAATATTAAAAGTGCTACTTCTTCTGATGTTTTCTGTAATGCTCAACCTAAATGTCTTTCTATTAATAAGGAATGTTTGGATAAAGAAACCATACAACATGAAAATGAAAAGGAATATTTACAAAGAATTGTCAATAATTTTGAAAACGAATTATTAATTCTTGGTAAAAAATTAGCAAAAATCATTACGGAACTTTATGAATACAACTTTAAAACTATTGATACATTGAAAACTCTTTCTTATTTTGATATGATTCGTTATAATATAAATAAAAAACAATTGGGATTAACAGTGCCTCAACGCGATTTAACTGTCTCTCCATACTTAAACATTATGAATCTTATCTTAGGTGATGCAGATTTCATAAGAAGACAACGTAATATTATTAAATTTGCTGCTACTTATACTGTTGATGGCGACAGTATTTATATGAGGAATTGTGTAGATACTAATCAACCTCTATTACCTACTTTCTTTATACAATTAGCTGAAGCCTATGAAAATGGTACATATATGGAAGTATTGGACCAAATATGTAAAGAACGTGGAGAGATAAGTGATGATGGAGATAGCTGGGTTGACAAATATAGTGGTTATACGATTAAGAAAATAGATTTTGATATCCAGGAAGGTTATGATGAAGGCGGTTATAAATTAGTATCAAGAGATGTATTAGAAGAAGATTTAGGTCAGTCTGTATTACAATCATCCGAGAGAAAAAACTACAAATTTAAGGAAGCTAATATTATTTCCAATATTATTTCTACAATAACCAATTATATGGGTATTTCTATTAATTCTGAAATTGATTTTATTGTTAAAAATGTTAGTCTCACTCTTAAAGAAAAAGTTCCATCTAAAGAACAATATACTACTAGAGTAGAAATTGCTAAAAAGAAAGGAAAGAAAATACCTTCATATGATTTTACATTTAATAATCTGTTACTTCTTTTAACATTAGGTTATATTATTGTTGCTATACAGACTATGGTTCCATCTATACGTACAAATAAAACATTTCCCGGATGTATTCGGTCATTAAAAGGATTTCCATATTATGATAAATCAGATTATTCTACTATTAAATATATTGCATGCATTAGTACTAAAATAAAAGCTAATATTGAACCTTGGAATACTTTGAAGAAAATAAATGAAGAAAATCTTACTGAAAAACTAAAAACTATTATTGAAATTACTATTTTACCGAATCTTGCAGTAAAAGATAAATTTGCTATTAAAGATGAATATTTGCAAAAATATAGTGAAGATGATAAAATACCTCCCTCATTAGATATTAATACATGGAAAACATTTTTGCCTCCTCTATCTTTACAAAAAGTAGTAGCTGTAAGACAAGTCACAAAAGAATTTCAAGAACTCCTTAAACAACACGTTATAACTGGAAATAAAGCACAAATAGCACAAATCAACCATCTTCTTAGTAAAATGATGTATAATTCTTTTGCTATTCAAGAAACTATCCAGCGCGTTATTAACAAAGAAGATGTTATTCTTAAAAATAATAATGATGACGCCTTCTTAGAAAACGTCTGTTGCAATGATGGTATTCAACAAACATTAAAATACTTTATAGATAAAGAAAGTTCAATATCATTACATAATGAAAATGCTACAAAAATAAGTGCACTTTACTATTATTATTTTACTCTTGTCAAAGCACGAATATTTAATGATAAAATCAATACAAAATTAGTGTATCCGAAATTGAACAAAGCATTTTCTGAGTCTACCATTTATCAAGCTTTTATTCATTATTGTAAATATAACACAGATTTACCCGTTAGTAATACTTTACAGCGTATTTGTAAAAATAATAAAAGTGCATTTACACCTTCATCAACTCTTAACGAACGTGTATCTATTATGAAAAGCGAAGGAATAAATTATACTACAGAAGATTTTGATAGACTTATTGAAGTGATAGAGAGAGAAAACTACATTAATATTAATCTCAGTACTGAAATAATTACTCCCGAAAATATCTTTCAAATTTATGTTAATTATTTATTAAATACAGAACATACTATTTCTATGACACTTTTAAAATTATTAAAAGAGAGAAGTGTTAATCCATTACGGGATTTCCTATTAGAAGAAAATAATTCTATGAAAGCAAAAGTAATTGAATTTCTTACAACCAGTGGACAATTCAAAAAACAACAAATGACCAAAATTATTGAATTTCTTAATACATTAAAAGATTGGAAATCACAAGGAGATATTTTTATGAGTAATGAAGCAGACCAAACTTATAAATTATCTCAATGGTTATTTCAAGGAACATTAAATATTAATCGTGTTTTTCCTTCTATTATTTTGAATAATGTAAGTTATGACGAAGTTATGATACCAAAACATTGGAATTTATCAGACCGCCATAAAAAAGATGTTATTAAAATTATTCATAGTGAATTTCAAAAATTAGAAAAATTTTATAGTAGTGACGAAGGTGAAGAATCAAAGAGAGACATTGAACCTGTTCTAGAAAAAGTTATTAAACACATGAATGAACTTAATAGATTACTTATATTGACCCCTTTTATGGAAAAAGTTAATAAGGATTTATTTGAATACTATTTCCTTTTCTCTCTTTTATCTTACATAGATATCCAAGAAAATAGTGATACTTTAATTGATGAAGTTTCATTTAATGAAGATATAGAAGTAGCAACAAGTGTTGAATTTGAGGAACAAAATACAGGAACTATTACTCAATTAGATATTGTTAGAGGAGAGAGATTACAAATGAATGAAAAGATAGCTTCTATTCTTATTACTTATATTGAAATTATAATGAATACTAAAAAACAAATTAATACAAATAAGGAACAAATCATGGAGAGAACATTACGATCACAAGAAAAGGAAAAAGAAGAGATTACTACTTATTTGAGAGATTTAACTGATGAACAGAGAGAAATAGAAAATATCCTTAAGAATAATAAATTAGGTAAATGGAGTAAAGGTCAAACTAAAGGATTAGTAGAATATGTTGGAGAAATATACGATGAAGAAGTAGCTTCTATTGAACAACGTGCTCTTCTAGAAAAACGTGTAGGAATGCGAAGCGAAGTAACAGATTTAAATCGTGATATTTATGTTTTAGAAGAATTTGATCAACAAATGAGAGAAAATATTGCTGATGGAGAAGCCTATGACATGTCTGGTCTTGCCAATGATGATGATTATGGTGACCAAGATGGTGATGAACACTTTTATTAAATATATATTTTTTGAAGTAATTTGTTATATATAATTTATTTCCTTGTGATTATATATAACGGAATGAGTAATGAAAGTCAACCAATGGAAAGTGATGAAAGTCAACCAATGGAAGATATTGAAGTTCCTTTAGAACTTGGTGATCATAATAATAATAATGTTAGTGATCCAATGGAAGATATTGATGAACCCGAAATTGCCCTTATACACCAAATGGCTCCAAATGTTCCTTTTAGTCCTCCTCCATTAGAGAGACAAATGGGTGTAAGACCTCGTTTTGTTGCACCTGTTACACCCATTAATTTTGATGGATCGGAAACTGATTATGTATCTGATATGGAAGACGATGATGGCATTGCCGATTGGCAAGAGGAAATTAATGTTATGAGTTTTTTAGGATTAGAAAATCTTGATGAACCTATTAATGTGTTAAATCTTTCTAATCAAAATATTAATGACGGATTATTAAGTACTATTATAAATTTCTTAGAAGATAATAATAAATTAGCTGATGTTATTATTTTAAATCTTGAAAATAATAATATAACAGATATTGAAGATATTGGAAAATTAAGTCAATTAGAAAGAATCAACTTAAATACTAATAGAATTGAAGATATTCCCGAATCTTTTACTACACTTACAAATTTAATTGAGATTAATTTAAGAAATAATAAATTAACTTCTTTACCTCAAAATTTATTTGAAAATATTATTTCAATTGATTCATTGGATATTGGCGGTAATGATTATATTATTAATATTGATACTGGTCTTCCTAATACATTAAATTATAACAGTTTATTGAGAGAAGGATTGAAAAATATAGATAATATTTACGAAGTACTTAGTCCATCTATGTCTGAATTACTTGAATTAGTAAAAAGGGAAGATTTTGATTTTATTTTTATTAGAGGAAATAATAGTCTTAATTTATTAGGATTATTTTTTAATGATTTATCTGAAGATCAATATATCGCATATTTAAATTTTATTAATGACTCAATTGAAATAGTAACAAGCAGTGATGATTATATATTTTCTGATGACGAAAATGAAATAGAAGAATTATCAGAAGAATTATCAGAAGAACAAATAGATGATATTATAGAATCTACATTAATGGATGAAACATTAAATTTATCAGATAGAAATTTAAATAATCAACAATTAAAAGTTATTTTAAGTAAAATTATAGAAACAACAGATAAAACTAATATTACAGAGATTTCTTTAGAAAATAATAGATTACGCGCTTCATTACCTGATGAACTCTATCAATTTACATCATTAGAATACTTAACATTAGACAACAATAATGAATTATCTTCATTGGATAATAAATTAACAGATTTAACATTTTTAATAACATTATCGGTAGCGAATTGTGGATTAGGATATTTAATAGTTGAAGATATTAATATTATTAGTCAATTAAATCAATTGGAATCTTTAAATATTTCATCTAATAGATTACTTTCATTACCAGAAAATATTAAAAATTTAGAAAATATTACTAAATTAGTATCTACTAATAATAGATTAAATTATATTCCTGACGAACTTACAGAATTAACTAATATTTTCGATCTTAATTTAAGTGAAAATTTAATTATACAATTACCAGAATCAATTAATAATATGACAAATCTTGCTAGATTAAACTTAGCAGATAATGAATTAGAACTATTACAAGATAATATTGTTAATTTACCAAATTTACAATCATTAAATTTATCAGGAAATTATCTTAAAATGTTACCAACCAATGTATGGAAATTAAAAAATACATTAACTACACTTAATATTACTATAGGTCGTGAGGAAATGTTTATTGAAGAATATCCAACAAGTGGTAATTTAGTTTTAAAAGCTTTATTAGCGGAATATGAATATTTCTTCAATGATTTAGTTTTAAGTAGTTTGCATATCTCAAACACATTAACTACATTGTTTGATTTATATGAAAATACCATAGATATTGATAATGCTTCAAGAGAAGCATATATAATGTTAAGTGAGGAAATATTTCAATCTATTATAAATCGTGAATATCAATCATTAGAAGAATATCAACCATTAGAAGACAATAACAATATTATTCCTGAAGAAGGTTCGTTACGTATTTCTATGTGTCCTCGTACTACTTCTTTATTTGTTAAAATTTATACATTAAATAAAAATGCTAATATTAAATTTTTAAACAATGAAAAATTCCCCATTAGAGAGAGAAATATTTATCAAGTACGCTTGCCTACTGGAAATATTGACAGTACAACAAAAAGTGTACACCTTGAAACATTAAGTAATGCAATAAAATCTCAATTTAATAGTTTAAGAACTAGAATTGTTGAAGCTGAAAACATAGATTACATTATAGATAAATTAACTGCTAATTTTACAGTAAAAATAAAGGATAGTGTAGTTATAGATTATGGTGGTCCATATGATCAGTATGTAGCTAAATGTAGTGAAAATTATGATAAATCTTCGCCATCTCCATTATTTATTAGTAATGTAATCACAGAAAAAAAACACAAAGACATAGGAAAAACGTTTTTGGAAATAAATGAAGACAATATAAAAGATATATTTTCTGTTTTTGGACTAAATATTAAAAGTATGACTACTGCTATTATTGGTACATTATTTACATTATATAATTCTGGTGTTGTAGAATTTGATAGTATTTTCTCATTTGGACATGCTATTACATTATTTAAAGAGCTATTTCCTGAAAAAGATATATTTGATTCTAAAGTAGTTGAAACTTATAATAGTAATTTATTTGATAATAATTTATTTGATAATACTTTAAAATATACATTAGCAAGATTTGCTATAGATGTGATGGGCGAAGTTGCTGTAGATGTGAATAATGCTTTACAAAATTTAGATAATTCAGGAAATAGATATAAGTTTGATGTTTATCTTTATGCTTTGGCTGAATACATTGATAATAATATGGCTGATTTTATTGAAGGAACAATTTATTACAATATAAAAAATAATAGAAATGTTTATTATGAGACTTATATGGACCCAGAGGATGAATTTGTTGAAACAAAAAGAGATCAATATATGCTTTCAACTGAAATAATTGAAGCATTTAAATATTATATAAATATAGATCAAACTAATATACGATTATTATATAATAATAATATTAATCCCCCTCTTTATTATGAAGGATTTAGAGAACCAAGAAATATAGAAAATGTGTTTTTACTCAATGCACTTATCAATCCTACGCCACAAAATTATGATTTAGACCGATTGTTTCAACAATTAAATTTTTCTGGTGATTTTAATAATAATTTTAATAATGACGAACAAGAAGCCTTTAAAAATATGTTACGAGATTTTAGAGGTAATTTAGGTGAAGAAAAAGTAAATGAATTAAATACATATCTTAATGGTTCATTAGATAGTCAATTTACAGATCAGAAAGATTTTCTAACTAAATTATTTATTTGGTGGACTGGATCATCCCTCATTAAATATAGTGAAATATATGAAATTACATATCAAGGATTTATTAGAGATGCACCTGAATCACAACAATTTGTAGTAGCTCATACTTGTTTTAAAAGAATAGATATGCCTATTTTAAATAAACGTTATACTCTATTGGATTTTTGTAAAATTATTATGAATAGTATGATACAATCTGGTGATGCTTTTACGCTTGCCGGAGGAAGTATTCAATTACCTATGCTTACATCAACAGCTAATACAAAGAAATCTAATACAAAGAAATCTACTAAGAATAAATCTAATAAGAATAAATCTAATAAGAATAAATCTAATAAGAATTATACTTTAAAGCGTAATAAAAAAAATAAACACGTTTTTAATCCGGCACATTCTCATCGCGCTTTATTAATAACATCATCCAAGAAAACTATTAAAGCAAGAAAATCTTCAAAACAATTCAAAAAAACACAGAAAAAACATTAAATCACTATAAAAATATATATTAAAAAACTAAAAAAGATAAAAAAATAACATACTTTTTATATATATATTAAAAATATGTTAACAGATATATTTAAATCAACGATGTCGCATATTTTTAATAGTTACATTAATCAAAATAAAGAGAAAAATATTATTATTGATCCAATGACGTCTCTCATTAAATTAAGTCTACTTAATTATTATCCAAAAGGTACAAAAATCGGTATTTGTAATGATAAAATTTACTTTCATGAACCTAGTTACTTTCAAGGAGCATTGCGTTATTTACGTGGTGATGGAAGAGAAGATTTACATAATTTATATAATCCAATTAAAAAGGCAATTGAATGGTATTGGAATGAAACTGATAGAGAGATTAATTATCTCTTTAATCAAAGTATTTTAGGACTAAAAAAGTTAAAAACAGCTTATAATGTGAATTCAACTATTCAATATACGTTGGATTACTATATACATTCGATTCAAATTAAAACTTTTCTATATGATAATACAAACGAAATAATACTTACTACACGTAAATCTGAGAAAAATAAGATTCACGAATATTTGAAAGAACTATGGAGCAATCGTGAAATTCATATTATAATTGAATTGTTACAAGAAATGGAAAGTAAGCAAGAAGAATTATTGAAACCAATTCAAGAATCTATTCAAAAAATCACTGAAACTAAAGAACATATTTTATATGAATTTTTAAAAGAGCATGCATCAGTTCTTGTTTAAATATATAATTTATAATTAATAATTTATAATTTATAATTTATAATTTATAATTTATAATTTATAATTTATAATTATGTAATTTTATGATTTATATTCCTTTAAGTGAAACCAATCTACATCTGTGTTGTGTATATAAATATATTTCTTTCCAAAAGTATATTTTAATGCTTTAATAAATGATTTGTGTTTTTTTTCATCTATTATACATAATTGTATTGCCATTAAGTATGTTGCTAATCCACCAACCAAAGGATTACTTCGCAATTTTACAAATATTTTGTTATTCATTCCAATAGTACAAGGTGAAATTTTGATAAACTTATTATAACTTTTACATTTTATTTCTCTCCAAGATGGATAAGTATTCCACTTTTTTACAGGAACAGCTTGTAAATATAGTTTATTTTTCTCTGTAACCTTAAAAGGTTTGTTATCTTGAGTTTGAATTAGATTATTTCCTTTCTTAATATTATTATGCATGAATGATAATAATTTTGATTGTTGTAAATCTTGAAATCCATAATCATCTTTAGTAAAATCAATATTAATAACTAACTTGTTATTATTTCGTTTTTTATGTGTCTTCTTATGTGTCTTCTTATGACCTTTATGTGTCTTATTATGGGGTTTTATGTTTTTCTTGGTCTTACACACCATATATCTTATATATATAAAGATATCATTATTTGTTATGTTTTTTCAAGAGTGTAAGTATTTGAAAATGATAACGTTTGAAAAAGCTGGATTGCGACTTTTATAGAATTATTTTTATTTAAATAAAAAAAAATAATTTATTAAATTAATGAACAGATTAATGATAAAGAACAATATTGTTTCATTTTCTATATTAATTTTTGTAGTAAGTTTCTTTATGATTCAGTATGTTAAACCTGGTTTTTTATATAATAGAGATGGTTCATTAAAACAATTTGGTATTGGTCATAAGAAAACAACTGTATTACCCGCATGGTTAATCAGTATTGTTGTTGCTATTCTTTCTTATTTTATTGTACTCTATTATTTAGCAATGCCTAAATTCTATTATTAATCACGAATTGTATAGATTTTTCTGTCTTCTTTTTCAAGCTTTTTGTTCTTTTCTGTTTCCCACTTAACATGTTCTTCTTTAAGAACTTTAGCATTTCTTTTGCATTGAATATTGCTTATATAATTATAAGTAATACTTGATATTAATGTACCTGTTAAAAAGTACCATACAAATTCAGATGTGAGATCTTTTACTTTTACTAAATTATATAATTTTTCCTTGTACATTGGTGCATTACGACTTAGTAAATTTGACGCTTTCATTTTGCTCCAGAAATCATTAAAATTACCTGGTGTAATCTCATTAATAAGTAATGAATTGTCTTCCACTATTTTCTCATAAATATCTTCTAACATTTTATTATTACTAATTTTTGAAGGTAATATATTATTCATAACATCTCTAATGCCTCCTAGTTGTGCAAATAAATATCCAATTGTATTTGAAAATGGTGCTTTCCAACCAGGAAACATAAGTAATAATACATTTAATGAACCAAAAACAAATCCCCATGGTAAAATTGTTGTAAAGAATGCTACAGTTGGTTGATAATACTGACAAATATCTTTAGTTATATTTAGATTTATAAAAAACTGACTAATAAATACCATTAAGAAATACACTATGTAAACAACACGTATAACAGATGCACTAGTTTGATAATAACGAATAATAAAAGTAATTACTGTTAATATAAAAAATAATAATAATGAAACTAATGATTTCTCCATATAATTAATACGAATAATTTATTTTGTTATATTCACACTATAAATTATGTATACACCTTCTTTAGTAGAACCTGGTGTTAAATACTTTTATAATGAAACTTTGAAAAATTGCAATTCTTTAAAGTCTGGATATTATAATATGTTTGTTAATTTATCATTATTTATCGTTTTTGTTATTATTGTTTCTCTCTTTCTATATTTTAAAAAACAGAATAAACCTTCTAAAAAATCATTACAAAACAAAGAACTTAATAATCATATCTATATTCTTAAAAAACTACAAGAAGCCAATGAAAAAAAATTAAGACAGAATAATGAACTCATTACCAACTTACCTCAATTTAATAAAGATTTTAACGAATTGCATGAAAAATTTTATACTCAGTAATTATAAATGGAAAGTGCCCTAACCAACTATTATAAATTAAAACAAAAATATGACAACAAATTCCAAAAAGAAAAAGATAAAATAAAAGATTCTGACCTTACTCTTAAAGAAAAGAGAGAGAAAGTAAAAAAACTGAAAATGCCATGTATCAATTGTAAACGAAAGGTAAACACTATCTTCTCTCGCTCACCTAATCATGTTACTGTATTATGTGGAGACAAAACTAACCCTTGTGATCTTAATATAAATATTCAATTAGGTAAATATACACAATTATCTGTTTTACTAGATTCTCTATACCAATCCTTAAAGTATTTGAAAGAATCTATTATTTTAAATAAATTAAATTTCATGTTTAATTATGTTGACGAAGATGATACTATTAAAAATTTCAATAAAATTAAGAAACATTATGATGAAACAAATACTCAAATATTAAAATTAGAAAGCAGCTTTGAAAAACGCTTTGATATTTTGAGTAATAAAGAAGAACTCAAAGCATTAGAAATAGAATTCTATAAAAATATTAAAGAATTTCAAAGTATTATTAAACAATTTCTTGATGAAAAACAAGAAATATATTTAAGAGATGCTATGGAATTATATTTGAATAAAATTGTTAAAAATCAAGAGAATATTAGAAAACTAAAATACTCTGTTATGTTAGTTGATACAGAAACAGATAAAAAAAAGGAAATTGCTTATCTTATTCAGGACAAATATAGTTTAACTGATACAGAAATTATTTTAAAAAATCCAAAAATTATATCAAACCAATATATATGAAGTATTTAGATATTCGTATTTTTATTATTAGTTTTGCTGTTGGAATGTTTTTTGTCTATATGACTGCTCCTAAACTCCATACTATTCTTGTTTATCCTCATCCTGATAATGAAGAACAAATATTATATAAAGATAAAAATGACACATGCTTTAAATTTAAATCTGTGAAGGTAACATGTCCAAAAAATAAAAATGAAATAAAAAATATACCTATTCAAGTATAAATAAAAATAATCATAACAAATAAATAATCATAACAAATAAATAATCATGTATTATAATATATACATGATTGTTGAAAGACTATTAAATTCAAAAGAAGGAAAATATATTATTTCAATGTTATTAGGTTTTGGATTAGCAACATTGTTTAGAAAGGTATGTAAAGAACGTAATTGTTTAATATTTAAAGCAGCTCCTTTAGAGGAAATTAAGAATGATGTATATCAATATGGAGAAGAATGTTTTCGTTATGAAGAACAAGCAACTACATGTGATGCTAATAAAAAAATAGTTGAATTTGCGTAAATATGATTTCCTATGTTATCTTAAGTTATATAAATGGCATCTTCCACGAAAATAGATGATTTGCCTATGGCTGCTCCTAATACAACAACTATGTCTTCATCTTCTTCCGAAAATATTAAATTAGAACATTCATCTACGAATTATATGCCTCCAAATAATGTACCATCTATGCCGACAGAACCTGTTTCACAAGATACAATGACTAATATTATGTCTGATATTAAAAGTTCTACTGATGTTACACGATTACCTAATCGGGATATACCTACTAGTACTATTCAACATACAAATGATGAATTAAAACAGCCTAATGCTATTCCTACAAGTGAAAATCATATTGATTATATTAATAATTATGATCAAATGTTGGCTCTTTCTCAGCAACAACAAACGATAGAAACTGATAATAATATATATGACCAATTACAATTACCTATATTTGCTGGTATTTTATTCTTCTTATTTCAACTACCCTTTGTTAGAAAATCACTTTTCAAATATTTACCAATGTTGTTTATTAATGAAAATCAACCTAAATTAACTGGATTTATAGTTACTTCAGTATTATTTACAAGTATCATTTTTGGATTCAATAAATATGTTATTGAATAAATTATTTAAATATTATATTATATCATATAATATGTATTTTGTTGGTAATTTAGACATTAGTGAACCTCAAAAACCTACTTTAAAATATTATTGGTCTCAAGATGATAAAATGGGTACAAAAAACACTTCTATTAGAAGTAATAGTAATATTAATAGTAATATTGTTTATCATCGCAAAAGACCTTATATTAAAAAGGATAAATAGATAAATAAATAAAACTTTTTATGTAAACCTTCATAAAAGTTTATTAATAGACACATTAGCTTGTTTACAAAAACGATATACTAATTCATGGTTCTTATAATCTTCTATATATTTAATTTCCTTTATTCCTGATGATAATAATATACGAGTACATATAATGCATGGAAAATGAGTAATATATACTGTACTGTGTAAACAACTTACACCACGCTTAGCACAATCTGCTATGGCATTCTGTTCTGCATGTACTGTTGCTTGTTCATGATTATCAATAACAATAGATTCATGAGGACAACCTGGTAAAAATCCATTATATCCTTGACTTACTATACGATTATCTAATACTAAGATACATCCTACTTGCAATCGTTCACAAGGAGAACGCTCTTTGGTAACCATTACTATTTTAGTGAAATATTCGTCCCATGTTGGTCTATCTATTTTACAAGAAGTCATTTTATTTAAATACTTATTATATTTTATATCATAATAAAGATAGTTTATATTTTTTATTTTCGGTTATTATAATTAAAAAAAATCACACTTGTAATATAATGTTCAATGATTATATTACAAATTTAATGCAAAATATTACAAAAAAAGATAACAGTCCAACTAATATAGATTTAGTGCTGGAAGGTGGAGCTAATAATGGACTTTATGAATTAGGAGTTCTTTTATTTATTAAAGAAATGGAGAGAAAAGACTATATAAAAATAGAGCGAATATCGGGTGTAAGTATAGGTGCTTATTTAGGATTTCATTATTTTAATGATACATTATTATGTACATTACCTTCATTTGAACATATAAAAGACTATTTCAAAGAACATTTAAATATTGAACAATTTAATTCAATCGTTAAACAAGATATATCTAATTGTACATTAGAAACCTTTGATACAATAAAATTAAATAAACTATTCATTAATTCTACTAATCTAAAGGAGAGAAAACAGGAATTAACATCTATTTACAAAACTAAAGAAGAACTCTATCAATGTATTGTTAAATCTTGCTTTATTCCCTTCTTATTCAATAAGGAAATGACATATAAGTATAATGATAAAGAATATATTGATGGGTTATTTCCTCATATATTTAATAATCGCAGTGAAAATAATAAGAAAATATTGTATATTTCTATTAATCAATTGAAAAAATTTCGGTTTATGTTTAGTTCCTACAGAGAGAAAAATAATTGTGGCAGAATATTGGAAGGTATATTAGATGCCTATACATTCTTTTTATATGAAAAACCTACACAACTTTGTAGTTACGTCAATCAATGGGGACACATTGACTATATTTCTCTCCGTTGTAAACAACTTTTTCTCATTTGTATTCTTTTTATTGTTTATTGTTTCACTTTACTTTATCACTTTATTGATCCTTATTTTCGCAATGTCGTATTTTATAATATTATTCATAATTTATTAGAACAATGTTATAAAGATTTTTTATTATATTATTGTTTCTAATTAAAAACAATTTCTTATTAATACATTAATAATGTATAATATATTAATAATTGGTCATGGAGCGCGTGAACACGCTGTTGCAAAATCATTGCGTAAATCAATCATACCATTTAAACTATATGGTATTGGACAAAGCATTAATGTAGGATTAAATACCTTATGTGATGAATATGTTATTATGGATGTAAATAATAATTCACAAATTCTCTATTATTGTAATGAAAAACATATTGATATTGCTATTCTTGGACCAGAACAACTCCTAAAAAATAAATTAGTAGCTGTACTTGATGATATTTGTTTTTGTATTGGACCATCATTCTCATTATCAAAATTAGAAACAAGTAAATATTTTGCACGTAAATTTATTAATAGTAATACTACTATTCGTAATTATAATCCTTCTTTTATTGGAATGGATATTTATAATGATGAACTTATTGAGGATTTTTGTACAAAATATGATAATGAAATCGTTGTTAAAGCCGATGGATTACATGGTGGAAAGGGTGTTAAAGTATTTAATAAAGATTTATTCTCTCTAGATGATATTAAAGATTATTGCAAAGAAATTATCAATAATAATGAGGTCGTTGTATTGGAAGAAAAATGTGTAGGAAAAGAATTTTCATTCATAAGTATATTACATGATAGTCATGCAGAACATACATTTCCTATTATGGATTTTAAACGATTAAACGAATGTGATACTGGACCTAATACAGGAAGTATGGGAGCATTAACTGATAATAATTCTCTCTCTTTTTTAACTCAACAAGATATTGAAACAGTTAAAATAATTAATAAATCTATCATTAACCAATTAGAGTTGTATTATAAAACGACATATACTGGATTTTTATATGGAAGTTACATGAAAACAGAAGATGGAATTAAAATTATAGAATTTAATTGTAGATTAGGAGATCCCGAAGCGATTGTATTATTTGAAAATCTAAAAACATCACTCTTTGATATTATTCTCTCCATGAAAGAAAATAGATTTGCAAATATGGTTATAGAATATAAAATACAATCTGTTATATGTAAGTATATTGTACCTTTAATTTATCCAAATAATAAACTAAATCCAAGTTATTTCGCTTATAATTGTGAAATATCATCTATGTTAGATTTGACAGAATTATCAAATATACAAAAAGATTCTCTCTATTATGGGTCATTTGATGGAGAGAAAATGTTAGGTTCAAGAGCTATTGCTATTTGTTATACTACAAACTATCCTTTAATGAAATTACACGAACAATCTATAAATAATAGTATTCTTAATGGTATAAAAGGAGATTTTCATTATCGCACTGATTTAATACAATCCTATCAAAATAAATTAATAAAAAACGAGAGAAAATCATTGAATTATAAAGATTGTGGTGTTGATATTGATAATGTAACAGATACATTAAGTATTTGCAAAGAAATCGTTCAATCAACTTATAATAAAAATGTATGTTCAGATTTGGGAACATTCGGTGGTATGTATTCAATTAAAGATTATATGACCTCAATGAAGGAACCTATTTTAGTATCATCAACAGATGGTGTAGGAACTAAATCAGAATTCTTATGTAAATATTTAGATCATAGTGAAGCTTTTTATAGACTTGGACAAGATTTGGTTAATCATTGTATAAATGATATCTTAGTTCAAGGAGCGAAACCACTTTTTTTCTTGGATTATTTTGCTTCATCTCATATTAAATCAGATAATCTTATACAATTTATTAAAGGTGTATCATATTCATGTAAAAAATATGATTGTGTATTAATTGGAGGAGAAACAGCTGAAATGCCGGGTATCTATAATAAAAATGCACATGATTTTGTAGGAACTATTGTCGGTATTCTTGATAAAAAAGAACTTATTGATGGTAAACAAATGATTGAAAAAGATGATGTTGTCATTACTCTTCCTTCTTCTGGACCACATACAAATGGCTATTCTATGTTAAATAAATTATATGCTTATACTGATAAAGAACAGTTACATCCAGATTTATTAAATGTACATCGTTGTTATATAGATGAAATTAATTTATTGAGAGAAAATAATATTTCAATACATGGACTATGTCATATTACAGGTGGAGGATTAAAAGATAATCCACCACGAGTATTACCAGATAATTTAACTATTGAATATAATTCTTTTACTATTCCAACCTCTTTTAAAAATATACAAAATAACGGTAATCTAACAGATGAGGAATTATATAAAGTATTTAATTGTGGTATAGGTATGTTTATTTTTGTTAATAAACATGATGTATCAAATACTCTTAAATTATTAAAGGATAGTTATATTATTGGTAAAACTATATAAAAAAATATATTAAATATATTATAAATGATGAAATTAGCATTATGTACTGATCGTAGTGAAAATATTGAACATATTAGTCAATTAATTGTTGGTAATGATTTTAAATATGAGATTCAATTAGTTATCTGTAAAAAAGATTCATCTGCATCTTTATATTGTATAAAAAATGGCATAGAAAATTTTGATTATGATAAAGAAAATGATAATAAAACTATTGATATGCGAACTACACAAAAAATAGAAAATGGTGATATCAATTATATTTTTTATATGGATACTAGTTATGAATTTACCAATGCATTTATTAAAGATGTAAAAATTCCATTAATTAATGTTACTATGCATTTTGAGGAAATTGGACATAGTATTATTAGTCATTATGTAAATGACTACGAATTTAATGGTGCGTGTATTTGTGCTATTAATCTTTCTAATTCTATTTTAAAATCTAATATTCATGTTGATATGAATAATAAACTTCAAGATTATAAGAATGATGTTGTTAGATTAACATTAAATTATATTTATCGTGTATTTAAAAAACCGAATGGAGAGAAAATTGGCAAAGTTCGCAATATTTATCCTATGAAAAATAATAATATGTTAGCGATTGTCAATAGTGACCGACAAAGTGCGTTTGATAGACATATTGGAAATATAAAATACAAAGGATTTATTCTTAATGAATTAAGTGCGTATTGGTTTAAAAAAATTAAACAAGATCTTAATATTAAAAATCATTACATTAATCATAATTGTAACGTTATGTTTGTTAAGAAGTGCACTGTTATTCCATTAGAAATTATTGTACGGGGCTACATGACTGGTTCTACACGAACAAGTTTATGGACACATTATAATAATGGATCACGAAATTATTGTGGTAATGTATTACGTGAAGGATATAAAAAAAACGAAAAATTAGATAATATTATTGTTACACCAACAACAAAAGGTATTGAAGATGTTCCAATTTCCTTTAATGAAATTTTAGAGAGAGAACTTGTAAATAGAACAGAATTAGAACATATTTATGATATGGCAATGTGTTTATTTGAATATGGACAACAAGAGGCACATAAACATGGATTAATTCTTGTAGATACAAAGTATGAATTTGGATATCATAATGGAGAGATTATTCTTATTGACGAAGTACATACATGTGATAGTAGTCGTTATTGGAAAAAAGATACTTATCAAGAATTATTTAACAATGATAAAGAACCTCATAAATTTGATAAAGATATTATAAGAGATCATATTAAAAAATATGTGAAAGACCCTTATAATGATGAAATTAATGTAGATGAATCTATTTATACTGTTGCGAGTAATGAATACCAAAAATTCTATACACAACTTACTGGTGAGGATATTTTATTCCAATATAATTATAATTCTTTTCTAGATTGCAATCGTCTTACTAATGAAATGATTAATGAATATTATAGTTATTGTGTTCCAACGTGTGTTATTTTATCTGGTTCTGAAAGCGATTCTAAGCATGTTAATAAAATTAGAAAGGCTCTGGATAAGTTACATATTACTAATATTTCTTTTGTTTGTAGTGCTCATAAGAATACTAAGAAACTCTTGGAAATTATGGATGAATTAAATAGTCGTCAACATCCTCTTATTTTTGTCACATGTGCAGGTAAAAGCGATGCATTATCAGGGGTTGTATCATGTAATACACAATATCCTGTTATTGCGTGTCCTCCCCATGCAGATAAGGTAGATATGATGGTTAACATGAATTCTACTTTACAAATGCCTACTAATGTTCCTGTTATGACTGTGCTCAATATAACAAATGTGGCCATTTGTGTAAATCGTATTTTCAATTTTGGAAAATAATATGAAAATAATATGAAAATTAAATATTTAAATTATTTATATATTTTATTTATATTTAATATATAAATGAGTGGTTATGCTTTATATGATCCTACTGAACTATTAAGTTTACCTTCTTGTTCTGTTCCAATTATTAAAGCAACCTCCGAAAACTTTAAAGATTATGGTAATTTCGTATATGACTATGAAGAAGAAAACGTAATAATAGAATCTTGGCCTATAAATGGAAAACGTAAATTATATCCTGGGACTGGTATTGGTGGAGGTATTGCAGAAGGTAAATTCTCTTATAAATACGATAATAATCTTCTTTATGCAAAAAACGAAGCTGTAGGAGGAAGTTATATTACGGGTATCACGTTAACCAAAAATAACAATGAAAATAATGAAGATGAAAAATATATTATAACACGTGAAGCTAATTATCATCCTGATGGCGGTCAAGTATTTTATCCATTATCACCTGATCCATTTATTTTATTATTAGCTCTTTCGGGAGATGACGTTAAAGCATCTGATTATGTTGGGTTCTATTTTGATGGTAGTTGTGGATGTCAAATAAAAGCAAATATTTGGCATCAACCTGTATATCCTCTTGCTAATGAATCATGTTTTATGACTAAACAAGGTGCAGTTCATGGATGTGTATGTTATGATAGTGTCGTTGAAGAAAATATAACATTAAAAATTAAATTACACAATATCTAGTAATTTTTTTGTTTTCTTTTGTGTCTTTTCTGTTTTATTTTTGTTTTTTTTTTTGTCTTTTGCTCTTTGTGTTTTAATTTTTTTGTTATGGAGGAATGGATTGTAATTTAAGAAATATTCTTCATATTCCTTTGTATTTTTTTTATTTTTAAGTTCCTGAAATTTCTTTGTTTTTTCTGAACGAGTATCTTCTATAGTTAGTTGGTTTCCTATACATTTCAATGTAAATCGTCGTAATAATCCTTTTTGTTTTAAACGGTTCTTTTCTTGTATTTTAAAAAGTAATTCACTCATACATAAAATACGGTCTTTATCATAATATGCGTTATCTGTATAAAGATAAGCTAAATAATAACTAAGCATAGTATCTATTGTTGCTATTCTTACTTTCTCTCCATTAATATTAATAACATTATAACTATGACATGCTAAAGGTTGGTAGATAAATACAATAGTATCTTTTCCTACCTTTATTTCATAATGCATTGGAACTATTTCTCCAACACCCTTATGTTCAATTATTTTAACATTATCTATTCCCTCATTATTTAATTTTAATTTTAATATAACTGCTGTTGTTTCAGGTGAATCTGAAAGTACATCAAAATCAGGAATTTTCTGTAATTTACTTTGTTTATTGGATTTCAAATATTTTAATAAATAATGATTAGCATAAGCACCAAAAAACACAACACCACGTTTAATAAGGGTTTTACGTGTAATATTAAATATTTTTTCATAATCCATTTTTTCATTTGAAAATTTTCTTTGGATGTTTACATCTTCACAATCGTTGATCTTTAAAGGAAAGTTTTTATTAAATAACGTAAGACGTTTTAATATCTTTTCCCATCGTGATATATCTCCTCGTGGTCTAGATAATTCTAAATACATAGACATACGTAAATAATTTGGTGGTGTGTAATAAATACCATCTATCTTAATGGCTTCCTTTTTAAGATTATTATAGATTTCTGGTATTAGATAAGTAATATCCGCAATAGGAATAAAATTAACAAATACTTTAAATGTACCATGATGAACACCTGCTTTTGATTCTACTTGTTCAAATCCTTTTTTAGCATAAATATCAGCTAATTGTTTTGCATCATTTAATGGATTTTTTGAAAAGAAATCATAATCTGGTAGTTCAATATTATAATTATAGAATTGATCTTTTTTGGGTAAAATGTTATTAATTGCTGTACCACCATAACAAATTAATTCTTTATCTCGTAAGAATTGTTCTACAATGCTTACAATTTCGGTAATATTTGGATCATCAATTAATTGTTTACCTTTTATTTTCGCTATTTGATCAATAGATTGACGTAATATAGTTAACTCACATTCATGAAAATCCATGTTTTTATCACATTTCATTTTATATATATTATTAATAAATTATAATTATAGTAAGATTATTAAAATTATAGTTTTTTATTTTATTTTTACTATTTTATTATCCTTAAATTTGTGCTTTGAAATAGGGTTTTTCAATAGTCCGAGGTGCATATGAGTTTGCTGGATTCTGTATTTTTGGTTTAGATATAGTTAATGGAATATATCTTAATTGTTCTGGTTTAAGAATAAAAGAATGCCCTGCTGAATTGAATAAATCTAAATAATATGTTAAATTCGCATCTAATGTTTGATAATTCATACAAACAAATTGACATCCATATCTAAAATCTAATGCGGCTGACATATTCTCTCCTTGGTTAGTTATATCTGGTATTACAATACTCATGTTTTTCTTATTATATTCCTTCAACTCACTTGTATCATGATTATAAATAACATCATAATTTCGCAATTTCCGTAAAAATAATGAATTACTTGTAATATTAACTAATTTCTCAAAATTTTTTACCTTTCTAAAATTATCATTTTGATTATCACAAATAATAACAACCTTTCCAATAAAGTCCTTTATAGGATTTGCTCCTATATTTTCACCATGAGATTCATATTGATATTCACTTCCTAATAACTTACTGGAAAAATTTTTTTTTATTATTGAAGCCATGTCTTTATAAATATCTAAATGATTAGTCATCACTCTAAAATGTAAGAATAATGGATCATTTGCATTGGGACAAGTTCCACTAGAAAAAGCATATCTTTTTACTAAATCCATTACTCTTTCAAAAGGTAAGCTATTATATGTTTCCTTAATATGAACCGAATCTTTAGTAGATGCTGCAATAACAGGTTTTCCATTAATGGAATAAATCTCAAAATCTAATAATCGAGCACCTTTTTTAATAACTTGCTTTAATGGAATATAATCTACATAATCATTTTTAAAAGCACCCCCACAACACGAGTTATAACTACTTGCAATATAATAATCACGTAATTTATATTTAAAACCGGAACTTGATGCATTTATAGATCTAATATTCATAGGTACTATTTCTAAGTCCGCTTTCATATCTTTATTATTAGTTCGTTTCTTATTTATCTGTATATAAATATAATACACTAATAATAATATAACTACACCTATCAAAAAATAGAGTAGATAATTTATATCCATCGCCTTTTTTTTTAAACGATTAAAATTCATTTATATATTTATCATATTTTTTAAATTATTTAAATTAAAATAATTTAAATATAATTATATTGGTATATTTTAAAAGATGCCTGGTGGATTAATGACATTGATCTCTTATGGTTCAGAAAATATATTTTTAAATGGAAATCCTAGTAAGACTTTTTTCAAAACAACTTATAAAAAATATACGAATTTTGGTATGCAAAAGTTTCGTCTTGATTATGATGGTCTTCGTAATCTTAGATTGAACGAAGAAGTTACTTTCAAATTTAAAATCCCTCGTTACGCTGATTTAGTTAATGATACTTATGTTGTCGTTAACATACCTAACATATGGAGTGCATTACATATTGATGATGATGGTAATTATATTGAGCAAGGTTTTAAATGGATTAATGATTTGGGAACAAATATGATTAAAGAGGTTGTTGTTATGGCCGGTAGTCAAATTATCACACAATATACTGGAGAATATATTAATGCCATACAACAAAGAGATTTTTCAAAAGTAAAAAAGAATCTCTTTAATGAAATGATTGGTAATGTTCCTGAATTAAATGATCCTGCAAATACAAATGGTAATGTCAATATTTATCCAAATGCTTTTTTTCAAGGTACATCATTAATTGAACCTTCAATTCGTCAGAAAACCATATATATACCATTAGACTGTTGGTTTACACAAACTAGTAAAATGGCTTTTCCACTTATTTCATTACAATATGAAGAATTACATATTCATGTTACTATGCGACCTATTCGTGACTTATATATGATTCGTGATGTTCAAGACGCTAGTAATAATTATCCATATATAGCTCCAAATATAAATCTAGATATTAATCAATTATATCGTTATATTAATCCTCCTCTAGATATCAGCGGAACACTTTATGCAAATACTAATGAAAGTTGGAATGCAGATGTTCATCTTTTATCTACTTATATTTTCTTAAGTAATGAAGAACAAATGTGTTTTGCTAAAGAACAACAGCAATATCTAGTTAATTTACCTTATGAAACTGATTATTATAATGTTACTGGTTCTAAAGTAGTAGATTTGGAAAGTCGCGATCTTGTTTCTTCATATATGTGGCGATTTAGAAGGTCTGATGCATTTATGCGTAATACATGGAGTAATTATACAAATTGGCCTTATAATAATATTCCTTATGGTGTTTCAAATATTGCTACCTTACCTAGTGATATATTTATTACTGGTAATTTACAAACTGCAAATCAAAAAGCTATTTTACTTGATCTTGGAATTGTTATTGATGGAAAATATAGAGAGAATATGATGCTTGAAGGTATATATAATTTAGTTGAAAAATATATTCGCACTACCGGTAATGCTAAATTTGGTCTCTATTGCTATAATTTCTGTATTGATTCTAATGCAAAAGAATTACAACCATCAGGTGCTATGAATATGAATAAATATAATAAGATTACATTTGAATTTAATACATTTCAACCACCTGTAGATCCTTCAGCAATTTTTCAAACAATATGTGATACTGATGGCACCATAATTGGTTATAGAAAACCTCTTTGGCGTCTTAATGATTACAATTTTGATTTACACGTTTTTGAAGAACGATATAATTTACTCATTTTCGCTAATGGTATGTGCGGATTAAAATATGCACGATAATAATAATAATTTACATATTTATGTAAAATAAATATAAATAATATTTATTTTATATTAGTATTACTTATGAATAAATACGCTCTTATCAGTGTTTTTGATAAAAGTAATATTGAAGTTTTTTCTTCTTACTTAGTAAGACAACACTATAATATATTATCAACAGATAATACTGGTCAATACTTAGATAAGTATAATATTCCAAATATACGAATATCTGCTTTTACTAAGTTTCCAGAAATGTTAAATGGACGAGTAAAAACGCTTCATCCGAAAATTTATGGTGGTATTCTTGGTTTACGAGATAGAGAAAAGGAAAGAGATATTGCAACTTATATAGATATGGTAATTGTAAATTTATACCCATTTAAACAAGTTATAAATAGAAAAAACCATACACTTGAAGATGCTATTAATAATATTGATATAGGAGGAGTTTCCTTGTTGAGAGCAGCTGCCAAAAATTATAAACATGTATTAAGTATTACAGAACCTGAACAATATAATAAAATAATGGGTCTTCAAAAAATAACAGATGAAATTAAATTAGAATTCGCAAAAAAAACATGGAAATACGTAACTGATTATGATATTACTATTTCTAGTTATTTAAATAAAGATACTACGTATCGTACTTATGAAAAACAATATCCTTTAAAATATGGATGTAACTCATATCAAACTCAAGGTGGTGTTTATAAATTAAAAGATTCTTATTTTCCGTTTAAAATACTTAATGGTTCTATGAGTTATATTAATCAACTTGATGCTATTATTTCTTGGAAATTAGTAACAGAACTAAAAGATGCATTCAGTATTCCTTGTGCAGCATCATTTAAACATAATACTCCTGCTGGTGTTGGAACGGGAATAGATTTATCTAATGAATTATTAAAGGTTTGTTTTATTAATTCTGAATATAAATTAAATTCTACATCAAATGCATTTTTAAGGGCACGTTATACAGACCCTTTATCTTCATTTGGAGATTTTATTGCAATTAGTGATAGAGTTGAGGAAGAAACAGCATTATTAATTAAGAATGAAGTAAGTGATGGAATTATTGCTCCTTCTTTTTCAGATAAGGCATTAGAAATATTAAGGTCTAAAAAATCTGGTAATTATATTATCATTGAAGGAAATCCATATTATCATGATAATATTGCTTATAGAGAATTATATAATGTTGTTTTATCTCAAAAGGAAAATATACAAAGTGCAAATGTATTAAGAATTAAAAACATAGTAACAGAAAAAAAAAATATAAATAATTATAATAATCTTTTATTAGCTAATATTACTTGTAAATATACTCCATCTAATTCTATAGTAATGGCATATGATGGACAGGTTATTGGTGTGGGAGCAGGACAACAAAATCGTGTTGACTGTATACGATTAGCTGGTGAAAAAGGAAGAATGTGGTTTTTACGTCAACATGAACAATGTTTAAATATAAAATTTGGTAAAAAAGCAAAAAGGACCGATAAAATCAATTCAATAACACGATATTTACAAGAACCTTCATTAATAACTAATTTTGATCATGAATTATGTTCTAATGTTTATCCTACAGGAAAAATTCCGAAACAATTAAATAATAAAGATAAGGAGCAATATTTAAAACAAATAATGAAAAATATTGCATTAGCTTCTGATGGTTTTTTTCCTTTTGCTGATTCTATTGAAGAATGTAATAAGTATGGTGTATCTCATATTGTCCAACCGGGTGGTAGTGTATCTGATGAATCAGTAATTTGGGCTTGTGATGCACATAATATGATTATGTATAATAGTGGAGTGCGATTTTTTACTCATTAGATAGGACAGTAATCTTTGAAATAACTACTAGGTACGGTGCGACTTCCTGTGCCTTGTTGCATACTTGTAATATGTTGATCAGCAAGAGTAACTAAATCTTTATCATCGGGAATATCACGTGTACCTGGTTTAGGAACAACGCGTGTAGATATAACCGTATGTGGAGTTGGAACTCCTGGTAAAATATGTTTATGTGTTGGAACGTGTTTTGGAGTTGGAACTCCGTGTATAATGGGTTTATGTGTTGGAACGGGTTTTGGAGTTGGAACTCCGGGTATAATGGGTTTATGTGTTGGAACGGGTTTTGGAGTTGGAACTCCGGGTATAATGGGTTTATGTGTTGGAACGG
>Ga0114933_10000854_pt1 | contig 35826 bp, 29 predicted proteins | sample 4SBtaG_FD_89691 | JGI IMG/M metagenome (GOLD analysis project Ga0114933, IMG submission 89691) | Deep subsurface microbial communities from Kolumbo volcano to uncover new lineages of life (NeLLi) - 4SBTROV12_W25 metaG | ecosystem: Environmental > Aquatic > Marine > Volcanic | place: Kolumbo... | reverse complement strand
TCCGCCAAGTCCGCGAATGCATTTGCTGCCAATAACTCACGGCTCTCGAGCGTTTCACTCATCGGCCGAAATTGATACGTCTTGCGTGAATTGGTTTTACCACGTCGACTTTGTCGCGATATCTTCATTTTGCACTTTTCACTTACTGAGTTTTCTGTCCCTGACAATTCCATTTGTCACAGAGCGCGCATAGCGGCACCACGATGGTGATATCGAAAAGCTACCAAACCATGGTAAATACTGCAAACAAATGGCTATTTCCGTTTTTGCCCCGTTAGTTGCGCTGACTTGTGTCACACATGTGATGTGTTATTGCACGTGATTAACAGCATCCTAATACTAGCGCCTTAGAAGCAGCAATCAACTGAAGAAATGTGCAATAGATACTCCATACAAAGTATTTATTACTTGAATTCCTTGATACGAATATGGCGATAGCTCGCTTCGGCAGGTGCTCCACCATGGATTTGAAGCGCAATGATTCCATCACGTTCGATTTGATCATCCTGTTCAAGATAATTGACCGTCTGCACCCCGTTGACCCAAATCTGAATTCGCGGTCCTTGGCAGACAATCCGCAGATCATTCCAGCCATTTGCATTGAACTTCTTTAATAGAGGGGCCTGTTTGGCCTCAGCGAGAAACTTTCTTCGCCTGGACTCGTCGTACAACGACCCCCAAATATTTTTTTCACCCATCAAACCCATATCACATTGATAGCCGATCACCTCGTAATGATCCGGAATCCGTTTGGTTCTAAACTGCACGCCGGCATTCCTACCTTCGCCAATTAACTTTGCCTGAAGCCGCAGTTCAAAGTCACCATACTTCCTTGAAGTGCTAAGGAACTCGTTATGTGGAATCTTTTCCTTCAGAGAGCCACCGATAATTGTGCCATTCTCTACTCGGAAAATATCCTTATTTCCATGCCAGCTTTCGATCGACTTACCGTCAAACAAGGATACGAAATCATCTTCTGCGTTCTCATCCGCTGTTACAGAGCAGACCATATAACTCACTAATAGGAGAGTGACTGCAAGCAGTATCGATAGGTGCTTGAACATTATGAAGACCTCACAAGTTACAAGTAATGCATAATTGGTAATCGAGCTCTATACATGTCATAGCAGCGGGAGCTCACGATTCGGATGCGGCTACCATATTTTGCCATATATCGAGCAAGAGGCAATTACGCGAACGGATAATCGCATAATGTGACTGTGTGTAATTGTGTGAGGTGTCAAATGTGCAAAAATGTGTCTATTAAATCACGCATGCCCACACATCGTTAATAGGCAAGGAATCACCGCATGACCGGGCTAAACAAATTCAGCTCTAGAATCACTCAACCCCGCAGCCAAGGTGCATCTCAGGCTATGCTTTATGCCACTGGGATGACCGAAGAGGATATGAATAAGCCTCAGGTCGGCATCGCAAGTGTCTGGTACGAAGGTAACCCGTGCAATATGCACTTGCTCGACTTATCTGCGGAAGTGAAACAAGGCATTGTCGACACCGGAATGGTCGGCATGCGATTCAACACGGTAGGAGTAAGTGACGGAATCAGCATGGGCACGGACGGGATGAGCTTCTCGTTGCAGTCTCGTGACTTAATTGCAGATTCAATTGAGACAATCATGGGCGGCCAATGGTATGACGCCTTAATCACAATCCCGGGATGCGATAAGAACATGCCTGGTTGCGTCATGGCAATGGGCAGACTGAATCGGCCGGCTTTGATGGTCTATGGCGGCACAATCAAACCTGGTTGTTTTAATGACCAAAAGCTGGACATTGTCTCCGCATTTCAAAGCTACGGTGAGTACCTTGCTGGCACCATCGATGACGAAACACGCAAAGCGATCGTCCAGAAGTCTTGTCCGGGTGCCGGTGCATGCGGTGGAATGTACACCGCCAACACCATGGCCACGGCAATTGAAGCCATGGGTATGTCACTCCCCTACAGCGCTTCGATTCCGGCTGAAGACGACGACAAGAAAGACGAATGTCGCCGTGCAGCACTCGCTTTACAGCATCTCATGGAAAACGACATCAAACCTCGCGACATCATGACGCGAGAAGCCTTTGAAAACGCGATGGTTATGGTCATGGCACTTGGTGGCTCTACCAATGCTGTGTTACATCTAATTGCGATTGCCCGCAGTGTCGATGTCGATGTCACCATTGACGACTTCCAAAGTGTGAGTGACAGGGTCCCCTACATCGGAGACCTTAAACCTTCAGGGAAATTCGTACAGGAAGATCTTCACACCGTTGGTGGTACACCGGCCGTCATGAAGTACATGCTTGAAAAGGGATACCTCAATGGAGACTGCATCACGTGTACAGGTAAGACACTTGGTGAGAATCTAGCCGAATTGGATGGACTTGCTGAAGGTCAGACGATCGTGCAAACCGTCGAGGAGCCAATCAAGGCTAGTGGACACCTTAGAATCCTCAAAGGCAACGTTGCACCGGAAGGAGCCGTCGCCAAGATTACCGGTAAAGAAGGTTTGGTGTTTACCGGACCGGCGAATTGCTTTGATTCCGAAGAAGACATGCTCAAGGCACTCGAGGATGGCAACATTTCCGCGGGCGAAGTTGTGATTATCCGGTACGAAGGCCCGAAAGGTGGCCCCGGAATGCCTGAAATGCTGACACCCACTAGCGCTATCGTGGGCGCCGGGCTGGGAGACAAGGTGGCATTATTGACCGATGGTCGGTTTTCCGGTGGATCTCATGGATTTATCGTTGGGCACATTACACCGGAAGCACAAGTTGGCGGGGCTCTCGCCTTGATCGAAAATGGGGATATCGTCACCGTCGATGCTGAAGAAAATCGAATTGACGTCGATGTATCTGACGAACTGCTTGAAAGCCGGCGTAATGCATGGGTGGCACCAGCTTATAAAGCCACACGTGGCACACTCTACAAGTACATCAAGAATGTAAAGTCCGCTTCCGAAGGTTGCGTTACGGACGAATAAACTCCTCGCTAAATTCCTCATCCTCAATCGTAACGAAGAGCGTAAATTACTATGACCATTTTTGACTCCTACAAGGAAATGCTGGATTTTAGTCGCTCGCGAGTTAACGCGATGTTGGATGAAATCCAGCAAATGGATGAACCTGCAAACAGCATTCTCAGCTGGCGACCCGGTGACGGACGTGCCCATATCGGATGGCAGATTATGCATGTTGCCGTCACAGAAGAGATGTTTGCAACACAACGACTTGCCGATCGCATTTCCGACGCCCTTCATGCCGGGATTTGGGATGAATTTAAAGGTGGTAGCACACCTGCGGATGATGCTCCTGAAGTAGATCACATTCGTACTGTACTAAATGATGGGCGGCAGGCATTGTTGCAGACGCTGGATTCGTTCAGTGAATCTGATTTAGACACATTTACATGGATTCACCCTCGACTTGATGTTGAAATCAGCCTGAGACGCACGCTGCAAATCATTGCTTATCATGAGTCACACCATCATGGACAAGCACACATTACCCTGAATCTGTACAAGAACAGAATCCAGGGTTAGACGCCCTAAGCCAACATTCATCGCTTTCCACTTCACGGAGAATTCCATGACAACGCGTCCAGACAATCTCAGGGATTTAAAGGAAAGCGGATGGCAATCACGTGATGTTAAAACTGAGTTGCGCGAGAATTTCACGAAGCAACTTGCTGAATCATCTGACCTCTTTCCCGGCATCCTGGGCTACGATGACACCGTCATTCCGGAAATCACGCTGGCCTTGCTTGCCGAACACGACATGCTGTTTCTTGGTGAAAAGGGGCAGGCAAAAAGCCGCATTATGAGGAATCTGATTTCCTTTCTGGACGAAGAGATTCCATATATCGATTGCGAAACCATTCCGGTTCATGAAGATCCACTTGCCCCAATCACTCAGCAGGGACAGGCATTCGTAAACAGCCGATCAGATGAAGAAATCCCAATTGCCTGGTGGCACCGTGATGACCGCTATACAGAAAGATTGGCTCCAGGAACTAAGTTTGCCGACATTATCGGTGAAATCGACCCCGGAAAACTGGTCGGCGGTACGAGCATGTCCACCGAAGAGGCACTGCACTTTGGGTTGATCCCGAGAATGCATCGAGGGATATTCGCGATGAACGAACTACCGGAACTCGATGAACTTGTTCAGGTAGGTTTGTTTAATATTCTTGAAGAACGTGATGTTCAGATTCGTGGATTCCCTATCCGTTTTGACGTCGATGTCTTGATACTATTCTCGGCGAATCCGTCAACGTATAACCGTAGTGGCAAGGTCATTCCGCAGCTCAAGGATCGCGTCGGATCCTTGATTCAAACTCATTATCCAAGAACACGAGAACTTGGAATCGAAATCATCGACCAGGAAGTGTCCATTGGCAAAGCCGATGAGGCACATCCTGTCTCGGTACCATACTTCATGAAGGAGATCATCGAGCAGATTACGATTCAAGCCCGCAAGAGTAAATTCGTTGATCAACAGTCCGGTGTAAGTGCACGATTCAGTATTGCGAATTACAAGACGATGGTCGCAAGCGCGCGGCGGCGTGCCATCGTCCTCGGTGAGTCTCCCGCTGTTCCCCGCATTAGTGACCTGGGGCATCTCGTTTCATCAGCACTTGGAAAGCTAGAACTCGATCTAATGAGCAGCCACCAAATGACTGAGTCGCAAGTGCTTGATGCCATTATCGCCGAGGCTATTGAAGTCGTCTTTCAGCAATACGTTGATGAGCATGGACTGGAAACTATTTCTGATGTGTTTGCCAAGGGTGTAAAGATCGAAGTTGGAGACATGTTGCCAAGTAAGGCGTATGCTGAACGCCTTCAGCGTGTACCAGAAGTCTGGGATAAGGCATTTGAAGTGAACGCATCCACCAATGATGCCGTACGTGCAAGTTGTCTGGAGTTCATCCTGGCTGGGTTACACGCCGGTGATATAATTTCCCGCTCCACACAGCACGGCCGAATTGTATACGACATTTTTGATGCCGAGGAATGAAGTACCTTTCACCCCGAGCTAATGTGCCCGCGACCACCAAATTATTTTGCTAATGAAAATACATGAGCAGCTATCGCAAAAAGCACAACAAACGCAATAAGCGTAAGACGAAGGCCGGCGGGATCATTCACACGTATCAACGCTATGACCCTGTGCGATTTCCCAGCCCGACTCAGCCTGCACCCGATCTCATCAGCGGTGCATTCGATCACATGCTGATGTATGGCAATCGCCGGGAATTAACCAGCGAAGAACTGGCACGTGCTATCAGAATCGACCCGAGCCAGATTCAGGGACTCGGACCGAGTCTGGATGCCTTGATTGCTATGCTGGAACAACGGAAGCAGAAGATTCTTGACACCTATGAAACCGGCCAGGTATTAGAGAAAAGCGGGCTGGCATACGCAAATCTAGCGACAGCGGCTGCTCCACCGCCCCTGCTCGCAGATCGCTATGAACATGCCGTAAACGAAGAACAAATCTACGATCTCGAACGACTTTGGTATGCCGTGGAGGATGACCGAAGTCCATTTGCGCGGCATTTGGTGCAACTAATTGAGGTGCTGGGAAACAAATACCAAATCGAAGATCTGGCCAGTCGTTATTCATTTGTTGGATCCGAACCGTTGGAGGTCGATCAGGCAATTGAAGTTAAGGAAGAACTAGAGAAAATCGATGAATTGCTGGAGCAATTAAGACAAGCACAGGAAAACTCTCAGATCTATGTAATTGACATGGACATGCTTGCTGAATTTGCAGAAGAACCGGATCTGGAACAACTACAAGATATGCAGCGCATGATCGAAGATTACGTCAAAGATCTGGCCGAATCCCAGGGACTCGATGATGTCAGCGGTCATTTCAATCTGACTCCCAAAGCATACAAGGTATTCCAGGGAAAACTCCTTGAACGGATCTTCTCCAATCTGCAAGAGTCCAAAACCGGTCGTCATCAGGGACCCACTGAAGGTGAAGGCTCGGTAGAAGTTCAGCAAACCAAGGCATATGAATTTGGTGATTCCATAGCACATATGGATTTGCCACAAACGTTCATAAACAGCCTCATACGAAGTGGTACTGGTGATTCCATAAAACTACATCCGGATGACATCGAAGTACACAAAACTCGTAACAGCCCTAAGTGTGCTACTGCCGTAATCATGGATATGAGCGGGTCGATGCGATATGAAGGGCAATACATGAATGTGAAGCGGATGGCATTAGCGCTCGATGGACTCATCCGTTCAGAATATCCGGGTGACTTTGTACAGTTCATCGAAATGTACACGTTTGGCAAAGTCTGCCATCGCAGCGAAATCATAAATCTATTACCCAAACCGGTAACGATCACAGATCCGATTGTGCGATTTAAGGTCGACATGAGTAATCCAGAAATCAGTGAAGTTCAGTTGCCACCGCACTTCACTAATATCCAGCATTCACTTCAACTTGCACGACAACACCTTTCCGCTCAGGATACCCCAAATCGACAAGTAATACTCATCACCGATGGATTACCCACATCCCACTTTGATCAAGAGTGGCTATACCTGCTCTATCCACCGGATCCATCCACTGACGATGCAACAATGCGTGAGGCCATGCGATGCCAGCAAGATGGCATTTGTATCAACATCTTCCTGGTACCAAGCTGGTCTCAGTCGGAAGAGGACATTCGGTTCGCATACCGTCTGGCCGAATCTACATCCGGACGAGTGTTCTTCACCGCCGGAAGTGATTTAGATCGCTTCGTGGTTTGGGACTACGTAGAACAGAAACGCGAGATCATTGGGTAGTCCTTTAATAGGACTAGAAATTGACGCCAGTCCCTTTAGTCAGCATCATGAATGCCTTTTCTAGATTCACGGATTCTTCCTGGAAGAGCAGGATTCCGTGGCCCGCATCGACGAGTAGTTTCGCAAGCACGCTGTAATCATCTTCGTCCTCGTGCAACGATACCACGATCTGGTCATCAACAAGTTCCACGCTATCGACACTTGCGTGACTGCTGACAATTTCGGCAGCCTTTTGTGGATCCCCTGTAACGCGGATATTCAATCCGATCTTTCGCCGAATCTGCTGCATAACATCTGCAACATCGGAGTTCACAGTCATGACACCCCGATCAATAATCCCAATCTTATTACAGATATCTGCTAACTCTGGGAGGATATGACTGCTAACCACGATCGTCTTACCCATTTTACCGAGCCGCCGCAGCAATTCCCGCATTTCAATTCTTGCACGCGGATCCAGACCACTCAGTGGTTCGTCAAGAAGTAACACTTGTGGATCATGAAGTAACACACGTGCCAAACCGAGACGTTGTGTTTGCCCTCGTGAGAGCGTGTTCGCATAGGCATCACGCTTGAAATCCAAATCCACGATTTCAAGCATTTCGTTGCATCGCTTGCGCCGTTCCTCTCCCTTGATACGATAGGCAGCCGCGAAGAATTCGAGATATTCGATCACCTTCATGTCGTCATACACCCCGAAAAAGTCTGGCATATAACCAACCAGCCGGCGAATTTCCTTGGGCTTTGTATAGATCGAATTGCCACATACGTATGCTTCTCCCGACGTTGGATTCAGGAGCGTTGCGATGATGCGCATCGTCGTCGTTTTTCCAGCACCATTTGGTCCGATAAAGCCAAACAAGTCACCTTCATCCAGATCCAGATCAATATTCTGGATCGCATACATGTCACCGTACTTTTTTGTTAATCCCGCTGTCTTTATCACGTCAATGACTCCCTGACTTCACAAATTCAATCGCCCAGTACGGCAGCATTGGTTTCCATGGCAACGTCTTCCGACGACAGACTGGGAAAACTAACGCGATAAAACGACCATTGATTATTTACAACCTCGCCACTGAAGCTTCCAGAGATCGAGATTTCCGATTGGTGGTTTTCGGTCGACCACCCGAACAGAACGGCCCGGTTGGTATCCAACAAATGCGACAGATCCACAAAGCCGTCATAACGATGCACCAGACCGGTGTATGACTTGCCGCCGACAGCTTTGTGAAACATCATCGCCTGCATGAGGCGCACAATGCTCTCATCTCCGGTCGACCATGGTCTGGCCCGCGAGCGGCCACCTTCTACTCTTACTCTGGTGAAATATCCTTCAATACTCACAGAATCACCGGCGAGGTCATCCAGATCAATCACACCATCAGGTTCAAGCATCTTCACCGGATATAATCTTCCACGATAGTACACCAGCACGTCACGCAATTGGAAGTCGAACGGGTTATGAATTGTTCCGCGAATACCGATTCGGCTCCTATCAGGCTTAAGCTCAAATCGCACGCCGCTTGGTTGCTGCCGTGACCAACGGGATTGTATGTACCGAGTTCCACCGTGAGGAATCGGAAACGATCTTAGCTCTCCGTTAACCGGATTGGCTTGATATTCGTGGTCCAGTAACTTCTGATAACTGCGACGCGACATCCCCCCTAGCCCCGTTCCCGGTAAGCCATGCCATCCGATGATCTGTTCGGTAGGTCTGGAGTCATCATGTATTTGCAGATCCACATCAACTGCGGATGCTTCGGGTGCGTACAGCATGGCCCAATTCGTGCCTCGCATCTGACCGGACGGAATATCATAATCGACCACTTCGATTTGGCGAATCGACGTTGGAGACGAATGTAGCGACGAGTGCATCAGTAGCGGCACGATACTGAAAACCACAACAAGCGTGGTAAACGTCAACCATGACAACTGCAATCGATTAAGTCGTTTTAGAACGAAGTAATCCACCGGGCCAATGAGCAGGATAAAAAGAATCAGTAGTGATGCAATCCATGAAAACCGAATCGGCGAAACATTTTCGAAGTGATCCAGCTCTGACCGCAATTGACCGGACAAGTCGTCAAATCCTGCGTGAGCTCCTCGCGCCTGGTCGCTAAACACCTCTGAATTCGCACGGCCACTCTGCTCTCCGGCGATCATTTGGTGCAGTAATCGCTGCGTATCATCCCAATTGGCGAACGGTTCCAGATCGAAATCGACTGCGGCAAATGCTACTTTGCCAAATCCAAATCGGCTAAATATAAGTACGGGAATCTGCCCTGTATCACCAACCCCATCCATGGCCTCCACGTGCCCAACAACATCACTCAATTCCAACATCGGTGACGTGCGACCAGCAATCCTCAGCGAGCTAATTGTCTCACGTGCTTTGATGTAGTTTTCAAGACCTGTCGCTATCCATTGATCATGCGTATCTTCGATCGTTCCTGGTATCAAGGCATGCAGCGGATTACCCGAACTCACAAGGAACTCTGCGTTGCGTGCAGCCGACAGTACAATTTGTCCGCCCTGACTGACCCAGTTAACCAACGCGGAAACCTGACTCTCTGTCATGGATTCCAGCTGAGACTTATCACTTGTACCGAGTACGATGACGTCAATTCCATCGAGTGCACGGGGATGGATTGGCAATTGTTGCACGTCTTCCAGCGACGTGACATACACATCGGTGATTTGCTCGTTTTCCGCTACAAGACGTCTGATAGCTAGTTGATTGACACTGGTCTTAGAACCAACCTGCATGATCCAGTAATCCGTTGCACGTATCGTCTGCATCCCTGAACCAACGGAAACAGCTTTCGAATATACAACCGATTCTTGTTCCAGCACTTCGATATCTACACGCCACGGTGCACGGCCAACCCGTACGAGCATGGACTCAATGCTCTGCTGAAAGGGCGCCACCAACACATGTTCTGCATCGCTCGAGTATGTGACCTTAAAACCATCTCCATCAGAAACGACCACACGCCATGAGCCGTCAAATGCCGCATCACCGGCATGTACGTGAAGTTGTATTTGCGTCCATTGACCAAGCTTTACTCGCCCGTCTATTCCGACCGTCACATCAAACGTGGTGCCTGAATGCCCCGGATGGGCGTCAGCATGGTTAAAGGCCATCGACATGCACAAGAACACAAGCAGTATTCTGCTTGTCCAGCAGCCTGAATCAATCTTTCGACCTGATGCGTTCAAACTATGAAGTCCGTATACGAATAATCTTAACTGCCAGCTTTAATTCTCAAATTGCGCAGTAATGCCTACTCTTATTCATCGGTCATTTCAGGCAACAAAGTACCACGAGATTCGAAAGGATTTGTTGTAAGTCTGCCCGGATTTGAGAATTTATGGCTTACCAGCATCATCACAATTACAAATAAACTGACCACATCCGGGACAACCGTGCCCGTACTTGCGACGAATTGCGTCAGTTAGATTCACTCCAGCTACGTTTGCAATCGTTGTTAACCAGGCCAAGCAATCCGCAAACTCTTCGGCCTTATCATCGAGTGTGCCTGCACGTAACGCTGACGCCAGCTCACCAACCTCTTCCATTAACCACATAAATGTGCCGTCTATTCCCCGCTCGGCATCTTTCTCGAAGTACATCTCTTTGATCAGATGCTGAAACTCTGAAAACGTGATTTCATGCTCGGTCATAAACGGTATCTCTTCTACGGCAACGATCCGTTGCTAGTTCAATTAATCAATGGGCTCTCGAGGAGGCACAGAGACCTGAATGTTATTATCCTCTAAACGCACATCAAAGGTATCAATCTTCAACTCCGGGTTATCAGTCCAGGTGCCGTCATCCACGCAAAATCGCCATGCATGCCAGGGACACACGACCACTCCTTTTTCAAGGTAGCCACCAGCAAGCGATGCCCCCATATGCGGGCATAGATCATCTGTTGCCTTAAACTCGCCGTCTTCATGGAACACTGCAATCATCCGGCCATTGACGGTATACATTCTGCCCTGTCCATCCGGGATCTCGTCAATCTGTGCGACCGTTGTATATTCTGACATCCATCTTCCTTTACTCTGGCTGCGAGTCGCCCAGAGTTACCTTCGTGGACACGGTCTGTGCAACGGTGTTTTGCCCGATGACGGCCTCAGTCTCCACAACTGTCTCAAAACTGAGTTCATGAATACGTCCCTTGTAGTTGTCAAACAACAAAGTACCTTGCCCTTGCTGTTTGCGAATGGACACCTTACCTCTGACGGTCTTGCCGTCATTCTGTATCGTCAGCCGTGGCTTAATATCAATCACTTCAAGTTGTTTACCATCACGCTCTGTATTGCCCTTGTAAGTAAATTCAAGTGCCATCGATGCCGGCAACGCAGTCGTATCGAATGCGAAAACCTGTTTCCAGCTATCACCCGGCTGCACGGGTTTCGTTGGTAGCACAATGGTTGCACCTTTTACCATCTTGGTCAGTGAGCTCTCGTTCACCACGGCTGCACCATCGACAATCGATGAGCTTATCTTCTCAAGTGCGGACTTATTTACCTCGAGATTGGTAATTCGTCCAATGGCATCAGAATCATACTTAACCTCCAGCCCGACCATCGCTTTGATAGAATCCAGCAGTTGTGATTCCTCCTCGCTTTCAACACTGGCCGTGTCGTACTCTACGGACTGCAAACCCGGAGCACTGATAGCAATTTTTACGCCTTCAATGGTCCGGTTGATCGCAGCTGACGATTCACTCGGAACATCGCTCACATTCACTCGCCAGCGAATCGTATGTGACAATGATGATGTGATCTTTTGATCCGCAAACGCTACCGATACATCACTCTGCTGAACAAACTGCTGTTGTGTACTGCTTCCCGCCTCATACTGATAACGCAATTGGGTTTGTCCAAATGCGTTTGAACTACAAACAGAAAGCAACATCACGAAGAGACCACAGCTGATCATCCGTTTATGGTTCCTAGTTTTCATTTGCTCTCTCCCGTAGACTTTGGCAATTAAGTTACTGTGTTTATTATAGCTCGATCGCATTGCCACTTTCCAAGACGATACACTCACTGTCCGTTTGTTCGTTCACTCGCGCGGCCCAGGCAGCTGGATCCTGCTCAATTGGTGGCCATGTATTGTAGTGGCATGGAACAACGCGTTTTGGCTTCAGAATCTTGACTGCTTCGATCGCGTCATCCGGGCCCATCGTGTAATTGTCGCCGATTGGGATAAATGCGAGATCAATTCCGACCCTAGCAATTAACTCCATATCCAGAAACAGAGCTGTATCACCAGCGAAATAAATCGTGCCTTCAGGAAATTGAATAACAAATCCAGCCGGCAAGCCGCCATAACTGCCGTCGGGTAACCCAGATGTATGTACCGCCGGCACCATCTTGACGCTACCGAATGGTAACTGAACCGTGCCGCCAAAGTTCATTTCGTGAAGGTTTGTTAGCCCGTGCTTCTCTCCCAGCCATCGGGATATCTCCACCATGGATACAACAAGTGCGTTGGTGTTGCTGGCCACTTCAACCAAATCAGCGATATGGTCGCCATGACCATGCGTGACGAGAATTGTATCTACACTTACATCGGCGGGCGCCAGATCCGTTGCAGGATTATCCACTAAAAACGGATCGATAAGGATCCTGGATTCGCCCGATTCAATGAGGAAAGTGCCGTGACCGACAAACGTGACACCGGTAGTCATAAGTTGGTTCCTTCAATGGGTGTATTAGCTGTCGATGTTCAATATGGACTTCATGTTTTCTTTATATGCTTCAACACCAGGTTGACCATATGGATTGATTCCCAGCAGTTTACCTTCCGCGACGGTTGCGATCATCAGAAACTGCAAGAGCTGCCCAAAGTGACGTTCATCTAGTTTGTAAATATGTAAATCGATGGTCGGACGATTTACGTCGTTCAGCGCACGGTTGGTGCCATCCAATGCTGCTCGCAGCAATTCCGGATACGTCGTGCCAGCTACTTGATTCAATTGATCCTGATCGTGTTCGCTTTTAGGGATCACAATGGCATCACTGCTTGGTTGTCCGACAGTCAGATTCACGACCAGTTTATCTCGACGTCCTTCCTGATGTTGTTGAGATCGCGAGTGTAAGTCTCGGGTGTTGACCGCAGTTAGTGGTGTTGCACCTAACTCACGTTTACCAAGGCTCTCTGCTAACAATTGGTCATACCAGAATCCTGTTGATTCGAGTGAGTCACTCCAGACACTGGTCACGCGTATCGTGCAACCGAGCAATTGCTCCATAAGGGATTCAACGGCAACAAATCTAAGGATTGGATTTTCAGCGACTGCCGTTTCTTCAAAACATCGGTTTGCATCTAACGCGCCCCGGAGTAATGCCACAATATCCAACCCGATCACTGCGGCTGGCAGAAGTCCAACAGCTGAAAAAACACTGAAGCGTCCACCGACACCACTGGGTACTGGAAAACGCACATCAAATCCAAGCTGATCAGCTAACTCCTGTAGTTTCCCCGAGTCTCCGGTAACTGGAATAATACGACCGTCGATTCCCGCATCTGAATCGCGCATTTGATCGATAATGACCCGCAAAGCCGCAGCCGTTTCCAAAGTCCCTCCACTCTTGCTGATGACGATTGCACACCATCTGTCGCCTAGTGAATCGAGGTGATCAAGCAAATCGGATAACGCGTCGTTATCCAGACTGTTACCAGCAAAGTAGATTTTCGGACACCCACCACGATGCTCTTCGCCAAGCTCGTTATAGTACGGCGATCGCAACCCCTGCAGGAGTGCCCGGGCGCCCATGTAAGAACCGCCGATTCCAAGCACAACCACCGCGTCAAAGGAGTTCTGAATTCTCTTCGCTTCACTGAGAATCCTTCCGATTTCACTGGTATCACCGCTGGACTGGAAATCCGAAAGCAAACCTGCCGGCGTTGAATAAAACGCAGCATCAAGTGGTCGCTGGTGCTCAGAGATATTTCCTGAAGTCAACGCATTCAGATCTGTCACAGTGATCTGATCTCGAATCTCGGACAGCGAGTCGTGCAATCCCGCGATTTCATCATCTGTAAGAGTTGATACAGGCGACAAGCTACCGGCTGTATTTAGGCTGATTCCAATGGAAGGCATCGAGACTATACCATAGTGAAAATACTGTACTTATTTCGTCAATCGTGAAGCGAATTGCCCTATCCTGCAATAGTGGTACTTGTGGAATTCACAAATACGGCAAAAATGCAGTAATCACCGATGGCCACCCGGAACAGATTAGAACTGTATTTGGGTCACGGATCGGCAATTCTCACACAACTAAAACAAAGAATTACACAAAACTATCGCATGGACATTCACGATCTGACCCGCAACCTACATGCAAAAAACAACTCCAAGATCATCATGATGGTAGCTGATGGCCTCGGTGGTTTACCCTTTGAAAAGGGAGGCCCTACTGAGTTAGAGGCTGCCGATACGCCTAATCTAGATGCCTTGGCAGTAAACGGAGTGCAAGGTGCCAGCATCCCTGTATTACCCGGCATCAGCCCCGGTAGTGGCCCTGGCCATCTTGGGCTATTCGGATATGACCCCATCAAGTATCAAATCGGTCGCGGGGCCTTGGAAGCAACTGGGATCGGATTCGAGTTGCAAGAAGGTGACGTCGCCATTCGCTGCAACTTCTGCACACTTGATTCAGATGGAAACATATCCGACCGCCGAGCTGGTCGAATTCCGACGCAAGAGAGCACACCGCTCGCCGAGCGACTCCGACAAATTACGATCGATGGAATTGAGATCTTTGTTGAGCCGGTCAAGGAACATCGCTTCGTTGTCGTCTTTCGTGGAGAAGGACTTGGTGGTCACGTATACGATACGGATCCACAGGCAACGGGCGTACCGCCACTCGATCCGGTTGCATACGACGAAGACAGTCATAAAACAGTAGAAGTTGCTAAGGAATTCCTGCGTCAGGCACGTGAATTATTGGATGGTGAGGAAAAGGCAAACTTCCATACCATGCGAGGATTCGCGGCTAAACCAAATCTGCCAACGTACGACGAAGTGTACGGGCTAAAGGCTGCTGCCGTTGCGGTTTATCCGATGTACAAAGGGCTAGCAAGACTCGTGGGAATGGACATCGTTGGTGATGCTCAGAATCTTGAAGAGCAAGCTGCCGTTGTTAAAGAGAACTGGGATAACTACGACTTCTTTTTTGTGCACTTTAAGTACACCGACAGTACTGGTGAAGACGGTAACTTCGATGCAAAAAAAGCCCGCACCGAAGAGTTTGATGCAGCGATTCCGTTATTCACGCAGCTCGATCCAGAGGTGCTCATTGTCACCGGGGATCATAGTACACCGGCATTCCTATCAAGTCACAGTTGGCATCCTGTGCCCACGCTGATCGCTTCAGATCGTTGCCGAGCGGATAACCACACAGCATTCAATGAAACCACCTGTATTACCGGTGGCCTAGGTCAGTTTGAAGCCAAGTACTTGATGAATCTCGCGTTGGCCAATGCAGATCGTTTAGGAAAGTATGGAGCTTAGTTTTCCAAGCTAGTTGGGCTTTACCACAATGTGCGGCCTTAACCAATTCAAATGATCTAACACATCCCCGTCGTTCGCGTGATTGACGACAAGCGAGATGTGTTTACGTCCACTGACCGGTATTCTGATCGAGAGCTCCGCGTCATTCCCATGAATGATATCGCTCGTATAGACCTCGTCCCAGTCTTCACCATTATCGGACAATAAGATGTGAACGCTTACGCTACCGCGGCGAGCCGCACTATGATCCATCGCCACTTCCGTCACAAAGTCGGACGAACCCGGTGGTAATTCAAACTGAATCACACTCGTCGGGTGCATACCAATCCCTCTGAGGTAAGAGTCTCCGGTACGAGCACGCAAACGGAGGCCTTTGACACTGCGATTGATGTGAAAACCCCAGTTCAGCCCTAAGAGCGGGATGTGCCGAAAATGACTTGGGGCGATCGTATCAAGCCAAACGATGTTATTACGGGCTGACTGGATAAAACAAATGTACTCGGCACCTGACGGATCCCCGTTCAATAGTGGTGCCAACGTTGTTAACCTCTGCTCTTGCCCCGTCTCGATCTCTAACGTCTCGGCGTCCGCTTCAAGTCGCTTACAACGGACAACCGAACCATCACGAGTACCAACGACGCGGGATTGGAGCAAGCTCTCAATCGTCTCTCTACCAAAAGCAACAGCTCTAATTCTTTTACGTTCTATAATCACCGGGAGTGTTCCCAGCCGGATTTGAATCATGCCGTCATCAACGAAGAGTACCCGTCCTAAGACTCTGGACCCGTCTGACATAATTAGCAAGTCTTCTTTATTTTCTGGGTCGTGATCACCAACTTCGAAAATCAACCTATCACGATCCTCAAGTCTGCGAGGTAATTGCAGCACCACAGCTTTCACCTTCGTCCACGGCAGCTCAACAGCCTCAAACACTTCAGACTCTATACGCAACGATTCTTTGGTTGTGTGAATCTGTGTTGCTGCAATCCGTGATCCATCAGTCAACACAACAAGATGAGGACTGCGGACAACAGCAATCGATCCCCATGACACGAAGTCACTCCAATCACGTGCACCTAGCGTTTGCTCACCGTTATCTGTTGTTGCTTCGAATGAGAATTTACTATCTGTCGTTACTGCCTTTAGAGTTACATTACTTACTGTTTTGTCCGTCAGATGCAGCTGTTGCGACTGTACAGATGGAGAGATCAACAGCACAAACAAAATCGCGGCGATGTGCAAGTGCCGCTGCCAACATGAGTACTTTGCTGCTCTTTCGGAGTCCCGTTCGGATTTCTGACAGATGGACATGATCGTTACCGTTATCGCCGAAGGATTGGGAGATGGTTATTCGGCATTTGCAGTGATAGACAGGCCATCGCGGTCGAGTATTCATTGCAAACATGCTCATCACGCCAGTTGCCATCGGCTTCCTGACGACCCATCAAGAGATCTCTTACCGACATATACCATCGCGACCATCGTTCTCCACCGGCTTGCCAATATGCATGAGATGCATAGTAAATTCCGTAAAAATAGTGCGGTGAACTACTATACTCCGACTCTTCGGGCCAGTTTTCATCCAGAAATGCCAATCCTCGTTCAATAACTTCACCATCGTAGACACCGCAATTGAACAGGCCGACCAAGGCAGCACCAGTACGAGGAAATGCACTTTCACCTCCCTGATGCGTATACATAAATCCACCGTCCGGATTCTGACACTTACTGAGGTAAGACTTGCACTGTGTAACGGTACCAGGTGGCACGCGAAAGCCAGACTTTACAGCACCACGTAGTGCAACTGCCTGACAGACTGTCACTGAAATATCTGCATCGGACTTTTCAGGTTGATAACGCCAGCCACCGTCAGAGTTTTGAGTCGCCAGCGTCAATCCAACCGCCTTCTCGAGCACAGTACGCACCAGCGGATTCCGTGTCATACCGTAGACTTGTGACAGAAATAGTGTTGCGAATCCGTGCCCATACATCGGCCTCTTGTTTTGCTCTGCGTCGGACGCGATCAATCCACTCGAGTCACTTTGACCAACCACGTAGTCCACGCAACGTGTGAGTACAGATCCAAACGGCCCTCTGCCCGGCACGCTACCACTGGCAAGCCAACTCAACCCGGCAAGACTAATAATGGCGGTACTGTCCTGATAAGTACCATCACCAAAGGTGCCGTTCTCCTTTTGTGCTGAAGAAAGGTACTTTAATCCAGCCAGCACTGACTTCCTGGCCGTAGAGTTGTATAGCTTCCTACCTTCTTGTGCATACAACGGCAGTTTCATACACGGTGAGACTCCACCCATGATTAACACTGGGAAAACTTGTCTTCTAGTGAGCAACGGTCACTCCTCATTGTCATTCGTTTGTGGAGTGGCCAGTCTCAAGTAGAATCTCTCGAGCAATTGCCGGTATTGTGGAGCGAATTGATTAAATAGGCTGCTTCTTAATTGATCTCGAATACGCGGTGGAAGCTTGTCCCAGCGGTCATCGAGTGACTCCATCGGTAGGAGCACTGGTGTCTGCTCAGGCGTTTCTGTGACATTCACATCCAATGTTGCTGCACCAACGCCACTACGAGCAGATGAGGTTCCCACACTGGCATCATCTCCCTGAACAACGCGGTTTTTCAAGACGCCGTTAAGTTGTTCCAGCACTCCGGCCTGTAGCGTTTGCGTTTGCCGACCGGCATCGAACTCTCGTAGGCGATCACTGACTCGACGCATTTGAATTTCAGCGTTTAGTAGAGCACTGGATTCACCAGCGGAACCAATATCCTCACCGGACTCCGTCTCTTCTATCAATTCACTTTTCCCATGCATCTCCGGCTTCACTTGTTCCGGCCGTGTCGGACTGCCAAAGAGCCGTATTTTGAGTTCACTATTGAGTGGCCGGATTTCACCACGCTTGTCGATCGACGCATCGTCAGCATCCAGTCTGCCAAACAGACCAATCATCAGCACAATCAGGAGAAGCAACCAAGGTCGACTCATGGACTCTCTCCTTGTTTCGATCTACTCTTCAAATCTTGTTTACGAATCTCGGAAACCAATTCCGCTATGCGGATCTGGTCAGCGGCTAACAACTCTAGCTCATTGCGTTGTTGTTCTGTTAAGTCTTCAGAGTTTCCCCTGTCATATGCTTCGTCCACTCGTTGGTTAATATCGGTCTGAAGCCGAATTAACAACCGAACCTGAGATAACATTAGAGCTTCTCGATCACTCGCATCACCGCTTTGTGTTCCACTGTCAGATTGTCTAGCAATCTGTCCCTGCATGGAAACCGAATTGGTCATCACATGAACCATGTGCTCTATCAACTCTAGTGATATTGCCTGATGTTTCAGGGCGATTAGTCGGTTTGGCACCGTCAGGTTATGCAAAGCCAGATTCAAATTACGCTCCAGACCACTTAGTGCGTATTGAACAGCAGGTTGTTGGAGATCACGAGCCGCAATGTTCCTGACTGCATCCAACACCTCTTGTTGTCGGAATACCAATTCATCGCGCACACCGTTTACATCACTATCCCACATGGCAGTTGCCTTATGCAGTGATTCAAGATCACGGTAAATGGCGTGTAAATCTTCTGCCGAAACGGCAAGCAACTGTGTCTGCGTTTCGTGACGCACTATTTCTGTAGAGGCACCTTGCGCATCGATCATTTTCTTGAGATAAAGCATGACCAAACCGTGTTGCTGCAGAGACTCCTGAATTTCTGTGCTGTTAATCAGACGACTAATTTGTCGCATACGTTCTGAAACTGCCCAGCGGCTATGCACTTGCAGCATGTCAGCCACAAACCTCGCATCTCGCTTTGAGACTGCTTCACCAATTAGCCACTGTTTCATGTCATCTATGATTTGCGTGAGTTGTTGAGCGGAGTCGCCCTGAAGTCTGGCTGTTTGCCCGAGCCGTTCTTCTTCGATCGGTAAACCAACGAGTTGTTGCTCAAGATAGTCCTTTAGATCCGCTCCGATGCTTTCCTGTACTTGCCTTAATTCGGAGATGCCAAGGGTAAATCGTTGATAGCTAAGTTGTGATCGATAGCCGGAAAGTGCTTCTTCAAGGGCACGCTCCGTTCCAATTTGCAGCTCATGGATTTTTGCTAGTTGCTCATGCACTTGGCTTAGTTGTAACTCTGTTCGTGAAGATGCTGCGTCAACCAAGTCGCTCAAGAACTGTGATAAAGCAACCAGACGGTTCTCGTGGATTTCATCGAGCTGTTTAACTAGTCCGGAAAGACGCTTTCGTTCTGCAAAGTTACTTAGACGGTTGAGATCGCTTTGCTCCACGATCCGCCAGATCTCCATTCGCACACTGCCATTCTCAAGAGAACACGCACGCTTAATATCACCTTGATGCAATTCGACAGATTGCAAAACACCTAGCACATCCGCGTATGTTACTTGTTCACTTTCCAGTTGCTCCATCATCCTTCCGATGTTGGAGATCATATCCTGTTGCACCAATTGAAGATCTCTCAGCGACTCAATTAAGTGCACTCGTGTTTGTTGCAATGATCGAATCAGCTGTCTGGAAGAAACGAGCCGCAAGTAGGCTGTCGGAGACTCCGTCTTTTGACCATGGATGTCTTCTGCCACGATGTGATACGAAATGCGCTGACCCGGGTACAATCCCGCTACATTGGAGAGATCCCATAACAGGTCAATCGATTGAGTCTGTTTGAATGTACCAGCATGAATATCGGTGGCCTGTTCAATCGTCCAGGTCGACGGCGCAGCAACGGGTATCTCCATTTGCACAAACTCATCACTCTCATCAAGTGAGAATCTCAGCATGGCCTGTTTAACGTAAATATCATCTCTCAACTCAATGATGAGATTGGCTGCACCAGTCAATCCAACGTCCAATTCAGATTGAGGCCATGTGACATCAACACTTGGTGGCTGATCTTCGTACGTTGATATAATCCTCCGTGGTCGTGTACTGGTTGTTGCACCCGCAACGGTCAAATACTCAATCCAGTATTCTCCTGACTGATCGACTTGCCATTGAGCGTCACGTAGATTCTGGCTAGAAGCCACTTTACCATCGGTACCAGTTAGAGCGACCTTATGCTTAAAGTCTTTGGATTCAAACCAAATATGTGCAGAATCAACCGCATCTGAAAACTCGATCGACGGTACCACATGTGAACCGGATAGAATCCGTAGATTACCGTCGGATGAGACAGGTGGTAGAAGGGTGTATTCCGGTGCGCGAATCTCAAACTCAATGCGATCTACTCGCGGTGGAATCTCGACCAGCACTTCATACCAATTCTCACCAGGGTCATCGCCACCACTAATTCGGAATTCAAAAGTCTCGCGTACATTTACAATAGTTACTTCGGCCACATTGGGCATAACAGATTCTTGAGCCGCAATCGACGAGATATGAAGCGAGTCTTTCCACACTTCGACTAAAACCTGTTTTGGCAATCGGCCGTTAGCGTCCTCAATTTGAATCGTAAGATCTTCTCCTAACGCAACAACGTACTGAAGCGGGTTGCGTTGATCTGCATCACCTATAGCTTGCAATGCATTTCTACGAGGCCAATTGGGCGCATCCCAAGGCGATATTAAGCGCTGGGCTGCAATTGAAATAACGGTGGGCTGAATGACTGGTAGCACAATCATGATGAAAACAAATACCAGTACATTAATACCTGATTGCCTGACTCGGCGCATATCGACCATGCCTGAAATAACTTCTTCGGTCAATTCAGCATTTACACGACGCAACAGAGCATCCGTAAATTGCCGGGATTCCAAGTCGTCAGATTCACTGAGAGATACAGCTGAACTGAGGCGCTGCCCAAAACTTAGGTGTTTACGTTCAATGTGCAAGGCCATTGCAAACGGTGACAATTCTGATTTCATTGCTGGCAGAACAGATTTGATAAAGACCCATGCGGTACTGAAGATTACAAAACCGGATTCCAATACAGGTGCAAGCGGATGCGACCACCGCACCAAATAGTCTAGAAAGAGACAGAGCATCGACGATGCAACGGCCACGACAAACAACACTGCCCATGCGCGGAGCAGTGCCAGCCTACGAATCCGTTTCGCAAGCATGGAAAGACGCTCATTGACCTGTTGAGTATTGTGTTGCATTACACTTCATTATATTCAGTCGACACAATTGAATATTGCAAATCACGATGAGTGGTTTATTTCGATTCGGCGTCGAAGAATCCACTCACAAGAAATCAGCAGAAAGAGAAGCAGCGGTACAAGCGAATGATTCCACAGCGGAACTGGTGGTTTGGAATCAACTGGTACACGCCGACCTTCCGGCAAATCTCTATCGAGCTCTTTTCTTTCCTGCCATCGATAGTATCGACCACGAGTGATTTCTGCAGCTGTTGCTAAATCCAGCTCATCAAGGTTCGTCTTGGACATTTCGCCATCCGGAGCGACGACGGTGAATCGGCACTCCGGTGCACCTTCGGAAAACACGGGTGAAACAACCCGGGCTGACCAATGGCCAACGGATAACTGACCAACCGAAGCAACAAACACCTCCGGACTATTCAAAAGTCTCTCCAGTGTAACGGTACGCTTTATACCGTTGTCGCGTAGCAAGCTAACCAATACTTTGTTTGATGCCGGTACACTCTCCGCAGCGAGGTAATGCAAACGCAGTTGCACCTGTGTTCCGAAAAGTGATTCCATCCTGTCCGCTGTGAGTTCTGCAGCTCTCGTCTTTCCTAACAACTGCGATCTGCATAACTCCCGAATCGATTGAATCCAATATCTGTTAAAGACGGTTTCACCACCCTCATGACCACGCCATCGCCAGGTCTCATCTGTGAAATGAAAGAGTACGCGTCCGGCTCCGATAAAACTCTGCGAAATGACAGATTGATCTGAACCGCCCTGATCAATATGTACCAATGACTGCACACCCGGTTTGACGGTCTCCACCTCGAGCCACCAATACAAACCTGGCATCTCTGACCAAATCTTTTGGGTGCGACTTTGTGTCTCTGCCAATTGCAACTGGCTTGCCGAATTCCCGAGATCCGTCAGCGAGATACTTTGCGATTCTGCAAAGTCGTCATTCACAGGTAGTCGGACAGCAGAGTCGATGTCAAACGGTACTAAAGTTGCCAAAGGAGTATCCGCAAACTCGTGCGGCATGAAGCGTTGACCGGCACAAAGAATTACGCCGCCACCACGTTCTGTCACAAATGTCTCGAGTATCTCCATGCTGCTCTTACCAAGCCATTGCGGATCAGCGTCACCCAGGATGACGACGTCAAACTCATAGAGATCTTCGCGCGAGGATGGAAATACTGTGCGGTACAAGTCTTCATCACTCCCTTGTTGGTCAGAAGATTGCAAAACATGTGTGATCTGAAAAACCGGTTGATCGTTGGTACCCGGGTGCCGAGCACGTTGCAGGAGATCACTTACTGCACGGAATTCAAAACGCGGTTCTGAATCGACCAGTAAGACCTTGATTGGATCGTCACGCACACTAACACTTAGCGGATAGAAATTATCGTCCGTCGTCGATTCCGCATCCAGCGGAACCACTTCAAGCATCAACTCGTTATCACCGGTATTGGTCGGAATGAACGAGATTTGATCCTTGAACTCGACTTCATTTCCGACAGTATGGTTCGCAGAAGCTAATACTTCATCAGTATCACGATCCTTCACATTGATGATGATTTCCTCACCTTCACAATGCTCCGCGCGGAGTGAATATCGAATCGAAATATGATCACCCACAAATGAACTATCACTCATTAGCGCATCGGAAATCGCGATGTTCTTAACTCTCGAATCAGCGCCTGCCGCCAAAACATACAACGGAATGTTTCTTTGTCTCGCATGCTCAGCAACGCTGCTAAGCGATGGGCCGAGCGTTGTTACACCATCTGAGATGATGACAACACCGGCTACAGGTCTTCCCCGATGATTCCGAAGTGCCGACGCAAGACATTTACCCAATTGGGTTGACTCACCATCTGGCTGGCTGGAGTTCAGTACAACGCTTAGCGAGTCAGATGGTATGGAAAGTGATTCCAGCTTGTCGCTGGCAAGATACAGCCTTAGCCGATAACGCTGTTGCCACTCTTCCAAAATAGATGGCCCGGATTCGCTGCCACTCAACCAGAGTTTTGCCGCAGTCCAACGGTCAATCGCCGTTTTGTTATCCGGCAAGTCTTCAGATATAAGATCTCCAATCGTCATGCTCCGGGAGTTATCAACGATCACGATTAGATCCGGTAAATCTGTTGCATGCTCTTGCTTCGACCAGCCCAGCAACATAATAGAAACAAACGCGACAATGACTACTCGGAGGATTACAAGAGTCTTCTTCCCTTTGGAATTAAATGCTCCGATACTGTGGCGACTTAATAACCAGGTGATCAACAGAACGACTACTAACAGTCCAATCCAGATCGTCAGTGAATATGGCCATGATGAATAGTATTCAACATCATCAAACGTGATTACACCGGAATCCTGCGCAAGCAGACTGAATGTCGACGAACCACTGACCATCTAGACACCCTCCAGATCATGAGTGTCCGGACGTGAATACCATTCGCCAATCAGTAGCACGACGACAACGCCAAGGAAGACCCTATACCATTCTGATGACGACGTTGCGGGATTGATGCTCAGTGCAGGTTCACCTGCTACATCTAGTCCAATACCCGCTAGCTGGCCGTCGTAGGGACGAATAGCAGATTCTTCGTTGCTGACATTTACAACGAATTGTTCTTGCTTATTGATCGGTTCATCATATTCAACGTGATACACGCCACTTAAATGCGTCTCCTCGAAACTCCAATGTGAACTTTCCTGGAACGGCTCTAAGATCGCAGACCGTTGTTGCTCGTTCGGTAGGATTAGTTGAAGCCTCGCATTGCGAGTCGGTACGCTCACGATGCGCTGCACAAGGTCACCAACCTCAAAATTTCCCGACTGATCACGCCGCTGTACTGCGTATTTCAGTGATTCGTGTATGAGCGGCAAAAATACCGGCCACGTTACAACTTCCGACCATACTGACGCTGAATCAGTGTCAGTGGCCAACAAGAATCCTGTCCCAGCTCCTGCTTTGAACTCTGTGTATAACTCTGCTGCGTCTGGAAACACCAGCAATGACTGGCAAGCATCATCGTTCGGAAGGAATGACCTTAATTTCTGTACCGGAAGTTGCTCCAGACTACGCAGTAAATCGTCATCAAAGCCCTGCAAAATGGAGTGGCTACTCTCAACAACACTGAGCGATTGCGCAGCGACATCCACTGATACACCTAATTCGCCAGGTATAAGGCCCGTTCGGAAGGGAGGCTTCCAGGACCATTGGTTATAGTTCTCGACATTCACCGAATCACCAGCAATGATGAAAACCGCACCACCTCGTTGGAGGAAGTCCGAGATACGCGCGATATCGCCCCGGTCGAACGACGGCACATCACAAAGTACGAGCGCATCAAAGGTAAACACCTCGGTCGATGCAAATGAGGTTTTATCGATGCGACGCGTGACCACGTTTCTGCCTCGTGGAAATTCAGGATCAAAAACCAGCTGCAGAATCTCAGCATCGCCCTGTGTGCCTTCAACTAACAACACCTTTAATTCCGCGCGTGTATTAAAGGAGAGCCATCGGTGATTATCGATACTGACACTATCACCGTTGATGTAACATTCAAGAACATGGCTGCCCGTGGGAATCGCATCGACCTGCAGTTCCACAGATTGAGAATCACCGGATTGAAGCGTGATAGTCTCACGCTCCAGCAATTTGCCATCTAATCGCCAGGTTACTTGAATGTCGGTAACCGGATTCGCGGAGTAACTCGTCACCGTTGCAGAAAACCGACTGAGGTTACCCACACCACCGGCATCATTGACACCCGATAGAGCGGTGATGGCAAGATTATTTTCTGTGACCTCTCTTACCGTATGTACTTTGATCACAGCCCGCTCGCGTATTTCATCCAATACACGTTTACTCGCTTCGGATTCTGCCTGACTCCATAACAGATGATCTCCATCTGTTATGACAATGAGCTCGATTTGCTCAAACCCAAATCCACCGAGCCCATCCGAGGACATTAACTCCAAAGCACTTTCAAGTGTTGGCCGCAGTTGGGCTGAACCATGAAGTTGTTCAAGCGCCGCGAGTTCCGCGATGACATCGTCACGATCAAATGCCGGTGTACTTATGACGCGCTCCGCTATATCCGAGAGTAGGATGAGTGAAATCCCATCACCCTCACCGCTTGCTCGTATGATTTCTGTGGCCTTCTTAATGGCTAAATCTAATGTAGATTCATTTCCCTGGATCTCAGCCATTGAAAACGAGGTGTCGACCACAATGACTCGATAGGTACGTGCTTTATCAGTGACTTCACTCTGAGCCGACGTGGACGAACGGGGTCCTGCAAGCGCCGTAACGACCAATAGAATCACAGCCATACGGGTTAGCAATCGCAGCCACTGGTTCAATCTCACCCTGGATTGCGACTGCACTAACGCCCGTTCTATAAACTGCATTGCAGCCCAGTCCATTTGTCGAGATCTCGACCGATGAAGCAGGTGTAGAATAATGGGAATGACCGCAGCAACAGCCCAGATCCACATACCTTGAAACTGAAACCCCATTGCAATAATTTTGCCCGTCATTTGAATCATCCCATACTTTGTCACACTTTTGCCACTGAGTGAGCAGCATGTTGCATGAGTATTTCCTGAATTACCTGATTCAATGGTTGATCTGAGTCAATCGCATGAAACGATGCGCCTGCTTTAGCCGACATCTCTGAGAGTGTTTGACGAAATCGAGTGACCTGTTCGCAATACGCCTTTCTGAGTTGCCGAACGGGAACGAATCTGGATCCTGTCTGTTCCAGGCCATTTAAAGTAACATCTGATCGAAGTGCAAAGTCAACTTCAACACGATCCATGATCTGTAACAGGATCACGTCATGCTTGTGCTGACAAAGCGCTCTCAGCTGATCCTCCAGTCCGGAAATCTCACCGAAGCAATCGCTGATTATCACCACCACATTTCGACGTGTCAGCTTATTGACCAGTTCATGCAACACAGATGGCAGGTCTGTTCGTGGTTTTACAACCGGATCGTCGATCAAATCCAATATGGCATCAAAGTGATTTGAGCCGGCATGAGCCGGAATTTCAGCGTGAATCGTTGAATCAAACAACATCGCTCCCGCAGCGTCGGATTGACGCAGAATCAACCAAGACCAGGCAGCTGCCAGACATTGTCCATATTCGTATTTACTAAGGCTGCTCGAATCAGCCTTGAAGTGCATACTTTCACTTGTATCCAAAATAACGCGACAAATCAGATTCGATTCATCTTCATATTGCTTTACGAAAAATCGATCCGTACGACCAAACACTTTCCAGTCAATGTGACGAATATCGTCACCGGTGGTGTATTCCCGATGTTGGGTAAACTCGATGGATCGCCCGTGAAACGGACTTCGATGCAAGCCGGCCAGATAGCCATCTACAATATGACGCGCTCGCAGCCTGATGCCGCTTAGTTCAGCTAACGTCTTTGGTTCTAAGGATTTCGGGAGCTTCTGCACTAAGTCGATCCTGATCGGTGATGTCTTGCACATGATCCAGAACATGCTGAATCACATCGTCAACGGTACGCCCCTCTGCCTCTGCTGAAAAGTTAAGCCGAACACGATGTCGCAGCACACCCGGGGCCACAGCAAGTATATCTGCATATTCTACCGCGTGACGGCCTTCCAGTAGCGCATGTGCCTTAGCACCTAACACCATGAACTGACTTGCTCGCGGGCCAGCCCCCCATTGAACCCACTTTCGTACAGCCTCGGTCGACACGTCTGCGTCCGGACGCGTGGCCCTGGCAGCCTCGATAGCAAATCTGGCAACATGATCTGCAATAGGCATGCGCCGCACCAACTGGATAAACGACTGAATCTGTTCGGCTGACAATACCGCATCCAACTCCGCCTCATTTTCGTTGGTGGTGAGCTTAACGATCTCCAATTCTTCTTCCGCCGTTGGATAATCGATCACTAACTGGAACATGAACCGATCCAGTTGTGCTTCTGGCAAAGGATAGGTTCCTTCATGCTCGATAGGGTTTTGCGTTGCCAATACAAAAAATGGCGACGGGAGGTCGTGACGCGTTCTTCCGATCGTTACCTGACGTTCCTGCATCGCTTCCAAAAGCGCTGCCTGAGTTTTCGGAGGTGTGCGATTAATCTCATCTGCGAGAACAATATTGCCAAACACCGGCCCTCGCATAAATGACAACTCACGTTGGCCGGTCGCTTTATCTTCCTGAATCACTTCCGTCCCGGTAATATCCGCCGGCATTAAGTCAGGTGTGAATTGAATTCGGGAGAATTCCAGCGAAAGCACTTGTGCAAGCGTTTGAACAAGCCGTGTCTTTGCCAGGCCCGGTACACCAACCAGAAGCACATGGCCATCGGTAAATAACGCAATGAGTAACTGACGAATGACGGCTTTTTGCCCAACGATGCGCATCGAAATTTGCTGCTCAATTTGTGCAACTCTATCGAGCAACTCGGATTGAGTTCTTAGGTCGTCATGATTTCCTGATTCTGTCATTTGAAGATGCTGGTCCATTGTGATTATTCTGGGTGCCGTGAAGGTACACGCTCAAATCCGATAAATGCATTGCCACTTTGAATGACAACCTGACCACGTGTTAATATCAGATTAACTACTGGATGTGCTGGTTGCCCAGTATCAATCACGCGTCTAATCAACCAGCCTCCTGATTTGATTGACCTATCAAACACAAACAATCCGGCATTAGTTGGCCAAATCAACTCACGTCCGGACCAGCGAGCAACCCCTTTACCTGTGGGGAACTGCTCAATCGTCGCGAGCTGATTGAATTGAAGTGGAAACCGGGACTTCGTCACACCGCGGTACAAATCAACTGTCTTTAGTTGCTTCCCGCACAGTATGACTTCACCGTTTGATATGCCCATTACCTGCGTTGTCTCATCGACAATGTCATTGTCACGCATCCAAAGAATGCTGCCGGTACGACATTGCAAACAAAACAATACGTCCGAATCACCTGGTGCAATGACCGCCACGTCAGATTCCACCTGCCCAGTCGTCAACCTGCGTTGGGAATCCTCTCTCGGAGTATCATGTGGGTAGGTCGTTATCCAGTCGATGTCACCGGTCGCACGGGCAAGCCTTGCTACAATTCCAAGATTAGTACAAATCAATATGCCATCGGCAGATGGGCTCAGCCATGGTTGATTAATCTCGTTGTAGCGTCCGGACATGCGGGCATTTACACTACCGATTTGCGTAATCCATTTCTGCTGACCATTGTCTATGTCATAACAGGCCGCAAAAACATCTGACCTCACTGTTCCGTTTTTACGAAGTACAGTAAACACGTCGCCGTCGACAAGGAGTGGATTCCCATCAAAACACCATTCGCTTGATGGAGGGCGGACAGGAAACCCAGGTAACAGCAGACCTTCTGATTCCAGATCCAAAGCGATAATGACAGAACCGGGTGCTGTCGCTGTATCACGACCACGACGATAACTTGCAACGGGACTACCTTGTCGGGCGACCAACACTCCGTTATCGACCGACACCGTTGAACGTAAGACTCCTGAATAGGGCTCATTTTCGCCGAATTCCTCTGCACCGGTTGGCACTTGAGCAATCAGGTAATTCGGGTTCCAGATTCCCTTGCCTGTACGCATGTCACAGGCATAGATGCCACTCAAGTCATTGAGAAATATTACGTTATCTGTTTCTACCTGGGTGGCTAATGGCTCAATTTCAATTCCAGGACCTGCAGTCCTCTCCCAGGGAGTATCCTCCAGAGTCCATGACGCAGAAAGCTTAAAGTCAAATTGCGGGCGATCATGGGAAAACCCAAGGTTCTCGTTACGCTTCGCCACGCGACTTGATAGCAAGTCCAGTAAATTACCTCGCTCTCCATACACGTCACCCGGCAGATCAAGTTGATCGCGGAACCGCAGAAGATATCTCTTAACAACTTCCAAGCGGCCTGATTGCATTTCACATAGCACGAGTCGTTTGATGACTTCCGAAATCTTAATGGATCCACGACTCACGTTGAGATGAGCGTTGTGAAGGGAAGACGTGGTGGTAGTGGTGTTCGGTCCGTCTGTATCTTCTTCGGTAACCGCAGTTTGACCTGGTAAGACTTGATGGGCTAAGTAATGCGGAATCCCTTTGTTGTTGTTTACTTCTGGTATCAACGACAACCACGCTTCACGTGCCAATTCGATATCCCCGTCCACAAATGCCAAGTCACCGAGTAATAAGGCAGCCCGACTCGCGTAACTGGACTGTGGCCATTCACGCAAAAGTCTCCTTAGCAATACCGCACGTTTTGACTCTGTCGCTTCTTCAATCAATTCAATTGCAAGCGGATCCACTTGATTTCGATACGCTTGTAATTCTGATTCACCTAACGTCGAGATTACCTGCTGGCATAACATGCGAAGATTCACATATCGATGGAAACCAGCAGACGCTCTCGGTGAGGAAACATAAATCACCTTGCCGTGATCCGATTCCATAATCCGTAACACGGTTTGCAGTGCCTCAGATGGCTGCTGGTCCACCAGTTGAATTGCACGCTGCAGCAAGACTCTGTCATTCTGAGTCGCTGTGGGTAACTCCGCTGATGCAAGTGATGGTGGAATTGCAATTTCAAGCGGGGGCTGTGACTGTGCTAGTTTGGATTGACAGAAGAAACATAACAACGAAAGAAGTGTCACACCCACCCAACGCAGGGTATCGTAGCACCTTGACCGCTGCATCCGCCGATCTGTCACTGTCACTGTGAATAGCCTTCTAGAATTCGCCCTAAGTAGAAAGCTCCGACGCCGAACAGTGCCATGACAAGCATCTGAGCAACATTAAATCCAACGACTTCACTGCCACTTCTCGTCAATCCTCCGGATAACTCCATGAGAATCGCAATAGGCAATATGATCATGCCAAAGAGCTGCAATAGCTTTCCAAATTGCTGCATGGGAATCCCATTCCGAATACGTCCGAGCGAATAGGTGAAGTCAGCGACTTATATGCCCATTCACCAATTGCACTATTATGATTTGGCGGTTGTGATGAGAAAAGGACAATTACCCGACCAATGTTCCTCAATCGCGACCACAGGCTTAGATAAATTGCTACTGGGAATTAGAATCTGTATCTAAATCCACCAATTTTTGCTTCTGACCCTTACGGTGCAGAATGACAAAATAGGTACCAATGCTTCCGAGCAACAAGAACGGCGTACCCATCATGAACACGATACTCCAGAAGTAGCCTTTAACCAAATTCAGGTTATTGCCGTTGGCTATTCCATCTTTGCAAGTTGGGCAAGCATCTGCGATCGACATGCACAACAGCAGCGCACCTGCAAAAGCGGTAGTCCTGATTATTTTTTGAGTGACTCGATACATCTGTCTTAGTGTGTCCGGGTTACGTTGACCTTTGTAGTGTATGCCATCCTCTATTTCGCGTCTATTGCTTATGAACCGGGTAGGACATCTGGTGCATACAACAAGTAGAGGACGATATAGACAATCACGCCTGTCACTGAAACATACAACCAAATAGGAAAGGTGATGCGAGCCCATTTCCTATGTCGTTCGCGATTGTCTTTTAAACCATGACGAATGGTGCCAATCGCCAAAATCGGCACGCTAATCGCCAGAATGATGTGTGAAAACAAGATGAAGTAATAAGGATACCGTACCGCGTTTGGAGTATCCTCTCGCAAACGGACATGCTCACCGCCGGCTACCACAATGTGATAGTAGAGGTAACTCAGCAGAAACAACGTGGATACGACAAAGCTCGCCAACATCACATTCTTATGAGCCTTCTCTTGACCCTTCTTTATAAATACCCAGCCCGTTACAAGCAGCACGGTTGCGAGCGCATTGAGTGATGCGTTCAAGTGCGGGTAAATCACACCGACAACAAACGAGTCCATCAGGCTAAAAATCATACTCGATATCACTTAAAGTATCTCGGCTTATTCCGTAGTTTCTGATTCTGTAGTTTCTGATTCTGTAGTTTCTGATTCTGCAGTTTCTGAATTTGAAGATTCTGACTCTGCAGTTTCTGATTCTTTTATATCGTTCTCCACTGAGTCGCCCGTTCCATCAACTGTGTCTGAATCGTTCCCGGACGCTTCGTCACCTTCCGGTGCAATGATGATTGTGTTTTCCAAATTCTCGTGGAGTTGTTCACGTTTCCGGATATATTCCTGCGGCTCTTCCGTTTCGATTGAAAGCTCTGCCGTTAGCTCCTTTAGCTTTATCAAGTCTGAATCATCGTCCCAGTCGAATTGGCCACGCACATTGCCCCATTTGTCGACAACAGCCAGTTTCGATGAATGTGTTTGCGGTCCCACCGCCATCTGAAACTTCTCGCTTCCAATCCGCCGGATATACTCGTACTCTCCTGTAAGGAACATCCAGTTTTTTACATCCGATGTGAAATTATCCGCATATTCTCTCAATCGTTCAGCCGTGTCATTTTCGGGATCCACGGTAATGCACACGAATTGGACACCATTTTTTGCAAGTGACCGATATAGTGTGGCAATCGTTTGGTTTTGCTGACGGCATGATGAAGGACACGAAGCAAAAAAGAAGCTAGTGACCCAGACTTTTCCCCTCAGTTCACTAGAATCAAAACCGTCGTTGGTACGCCGCACTAACGAGAAATCTTCAACCCACTTTGCATCCTGTGCAGTCTCCATCTCCTTCAACGCATCTGCTGCATCTTCATCCGATGCAAGATTGTATGAGACTTTATTGATCTGGATATCATCACCGGTGGTTGAGCGTGTGGCCATGTACATCATGTAACCACCACCAAAAAGCAATGCTAATGCAAGGAAGAAGACAGCTGCTTTACTCACGATTACACTCTCTCATTCTTAAATAACACGATTTCAATTGAGCTCACAATATTGCGATCGGAACCTTGTTTCACGATTGCCAACTTGTTCATTTACGTTGCTTTACAACTCTACATGCAATTACAAACATGACAGCGCAAAACAACAAGGTGACAAACCACGATGTGCCGATATCCGGTTGCCAAAACCTATCAGCTTGTTGAGATTCGTACATTACTTGTCGAACCAGCGACACAACATAGGTAAGCGGATCAAGCTTCATTAACCAATGAATCATCATTTGACCAACGGATGACTGAGCTGTTAATTCCGGGATCGGGAAAAATGCGCCTGACAACAGCCACATTGGCATTAGTAAGAGATTCATAATGGCATGAAATCCGTGGACGCTATCCAGTTTCCAAGCCAGAACGAACCCAAGGCACGTTAATCCAAACGCGCCGGTAACTAAAATGCAAAATAGGTGCAGTACCGAAATGAGGTTCCATTGCATCGGCAATGCGATTGCAATTAAGAGCATTAACACTGCCTGTAAAACGGCAATGGCTGTCCCACCTGTAACCTTGCCAAGTACAATACTCCACCGCGGCACAGGTGCGACCAGCACTCCCTGCAAGAAACCCTCGCTTCTATCTTCAATCACTGAAATAGTGGCGAAAATCGCTGTGAACATCAGGACCAATACAAGCGTACCGGGAAAATAGTATTGCAAAAAGTTCTCATCATGTGATTCACCAGATGGCGATACCGAAAAACTCTCCTCTAATCCAAGGCCAAACAACAGCCACATGACAAGTGGCGTCCCAATCGCACCAATCACACGGTTCGGTTGCCGAAAAAATCTGATCAACTCGCGTCTGGCAAGACTTGATGACGCGCTCACAGCGATGTTATTCATCGGCCCGCCTCCGTATCATGCCAAAACTGATGACCCGTGTGATGAATGAAGACATCTTCCAAAGTCGGACGTCCTACACTGATGTTTTTCACATGACCGGAAAGTGATTGCATGATTTCAGATAGCACCTCGGCTGAAACCGATTCCTCTAGTCGTACCATGCCATCCAACTCACGTGCCGTTAGTTGCCAACTGGATTGCAACTGATCGATCACGTCAGTCGGGTTATTACACTGGATTGAAACAACATCGCTTCCCAATTCAGTACGCAAGACATGTGGTTCACCAAGTGCTACGAGACTGCCTTCGTGCAGGATTCCAACACGATCAGAACGATCTGCCTCTTCGAGCAAGTGCGTTGTCATCAGGACAGTTGTTCCTAATTCTGACTGGAGCAACCTCAGATAACTCCACAAGTCACTTCGTGCTGCCGGATCCAATCCGGTGGACGGTTCATCAAGTAATAAGATCGATGGGTTGTGAAGCATGCACTTTGCCAATTCCACACGTCTGCTAAGACCACCCGACAGAGTTTCGACTCGGTCATCCAACCTGTCGGTTATGCCAAGGCGTCGCGTTGCTTCATTGAGTCTTTGCGTTGCAACCGCTTTACTCAGGCCATACATGGCTGCCTGATGTCTGAGATTCTCCAGAACAGTCAGCTTTCGATCCAGGCTGGGACTTTGAAACACCACGCCCAACAACCTGCGTATCGCATCCGAATCATCTACAAGGTCATTCCCCATGACTGACACACAACCAGCTTGCAGCGGTGCTAGCGTAGAGAGCAATCGAAAGAGGGTGGTTTTGCCGCTTCCATTTGGGCCCAGCAAACAAAAGATCTCGCCTGAGTGAATTTCAAGAGACAATTCGCACAGTGCCTGCCGGTCACCGTAAGCAAACGCAAGTGACTCGATCTTCACAGCAGTATTTGAAGGTGAGTCGCTACTCATAGCATCCCGCCCATCACCTTCTAGTGATTTGCATCACCTTCCGCATCGAGAGAATCCGTTCCGTGTGACTCATCATGCTTCGCTGCAGGATCGTCCGATTCTGGTTTTGCCGGCAGGGCAGCGTGGTCGAGACGTTCTCTGGAATAGTGATTAGTACGATTACCGACGTCAGGTATCAGCATCAGCACTAGAAATAAGCTCATGATACTTGCCGGTATCGTCAACACCCATTTCCAGTTGGTTTCCCACTTAAGGTGCATGAAAAAGACGATGACGAGCAGTGCTTTAGCACATGATACCGCCATCATCAGGAACCAACTCATTCCAACGGAAATGAAGTTATGTTCAATGAGGACTTCAGTGGAGAACGACATCAATGTCAAAACCGCCAGTGCAATCGCAACTCCTATGAAGAGCTTGAGATGACTGTGTTCACCATGATCCTCTGCATGCTCTACATGCTCATCATGCTCATCATGGTGTTCGGTGTCATGCATTTCATGATCCATTTTGGCAACTCGCTTAGTGATTTGTTTCCGTATTGTCTCTGAATTCGCTGAGTTTTAGAACAGGTACAGCAATGGGAATAGGAAGATCCATACAAGGTCAACAAAGTGCCAGTACAATCCACAATTCTCAATAAGGCCATATTCTTTTTTGCCGCACGGTGTCAGCAAGATACAAATGAACATGATCAGGCCAACTAGTACGTGCAGTGCATGAAATCCCGTGAGCAGAAAGTACGTGCCTGCCCACATATTTCCACTAGGAATATGAATTGGCATGATGTGGTGGAAGCCAAGATCTTCATGCAGGTAATCATTTAGGCCCTTGTTTCCATGATCTGTTTCCGGCAGATTTGCGACGGCAGCCATTAGCGCCGCACGCTGTTCGAGTAATTGCTGCAATTCAACCGCTCTTGGAGACTTTGACGCTTGCTCCTGCAATCTTGCAATTACTTCCCGTTCGTGTTCGATGTAATGTTCATATGCATGACCATTACGCTCCAGTGGATAGATAATCTGTGCCAGTGACATCATCGTGTCGCGTGGATCAAGGCCTTCGGGTTTTTCTGCAGCAACATATTCGGTCCACTTGGCACCACCATAGTAGATCTTCTCAATGAGCGATTTTACTTCATCGCTCGTTTCGACATCACTCTGGACCGGCGGTGGAGTCACCGTTTCGGCACCTTCAGCAGCTTCATCTACGGCACCGTCCGCAACGGCAACAGGTGCGGCTTGCTCTGCGCCCCATGATTTCAAAGAATCCCGCACTGCTGCAGTGTAATAGACATTGGATTGTTCATGAATCAATCCTTCACTACTTGGATAAATACCGTGCGAGAACTTGGCCGGGTACTCGTTTACCAGCTTGATACCAATAAACAACAATCCAAAGAGGAATGTCACGAGCATGGCCAGCTTCGCTTCTTTGCGTTTATCCGCTTTCGCGAATTCCAATCCCAGTACCACTGTGAAACTCGAAATAATCAAGATCACAGTATTCAGAGCACCGATGTTTGGGTTGACATGCACATCGTGTGGAGTCGGCCAGGAGCCAACCGGTGCACCGAACCGTAAGACAATGTAGGTTCCAATCAAGCCCGCGAAGAACATAATTTCGGTGGACAAAAACAGCCACAGACAG
>Ga0114933_10000853_pt1 | contig 35836 bp, 68 predicted proteins | sample 4SBtaG_FD_89691 | JGI IMG/M metagenome (GOLD analysis project Ga0114933, IMG submission 89691) | Deep subsurface microbial communities from Kolumbo volcano to uncover new lineages of life (NeLLi) - 4SBTROV12_W25 metaG | ecosystem: Environmental > Aquatic > Marine > Volcanic | place: Kolumbo... | reverse complement strand
TAGATTTAGGCATAATCTTCTTGATGTTCATTAAAATCTTCTTGTCTTTCGGCTTTTATACCATGATATGAAGATTTATATAAAATCCATTTGATGTCTTTATTCCAATCATAAAAATATTTTTTTGCGTCAATCGTAGCTGTTCTTTTATTATAAACACCTTCATCAAATTGCTGTATCATATCATCAGCAAGATTATTAATATATGCTTTTTGAATATCCTTTGGTAATTCATTAAAAAACATATTTTCTTTTATTATGTTTATTCTTTCTTTCATAGTTTCCTTTGGTTAGTTGTTTCTAGCTTTTTGTAATTTTCTTTCGTATTGTTTCCAAACTTTCACAAGTTTTTTTGTATCTTTAATTTGCTGATCACTTAAACAAGATAAAATAAATTTCATGATTTCATATTGATTGTCAAAATCCTCTAAATCTCTATATGCTACATCTATTTTATTTATATCAATTATTCTTTTTTGATCATTAACAGGTGTTGTGTTTGGTAGTTCATTTAATATTATTTGATCTATTTTATTCATTGTTTCCTTTGGTTGATTTGTTTTTTTCATAGTGATTTATATTCGGAAATTAATAAGGCACAATTAAGGCATATATAAAAAAGATATAAATTAATTTAATTATTATTATGTGTGATATTATTGCAACAGGTGTTGTATATTTACAGTTTAGAATTGTTTTAAAGAGAAGAGAAGAGAAACAAAGAGAAATAAAAAAGAGAAATAAAAGTAAGTTAAAGTTCCTATTCTCTCATAATCAAAGCAAATTTTTTTTACACGTTAAAACAAACGACAGTATTATTGACCTATCTTAAAAATATAATCATTAACCATATAATTACTGATAACTTTTATTTATCACTAATCTAAAAAAGATATATATATAAAGTGTAGACCCTCTTTTTGAAAATCTTTGACCCCTATACCCCCAAAAACCAACCGCTTTTTTTATTATATATATAGACCGGACTTGAGGACACCCTTACAGCCACCCACCCCTTTATACACAAACACTTTTCTGTTTTATTTTTTTTAAAAATGCACTAGATGTAGTATATGGATTACTTTACTGCAGACGATTTAGATTCAGTTGCTTATATTGAAGAAGGAACAAACAACGTCATTATTAAGTTTTATGGCTTTCCCAATAAAGTAGCAGCCGATCTATTTATCAGCTATGCTATGCTTAATATGGGTTTTGATTACCAACCTGTATCTGGTATGAAGTCAGACATGATACACTAAATATGGATATTAAAATACCCTACACACCAAGGAAGCATCAAGCTCACTTGCACAGACAAATAGACAAGCATAGATGGAATGTATTGGTATGCCATAGAAGATTTGGCAAAACAGTTTGCATGATCAACCACCTAATTAGGTCAGCATTACTGTCCAAACTTAACAACCCTAGGTTTGCTTATATAGCTCCCACCTTTAAACAAGCTAAATCTATTGCATGGGATTACATGAAACAGTTTACCGCCAAGATACCCCACACCAAGTTTAACGAAACAGAACTGCGTGTAGACCTACCTAATGGTTCTCGTATCACCTTGCTAGGCTCAGAATCGCCAGATGGTCTGCGTGGCATATATTTAGATGGATGTGTGATAGACGAATACGCAAACGTCAATAGTAAATTGTTTCCAGAAATAATACGACCCGCACTATCTGACAGAAAAGGTTACTGTGTGTTTATTGGTACACCTATGGGAATGAACAACAACTTTTACGAACTATACCAACACGCACAAGGTGCGGAAGATTGGTTTAATTACAAAGCTAAAGCATCAGATACCAAGATTGTAGACAATGATGAGTTGGTCAAGGCAAAAGAGGTAATGGGAGAAAAGAAGTACCTACAAGAATTTGAGTGCGATTGGATAGCCAACATTGAAGGAGCAGTATATGGAGATGTTATAGCAAAGTTAGATGATGATAAACAACTTACCAGAGTTCCTTACGATCCTGCCTTACCAGTATCTACCGCATGGGATCTTGGGGTCTCCGACCACAGTAGTATAATATTTTATCAGCAGCTCGGCAGAAGCATTAATATAATAGATTACCATGAGGAGAAAGGTCAAGGTCTACCTTATTACATTAAGATGATAAATGAGAAAGAGTATATCTACAAAGATCACTTTGCACCACACGACATTGAAGTTACCGAATTTGGCAATGGTAAAACTCGGAGAGAGGTCGCCACGCAATTAGGATTAAGATTTAAAGTCGTACCAAAAATTCCATTAGAAGATGGAATCCACGCAACAACAATGATGTTACCTAGATGTTGGATTGACGTAGACCATTGCAAAAAGTTAATAGATGCGTTAAGACATTATCACAGGAAGTACATTGATAAAAACAGAATGTTTAGATCAAAACCTGTACATGATTGGAGCAGCCATGCGTGTGATGCTATGAGGTATCTTGCAGTTGGTCTCCAAGAAATTAATACTAGACAAACTGCTCCACAAAGTGTAGCAGATAATAATTACAGGATTTTATAATTATGGGTTCAATATTTAAACCAAAAATGCCACCACTTCCACCACCTGCTCCACCACCGGAAGCACCAAGTGAAGAAATTTCACCAGAAGAAAAAGAAAGAATTGCAAAAGAACAAGCTGCTATAAGAAGAAGAAAAAAAGGTAAAAGATCAACAATACTAACTGGTCCTCTTGGAATACAAGAAGATGAGGATGCTGAGTTAGAAACACTATTGGGAAAGAAATAATATGCCATACGCATACGGAGCATCTACAAATTATTCTTCAAATAAAAGTACCTCAACAAATACAGGAAATAATAATAGGGAATCTTATAGAACATCTACCACTTATCAAAAAAGTGTATCACCACAAAGAGTAAAAACAGCTAGAAAAGAATATGAAGATGCAACGGGAAGATCAAGGCTTGATAATTTAAAAGTAAAAAAGGTTCCAGCAGGAGTTCCTTTTTCAACAATTTTAAATGCTGGTCAAGAATTTAGACAAAAAATGTTAGATGTAAATGTAAATTTTTTTAAAAATGATCCAAGAACAAGAAAAGCAAGAGCAAAATATGGTGTTACTGACGAAGGTTATAAACAATATATGAGAGATAGATCAGCAGGTAAAATAGATGCTGCTGGTAATGTTAATGTTAATTATGGTAGAGATAATGAGGGTAATGTTCAACAAAAAAAAGTTGTAGGTGGTTCAACTATTTTAACTAAAGAAAAAACAGCAGAAGAAACAAAAGTTGCAGAAGAAAAAAAAGAAAAAGAATATGATGAAAGAATTACAAAAAAAAAAGGTAGAAGAAAAAATATTAGAACAGGGTCATTAGGTGTTACTCAAAATTCAGCAGATTATTCACTAGGTAAGAAAAGTTTATTAGGACAAGTAGTATAATGGCAAAAACAGATTTAACTAAATCTTTAATCGCAAGATTTGATAGATTAAAAACACAAAGACAAAACTGGGAAACACATTGGCAGGATGTTGCAGATTATATGCAGCCAAGAAAAGCTGATGTTACCAAACAAAGATCAAGAGGTGATAAACGTACAGAATTAATTTTTGATTCATCTCCAATACAAGCAGTAGAATTATTAGCAGCATCACTACATGGTATGCTTACAAATCCTTCTACACCTTGGTTCTCATTAAGATTTAAAGATTCATCATTAGACATGGAAGATGAAGCTAAACTTTGGTTAGAAAACGCAACTGAAGTTATGTACACAGCATTTAACAGATCAAATTTTCAACAAGAAATATTTGAATTATATCACGATCTAATTACTTTTGGTACTGCGGCAATGCACATCCAAGAAGATAACCAAGATATATTAAAATTTTCTACAAGACACATTAACGAAATATTTATTGCAGAAGATGACAAGGGTAGAATAGATACTGTTTACAGAAAATTTAAGTTATCAGTAAGAGCTGCAATTCAACAATTTGGTTCTGCAGTATCAACTGATATTCAATCACAAGCAAAAAAAGATCCGTACAATGAAATAGAAATATTACACGCAGTATATCCAAGATCAGATTACAATCCTAAATTAAAAGATGCAGACAATATGCCATTTGAATCTGTTTATATTGAAATGAAAAATGGTAATGAATTATCTGTATCTGGTTTCCAAGAGTTTCCTTTCGTAGTACCGAGATACTTAAAAGCATCACATGAAATATATGGAAGATCACCAGCTATGACAGCTTTGCCAGACGTAAAGATGCTAAACGAAATGTCAAAAACTACAATCAAAGCTGCACAGAAACAAGTAGACCCACCACTATTAGTTCCGGATGATGGCTTCTTACTTCCTGTAAGAACTGTACCGGGTGGATTAAATTTTTATAGAAGTGGTACAAGAGATAGAATTGAACCATTAAACATTGGTGCAAACAATCCACTAGGTTTAAATATGGAAGAGCAAAGAAGAACTGCTATTAGAAATGTTTTTTATGTAGATCAATTAATGTTGCAACAAGGTCCGCAAATGACAGCAACAGAAGTTATACAAAGAAATGAAGAAAAGATGAGATTACTTGGACCAGTATTAGGTAGACTACAATCAGAATTATTAAAACCATTAATTGATAGATGTTTTAATATTTTATTTAGAAGAGAACAATTTGCTCCTGCACCAGAATTTTTATCTGGTCAAGACATAGAAATAGAATATGTTTCTCCTCTTGCTAAAGCACAAAAATCTTCAGAGCTTTCATCAATTACTAGAGGTATAGAAATATTAGGATCACTTGCTAATGTTGCTCCAGTATTTGATTATATAAATTTTGATTCACTTGTTAAACACGTTGCTGATCTTGTGGGTATTCCACAAAAAGTATTAAAGCTACAATCACAAGTTAATGCAGAAAGACAAGCACAAGCAGCACAAGCTGCAGAACAACAACAAATGGCTCAGATGCAACAAGTTGCTCAAGCCGGAGGAGATATAGCACCACTAGCGAAAGCATTGCCAGACGAAGCAAAAGCTCTAGTAAATGCAGAACAAGAAGTGGAATAATATGGAAACAAAACAACTAGAAAAATTTTTAAAAGAACTACAAGAAAATTATAAATTCATATTCAATACAGAGGAAGGCAAGAAAGTCTTAGCTGATCTTGAAAAAAGATGTCATTATCATTCTACCACTAATGTAAAAGGTGATAGCCATGAAAGTGCATACATGGAAGGACAACGCAGTGTCATTCTATTTATTAAATCAATGCTGCAAACAAAGGATAAATAAAAATGTCAAATGAACAGATAACACAGGAAACTGTGCCTGTAGATCAAGCGACTACAGAGACAGTAGAACAAACACCAGCAACAGCACCAACAGCTCCTGCTGAACAATCATCATCTTGGAAAGATTCTATTAGTGAAGAATTTAGAAAAGATCCTAGTATAGAAAAATTTACAGAGATTGATGCGTTAGCAAAAAGTTACATCAACGCAACTAGAATGATTGGTCAAGATAAAATTGTAATACCTACAAAAAATTCTACACAAGAAACGTGGGATGAAGCATACGAAAAACTAGGTAGACCAGAATCACCAGATAAATATAATTTAAAAGTTGAATCTGATGTGGTAAACATGGATGAAAATGCAATTAAATCTTTTGCCGAACAATCTCACAAACTTGGTTTAAACAATAAACAAGCAGAAGGTATTTTAGACTTTTATAAAAATAATATGGAAGGCTCTGCACAACAATCAAAAATAGATACTGAAACTGCACAAGCTCAATCTGAACAAGAGTTAAGATCAGAATGGGGTAGAGATTTTGATGCTAAAGTACAACAAGCTGGTGCGATAGCAAAAGCAAATATTAATCCAGAAGTATTAGATATGACTTTATCAAATGGCATAAGACTTGGTGATCATCCAGAAGTTATTAAAGGATTTGCAAAAATAGCAGGTATGATGTCAGAGGATAAAATAGTTTCAACTGAAAGTGAAAATGTAAATTCAGTTGCAGATATTGAATCAGAAATATCAGCTATTACTAATGATACTAATGGACCTTATTGGAATAAACAACATCCGGATCACGATAAAATGGTACAACAAGTTTATACGTTAAGAGAAATGTTAAATGCAGATAAATAATCTTAATGATCAAGAAATTCGATTAGAAATATTGCGATTGGTTAAAGAGACAGGATCTGAAGTTCAGAAAAATGATCCCTTGCCAATCGCAGAAAAATATTATAATTGGATAATAGGTAAGAAAATTCGTAAGAACCTTACTGGCAAGAAGGAATAGACTTCTACTCTAAAAGAGTTTAAATCCAAGAATTGCCTACTCATTATTGAGTGGATAACCTTTCTGATTAATTATAACTTAACAATAATAATGGAGAGACAATTATGTCATCACAAATAACAACAGCTTTTGTACAGCAGTATTCTGCTAACGTACAAATGCTATCTCAACAAATGGGATCATTATTAAGAGACAAAGTTAGACAGGAAAGTGTTGTCGGAAAAAATGCTTTCTTTGACCAAGTAGGTTCAGTAACTGCTCAGTTAAAAACTAGCAGACACTCGGACACTCCGCAAATAGACACTCCTCACTCAAGAAGAAGAGTATCTCTTGCAGATTACGAGTTTGCTGATCTAATTGATCAACAAGACAAGGTTAGGCTCTTAATAGACCCAACTTCATCTTACGCACAAGCCGCTGCTTACGCAATGGGGAGAGCAATGGATGATGTGATTATTGCTGCTGCTACTGGTACTGCCTACACAGGCGAAACTGGTACTGGCACTGAATCTGCACAAACAGCTATCGCTGCTAGTGTTGGCTCAACTACAGGCTTGAACATTCCTAAATTAGCGAAAGCTAAAGAGAAGTTTGATCTAGCTGATGTTGATCCTTCAATCGCTAGACACATTATCGTGTCTCCGGAGCAGATCAATAATCTTTTAAATGTAACCGAAGTTACGAGTTCGGATTTCAATACTGTAAAAGCATTAGTACAGGGTGAAATTGATACGTTCTTAGGCTTCAAATTTACAGTTTCCAATAGACTTGCAAAATCTGGCAATGACAGAACTTGCATAGCTTTCGCACAAGACGGAATCACTCTAGGTGTTGGTAAAGATGTAAATGCAAGAATAGATGAAAGAGCAGACAAATCGTATGCTACTCAAGTTTACTACTGCATGAGCATTGGTGCTACTAGAATGGAACAAGCGAAAGTTATTGGTATAACTTGTACAGAAGCATAATAGGAGGAAAATATGGCTACAGTTTATTCGATACAAAAGACTAAATGGGATCAGAATGTTCCTTCACAAAAGATAGATACTACTGAACTAGCTGGTAGAGTAAGAGTTGCTCATGCGGAATATGAAGCAGCTTCTCTAGCATCTGGTGATGTGATTCAAATGTTTAATTTACCAAATGGTGCGAGAATCATCTCTGGTAGATTGGCACATGACGCATTAGGTAGTTCAACTACTTTATCAGTAGGTTATGCTGCACACACAAATGCTGCGGGTACTGCTGTAAGTTTAAGTGCTGCTGCTTATAAAGCGGCTGCTGCTTCTACTTCTGCAACTGGTAAATGCTGCTAACACTATTGCATTAGGTGAAAACTCTGTCGTAGATGCTAACAAGGATGGACTTCCTGTGTCAGTAACTATGGGTGGAGCTGCAGGTACTGGTACTATTCAATTAACTATGATGTACGTTGTAGATTAATAAGATAAAATTTTAGGCGGGGAAAGCGAGAGTGGAACCCGCCTAGAGTGTATGAAGAAAATACAAGATTTAAAACCTGTATTACATTTTAAAAAAGATAATTATGTATATAGGTATGTGCTAGTAGATAGGTTTAAAAATGATTCTAAATATCATTATGGCTTTGATACTAAAGAAGAAAGAACAGAAGAAGAAATATTTGCGTTAGAAAAAGATAGACAAATAAGACGCAAGTATATTATAAGGAAGTAGTATGGCATCAACAGTAGATATTTGTAATGGAGCATTAAATCAATTAGGTGCAACAACAATACTTTCACTTACAGAAGATTCAAAAAATGCTAGACTTTGTAATTCAAGATATACTCAAGTAAGAGATGCGGTGTTTAGATCACATCCTTGGAACTGTTTACAAAGAAGAGTTGAACTAGCACAATCAACTACAACTCCTGCATGGGGTTTTAAGTTTAAATATGATTTACCCGGAGATTGTTTAAGACTTTTAAAAATACTAGACTTTGATTCTAATTACAAAGTAGAAGGTAGATCGGTATTATCAAATAATACTACTATGAAAATATTATATATATCAAGAATAGAAGATCCTAATCAATATGATGAGCTACTTAGAGAAACTTTATCTGCTGCACTTGGTTCAGACATTGCTTATGCAATAACATCTAATAATACTACATCACAAAATATGTTAATTACTTATCAAGAAAAATTAAAAGATGCTAGATTTGTAGATTCAACTGAAGGTCAAAATGTTTCTCAAGAAGATGGTATGGCAGATGCAATAGACGCAAGTACATTCTTAAACTCAAGGTTTTAATAAATGGCTAGAGTAGCTGCACAAATTTCAAACTTTACAGCAGGTGAATTATCACCAAGATTAGATGGTAGAAATGATTTAGCAAAATATTCTGCTGGATGTGCAACTGTAGAAAATATGGTTATCTATCCTCATGGTGCAGCAGCTCGTAGACCGGGTACACAATATGTTGCAGAAGTAAAAACAAGTTCTACTAAAACAAGATTAATACCTTTTGAATTTTCAACTACACAAACTTATATTTTAGAATTAGGCAATCAGTACATAAGATTTTATAGAGATAATGGTCAAATATTATCTAGTGGTTCTCCTTATGAAATATCTTCACCTTATTTAACTGCAGAACTTTTTGATATTAAATTTGCACAAAGTGCTGACGTTATGTACATCACACATCCTAGTCATAAAACTAGAAAGTTATCTCGTACAGGACATACTTCTTGGACATTAACAGAAGTGGATTTTACTAATGGACCATTCTTAGATGCTAATATTAGCACAACAACTTTAACACCTTCTGCTGCTGGAACAGGATCAAGAACTATTACGGCATCTGCAGTTACAGGAATTAATAGTGGTTCTGGATTTTTAGCAACTGATGTTGGTAGACAAATACATTTTAATAGTGGCTACGGAACTATTACAGCTATAACAAGTACAACGATTGTAACAGCAAATATAACTACAGCTTTTGCAAATGCTAATCCTATTACTAATTGGTATCTTGGAGCATTTTCAGATACTACAGGTCATCCTTCTTGCGTATCATTCTTTGAACAAAGATTAGTTTTTGCCGCAACTACTAATAATCCACAAACAGTTTATTTTTCTAGGTCTGGTGATTATGAAAATATGGATGCTAACATTGGTGGTACTGTAGCAGATGATGATGCTATTATTTACACAATCGCATCTAACCAAGTAAATGCAATTAGATTTATGGCTGCCGGTAGAACTTTAATTATAGGTACAGCAGGTGGTGAATTTACAGTAAGTGGTGGTGGAGATAATGATGCTGTAACACCAACAAACATTTTAATTAAAAAACAATCTAACCATGGTGCTGCAAACACAGATGCAATCGCAGTTGCTAACGCAACATTATTTTTACAAAGAGCTAAAAGAAAGATTAGAGAACTAGCTTATAATTTTGATGTAGATGGTTATACAGCTCCCGATCTTACCATTCTTGCCGAACACGTTACTGAAGGTGGAGTTACCGAAATGGCATATCAAGAAGAGCCACTAGCAATTATTTGGTGCGTTAGAAATGATGGTGAATTAGTTGCACTAACATATCAAAGAGAACAAGAAGTTGTTGCTTGGCATAGGCACGTTTTTGGCGGAGCTTTTGGTAGTAGTAAAGCAGTATGTGAATCTGTTGCTGTTATTCCAACTGAAGATAGTGAATATGAATTATACATGATTATAAAAAGAACAATTAATGGTGCAACAAAAAGGTATGTAGAATATTTGAATAGATTTGATTTTGATCAAACTGACAATACATCATTTAATTTTTTAGATTCACAATTAAATTATAGTGGTGCAACATCAACATTAAATGGCGACATTTCTAATTCAGCAACTACAGTTACTGTAGCATCTGGAACAGACTTTACATCATCTGGAAAAATAAAAATTGGTGGAGAAATAATTACTTATACAGGAAAATCTACAAATGATTTAACTGGCTGTACTAGAGGAACTGAAAGCACTACTGCAGTAGCTCACACATCTGGAGATGCTGTTAAGCAAGTTGTTAATTCTTTATCTGGATTAAATCATTTAGAAGGTCAAGAAGTTAATATATTAGCTGATGGATCAACGCATCCCAATAAAACTGTAGCATCAAATGCTGTTAGTTTAGATAGATTTGCAAATAGTGTTAAGATTGGATTGGGTTATACTTCATTATTAAAAACTATGAGAATAGATGCTGGATCACAAAATGGTACATCACAAGCTAAAACAAAAAGAATATACGAAGTTACTGCAAGATTATATGAAAGTGTTGGTGTTGAAATAGGACCAGACTTAAACAAAATGGAAAGAGTACCTTTTAGAAAATCTAGCGATCCTATGGATCAAGGTATTCCACCATTCACAGGTGATAAAGAAGTAGAGTTTAGAGGAGATTATGATACAGATGGATTTATGATTGTAAGGCAAACTCAACCTTTACCTTTAACAGTTTTATCATTATACCCAAGGTTAATAACAAATGATGGATAAACATTTACACATAATACCTTATACAAAGGAACATGGACAGTTTATATTATCCTGTCAAATGAATCATAAAATATTAGAAGCAGATAAACAATTTATTAATTTAGAAGGTAATGCTAAAAATTTAGAACAAGATCATTTAGCTTTTACAGGTATGGTTAGATCAAAACCTATTTTTGCTGCTGGAATGAAAATGATTTGGGGTAGAGTTGCAGAAGGTTGGGTTATTGCAACAGAAGATATGTGGAATTATCCATTAAGTGTATCTCGTGCAATTAAAAAAGATTTTGCTAGAGTTGCAAGACAACACAATATAGAAAGAGTACAAACCTCAATCAGAAAAGATTTTAAACAAGGTCAAAGATTTGCAGAATGGTTAGGTTTAGAAAATGAGGGTTTAATGAAAAAATTTGGTTTTGATGGTACAGATCAATACAGATATGCGAGGATATTTTAATGGCACCATTTGCAGCAGCAGCACCTTATATAGTTGGAAGCACTGCTGTGCTTGGTATGGCACAAGCTGATACTATTGGTAAATTTAATGAGGATGTTTCCAATAGAAATGCTGTTATTAAAGAAAACGAAGCTAAAATATTAGACGATAAATTAAAACTTGATTTATCAAGATTTTATAAAGCATTTGAAAAACTTGAAGGAACTACAAATGTTGCTCTTGCTAAATCTGGTGTTGATATGGATAGTGGTACAGCAGCAAATATTAAACTTTCAAATTTATATGAAAAAGAAAAACAAGTACAAATGATGAAATATAATACTGAGATAGCTCAATCTCAAAAATTAGAAGAAGCAAATTTTGCTAGAATAAATGGACAAATGGCTAGAATGAACGCAAGGATGCAACAATTACAAATTGCTAGTTCTGCTAGTTCAAGTTTATTAACAATGATGGGATAATATGAGAAATTATAAATCAGAATATAAAAATTATCATTCTACAACAAAACAAAAAAAAGATAGAGCTGGTAGAAATGGTGCAAGAAGAATTATGAAAAAAAAATATGGTAATAGTATATTAGGTAGAGATGTAGATCACAAAGATAGAAATCCAAGAAATAATAATAAAGGTAATTTAAGACTACAATCTAAATCTTCTAACAGATCAAGGAATCAATAATGATATATAAATTTATAATAATCTTTTTTTTTGGAGTTTTTCAATAATGGCTAAAATACCTACATTTATATCTAATGAAGAAATGACCACTCAAACTGGATCTGTTACATCAAATATTCAAATGTCTCCAGCAAATAATATTTTTACTGCTACACAGGCTTTACAATCAACTTTAACTAAAGAATATGTAAAAGAAAAAAAATTAGAAGCAGATAATAAGGCAACATTAATATTGTCAGATTTATATATCAATCAAAATGATGGTACAAAAGGATTATATACTTTACAAAGTGAAACGGGAGCAAATGGCAATCCTACAGATGCGTCTAATTTTTTTGATGATGGTGTTAATAAATTATGGAGTTATGCACAAAATAATAAAGTTGGAGAGTTAGATAATTTTACTAAAAAAGCATTAGAAAAAAAATTTTATGCTACTGCTGGTATATTTAAAACAAAAGCATTATTAAATTCAAGAAATACACAGTTTCAAGATACTAAAAAAATAACAGATGATTTTGTTATGAAAGATGCTTTAGCATTAAAATTAAATGGTTTAGATTATTTACCAATTTTTGAAACAAATGTTTCAACAAGAATAAACCAAGATACTACTTTAGAAGATGAAGGTGTTAAAAAAGAACAAAAAAAACTATATTTGCAATTTGGACAAAATACATTGGGAGCTGCTCTTGCAACTTCTAATCCAGAGCTTTTAAAAGAAAATATTGATAAATTTAATTATTTATCAGTTGAAGATAAACAAAAATTACTTAATGCTGCAGATGGTCAAATATTAGAAAATAATAAACAATTATTTACTATGACTTTAAACTTAAATGAAGATAGCACAGCAACTCAATTAATTGATGCTTATGAAGGAATTATTGATGGTACTTTTGGTGGTAATGTAGAATTAATTAGAAAATGGGAAACTTTATCAAAAAACGATAAAGCAGCCATTATAGATTTTGCTAAAACTAAAAGAAGATCAAATACAGCAGAATTAAATAATAGAATAACAGCAGTTTTAAATGAAAACAAACAAAAAGCTGTTAATGATTATTCAAAATTATTTAATGATACAAGTTTTTTAGAAACAATAGATTTATTAAAAATAAATGAAGTGTTTGGAGAGCCTAAAAATGCTTATGAAATAGATTCAAAAGCTCAAATAGTTGAACTATCTACTAAAGTTGGAACTAAAGAATTTAACAACAAAAATGATTATTATAAAAATTTTGAAATACAAAAAAAAATATTATCTGGAGAAATAATAGATCATTTAACTAAATTTATTTTACCGGGTGAAAAAGAACCTAAAAGTATTACTGATAGAGTTGGAAGCGGTATATCTAAATCTGAATTTGGTTTTTATATAAATTATTTATTACCTAATACAAATAATCCACAATTCATGGTTAATAATAAAAAATTATTTAAAGTTATAGAAACATTACAACCTATTATTGAAGGAGATAGTTCTTTAAAATATATTGATACTACAACAGATAATAGATTAAATGAATTTCAATCTCAAATAATTTTAAGGTTTAATGATGGAATAAGAAAAGGTATTGATGTTTCTGAAATGCTAGACAAAACAAGCAAACATTATGTAGCAAGAGGTTTAATAGATATTTATAAAGCAGACAAAGATGCTATGACTAAAATAATTTCAGAAGCATCTACTAAATCATCTGAAGAAAAATTAGTAATACCACCTTATGATCCTAACAAATATGATTCTGTTGATGCTTATCTAAATTCAAGAGAATATTTAGAGTATAAATTTCCCGGAAGAAAAAAATTTAGACTTATGACCGAAGAGGTTGCAAAAGAAACTACTAATGAAGAAGTTGAAGCTAAAATAAAAGAGGTTTTTCCAGACTATAATGAGAACTTTCCAAGTTTAGATGCTGGAATTACATATAAAAATAAATTTTACGAATTTGATGAAGAAGGCAATCCACCAGAAAGATTCTTAAAAGAATTAGAAAAAGACAGAAATCTTACAGATGTAAAAGCAAATAAAATAAATTTTTTATTAGATTTTATTTTAAAAGAAAATAAAGATTTAATTAATAATTGGAACAAAAATTATCAAACAGATGACACTTTTATTGGTGCTATAAAAGCAAATAATAGATTAAATAAAAAATATACAGTTCCTAATGATGCGTTATCAGCAATATTAAATGCTGCAACAAACTTTGAAAATGATGGTGGTTTTTCTAAAAAAACTTTAATAAAATATTTAAGTCAAATTGGACAAATAGAAAGCCAATATGAAACTAAAGTACAAAAAACAGATAAACCTGTAAAAGAAGAAACAAAGTTTTTAGCAAGATCGTATTGGCAGATAGAAGTTGAAACTGCTAAAGATTTATTAGAAAAATCTGCTCCTATATTTGGTAAGAATTTTGAATCTACTTTTGCTCCAAAATATGCAGAAGAAGGAAAAACAGCAAGACAAAGTTTATTAAATTTAAGTAATAAAGATTTAGTTAGTTTATTAGAAAAAGATGATGCGTTAGCTGCTAATATTGCTGCAGCATTAATAGTAACTAGATTTAACACAGAAACAGCATGACGACTATATCAGAGCAGATAAAAGATTTAACTGCAGCAGGTGTCTCTACAAAAGAAATAAATAAGTGGAGCCAAGAAAAAGTTTTAGATATGGTGGGTGCCGGTGTACCACCAGAAAAAATTTCCGAAGCATTTGGTGTTGTACCTTTTGATAGAAAAAATGAAAAAAATTATTGGAAATCTATATCTCAAGAAGTAGAAAATGATATTAAAAAATTTGATGATATTGATTTTTCTAAAATGGAAAACATTGAAGATATACCTAAAGAAGTAAATGCTGCAGAAAGAATAAAAAAATTTTTATTAGGAAGTGATCAAAGGTATCAATTTTTACCTTATATTGAAAGAGCTTTAGGAAACTCTGGTACTAATAAAATTATAAAATATCATTCAAATGGTGAATGGGGTTTTGAAGTTGATTTACCAGAACCAGAAGGTACAGGATTTTTAGAAAAACTAACAGAAGGATTTACTGGATTGATTGGAGAACTACCTACATTTATTCCGGGAGCTGCTGTTGGCGGAATAAGAGGTGGAGCGGGTGGTGCAGTTATAGGTGGTGGATTAAGTGCAGGTGTTATTCAAGGAATGTACACAGAAGCACTAGAAAAAGGTCAAGTAAAAAACTATGCTGAATGGTGGGATATATTTATGGAAGAAGGTTTAAGTGAAGGAGCTAAAACTGCTGCAAAATTATATGCCGCTTATAAATTACCTTCTGCTTTAGGAGTTACTTCTTTTATACCAAAAACATTAGCTCAATCTAGTGCTTATACTGCAGCAGGAACTGTATTAGGAGATGGTTTACCAACAGCAGAAGATTTTGCTATTACAACTTTATTGTTTGCACCTTTTAATGTTAAAGCATCAAAGAAAAAATTAAATAATGTTTCTGCAAAGACAGGAAAAAAACCAATAGATATTGTAGATAATTTAATAAAAGACAGAACTATATGGGAAGATTTAAACTCTACTAATATAAAGATACCGAGAGCATATAGAGATATTTCTATAAAAGAAAAAGAAACTGTATTAGAATCAATAACCACAAAAGATAAAGCAGATAAAGTTATTAATCAAACAAGATCAGAGCTAGATAAAAGTATTGCATACGATACAAGACCAAGAACCTTTAGTATAAAAGGTTTTATAGATGATTTATTTTATAATTTTGTAGATCAAAACCATGTTTATAAAAGAGCTGTAAAACAAGCTGAAAAGTTTGGTGTTAAATATGAAAAAGAAATGTCTCCTTATGAGAACTTTCAATTATTACATGGTGTTAAAGGACCAATAGAAAGTTTTATAGAAAAAGGTGCGGTAAATTATAAAACAGGAGAGATTGTTGGACCAGCATTAAAACAAATATTTGTAAAATATAAAATAAATAATTTAGATTTATATAAAGATTTTATTAGATACTCTATTTCTAAAAGAGCAATAGAAAAAAATGCTCAAAAACTTGAAACAGGTGTTAATATACAGGCAGCTAAAAAATTTGTAAAAGAAAATTCTAAATTTGAAGCACCATTTAGAGAAGCTGTTAAGACTTCTGAATTAGCTTTAAAATATTTATATGATGCTGGAGTTATACCTAAAGAAGTTTATGAAGCGGCACTAAAAGCAAATAAAGATTTTGTTCCTTTTTATAGAGATTTTATTGATGGTTCTGGTAGAGGTAATTTTTCTAAAAATGTAAGAAACCCATTAAAATTTTTTAAAGGTAGTAAAAGACAAATAGTTGATCCATTTGAAAGTATATATAATAATATATCAACATATATTACTATTGCTAAAAGAAATGAAGCTAATTTATCATTTATAGAAATGATTGAAAAAGTAAGAAAGGTCAATAAAGATTTTTTTCCAGAAGTTCAACTTTCAGTTAAAAGAACTAAAGAAACAAAAATTTCAGCTAAAGAATTAGAATCAGTTGTTGATAATCCTACAAACCTAAAAGCATCTGTAGCAGATGGTTTTTCAGTGTTTAGAAAAGAATCTGGATTATTAAAAGATTCAGAAATAGTTGTATACAGAAATGGTAAAAGAGAAGTTTGGGAAGTAGGTGAGTTCTTTGCAAGACCTACAAAAATGTTTGACAAAACTACTTTTCAACACATAGCAAACTTTTTTGCTTTACCATCAAAAACATTAAGAGCCGGTGCTACTGGAGCTGGTGAATTTGTTTATAACAACGTATCAAGGGATGCTACATCTGGTGCTATATTAAGTAAAGGTTGGTACCCTCCTTTTTTTCAAACATTAACTGGTTTGGCTATGACTATAAATCCTATTGCTAGAAAATTAGGTTATGACAAAACAGCAGAAAAATATTTTAAATCAGAAGCATTACAAAACTCACTTGTAACATTTGATAGAACTTATTTTAATCAATCAATGAAAGAATATTTTACAAATACAAGACCTATAAATGTTATTAAAAATTTACCAGAATGGTTTAGAGTTTATACAGAATTTTCTGAAGGCATAAATAGAAAAGGTGTATTCAAATATGCTGTAGAAAGAAATTTAAAAAAAGGTATGTCAGAAGAGGTTGCTATTAAAAAAGCTGCTGTAGAAACAAGAGACAATCCAATAGACTATAGAAGAATGGGTGCATCTATACAGGGATTAAATCAAATATCTGCTTTTTTTAATGCTAGAATACAAGGTTTAAATCAAGCAATAAAAGCATACAAAGATAGACCTATACAAACTTTAACTAAAACATTTATGTATGTAACTTTACCATCTGTATTATTGTGGATGCGTAACCATGATGATCCAGATTATCAATCATTACCTCAATGGAGAAAGGATTTATTTTGGAATATAAGAATAAATGGAACATATTATCCAATAGCAAAACCATTTGAGATAGGTTTAATATTTGGTACTGGTGCAGAAAGATTTTTAGATTATTATTTTGATCAAGATCCAAAAGCTATAGATAAATTTAAAAATGCAGTTGCAGTTCAAACATTTAAAGGATTAATACCAATACCAGATGTTATAAAACCTTATTTTGAAACTAAAAATAATAGAAGTTTTTTCTTTGATAGACCCATTATTCCCGGTGGATTAGAAAATGTACCATCTGAATATCAATATACAGATTTTACCTCTGAAACAACTAAGTTAATAGCTGGATTAATAAGAAAAATTAATGGAGATGATTTTTCTGCTTTTTCTTCTCCTTTAGTTTTAGAAAATGCTTGGAGAGGTTGGACCGGTGGAATAGGTGGATATATTTTAGCATTATCAGATTCTTTATTAGATGCAGCAGGTATTGTAGATAGGTCTAACAATAGAAAAAAAATGTTATCTGAATATCCAATTATAAAAGCAATATTTATAAAAAATCCAGACAGAAATGCTGAACCTATTACAGATTTTAGAGAATTATACGAGCCTATTAAAAAAAGAATAAATGCAGCAAGAATATTGCAAAATAAAGGTGAAATAGATAAAGCAAAAAAAGAACAAGAAAAATTACCGGAAAATTGGGTGGCTTTAGAACAAGCATATAGAGCTTTACAGGTGCAAGAGGATATTATAAGAAATATTAACGAAGCTAAAGATTCTTCTCCAGAAGAAAAATTGTATTTAACAAATATTATGTTAAAACAAATGATTGATGGTGCAAAACTTGCTATAAACAAATACTATAATAAAGAAGTTTATACAATAAAACTAGACAATGAATAGAGAATTGAATATAGAGGATTGAAATGACAGTATCAACTACAATTATAAAAAACTCCCACAATGGAAATGGTAGTACAACCAATTTTGCATATCAATTTAAAATTTTGCAGGACAGCGATTTAGTAGTAATTATTAGATCATCTACAGGAACAGAGACAACCAAAACTTTAACTACTCACTATACAGTTGCAGGTGCGGGTGATGCTAGTGGAGGTTCAATAACTTTCACTACTGGTAACACTCCTGCTTCTGGTGAAACAGTTGTTATAAGAAGGAATGTCCCGCAAACTCAAGCGATAGACTATATCGCTAATGATCCATTCCCTGCGGAGACACACGAAGAGGGTCTGGATCGTACAACTATGATTGCTCAACAAGTATCTGAAGCAACAGATAGATCAATCAAGTTATCACGAACAAACACTATGACATCTACAGAGTTTACTGTAGGTGCAACAGATAGAGCTAACAAACTTTTATCTTTTGATTCCTCTGGAGAACTTTCTGTTACTCAAGAACTAGGAACTTTTAAAGGTAATTGGGGTGCTTCTACTGCTTATCAAGTTAGAGATATTGTAAAAGATACCTCTACTAACAATATTTTTATTTGTATAACTGCTCACACATCTTCTGGATCGCAACCACTAACTTCTAACACAGATAGTGCTAAGTGGTCTTTATTGGTAGACGCAGCGAGTGCAACTACTTCAGCTAGTGCCGCAGCCACTTCTGCTACAGCAGCAGCTAATTCAGCAACTGCCGCAGCATCATCAGCTTCAACAGCTTCTACACAAGCAAGTAACGCATCAACTTCTGCATCAACCGCTTCTACAAAAGCTACTGAAGCAGCATCCTCTGCAACTTCTGCAGCAGCATCTTACGACAGTTTTGATGACAGATATTTAGGTGCAAAATCTTCAGCACCATCAACAGACAATGATGGAGATGCTTTAATAGATGGAGCATTATATTGGAACTCTACTTCTGATCAAATGTTTGCTTGGGATGGTTCTGCTTGGGTAGCAATCAAACCAACTTCATCTGAACAAACTAATATTAATGCAGTAGCCGCAGACGCAACTGACATAGGTGCAGTAGCAGGTAAAGCAACTGAAATTGGTTTATTAGGAACTTCATCAAATGTAACTGCTATGGGATTACTTGGTACTTCAGCAGTAGTTACTGACATGGGATTATTAGGTACATCAGCAGTTGTTACTGATATGGATTTACTAGGTACTTCTGCAAACGTAACTGCAATGGGTCATCTTGGTACTTCTGCAAATGTTACAGCTATGGGTACTTTAGGTACATCTTCAAATGTTACTAACATGGCAACTTGTGCTACAAATATTACAGACGTTAATACTTTTGCAGTTAGATATAGAATAGGATCATCTGATCCAACAAGTTCATTAGATTCTGGAGATTTATTTTTTAATACAACTTCTTCAGTTTTAAAAGTTTACAATGGTTCAGCATGGGTTACTATACAAGCTGACACAGATGTAAAAGTTTCTGTTAGTTCAAATGACACTACACCGGGTTTCTTAAATGGCAAATTAGTTGCTGGAACTGGAGTATCTTTAACTGAAGGAAATGATGGTGGAGACGAAACATTAACAATAGCATCTTCTGGAGCTACAGCAGGTTTTGCTGTTGCAATGGCGATTGCCTTATAGTATAGGAATAAAGTATGGCACAAGATTTTGAGAGAGTTTTAAAAACAAGCATAGGCACATCAGCTACTGAAATAAGAGCAGCAGCTAATAGTGATGATGCAATTATTGGGATGAGATTTGCTAACAAAGCAACATCTTCTGTAACAGTTACTGCTACAGTAAAAAATTCAAGCACAAGTTATTATTTAATTAAAGACGCACCAATTCCTGCAGGTGGATCATTAGAATTAATTGATGGAGGATCAAAAGTAGTTTTACAATCTGGTGATTCTGTTGAAGCATTAGCTTCAGCATCTACTTCTGTAGATTGTATTTTATCTGTTGTTGATTCCATAAGTACATAGGAGAATACATTTGGCTTATTTAGGTAACAGACCAGCAGAAAGTTACGCAAGTTTTGAAACAGAAACATTTTCAGTATCTGCTACTGCAAATTACACTTTATCTCATGCAGTAACTAATGAGAATGAAATTAGATTAGTTATTAATGGAGTAGTTCAACAACCGGGAAGTGGTAAAGCATACACAGCTAGTGGTACAACTCTAACACTTACAAGTGCAACAGTATCTGGTGATGTGATGTATGCAGTTTATCTTGGCAGAGCATTACAAACTGTTAATCCACCAAACGCATCTGTTGGAAGCTCACAAGTGGCAGCATCTATAATTACTGGTCAAACTGCTGAAACTTCTATTGCTACAGACGATACTGTATTAATCCATGATACATCTGCTGGAGCATTAAGAAAAATGACTAGAGCAAACTTTGTATCTGGTGTTGGTGGAACTAATACTCCAGCTTTTATGGTAAAAAAAAATGGCACACAAAGTATTGCTAATACAACTCAAACAAAAATAACTACATGGACAGAAATTTATGATACTAACAGTGCTTTTGCATCAGATAAATTTACACCAGGCGTAGCTGGAAAATATAATTTTAATTTAACTGTCGCATTAGATGATGTTGGAGATCAAAAAGAATTTTATTTATATATTTTTAAAAATGGTTCTGGAGAAGATACTGCTACTACAAGAAGAAGAGGATCAGGAACAGAAAAAATGACAGCTACTATGAGCTGGTCTGATATTGCAAATACTACTGATTATTATGAAGCATATATATATCACAATATTGGAAGCTCACAAAATGTCAGAGCAGATTTGGCTACAATATTTTCAGCATACAAAATTATAGAATAGGAGAAATTATGGCAATAGATAAAATACAATCAGAATCAATAAATTTAGCAGATACCTTTGCATTTACAGGAACTGTAACTGGTGCTGGAGGACTTAATACTCCATATTTTGAAGCTTACATATCTGCAAATCAAACTTTAGCTGATGATACATATACAAAATTAACTTTTAATACAGAAACTTTTGATAGCGGAGGAATGTACGATCATTCAACAAATTACAGATTTACTCCAACAACTGCTGGAAAATATTTAATATATTTTTTAGTAAATTATAACAAACAAGCTGTAGATCAATTTCATTATTGCGAAACTCAAATTAGAAAAAATGGGTCTGGTCATAAAGCATATTATAATGATTTTTATGATAATTATACACCTTACGCAATAACTACAGTTGGAGAATCTATTATAGATTTTAATGGATCATCTGACTATGTAGAAATATGGGGATATTTTGGTGTAACTTCTGGAACTGGTGTTGTTTCAAATGCTTCAAGATCAGCTTTTGGTGGATATAAATTAATAACATAAAATTAAGGAGGACATACTATGGCAAATCTATCAACTAAAATTAAAATGTACTGTGATGCAAATGGTGTATCAGAAGTAGATTTTATGAAAGATGTTATGTTGCAAGACGATAGTGATGGCAATGGTGCTTACATTAAGGAGTGGAATTTAGATATTGCACAACCTACTGACGCACAATTATCAGCACAAGAATCAGCAGCTAACACAGAAGAAGCCAATAATCAAGTAAGAGCTACAAGAAAAGCTGCTTATGGTAATATTGGTGATCAGCTAGACGAAATCTATAAAGATATAGATTCTTGGAAAGCAAGAATAAAAAGTATAAAAGATAATAACCCAAAAAGTTAAGGAGTAAAAATTTTGGCTTACATAGGTACTAAACCAACAATAGGAAATTTTCAGATTTGTGATGCAATATCTGTAGTTAATGGTCAAGCTGCATACACAATGCAAGTAGGATCAGTTAATGTAATTCCCCAGAGTGCGAATCACATGATTTGTAGTCTGAATGGTACGATCCAAAAACCGAACAGTTCTTTTACTGTTAGTGGTTCTACAATTACATTTTCTAGTAATTTAGTTACAGGAGATGTTATAGATTTTATTCAGATACTTGGTGATGTTCTTGATCTTGGTGTACCTAGTGATGCTACAGTTACAGCAGCTAAACTTAATAACGATATTATTTCTGGTACTACAGCTCTAACAAGTGAACCAGCAGACACAGACGAATTTTTAGTATCAGATGCTGGTACATTAAAAAGAATTGATTACTCATTAATTAAAGGTGGTGGAATTACAGTAGCAGATCAATGGAGATTAACTGCAAGTATTACATCAGATGGAAGTGATGCTTTTATTACATCAAATTTAGAAAGAGTTGATACTGCTGGACAAGGTTATATTGCAGGTTCTTTAATGTCTGAATCTTCTGGTGTTTTTACATTTCCGAGCACAGGAATATACAATGTTATATCTAATATGGTTTTTCAATGCACAGACCATGCTGATACTGCTATGTGTAATGATATTCATATAACAATTAACAATTCTAGTTATACTCATGTTGCTAGAACACAAATGGGACAGCAAGGAGATTCTGCTGCAAATGTAGGTTGTGTTGCTTCAACTTTAGTTGATGTTACAGATGTTTCAAATGTTAAAGTAAAATTTGCTTATCAAAGTGTAAATAATAATAATGTAATTCAAGGTGGAACTTCAGAAAATAGAACTTTTTTTACATTTATTAGATTAGGAGATACATAAAAATGAATAATCAAGAATGGTTAAATTATGCTTTAGCACAAATGCACACTGGTCAATGGTTTGGTTGGAAAAAAGATTGGACAGGCGAACACAGAATGTCTTATGAAAATATTATTGTTCATGACAGTTCAATTACAAAACCTACCGAAGCTGATGTTAATGCAAAGATACAAGAAATTAAAGATGCAGAAACAGCAGCAACAAACAAAAAAGCATCTGGCAAACAAAAATTAAAAGACTTGGGATTAGATGATGACGAAATCCAAGCATTAATGGGAGCATAACATGGCAATAATTAAACCAAACAATAATACAATATCTGCGATAACAGCTTTACCAAGTGGTGTAGGTGGTAAAATTTTAGCAGCTAAAATAGAAACAATAGCTCCTACGACACCAGATGTTACTACAACCTCAACAACTTATGCAGAAGTTGCTTCTGGTCTAAGAATTACTCATGCTCTTTCAAATTCATCTAACAAATTAATATTTATGTTTTCATCAACAGATATGTATGCAGGTTGTAATGGTCAAGTTGCTATTGCAAGTACATCAGATGTAACAACAAGTTTAATAGGCAATCAAATTATGCTTGTAAAAAATAACGCCTATAGTGGTACAAGTAATGTTGAAGTAGACACTATGACAGGAATAGCAGAATATGCTCCAGGATCAACTTCGTCTGTTATTTACACTCCAGTTTTTGCAAGAATAGGTGGCTCTGGAACTTTTTATATAAATAATACTGTAACATCAGCAAGGATGACTTTTACATTAATGGAGTTCGCATGATAATAGCTAAAGCAATACTAAAAATAAATCCTAGTGCAGAAGTGGTTGTAAGAGGAGATGACATAAACACTTGTGAAATAGAATGGCATGAGGGAACAACACCTATTCCTAAAGCTGACATAGAAGCTAAAATGGTAGAGGTACAAGCAGAGTATGATGCTAACCAATATCAAAGAGATAGAGCAACTGCTTATCCTACAATTCAAGAACAACTTGATATGCAATACTGGGATAATGTTAATGGTACTACAAACTGGGAAGATGCCATTGCTAAAGTAAAAGCAGACAATCCAAAATAATGAAATTTTTTTTAAGCATGATCCTTTGTAGTGGAGTTGCAGGTTCATGTTTAGAGCCTTTTCCAATGACAGATAAGTTTTATGATAATTGGCAATCTTGTATAATTGCTGGAAATGAAGAATCTATTGAAAAAATAAAAGAATTAAATACAGAAGATTTTAATCAATATAAATTTTTTATTAAATTTTATTGTCAAGAAGTAGAGGTTGAAAAAATTAATGCCTAAAAATACTGCACTTGAAAGAATAGAATCACACGAAAAACTTTGTCGTATCATGCAAAAACAAACTCATCAAAAAATAAACAATATAGAAACAGAGATTAAAGATATTAAAAAACATTTGTACTATGCTATGTCAGCTCTCATAGGTGGTATGTTTACAATTATAGTTATATTATTTCAAAAACTTTAACTTTAAGGCTGTTATGGCTAGAAGAAAGAAAGCAACTACTGGTCTAATAAGCGAAATGAAAGTACAGATTGAACTAGCAAAAGACCCTAATATTCTAGTATTTACACCTCTTGGCGGACTTGGTCCTGTAGATATTGTTACTTTAAATATGTCTACAGGTGAGTATACTGGTTATGATGTTAAGTCTAAAAATTATAGGAAGTCAGACTATACAGCCAAAGATGGCTATAAAAGAAAAAGAGTTGGATCACTTATATCCAGAGGTAGAACAAAAGAACAAATCAAACTAAAGGTAAAAATAATATATGCCAAATGATAATTCGTTAGATATTATTAATGAGTATAAAGACCAAGTAAGAATACTGAAAAGTCAGATAGCAGAGCTAGAAGATGCTAATAAATCTAAAGATTCCGCTAACAAAAGGTGTTTGCAAAAACTAGAGTTTTGTAATAAAGATTTAGAGGATGCACTATCTAAAATTAAGGATTTAGAGGAGAAAGAATAATGCCATTTGAAATGATAACAATGTTAGGCTCTACTGTACTTGGTGGAGTTATGAGTATTTGGTCGCAAAGTATCAAAGCAAAACAAGCAGAACAAAAAATGTTACTGCAAAGAGCAGAGGTACAACAAAAAGGTTTTAAAGAAGCTAGAGAATATAACAACGAAGGCTTCCAATGGACCAGAAGAATTATAGCTTTAACTGCAGTATTTGCAATAGTATTGCTACCAAAACTAATGCCAATATTCCAACCAGATGTAAGTGTAATTGTAGGTTATTTAGAATTTAAACCTGCGTTCTTTTTTCTACCAGAAAAAGAAATAATGAAATGGATAACACTATCTTCTAATAGTTTGGTTATCACACCATTAGATACTAACTTAGTGTCTGCAATTATTGGTTTATACTTTGGTGGTTCTTTAGTTAAGAAATAATGAAGTCAATTAGCACATCATACACAAAACAATATAGTAAAAAGACAAGTATGTTGTCGCAACAAACAGGAAAAGATGGCAAAAAAAAAGTTCAACCTAGACAAACTAGAACACGTCAGAATACCAAAAAAAACAAGTATAGGTAGACGACCTAAAACATCTTCTATGAACAAACATAAAAGAAGGCATAAAGGTGGATCAAAAAATCGTGGACAAGGGAAGTAATATCTTATAATAAAAAGTCGGAGGATATAAATATGCATGACGATATACCTACACACGAACAGGACTTAAATATGATACAAAAAATTAAAAACAAAGCTATGCACTACTGGACAGATCATAAAGAAATGGTTATTGTTGTAGCAGTTGTATTAGTTGTTACTATCATCACATAATATAATTTATAAGGATAACCTATGGAGATAGACAGGATGAACTATTACTTTACAGGTGTCCTTATAATAATGCTTACGTTGTTGGCTTTTTGTGGAGGACCAGCAACATGATTGATAAATTTCTATATTCTTTTTTTGGAAAATTAGATATACTTTGTGGTTGGATAGACAAGCTATTTGCACCACGTTGTAAATGTAAAAAGAAGAAGAAATGAAAGTAAGCGAGAAAACAAATGTAACTATGCCAATTAAAAATATGATTGGTATTGTGGCAATAATAATTTCTGGTGTAATAGGCTATACAGAAGTTACTGCCAGACTTACATCATTAGAAACATCAAGAGAATTATTCCAAGCTGATCTACTTAAAAAATCTGAACAATTACCAACCGATCAAGAACAGTTTATGTTGCTTGAAGATTTATATAAAACAGTAGAGAAGATTGAAAAAAGAATAGAAGATATGATGCACAACAAAGTTAATATACAGTTCTTAACAAAACAAATGGAAAAGGCATTAAGAGATATTGAAAATTTAAAAGACAAAGTAAGAGCAAATGGTAATGGACATGGTTGAAGTAGTAGTTGCATTACTAATGATTGTAAATGGAGAAATTAAGGAACATAGAATACAAGAATCTATGTCTCAATGCTTAAAAGGAAAGAGAATTGCTATGCGTGGTTCTTCAAAAAATATAGAGTACCAGTGTATAAAATCTAAAGCAGAGACCGAGATTTATATGGGAGAAAAATCAATTAAAAAATTAATATTAAAATAATGTCTATAAGAAAAACTACTAAAGGTAAAAACGCAAACTATAGACCAACAAAAAAAGGTGCTGGAATGACAGCTAAAGGTGTTGCGAGATATAGAAGAGCCAATCCCGGATCAAAATTAAAGACAGCAGTAACAGGTAAAGTTAAGAAAGGATCTAAAGCTGCTAAACGTAGAAAAAGTTATTGTGCAAGATCAGCCGGACAACTTAAAAAATCATCCGCTAAAACAAGAAACGATCCTAACTCAAGAATAAGACAAGCAAGAAGAAGGTGGAAGTGCCGGTAAAAAAATTATGGAAAAAACCAACTAAATGTTTTATTTGTGGTTATTGTGAGAGTTGTAACAAAGAATTAATTAGTGATGAAGGTGGATGGATTATAACTGCTACAAAAAAATACTTTTGTCATGATGGAAAAGATGGTAGTTGTTTTGATAATTATTGTGAACAACAAAAATTAAGATCAGAAGATGCAACTTATGAAAAGGAGAAATAATGCCGGGTTATCACACTAAAAAAGATGGAACAAAAGCCAAAAAAGGTTTGTACTATAACATCAACCAGAAAAAAAAATCTGGTACTTCAAAAAGTAAATCTAAAAGTACAATTACTAAAAAGGCTTATAAGAATATGTTATCTGGGTTTAAGAAGTAAATATTTTTTTTAATTTTAAATAACAATCAGCACAAAAATATTTTTTATCTTCTATTACTACAGCAACTTTTTTACATTTAGAACACTTGTGCATTAAGAAATAAGTTTCTCAAACTCTTGCCACAATGATTGTTCTGGGGACCAAAATCTTTTCTGGTCTCTTTTCATTTCTATTGAGTGCAATACTGTGGTATGATCTTGTCCAAAATATCTACCAATATCTGTAAGGTTCATACGATACTTTTCAAATAATATATTGTGTATTACATTTCTTGCTCTTACTATATCTGTAGTTCTTTTTTTACCTAGCAATGTTGGTTTATGTACTTCAAAGTATATACAAACTTTATTAATAACACTTTCCACTTGTAAAGGTTTTGGTCTAGTAACAGTATAACCTACAATTTTTCTAACATTACTATCTTTGATTGGTTCTTTTTGTAAAATGTTTACAGCATATAAAAAGCCTTCCGAGAACCCTACCTCATATAATCTTTCTTCTTGGCTCGTAAGAAGGTGAAATGCTTTCTTAACTTTATATATAAAATTATTTTGATCTAACTTTTCTATATGTTTATTGTAATGTTTGCTTATATTTATGGTCATAGATCCCCTACGTTTTCCTTCAGTTTTTTTTAATAATAAAATTAATGAGTTAAGTTCTCATTAATTCTTCTTTTGTCTGCTCTATCTTCCAAAGCAATCTATAAGAATCTTTTTGATACTTATTGACCTTCTGCTTCGCTTCTAGGTACTTCTCGTGTTTCTTCTGTTGAAGATCCCTGTACCTTTGCAGACGAGTTTTTATCTCGTTCATCCTTATCCTTTTTTACTGTTGTAAAATCAATCCTCAAATTATCAATTTTACATTCTACAAGTTCTCCATTATTGGACACATTTGCAGCTTTCTCAACATCATCAAAGAGTTCTGTCATGGTAAAATGACAATCCCCATTAATAATTCTTTTATACTTACCCATTTTTATCCTTTTTGGCAACCTCTTTTTTGTGTATCTCTTTAGTCATCTTGTTATATATACTTAAATCTGTATAATTATCAGCCTTAAAATTTCTTGTTGATCTATATAGTTTTAATGCCATCATTAATTGACCTACTTGGTGCGGTTTTATTCGTTTTTTTAAACTACTTGCCAATATAATTGTAAACATATCAGCTAACATAATAAAGTTTTCTTGATAATTCCCATAATCTTTTTGACGATCATCAATAATTTTCTTTTCAATCTCTTGTTCTAAATCTGTGATTTTTTTATCCATAATGTTTTTGAGGTGCCTTGGGGAAGAAAACTACCGAAAGGGAACTAGAAAGAAAAAACTCCCCCAAAGCTAAATACAAATTAATTAAAACTTGTATGATTGTTTGTTAGCATAATTAGGTTTGCTTTGAAACCCTTTATTTTCTGGTGCTGAAGGTTTGTTTTCATTAGGAGTAGGTGGTGTCATCTTGATTGTTATACCAGTAACATTTCCTTGCTCATCCTTATCATCCCATCCAGCTTGATTGTGCCAAACATCTCCTATCTTAACACCTATGGTCCATTTCTTACCCTCTGGTGCTTTTAAGTTTGGCGGTGCTACCCAATCCGGTTGGTTCTCCGCATTTTTGTTTTGGTTTCTTACCAAATTACACCATACTACATCTTCACTCATGTTTGCTCCTTTGTTATTGTCAGCTTTTACTGACCATTATTTAATTGTATCTCACGAGTTTCAGCAATATCTGTTACTTGTCTGTATGCTCGTAAGTTGTTTCTCATTAGAAATTCAACGTCTTTTCTTATTAAATCCTTAACCTCACTAAACTCTTTTAAGTTGTTAGTTGCTTTTAAGGCACGTTTCATTTCTTCTACATCTATAGTGTCATCCATATATGTAGGTTCTTCAACAGATTGCTCTGGAGAATCTTCAAATGGAATAGGTTGATACCCATCCTCATCTTTAACACCTGTTTTTAAGTTTAATAAATTTAGGAACGCATACTTTCTTGAATATGACATAGCATTACCTGTTCCAAATTTATCGAGATTGCCAAATGCCGAACACCCATCAACAAGTATATGTTGTGTTGGATCATCAACATCATAAACTCTCATGGTACATACGACCATTACTTGTTTTATGTTTGGTACAATCTCTGTCAGATAATTACAGGTCGCATACAAACCATTGTCAAGCAATGCTTGTGTAGCTGTTGTTTGTACATCATCATGTAGCAATGGATTAAAGTGCATCCCATTGGCTTTAGCACCTTTTTTGACAGACCCTGCACTTAAACAGGCGTCATGTAGTTTTTGATATATATTTTTTTTATTCATGTTTTATTCCTCGCAGTTTTTTTTTGTTAATTGTTTGCTCCAAACCTTATCTTTATCTACAATCCAAATATAAGATTGAGTTGTTGTTATTATGTTTTTATTATGATCTACAAAACATTTTTTACCAACTAGGACTTGCTTACTTGCACATCCTACCAATAAAAACATTGCAGATATACATATCATTATTAATTTACTCATGTTTTATTCCCCATAGGTTAGTTATTAGTTTTAATTGTTCTGGTGCCAAATCTTTATAATAAAAGTAATGGTTCATATCTGGTGGCTCACACATAAGTGCAAGTTCAGATAGGTTTCCTTTGCAGAACATAATCATACGTTCCCAAAGTAAAATCTTCTCAACCATTTTATAGTAAAGATATTCCAGATGGTCTTTCTTCATCAACTCATGTGATTGATCAAAAGTAATATGCTCTTTGTCATTTACATAAATTAAATATGGTATCTTTTTAATACACATATAATAAAATGAAGTTTGTGTTAGATGGTCTAGTTGAGGTTCAGTGGGTAAATCTTGAGTAGTCATATTCCACTGATCCTTATTCTTGACCTTTCTTATATTAGGTGGTTTTGTTTTTAATTCTATAAATAATTCTTCTGTCAGATAATCTACTTTACCTAAAGTTTTTTTAATCTGTGTCATTTCTTTTTTTTCGACATGTAGCTCACATTGTAATTTGTTATTTCCGATTAAATCTTTAACAACTTTCTTTGTTACACCAATACAATCATGTGCATAGCTTTCCATTTCTTTTCTAGCAAATTCATCTTTAGCATCTACCGGTGGTTTTTTATTTATTTCATCTAACTCTGTTTTAAATGAAACTTTATAATCTCTATCCCATTCAGCTTTTATTTTTGTCGGTGATTCCCAAATAACATCTGCAATCATTCTTTGTACTGTATTGTTTACAAGGTTGCCAAAGTTTGCTTTGTATCTCCATAACCATGATCTTCTAATTTTTTGTGGAAAAGAATAACTAATTAAATTTTTGGCAAATGGTGTTGAGGTAGAAGAATAGGACCAATGATCTAAACCTTTACCACCATTAAATATTTTAAATGCTTTTTCTATTAACTGCTCGTCTGTTTTTTCTCTAATTTTCATAAGTTCCTTTTTTTCCACTATCTATACACATTATTATTTACTTGTAAAGCATTAAATATGTTATATATACATACAAATCAGATCAATAAAGAAAGGAAATATGACACTCGAAGAATATAGAAAAGATAAAAAACTATCTTATTATAATTTTGGTTTAGAATTAGGTATTAAAGGAGTTCAAAATCCCGGCACGTCTGTTCAAAGATGGTGCTTGACAGCTAAAGTTAAAAGGTTTCCAGATCCAGAAATGGTAAAGAAAATTTTAGAAGTAACTAACAATAAAGTAACCATAAAGGATTTGTATGAAAGTTGGTGGAAAAAAATTTAAATATCCAAGAGTAAAATTAACTTGGTGGGACATAACATCATCTCCGGATGCGTGGGTACATGAAAGTGATATTAAAAATAATGACATTTCTATTTGTGAAGATGTTGGGTATCTGTATAAAAAAACTAGAGATAAGTTATGGCTATTTACTTCTTATTCTGAAGATGAAAATGGAATGGATGTTGGTGGACTTACTTGTTTTCCAAAAGGTTGTGTTAAAAAAATAGAGATAATAAAATGACCAATGAAGGTATATGGAAAGAAGTAGAGTTAGCAGATAAATTAAAAGAAGCTAAAGCTGAAATTAAAAGACACAAAAAACATATTGAAAATCTATCAAACCAATTATTAGATTATGAAAGAATTATAGAAGAAAAGGAAAACGAAATTATTGTTATAAAAAATAGATAGAAAGGAAAAAATGATTGAGTTGTTTTTAGGATCACCTATGGAACTACAAGTATTGTTGTTAAGTGGTGTAGTTTTTATAGTTTGGAATTTGCTTAATGGCTAGACAAACCTACGCATTTTCTAATGGTGATTACAATGATTGGCACAGAAAATATGATGGCATAGCCATGATTGATATAGACAGTATTGAGTGCTGTCCTAGATGTTATGAGCCTTTAGCCATTATTGAGACTTGTTATGATAAAGGACAGAAATATAAGGCTACAACCTTGTCAAAGATAGTCGCTAGTCGCCTAAATATACCCTGCTTTTTAGTTTTTTATAAGAATCTGACCGACACCACCCTAACCTTTAGAATCAAGCGAATAACAAGCTCTCCGACAGAGTTTGAGTTGATGAATGAGGACCAATGGGTATCCATTTTGCTAGACCTCCAACAAAATCATAGGAAAGTGTGTAAATATGAACAATAGTCGTGCTTTTTTACATATAACTTACAAATTATATGGTCATTTGGATAAATTAAGCGGTATCAAGAAATCTAATTGTATCAACTGCTATTTATCTCTTATGAAACATGCTTGGAAGAAGAATAACTATGAATGTGGCTTGAGGTATTCTACAATCGCTAAAGAAACCAAACTATCCCGTATAACTGTCAGACGTACCCTTGATACTTTAGAAAAATTACACGTCATATCTACTGTTCGTGGTAGATCTGGTAAAACCTATAAAATTAACCAGTTATTTATCAAATCAGAATCAGATGGATCAATTTTATACACTAATAATAGTAGTATGTATAAAAAAGATCACTCTAATGTAAAAAAAAGATCAGTATTAGTAGAAGCATTAAACAATAATATAGAAGCTATTATAAGAGATAATAGAGGTGATATGGATAGTTTAATACTAAACTTATCAAAGCTCCCCCTGTCAGAACTTAATTCAGATACTAACAATCCGTATTATATAAAATTAGCCAAAGCAAAGAAGATTGAATTGGATCGTGAAAGTAAGGCAACCTATGTACATCCTCAAAAAGTAATTAATGAATTAACCAAGATAAGTAAGAATAGCAACCCCAGATATAGAGAAAAGGTTGAATTTAATAAAAGAAATAATCTTGATTATAAAGGTAGACCTAAAAAGTAATATGGTAGGTAGACCAATGCGTAAGGTTTTCTGTCAAGGCTTTACTCGTGCTGGTAGACGTGTTGGTAAACTGATACCTTGTAGAATGAAAGGATATGAACTTGCAAATGGTACTTATTACTGTAAATATCATGGCTATCAGAATGTTAAAGGCTTTAGAAAGAAAAACTACACACATGAAACAAGGATAAAACAATTAAGTAAACTACAACAATTTAGAAACTATACAGATGAACAACTCAAAGAATACTATTACAACCAAGTCAAAGTCAGAATTGATAACAACGAGCCAAGCAGATACAATTTGCGAAAAACTAACGAGAGGTTTAACTCTTACCGAAATACTAGAGGAAAAACAGTATCAGTTCAGCTTGATGAAATTTTATCATTTCTTAAAAAAAAATCCAGAGATGAATGAAAGGATAACTGAAGCTAGAAAAAATGGTGTTCAGACTTTAATTGATAAATTATTGCAAGTGTTTCAATATCAAGAGGTAGAAAACCCTAATCAGATACTATGGATAAGGGAAAAAACAAAGTTCATTACCTTTTTGGCTAACAAATTAACTGATTTGTATTCTGATAATAAGGTCCAGAATGTTAAGACAGACCAATCAATTAAAATTTCATGGGAAGATAATCAATCGGATATGATTGATGTATCAGAGGATATAACTGATATACCCTCTGATAATAAAGATTAATGTAATTCGTAATCAAGATAAGCATTATCTGTTAATGATAATAGTCTTTCCATTTCTTTTTTTGTTAATCTTTTAACTTTTTTGTATTCTTTTTCTAACAGCTCTGCTTCTTTATACATTTCATCACAACCATTTTCGTACATTATTGATATTAATTCTTCAATACCACTTCTCCAAGAATGTGTTTGTCTTGAAAAATAACTACTTGGTTCATCATCATATAAAGTTATTGCGTTCCATTTAGTCATTTTGTTTTCATTATTCCCTTTCCTTTGGCTCTTCAAAGCTAACATGAACAACACAATCTTTACCCTCATGTCCATGCCATGCGTCATCTAAATCAGAAAGTAATTGTAAAAACTTTTTACCTTCCATACCATGATAAGTATTATCGCAATAGTTAGTTATTTCTGCTTTCTTATTTTGTTTTCCATTGTTCCATTTTCTGCTGTATGAAACAATCTCGTATCTATCAATGTACATATTTCCCTTTCTTGTTGTTGTTTATAATAGGTGTATATTACACCCTTTGCATTTAAAATATTTATGAGTGTTAATCTCATAAGTTCTTCTAAATTTTGTTTTTGTTTTTCTTTTTCATAAAAAGTATTTTTATTTATTTCTATGTATGAAAGAGAATTATGTTTTAAATATGTCAATAGTTTGTTCTTTTTATTTTCATTAACATTTTTTAATCTGATTATTATTAAATCATTTACCATAATATTATTTAAAATATTCACCTTTTGATTCTCTTACTAATTTTTGCCACTCTTTCATTGGCATTACTTGACAGTTTTCACAATCTTTAGTTGAGGAAACTTCATCAATGCTTTTTTTATTTATTTCTTCAACTTCTTCTTTTGTTAAACAATCACAAAACCTACAGTATATTATTTGTTTAGTGTTTTTATTTGTCATTTATTCCTCACTTTCTGTCTTTTCTTTATCATTTGTTATTACTTTATAATCATTTAATTCTAGTAATTCCAATATTTGCTTTATATTAACGGCTACTAAAATTCCGTCATCATTATATATTTTATATTTAGTTTTCATAAGTTCCCTTTCTTGTGTAGTTGTTTATTCATTTATTTTTTCTTTTAATGGTTTTCTTTCTGAAACATCCCATAAATATATTTTATGTTCATTTTGTTTATTTGTTTCTTTTTGATCTCTTAAAATAAAATTACATTTACAATTAGGAAATGTATCTTTATAATCTTCATAATTATTATAAGGTTCTCTCACTTTATCCTTAACAAATCTATTAAAAATATATTCGTCAATTTCAATGCTAAACTCGTACTGATTTATTTTTGTCATTTTATTTTTCCCTTTTGTTTTTTTCATTTGCTCATTTCTTACGAAACGAGATCACTTATTTATTTTCTTTACTTGTTTCGTTTGCCATATCAACCAAATCATTTGGCAATGGTTCTATATCGTAGTCATAAAATATGGCTAAACTGTGATCTTCTTCTTTCTTCAATTTAGCTAAATAATCGTTGTAGTTATTGATTAATTTACTTAATTTACTACTATCATCATTCATTTATTGGTCCTCACTTTCTGTTAGTTTATAAAATTTCTTGCAACATCTAACGCAAATAATAAAAAGCAACCAAACGCAAGAACTAAACCAGTTGATTGATAAGCCGTATCTGTTGCAAGTACCATACCCATAACAGAACACAAAATTAATAAAACCCATTTTGTAACAATTAATATTCCATCCATTTTTATTTCCTTTCTATTTGTTTTTTACTTTTAAATATGCTCTGTCTATAATTTTCATTAAAATATCAAATTGTTCAGTTGATAAATCTTGAAAATCTTTTACATATTTTTTTAGTTCATCATCTTTTTTCATTGATAATATAACTTTCTTTTTTAGTTCTTGATTTGTCATAGTTTCCTTTCTATTTGTTTAAGTCGGTTAAGATATACTCACCAGATTTAATTTTTGCTTTGGTGTCTTTTATAGTTTCACCTAAAAATATATTTCTATATTTACCTGTAGTGTTGCTATAGTTCCAATATTTCTGGTCCAGATATATTTTGACTTGATCACCTTCATAGTCTTTTTTTACAATCATTGAACGATATGATTGAAAATACTCATTTTGTTTATCATCAGTAATAACAAATTGATTTGCTATTTTATTTCCTCTGTTGCTTTCTATGTTTTCTACTTTCATTTTAGTTTCCTTCCTTTATTTGTTTATCGTATTGACTACCTGCTTTTTTAATACCGCTTTTATAATGTTTAAAAAGTATTAACCAAAAAGTAGCCAATCTATTTTCTTCCTTATGTTTTTTTATATCGCTTTCAAAAAAAGTTTCTGCACCAGATAATATAGCTTGTGCTTCTTTTTGTGTTAGTTTTAAAGTTATCATTTGTGTTTCCTTTCAGTTGATTAAAGTTAATAAATAAATATGGCTAGATTTAGGCATAATCTTCTTGATGTTCATTAAAATCTTCTTGTCTTTCGGCTTTTATACCATGATATGAAGATTTATATAAAATCCATTTGATGTCTTTATTCCAATCATAAAAATATTTT